>Ga0302326_10022561_pt1 | contig 12862 bp, 8 predicted proteins | sample Palsa_T0_3_FD_202264 | JGI IMG/M metagenome (GOLD analysis project Ga0302326, IMG submission 202264) | Peat permafrost microbial communities from Stordalen Mire near Abisko, Sweden - Palsa_T0_3 | ecosystem: Environmental > Terrestrial > Soil > Palsa > Peat permafrost | place: Sweden: Abisko... | reverse complement strand
TGCAGACATGGGAAGGTTTAGAGTGGCGCGCCCGGAGAGATTCGAACTCCCGACCCTCTGGTTCGAAGCCAGATGCTCTATCCAGCTGAGCTACGGGCGCGAGGGCTCAAATTTACCTGAAGTTAGGCAATGCGGCAGAGGAATTTTGCTGGTCCGCTCTTGCGGCGCTGGCTTTGTACGTCGCCGAGCGAATTTGTCCGGCTCGGCCGAGTGTGCTACGCTGAACGCGGGGTAGTAGAAAGAAAAACTGAGCCCAGTTCGGCGGCGCTCCCCGCGTCGTGGGTTAATCCCTTGAGCCGCCATTCGAGTAGCAGGTTTTCGAGCGCTCGGTGAACTGTCTCCTGACGAGATTTGCCCAGGCGCGAAGGCGACATGCCGGCCGGACACCGGCGCGAATGCCACAGAAGAAAACTGGTTCCGACAATATGGCGCAAAAAGAGGCCACAAGCCGCGTCCGAGAGATCAAGCTGGCGCATTCGCCGGATTCCGACGACGCGTTCATGTTCTATGGATTGGCCACGCACAAGGTGCTGACGCCGGGCCTGCAATTCACGCACGTGCTGGCCGATATCGAAACGCTAAATCAGGCCGCCGACGAAGAAGTGTACGACGTCACGGCCATAAGCTTCGCGGCCTACGCGCACTTGCGCGATAAATACGTGCTGCTCGATTGCGGCGCGAGCTTTGGCGAAGGCTACGGGCCGATCGTCGTGGCGCCGCATCCGCTGAAGCGCGAAGATCTGGCAGGCTTGCGCATCGGCGTTCCCGGACTGCGCACCACGGCATATCTCGCGCTAAAACTTTACGAGCCGCGCATCGTGCCGGTAGTGATTCCATTCGATAAGATTTTAGACGCCGTGCGCAATTCCACGGTGGACGCCGGCCTGCTGATTCACGAAGGCCAATTAATGTTCTCGCAGCTCGGCCTGCATCGCGTGGTGGAGCTTGGGCAATGGTGGATGGAGCTGACTGGCATGCCGCTGCCTCTCGGGGGCAATGCCGTGCGCCGTGCGCTCGGACCGAAGCTCGGCCGCCAGATCGCGCAGGCCATTCGCCAGAGCGTCGCGTTTTCGCTCGATCATCGCGAAGCCGCGTTGAATTACGCCATGCAATTCGCGCGCGATATGGACCCTGAGCTGGCCGATAAATTCGTCGGCATGTACGTGAACAAATGGACGCTGGGCTACGGTGAACGCGGCCGCGCAGCCGTTCGCGAACTGTTGTCTCGCGGCGTCGAAGCCGGCCTCATCCCTCCGCCCGCCGACGCTGAATTTCTGAGCGAAGCCGAATCCTAGGCTCGCGCGGGGCATCAAATCGCGGGCAGCACAAGACTTAGGCCTGACAGATAGCCAGAACTTGCCATCGGGTGTAAAATGGGTGGCGTAGAGTAGTGTCGGTACGCCGCTGGAAAACGAAAATCGGAAAGGTTCATCTCCAACCTTCGACAACGTCACCTCATTCGAGCAGCACCTAGCAGCACACGCCCCGCGCCGGGCGATCTTGAACCAGTTGTATTCGATCCGAACCACACGCCCTACAGCAGCGCAACGCAGCGACCGGAGCCACCGATGAGAAACCTCACACAAATCGGTAGCGAACTCCGCGAATTGCTCTCGCAGCGCATCCTGATTCTGGATGGCGCGATGGGTACAATGCTGCAGCGCGCGCATCTGACGGCGGCCGATTTCGGCGGACCGAAACTCGAAGGATGCTTCGAGCTTTTGGCCGTGAGCCGGCCGGACGTGATCTCCGAAATCCATCGCAAATATCTCGACGCCGGCGCAGACATCATCGAGACCGATTCCTTCGGCAGCACGTCGATCGTGCTCGGCGAATATGGCCAGGAAAAGCGCGCCTACGAATTGAGTCGCGCCGCGGCCGAACTCGCTCGCCGCGCCGCCGACGAATTCTCGAGTTCGGCCAAGCCGCGCTTCGTCGCAGGCGCCATGGGCCCAACGACCAAAGCCATCAGCGTGACCGGCGGCGTCAGCTTCGATCAATTGCGCGACGCCTACCACGAACAAGCGCGCGGCCTGATCGATGGCGGCGCGGATCTGCTGCTGCTGGAAACTTGCCAGGACACGCGCAACATCAAAGCCGGCGCGCTGGCGATCGAGCGTCTCGCGCGCGAAATCGGCCACGTGATTCCGGTGATGATCTCCGCGACGATCGAGCCGATGGGCACGATGCTCGCCGGCCAAGACGTCGAATCGCTCTGGTCCTCGCTCGAGCATTTGCATCTGCTCGCCGTCGGACTCAATTGCGGCACCGGTCCGGAGTTCATGACCGATCACGTGCGCACGCTCGCCGGCCTCGCCACCTGCGGCGTCTCCTGCTATCCGAATGCCGGCCTGCCGAACGAAGAGGGCCTGTATCTTGAGACGCCGACCACGCTCGCCGCGCAGCTTGAAAAATTCGTGCGCCACGGCTGGCTGAATCTCGTCGGCGGCTGCTGCGGCACAACCGAAGAACACATTCGCGCGATCGCGCAAATGGCCGCGAGCCAAGCGCCGCGGCGTCCCGTCGAGCCAAGCCATCGCGCGATATATTCCGGCATCGAATCCATCGAGGCCGAGCAGAGTACACGGCCGCTGCTGGTCGGCGAGCGAACCAACGTGATCGGCTCGCGCCTATTCAAGGGCTTGGTCGCCGCCGAGCAGTGGGATGAAGCCAGCGAGATCGCGCGGCGCCAGGTGAAAAGCGGCGCGCACATCGTGGACGTTTGCCTGCAAAGCACCGAACGTGAGGAGCGCAGCGACATCGCGCCTTTCTACGAGAAGTTGATCCGCAAAGTGAAAGTGCCGCTGATGATCGATACCACCGATCCCCAGGCGATCGAAGAGGCGCTCACCTACTGCCAGGGCAAGAGCCTGATCAATTCGATCAATCTCGAAGATGGCGAAGAAAAATTCCAGCGCGTCGTGCCGCTCGCACGTTCCTACGGCGCGGCCGTGGTGGTTGGCTGCATTGACGAAGATCCGAAGCAAGCGCAGGCGTTCACGCGAGAACGCAAATTGGCCGTCGCCGATCGCTCCTACAAACTGCTGACGGAAAACTACGCCCTGCCGCCCGAAGATATCGTCTTCGATCCACTGGTTTTCCCGTGCGCTACGGGCGATGAAAATTATATCGGCGGCGCGGTGGAGACGATGGAAGGCATTCGCCTGATCAAGGCAAATATTCCATTTGTGCGCACGATTCTGGGCATCTCCAATGTTTCGTTCGGCCTGCCGGCGGGTGCGCGCGAAATCGTCAATTCGGTTTTTCTGTATCACTGCACAAAAGCCGGCCTCGATCTGGCCATCGTAAATGCCGAGCGCATCGAGCGCTTCGCGAAGATCCCCGAAGGGGAACGCAAGCTCGCGGAAAATCTCTTGTTCAATACGCCGCCGGAAGTATTTGCGGCTGACCATTCGGAGGCGGCGCTCTTCCGCGCGGCGCCAGCGGATTGGCGCGAACAGACGCGCGAGCAGAAAATCGCGATCAACCAATTCCATATCGCCGCGATTGCGGATCATTTTCGCACCGCGAAAAAACGCGAACGCGATGCCGGCGAGCAAATCTCGCTCGACGCGCGGCTGGCGCGTTACATCGTCGAAGGCAGCCGCGATGGCTTGGTGGCTGACCTTGATAGCAAGCGCGCCGAAGGCGCCAAGCCTTTGGACATCATCAACGGTCCGCTGATGACCGGCATGGCGGAGGTCGGTCGGCTCTTCAACGCCAATGAATTGATCGTCGCCGAAGTCTTGCAATCCGCCGAAGCCATGAAAGCCGCCGTCGGCCACCTCGAGCAATTTATGGAATCGAGCGATATGGAAAAGCGCGCGCGCATTTTGCTTGCCACCGTGAAAGGCGACGTGCACGACATCGGCAAAAACCTTGTCGAAATCGTGCTGAAGAACAACGGCTATGAAGTCATCAATCTTGGCATCAAAGTCCCGCCGGAAGATTTGATCCGCGCCTACCGTGAGCATCATCCGGACGCCATCGGCCTTTCCGGCTTGCTGGTGAAAAGCGCGGAACAAATGGCTATCACCGCGACGGATTTGCGCGACGCCGGAATCGAAGTGCCGCTGCTGGTCGGCGGAGCCGCGCTTTCCGATAAATTCACGCGCCTAAAAATCGCGCCGCGTTACGGCAACGCCGTGTGCTATGCAAAAGACGCGATGAACGGCCTTGATCTGATGAACCAACTGAGCGACGTCGCGCGCCGCGACAGCGTTCTACGCGCCCACGCGCCCGGCACCGAAGCCGCCGCCGAAGCCGCGCGCCCCGCCGTCACGCCTGGCCCGTCGCAGGAACGCTCGCCGCGCGTGCGCGTCGATCTGCCGATCCCCACCGTGGCGTATCTGGATGCGAAAATTCGCGCCGTGCCGGAACTCAAAGAAGTTTGGAGCTATATCAATCCCTACATGCTCTTCGGTCGGCATCTCGGCTTCAAAGGTCAATTCGAGAAAGCCCTGGCCGAACGCGATCCGCAAGCGCGTGAGCTCTACGAAAACGTGGAAGAAGTGAAGCGCGACGCTGAAGGTTTCCTCAAGGTCCGCGCCGTGTGGCAATTCTTTGAAGCCGAGCGCGCTGGAAATGCGATCCATCTTTTCGCCGTGGGCTCGGATACGCCGCTGCACACGTTCCATTTCCCGCGCCAACGTCTGACCGGTGGACTCTGCCTGAGCGATTACGTTCTCCCGCGCGATGGCGCCGCGCGCGATCACATCGCGCTTTTCGTCGTCACGGCTGGCGAAGGCATTCGCGATCGCGCCGAAGAAGCCAAACGCGATGGTCGCTATTTTTATTCGCACGCGCTGCAAGCTCTGGCGATCGAATCCGCCGAAGCCTGCGCGGAATGGCTGCATCGCCGCATCCGCGAAGATTGGGGCTTCCCCGATCCGCCCGCTCTCACCATGCCCGACCGCTTCACCGCGAAATATCGTGGCAAACGATATAGCTTCGGCTATCCCGCCTGCCCGAATCTCGACGACCAGGCCGGCATTTGGCAATTGCTCCTGCCCGAGCGTATCGGCGTGCGCCTCACCGAAGGCTTCATGATGGATCCGGAAGCCAGCGTCAGCGCGCTGGTGTTTCAGCATCCCGATTGCACTTATTTTTCGGCCGTTGATCCCGCCGAGGCTTGACCGTGCCCCGATTGCTGGCGCAGAGCCGTCGCCAAATCGGCTTGCACCGCGGGATCGCCGGGCGGCGGCTCCAGTTTCAGCACGTGGCGGAAGCAATCGATCGCGTCGCTCCAATCCAGAAGCGTTCCATACGCGCGGCCAAGCAAATCCCAATCGGCGATTGAACTGGGATTTCGCTCCGCCTGCGCGCGCAGCGACGGAATTTCCGTTTCGATTTCTTGCGCGCGGTCGAGATTGGCGACGAAATCTTGATATTCAGCGGCGTCCGCTGGATCCAATTCCGCAGCGCGCAGGTAACATTGCTCGGCCTCGGCCCACTCATGCTGATTCACGTAGGCTGTCGCCAGGCTTTTCAAGGTCGTTAAATCGTCAGGCTGCAGCGCCAGCGCGCTTTTCAGATGCTCGATTCCGTCCGCGCTGCGATTCGATTGGACCAGCCAATTGCCTAAATTAAATTGCGCGGCGTGATACGCCGGATCGATGTCGACGGCCAAAAGCCCGTGCTCGATCGCGCCCGGCAGATTGCCCGCTTCGTAATCCGCCATCGCCAGGCCAGCCTGCAGCCGCGCGGAGTTCGGCGAGGCAACGACCGTGGCGGAATACAAACGCAAATCGTCGCGAAACGCCGGAATGCGCCGCTCGATTTGCACAACGCAAAACGCCAGCACGACCCCGAGGGCGCTCCATGCAACGACTCCGCGCCGCGGAGCCGCGCGCGCGCTTCGCAGCAACCACAACCAAACCCAGCCCGCGCAGATCGCGAAACCAAACGAAGGAATGTAAAGATATCGCTCCGTGAAATAGTTTTCGCCCACGGCGTTGATATCGAGTGCAGGCGCAAGGATCAGAAGAAACCAGGCCACGCCGAATGCCAGCAACGGTTGCCGCGCGCGAAGTAAGAATGGCAGCACTACCAGAATCAGCATGAGCAGAATTGCCGCAATCGAAATTCGATGGAGCGCGACCACCGGCGGCGTGAAATAGAAAAAGTTGAATTGCACCGGCAGAAGGAGCTTGCCGACGTAGCGCGCCAGGACCACGGGAACGGCGAACGCCAGTTGCCCGGGAGTAAGTCGAAGGTAAGGCGCCGCGCTTGGCGTGAACGAGCCCAACGCGTGCCATCGCAGCGCGAAGTAAACTCCAAGCGCCGCCGCAAACGGCGCAAGACTCAACCAGTTTTGCCATAGTCGCAGCAACGGCCGCCGCCGGTAGAAGAATTCATACGCAAGCAACACGAGCGGGAACAGCAGCGCCGTCTCTTTGGTCAAAAGCGCCGCGAAGAACGCAATCGCACCGAACGCGTATAGCCACCAAGCGCCGGCGTCGGCGCGCAAGCGTGCGCGGTGATACGCCAACAACGCCAGAAACAGCAAAAGCCCGCAAATCAAATCCGGCAGCGCCGCAACCCAAACCACCGCCTCCACATGCATGGGATGCAGCGCGAAAAACAGAGACGACCAGAAGGCCAGCTCCCAATCCGCGAGGCTGAGCAAAAGGAAATATGCCACAGCGACTGCCGCGGCATTAACGCACAGATTCACCAGATGCCAGGCCCACGCGCGATCTCCATAAATCGAATATTCCGACGCATACACCAGCAACTGCAGCGGACGGTAATAGTTGCTCAAATGGCTGCCGGCGAATCCCCAGGCATCCGTTGCGAAATATTCGGAAAGCGAATGCGAATCGGTCACGAAGCTATTGCGAAGAATCTGCACGTCGTCGTCGGCCACGAATCCATTGCGCAGCGCATTGCCGTAAACCGCGAACGAAACGCCAAGCAGAACCAGCACCGGCCACCAGCGCCGAGGCGCCGTGGCCGCCGCAGCCGTCTGACCCGCCGACTTAGCCGAGGCAGCAGATCTATTTTTCGCGCGGGAGCTTCGGCGGCGTGACATCGGCGCTCATTCTAACTGGAAAATCGGCGCCGGCGAATCCCGCACAATTGAAGCGCGCATGCTTGGCGCACGCGCGGCGGCTTGACGCGACCACGCCTTTCGCTTAGAACTGAATTGTCCATGCAACGCATCCTTTCCACCTATCTCTTCGTCCGGCGCAAACTGAGCGCAACGATCATCGAAGCCGCGGCGCACGCAAATTTCACAGCCATTGAAGTGTTCTGCGCGCGCGGCCACTTCGATTATCAATCCGCCGCGGAAGCGCGCGCACTCGGCTCCGCGCTCGACGCGCACGGCCTCGCGCTGCACGCGCTTCACGCGCCCACGCAGCGCGATCTAGGCCCGTCGCGCGAAAGCGGCTCGCCGATTTCGATCTCCGATCCCGAGCGCGTGCGCCGCCTCGATGCCGTGGATGAAATCAAACGCGCGCTGGACGTTGCCGAATGCGTGCCGTTCCGCTTTCTGGTGCTGCACGTGGCCACTTCGCGCGATCCCGACGAACCGCGCCGCTGGGACGCCGCGTTCAATTCCATCGAGCATCTCGCTCTCTTCGCCAAGCAACGCGGCGTCACCATCGCGCTCGAAAACACGCCCGGCGATTTGCCCACGCCTGCGAATCTGCGCCGCTTCCTCGATCAAACGCGCCTAACCGACGTGCGCTTCTGTTTCGACGCCGGCCACGCGCACATGTCTCCGGGCATCGCCGTCGCGCTCGAATCCATGCGCGAGCGAATCGTCACCGCGCACATCCACGATAATCACGGCGAAAAGGACGAGCATCTGCCGCCGTTCGATGGCACGGTCGATTGGCCCGCCGCACTCGCCGCGCTGCCGCCGGACACGCCGCAAGTTCTGGAATTGCGCGCGCCCGAACTTCCGCTGAACACCGATCCGCCCGAGCCCGCCGCTCTGCTCGAACCCGCACGCGCGGCGCTCGATCGCTTGGAACAAACGCAGCCCGCGCGCGCCTGAGCCGCGGCCCCCGATCATGCCCATCGTATCCATTGAAGAAGCCGGCCGCTTCGCAGGACAGGAAGTCACGCTGCGCGGCTGGCTTTACAACATGCGCGAGTCCGGAAAATTGCTCTTCCCGATTTTTCGCGACGGCACCGGCTTGATGCAAGGCGTGGTTTCGCTGAAGGAACAGCCCGAAGCTTTCGCGGCTCTCAAAGGTTTACCACAAGAATCCAGCGTGATCGCCACCGGCACAGTGCGCTCCGAGCCGCGCGCCCCGGGCGGCTATGAACTCGGCGTCACGAAAATCGAAATCGTCAGCCGCGTTCCCGATGCCGAGCCCTACCCGATCCAGCTCAAAGAGCACGGCGTGGATTTTCTACTTGACCGCCGTCACCTCTGGATTCGCACGCCGCGCCAAGCCGCCATTCTGCGCATTCGCGCCGAAGCCATCCGCGCCGCGCGCAATTACATGGACGACCAAGGCTACACGCTCACCGACGCGCCGATTTTCACGCCCGCCGCTTGCGAAGGAACCACCACACTTTTTGAAGTGGATTACATGGACGACGAGAAAGCCTACCTCACCCAATCCGGCCAGCTTTACATGGAAGCCACGGCGATGGCGCTCGGCAAAGTCTATTGTTTCGGCCCCACATTTCGCGCCGAAAAATCCAAAACGCGCCGCCACCTCACCGAATTCTGGATGCTCGAACCCGAAGCCGCCTATGCGCACCTGGAAGACATGATGTCGCTTGGCGAAGGATTGGTCAGCCACGTCGTGCAATCCGTAGTCCAGCGCCGCGCGCGCGAACTCGAAATCCTGAAACGCGACATCGCAAAACTCGCCGCCGTACACGCCCCTTTCCCGCGCATCAGCTACGACGACGCCATCGCCATCCTGCAAAAGGCCGGCAAGCCCGCAAAATGGGGCGACGATTTCGGCGCCGACGAAGAAACCGTCCTTTCTGCCAGCTACGATCGCCCGGTAATGATTCATCGCTATCCCGCCGCGATCAAAGCCTTCTACATGCAGCCCGATGCCGCGCGCCCCGAACTCGCGCTCGGCTTCGACATGCTTGCGCCCGAAGGCTACGGCGAAATTATCGGCGGCGGCGAACGCATCGCCGATTACGAACTCTTGCTGCGCCGCCTGCGCGAAAGCAATCTGCCCGAGGAAGCCTTCGGCTGGTACATCGATCTCCGCCGTTACGGCGGCGTGCCCCACGCCGGCTTTGGCCTGGGTCTCGAACGCACCGTAGCCTGGATATGCGGTACCGAGCACATTCGCGAAGTGATCCCCTTTCCACGCATGATTTATCGCGTCTATCCTTAGCAGGCCACAGCATTCGGGGGCGGCAAGCCGCAATCACATGCCACAAAAAATTCGCATCATCGGCGTCCCGATGGACCTCGGCCAAAGCCGCCGCGGCGTCGATATGGGTCCATCCGCGCTGCGCGTCGCGGGGCTACTGGCGCGCCTGAAACAACTCGGCCACCAAGTGGACGACATCGGCAACGTGGCCGTAAAGCAGCCCGAAGAACAACACTTCGGCGAAAAGCACGCCAAATATTTGAATGAAATTGCGGAGACCTGCCGCGGCCTGGCGGAGATCACCGAGCATTCACTTGAAGAAGGATTTCTGCCGCTGGTCCTCGGCGGAGATCATTCTCTTGCGGCTGGCTCCGGCTCCGGCGTTGCCAGCTACTTCCGCAAGCAGCAAAAGCGCGTCGGCTACATTTGGCTCGACGCACACGGCGACATCAACACGCCGGAAGGCTCGCCCTCCGGCAACGTTCACGGCATGCCGCTCGCCGCGCTAATTGGCCACGGGCCGAGTGATCTCGTTGATCTTTGCGGCTTTCATCCCAAAATCGAGCCGCGCAACGTCGCGCTGGTTGGCGTCCGCGAACTCGACGCCAAAGAGCGCCGCCTGATCAAAGATTCCGGCGTGCACGTCTTCACCATGCGCGACGTCGACGAGCGCGGCATGCGCGACGTCATCAGCGACGCCATCCGTATCGCCACCGACGACGATTCCGCCGGCGCCGTAGTCAGCCTGGATCTGGATTTCGTCGATCCGTCCGACGCGCCCGGCGTAGGCACACCGGTACGCGGCGGCGTGACCTATCGCGAAGCCCATCTCGCGCTAGAAATGATCGCCGATAGTGAAACCATGGTTTCGCTGGAAGTCGTCGAAATCAATCCCGTGATCGACGAACACAACAAGACCGCGCTGCTGGCGGTAGAACTAATTCTTTCTGGCTTGGGCAAAAAGATCCTGTAGCACACGGAGCACAAAATAGAATGGCCGCGGAAAACAAACGCCTACGCATCGCCATCCTCTTCGGCGGCCGTTCCGGCGAACACGAAGTCTCGCTGAATTCCGCGGCGTCCGTAATCGCCGCGCTCGATCCGGCGCGCTACGAAATCGTGCCCATCGGCATCACCAAAGACGGCCGCTGGCTCGCCGGCTCGTCCGCACAGAAATTACTTCCTGAGGTTCTCCACTCTGGCCAACGAGTCACGCTAGGCCCGGACCCAACCGTGGGAGCGCTCGTCCCGCTCGATCAAAGCCATTCGCCAACCGCGCTGCGCGTAGACGTCGTGTTTCCCGTCCTCCACGGAACCTATGGAGAAGATGGCACAGTACAGGGCCTGCTCGAACTCGCCGATCTCCCGTACGTTGGCTCCGGCGTAATCGGTTCCGCCGTCGGCATGGATAAAGACATGCAGAAGCGCCTATTCCTCCAAGCCAAACTTCCCGTCGCCGAATTCCTGGCCATCACACGCGGCCGCTGGGAGCGCGAGCCGCTCGCCGTGCGACGCGAAATCGAGAAGACATTTCGATATCCGATCTTCGTAAAGCCCGCCACGCTCGGCAGCTCCGTGGGTATGACCAAGGCCCACGATCGCGTTGAACTTGTGAAAGCTCTGAATTTCGCCGCCGGATTCGCGCAAAAATTAATCGTCGAACGCACCATCCGCGGGCGCGAAATCGAACTCTCCGTCCTGGGCAACGAAGAGGCGCGCGCTTCGATCCCGGGCGAAATCGTGCCGCACCGGGAATTTTACGATTACGAAGCGAAATACCTGGAAGAAGGCACGCGCCTGGTCATCCCCGCCAAACTTTCCAAGCCGCAAATAAAGCGTTTCCAAGAGCTAGCCGTACGTGCCTTCCACGCCGTGGAAGCTTTGGGGTTCGCCCGCGTGGATTTTTTCCTGGAGCGCCGCACCAATCGCATCTACCTGAACGAAATCAACACTATCCCCGGCTTCACCTCCATCAGCATGTACCCCAAACTTTGGGAAGCCTCGGGCCTGCCCTACCGCGCGCTGCTCGACGAGCTAATCGAACTGGCGCTAGCCCAGCACCGCGAAAAACGACGCACCAAATTTACGATCGAACTACCCACAAGTTCCTTGCCATCAAACTCTTCCACGCCTGCCATCGAAAAATAAACCCAACATACTCATAATGTCGGGCGTTTGACCGACCTTGTGGCGCCGCGCTAACCTACTGTTTTGCATTCGATCCAAACACCACCGACGAAAGGTTGCGGCGGCGAATCACTTTTAAGATCGGCGCGGATATCCGAAATTCGGTACGTGGCCTGAGCGGCCCTGGGTGAGGATGAAATGAAAGGTTCGCGCTTCTGGATATTTCTCGGCGTGCTCTTCGTGATTGCGGCGATCGTCTACGCTTTCACCACGCCGCATTCGAGCGACATTCCGCTGGTTGGCATCGTCACCGCCAATGAAGCGATCGTGAGTTCACAAGTCACGGGCCGCATCTCGCATCTCTACGTCGACGAAGGCTCCGAGGTGAAGACAGGTCAATTGATCGCTGCGCTCGATCCCACCGATCTGCAGGCTGGACTGGCCTCGGCGCAGGCCAATGCCGCCGCGCTGGCCGCCAAAGTGAATTCCGCGCACGCCACTACCATGATGACCGACGCCGAAACCACAGCCGCCATGGCGCAAGCCCAAGCGACGCTGGCCTCGGCCCGCGCCCAACTTGCGCAATCGCAGGCCAATCTTCAACTCGCGAAGGTAACCTACGAACGCGACGAAAGTTTGTTCAAAGGCGGCGCGCTGGCCGCGCAGGATCGCGACAATTCCGAATCCGCTTATCAAGCCGCACAAGCTGCCGAGCAAGCCGCCGAAGCGCAAGTGAACGCGGCCGCAGACGCGCTGAAATCAGCCGAGGCCAATCGCCAGCAAGTAGGCGTTCAGCAGAGCGACACGGCATCGACGCAAGCGCAGCTCGTCCAAGCCCGCGCGCAGGTCGCGCAAGCGCAAACGCAACTTGGCTACACCACGATCGTCTCACCGCTCGATGGCATCGTCTCCGTGCGCGCCGCGCTGCAAGGCGAAATCGTGCAAGTGGGCGCGCCGATCGTCACCGTGGTGGATATCGACCATCCCTGGGTCGAGGCCGACGTGCAAGAAACGTACGAGGACGATATTCAATTCGGCCAAAAGCTAAAAGTGCAACTGCCTTCGGGCGACGAACTCGATGGGACCGTGTATTACAAAGCCGTCGAAAACGATTACGCTACGCAGCGCGACGTCAGCCGCACCAAGCGCGATATCAAAACCTTCGCTATAAAAGTCTCCTTGCCGAACGCCGACCGGCGATTGTTTGAGGGCATGACGGCGACCGTCCTCCTCCCGCCGCCTCCGGCGCAGCAGAATTGGCTCGAACGCATTCTGGCGATACTGTGACGCGCGCCGTCTCCACACGGACATGAGCGACGCCATCGTTGTCGAGAAGCTGAGAAAGCAGTTCGGCGATTTCGTCGCCGTGAACAGCTTGAGCTTCGAGGTGCACGAAGGCGAAATTTTCGGACTGCTCGGCCCCAACGGCGCCG
>Ga0302326_10022558_pt1 | contig 12862 bp, 11 predicted proteins | sample Palsa_T0_3_FD_202264 | JGI IMG/M metagenome (GOLD analysis project Ga0302326, IMG submission 202264) | Peat permafrost microbial communities from Stordalen Mire near Abisko, Sweden - Palsa_T0_3 | ecosystem: Environmental > Terrestrial > Soil > Palsa > Peat permafrost | place: Sweden: Abisko... | reverse complement strand
GGGCGGGAACGAGCCGCCGTGCCAGCGCCTGGGCGCGCGCGCCGAGCTCGCCCTCGGCGCGTACCGCGAGGAAGCTCGCCGCCTGCGCGCACAGGACCAGCACGGCGAGCAGTCCGACCAGCATCGCGTACCAGTTGAGGGTGTGGAACAGGGTCAGCTGGAAGTAGCCGTTGGCGCCGAGCGGGACGCCGCGGACGATGTTTCCGAGCGCGACACCGAGCACGAATGTGAGCAGCGCCGAGGAGACGCTGAAGATCGCATCGCCGGCCTGATGCCACAGCGGATGGTCGATCTGGTGGCGGAGCTCGAGCGCGAGCCCGCGGCCGATCAGCAGCCAGAGCACGATGATCAGCCCGAAGTAGAGGCCGCTGAACGCTCCGGCGTACGCCTTCGGGAAGGCCAGGAACAGCACCCCGCCGGCGACCACGACCCAGGTCTCGTTGCCGTTCCACACCGGGCCGATCGCCGAGGAGATCCGTTCGCGCTCGCGCGGGGTGCGCCCGAGCAGGAAGTACAGCGTCCCGGCGCCGAGGTCGAAGCCGTCGAGCACGACGTAGACCGCGATCACCGCCGCCAGGAGCACGAACCAGACCGTGTGCACGATCACGCCCCCGCCGGCTCGGGGACGGTGCTCGGGGGAGTCGCGCGGACGTCCTCCGGACCCTGCGCCACGATCCGGAGGATCAGCAGCACGTACACAAGCGAGATCAGCAGATACAGGCCGCAGAAGCCGAGCAGCGTGAAGATCCCCAGCCCGGCCGGGACGCTGGTCGACGGGGACGCCGCGGCAGAGGTTCTGAGCAGGCCGTATACGACCCACGGCTGCCGCCCGACCTCGGCGGTTATCCAGCCGGCGATGTTCGCGATGTAGGTGAAGGGGAAGGCGATCATCAGCGCCCACAACACCTTCCTGTTCTGGAACAGCTTGCCTCGCCACAGCAGGAACGTGGCGATCAGCGCGAGCGCGAGCAGGAGCGTCCCGAGGCCGACCATGATGTGGTAGGAGTAGTAGACGAGCGGGACCGAGTCGGGCCACAGGTTTGTCGGGATGCTGTCGAGGCCCTTGACCGTCGTCGTGAAGTTGTGCGAGGTCAGGAACGACAGCAGCTTCGGTAGCGCGATCACCGACTCGAGCCGGCGCGTCTGCGTGTTCGGGTTGCCGATCACCACCAGCGGCGGCCCCTTCGTGGTAGCGAACACGCCCTCCATCGAGGCGAACGTCGCCGGTTGGTCGTGATACACGTTCGCCGCCTGCTGATCCCCGGTCGGGAAGATCTGCAGCGTCGTGAAGATCAGCGCTCCGACGACGCCAATCGTCAGGCACAGCTTCGAGAAGCGCTCGTGCTGCCCGTTCAGCAGGTACCAGGCGCCCATCGCGGCAAGCACGAAGGCGCCGGTGAGTGCGGCACCGCCCATGTTGTGTGGGTACTGCCAGATCAGCCACGGGTTGGTCAGCAGCGCCCAGAGCGAGGTCAGATGGACCGCCTTGCCCGTGCCCGCGTAGCCGACCGGGTGCTGCATCCACGCGTCGGTGGCGATGATGAAGAAGCCGGAGAGCCACGACCCGATGAAGATCGCGAGCGCCGAGATCCAGTGCGCCCGCGGGCCCACCCGCACCCGCCCTCCGAGGAAGATGCCGAGGAAGGCTGACTCGAGGATGAACGAGAACGTGCCCTCGAGCGCCAGCGTCTGGCCGATCACGCCGCCCGCGTAGTTGGACAGCACCGCCCAGTTGGTGCCGAACTCGAACTCCATCGGGATGCCGGTGACGACGCCGACGGCGAACGTTACTGCGAAGATCTTGGCCCAGAACCGCGCCGCCGCCTCGTGAGCGTCGCGCTCCTCGTCGGACTTTCGGAGCAGGCGTAGCCGGCGATCCGGCCGCCCGAGGTAGCTCACCGTCTTCAGATAGGCGATGAAGAGCCCGAGCCCCATCGTCAGGATCGGGAACAGGTAATGGAACGTGATCGTAAAGGCGAACTGCAGGCGATCGACGAGGACGTAGCTGCTCACCGCAGCGATCAGACTAAGCCGCTGGCCCACTCGCGTCCACCCCGAAGGTTGATCTTAGTCGTCGCCCTCGCGATGCTGGTCGTGTGCGTGTGCGCGTGCGGCGGGTCGGCGGGGCGCGCGAGCCCAAGCCAAGGGCCGACGATTACGAACCCCTACGCCGGGCTGCCGCCGGATGTGCGCCCGCGGCCCGTGGGACCAGGAGCGGCGTACCGGCCCGCGGCTGTGTCGGCCGCCGTCGGCCGTCGGGCTAGGATCGACGGCCTGCGTTGCCTCACCCCCCCAGGCCGACGATTTGGCGTCCACCTCGAGCTGTTCGCTCATCGCCTCGTGGTCCACATCCCGGCCGGAATCGGCATCGCGCCGCCGCAGCGCACGCGCGGCGTGTACGTCCTCGGCGGCGCCTGCAATTACCCGCTACGCACGGTCGAGCCGACCGGCGTCGTCCAGGTCGCGTACGGCGGATTTGCCAAGGGAATCGGCAAGGACGCCGATTCCCCATCGGCCGCCGGCCGAGTCCCCATGCTCGGGGTCCTGTTCGCGGTGTGGGGCCAGCGGCTGGCCGCGCGCCGACTGCTCAGCTTCCGCGGGCGGGTGCTCGGCTTCGTCGACGGTCGCCGCTGGCGCGGGCCCCTCGCGGAGATCCCGCTACGCCGGCACGCCGAGATCGTGCTCGAGGTCGACGGCGAGGTGACGCCCCACCCATCCTATGACTTCGCACCCGGGCTGTAGGGGAGGCTGATCGTGGGCCGGGTGCGTTACGCAGTTGCGTTGACCGTCTGCACCGTCGTAGTGCTCGCTCCCGCACTCGCGCCTGCCACGGCGCGAGCCGACGCCGACCCAGCCAGCGACGTCCTACTGGAAGCGAACGTCTTCTATCCGTACGCACCCGGGGTGTCTGGATCGCTGCAGCAGGCCCTTAACCAGGAGACGGCACGCGCTAAGCGCGCCGGGTTCCCGATCAAGGTGGCGCTGATCGGGCACGCGTACGACCTCGGGGGGATCCCCAGCCTGTTCGGTAAGCCGAAGCGGTACGCGAGATTCCTCGACGCCGAGATCAGCTTCCGAACGCTGCAGCCGGTGCTGGTGGTGATGGCCGCGGGGCTCGGCGGATCCGGCCTCGGCAAGGCCGCCACGGCCACGCTCGCGACGCTCCCGCCGCCCACGGGCGATCAGCCGGACGTACTCGCCGAGACCGCGATCGCAGACGTCGCCAAGCTCGGGGCGGCGGCGGGTCACCCGATCGGCGCCGCCACGCCCGGCGGCTCGGCCTCTGGCGGCCCGGGCGCGGCGGTCCTGATCGGGGTCGGGATCGCGGTCGTCGTCGTAGCCCTCGCGCTGATCACCGTCAGGGACCGCCGCCGCGCCGCGCGACGTTAAGTCTCGCTACGGGAACCTCATGAGATCGAGCTTCGAGCCGCGAGTTCTTGCCTGGGGCTCATGTTGTGCACTGAGGAACATCACCAAGCCGAACCACTCCACGACGAACGCCGCTTGGCGGGCGACCGGATATGCGTGGTGACGACGACGCTCGAGAAGCTGTCGTTGGGGCCGACGGCCACGGCTTCCGCACGCGTGATAGTGCGCCGGTACCTGAAGACGATCGTGCGATACCTGTGAACGACGATCCGACGTCCGGCCACGAAGCTCCCGTTCCGCCCCACCAGCGCCACCAACACCTCCGTGCTCGCGTGCACGCCAACACGAACGGCGATGTGGTTCCCGAAGCGGGTCGCGGTGAGCTGTGGGCGGCTCGGTTGAGCGGTGTTGGTGACATGGATAACGCTCCCGTCGATGGTCGGGTAGCCATTTCGGATGAGCGTGGCGCCGCCATCGGCAGTGGCAACGACCTGAGCCGCTCCTAGATTCAGCGCGGGCGCGGTGAACGCGACCTGGCGCACGATCCCGCCGACGCGCGTGAGGACGAACAGCTCGGTGCCTGCGCTAGCCGAGCCGGTGATGGTGAGGCTCTGACCTGGGGTCAGCGGCGGCCCCACTGCCTGGGTGACCCCTGGCGAGGTTGACGAGCTGGTGCCCGTGCCGGCGATCGTGAGCGTCCCTGATGTTCCGACGGTGCCGTTCTGGATTGCGGCTGCGAGCTCGGTCGGATCGCACGCCATCGCGTTGACGCCGGGACCGAACCAGCTCTGGCAGACCTGCGGAATCCCGGCTGCCGCCGTCGCGAGCGGCACCGTGGCGGCCTGGGCATTCGACGCGAGCGAGGCCACGAGAAGCAACCCCGCCACCAGCCCAACCCCAACACACTTCTGACCACCAGCACACCGACGATGCGCAACACGCATACGGGAGCTCCCGAGAAAACCGAAGGGATCGAATTCGGCGGTCAAGTCCGACCCTCGCAGGCGACCAACGCCATCCGAGCCGTTCCTATCCGATGCTGCGGGAGCGCGTGCAAGCCATCTCAGCGCACTCTCTGGCACCGTACACCAAGCGCCGTTCGCTGGCCCCCAGGCCTAGTCCCAGCGCCGCCGCCCGGCGCGCAGCGCGCGGAGCTCGGCCACGCCGTCTGACTCCGCTCGCGTCTCCGCGACACCTTCGGCGCCGGGGAGCAGGCGCAGAGGGAGCCGCTGCTCGTGCACGCCGCCCGCGCCGTCGGGGTCGACACGCACGACCCGTGCACCGGGGTTCGAGGCGACGCACTCCGCCAGGTGCGTGCCCCTGAACAGGACCGCCGCGCCGTCGTCGGCCGCGTAGCCGGGGGGAAGCTCGCCGCTCGCCACGGCCGCCCGGTAGGTCGGCAGACGCTCCACATCGCTACCGAGATGGACCGACAGGCTCCCGGGGAGGAAGCCGAGGCCCGCGACCGCCTCCGGCGCGCCACCGCTCATGCTCACCCCGCCCTCGAACCAGCACATCGCGCCGGCGCTGAGGCCGGCGAGCACGATCCCGCGTTCCCACGCCGTCCGCATCGCGCCGTCGATCCCGTGCTCTCGCCAGATCGCGAGCATGTTGCGCATCGAGCCGCCGCCGACGTAGATTGCGTCCTGGTCCAGCAAGCGCTCGACCGGGTCGATCCGATCGCGACCCAGGTGGAACAGCGAGATGTCGCTCGTCTCGCAGGGCCACCCGCCGAACCGCTCGAAGAAGCGCGTCACCTGCTCACGCGGATCGCCACTGGCCGTCGGCAGGAAGCAGATCTTCGGGACCGGCTTCTCGGTCAGCGCGAGCACGAATCGGTCGAGCGCCGGGGTGCGCTCGTGCATCGTGAAGCCCCCGCCCCCCATCGCCAGGACTCGTCGTGGATCGCGTCCGCCGGGCATCACGCGCCAGGATGTCGCAATCGGACGTTCAGTGCACGATCGTCGCGCGCGCGGAGCGCTCACGCGGCGATCGCCTCCCCTTCCCGGAGCGCGACCGGCGTTGCGCCCAGGTAGCGCACGGCCAGATCCCGCTCGATGATGGCGCCCTCTGCATCCCTGCTGACGTGGACGGCGGCCGCGCGCGGACGCGAGCTCACGACCTCGGCCAGCTCCTTACCTACGAAGTGGAGCGCGGCCCCGTCGGAGGCTCCATAGCCGGGGACCATGCCCGCGGCGATTGCCTCGTGGAAGGCGGAGCGACGTTCCGCCTCCTCCTCGTAATGCACGGCGTTGCTCCACGGCAGGAAGCCGAGCCCCTCGATACAGCGCGCGGGACCCTCGTGGAATGCGCTGACCGAGTCCGCGAACCAGCACAGCGAGCCCGCCGAGCCGCCACACAGGACGACGCCGGCATCCCAGGCCTCGCGCAGCGCGAGGTCGATCCCGTGCGCGCGCCAAGTGCCGAGCAGCGACACAAGGCTCCCACCACCGACGTACACGAGGTCCTGCGCGAGCAGGTGGGCACGGGGATCCCCCACACCGGTCTCCCGCCGGAACAACGAGATGTGCGAGGGCTCGCAGCGCGAGGCCGGGAATGCGCGATAGAACCGCACCACGTAATGATCGGCGTCACCGCTTGCAGTCGGCAGGAAGCAGACGCGAGGACGTTCGACGCCGGTGAGCGCCAGCACGTGATCGTCGAGCAGAGTATTGCCCCACTCCATCGAGAAGCCACCGCCACCAAACGCCACGATTTGAGGAGGACGTCGGCTCATAGCAGGGAAAAGTAGACGTGCCGGGGTGGCGGGTCATTGGCCCGGTGGCCAAAGTTGAGATTGTGTTTGGATGTGCGATCAGCGTGAATACCATCCGTCTGGCGTGCCGGCCGCCGCATGCACGACGCCGCTCGCGCGCTGAAAGACCTCGCGGGTCAGGGTTGCGAGCGTGCCGGGGTCCGGGCGTCCGGCCCGGTGAATCTCTAGTTGCACCGGTGCCGGATGGCCGGCGATCCGCGGCGCGAGCGCCCCCCAGGGCACCGTTCCGGCGCCAGGCGGGAGATGCAGATCGAGCCGCAGCGGTTCGATCCCGCCACGGCATGGGACTCGGGTGCGAGCGCCGAGGTTGTCGTGCACGTGGAACAGGATCACGTGCTCGAGCACGGGATCCACGAGGTCGAGGATGTCGCAACCGGCAAGCTCGGCGGCGATGTGCGCGTGACCGAGGTCGAGGCAGACGCCGGCATGGTCGCTGTCCAGGCGGCGGACGAGGGCGGCGACCGCGCGCGGGTCATGGCAGACGTGCTCGGGGCCCGGATAGACGGGGGCGAGGTTCTCGATTGCGATCCTGACCCCGAGTCGGGCGGCGCGGCGCAGCGCCAGGCGCAGTGAGCGCTCCTCGTCGCGGAGCCAGTCGCGCACGCTCGGCTCGGCGATCGGCATCCGCGCCCCGTGATACACAAGCAGCTGCGAACCCGCCACACAGGCGTACGACAACGCCCCGTCGAGCTGGCGATCGTGCTCGGGCGTGCCGGCGAGCAGGTCGTCCGGGGCGTGCAATATCAGCCGCAGGCCGGTGAGACGAAGAACGTCGCGTAGCGCGGTCGCGTGAGCCTCGACCGCGCGCGAGTCTGCGAGCAGGGCCCGCGACGGCATCCGGACCTGAAGCAGCGCGAAGCCCGCAGCCTCGTAGGACTTCAACCGCGGCTTGCTCGGCCACGAGCCGGCAGGATCGTCGAGTCCGAGTCGGCGATCGAGGAAGGCGCCGCAGGTCACGCTTGCATCCGGGAGCGCGTCGTCGATGTCCGGCGCCGAGCTCGTGATTGCCATGCTGACAACGTACGTGGCCTCCGCCGGGGTGATGTTGCGATCGTGTCACGAGCCGGCGCCGCAGATCCAAATCGTCACACCAAGCCGCGCACGATCGCCTAGGGTGATGTCTCTCTCCCGGGGGTCGGCAGCGACAAGGCTGCCGACCCATCAGCGCGTCACGGTGCGGGCTTCGGTCCCGTCTCGACGTTGCCGGCTCGACAGCGGTGGCATCCATCGCGGCGTATCGGCCGCGCCCCTGACCGATTAACGCTCTGGCCTGGCGGTGCCGCGAGTCAAACCACTGCACAGAGGGGCGGCAGCACCAACGAGGCCGATCCCGCCCGAGAATGCCACGCTCTCCCCTTCGTAGGCGCCGCGCTCGGTCGTCATCAGGAAGCCGCTGGCGTCCGCGTACTGCTGGAAGTGGGCCCGGTGACCGTCGACGGTCTGGAAGTACTTCGTCTGTTGGGTCTTGATGAACGCGACCGAGGTGGAGTACGCGTTGGCGTTCAGCGGGATGTCGTAGAGCCAGCTGGTCTGGTGGAGGGGTTTCTCGTTCGGACACGCGAACGTCCACTTCGCGCGCAGCCAGCTGATCATGTGCAGCGGGACGAAGACATCCATCTCGATCGAGCCGGAGCTGTTGTGGTACGAGTAGATCGCCGTCCTCGCCCAGGGGGTCTTCAGCGGCGCGGCCGGCGACCCGACCCGTGCCGCTGACAAGGTCAACGTACCGCTCGAGCACGCATAGCCACGACCCGAGAAGTGGTCGCTGGCGGTGCCCGTGAGCCGGTTGCCCGCGAAGTGGAGCCTCACGGTCACGCTTTCGTGACCGAGGCGCTTGCGGCCGCGGCGGTCGTACGTGAAGCCACGGCCACCGGCACTCAGCGTCGCTGCGGCGTCGGTGATCGCCCAGGCGCCCTTCCCAGGCCAGTAGCTCGCGTACGGCGTCCCGTCGCTGCAGCGCCCGTGATCGAACTGAAGCGTGAACTGCGACACGTGGTCACCGCTGTTCGACACCTGCACGGTAATGATGTGACTGAAGTTCCCGGGACGGCCCACGTAGGAGGCGCCCGATACGACGGGGCTGTTCACGGGCGCCGGCGTCGTCGCCGTCCCGGTGAGCGTCGAGACCGTTCCGGTCGGCGTTGTCGTCGTCGGGGCCGTCGGTGTCGGGCAGAGCAGCACGCACGACGCGGCGGGTTGGTCCGCCCGGGCCGGAGATGAGGCCACGACGCCAACGCCCGTACCGAGCCCGGCCGCCCCTACCGCCAGCGCACCGAGCAGCCACGCGCGTCGAGCCCCGCAAGTCCCCGCCATGAGCGGGCATGGTGGCCGCTCGCGCCGGCGCTGTCAAACGAAGGTCAGCGCGCCGTGAGCCCGATCAGCGCGAGCGACTCGGGCACTTCGGGACCGACCTGCACCGCTTCACCCGGCGCCCGCCTCCGGTCGACCAGCGCTGAACGTGGTGACGGCCTTCGACGGCCTGGCGTCTGTCCATCGGACCGCCTGCCGCTGACGTGACCCGCCGGGGGCGCGGCGGCGAGCTGGGTGACGATCCGGGTCGGTTGGCCGGCACGGCGGTCGCCGATCGTTGGTCGCCCGCTCTTCGGCATCGCAGGGCAGCAAAGAGAAGCCGAGCGCGCCGATGGTTAATGGCTATTAGGAGCGGCTCTGCGTGGCTCTGCCGCACGTTCGGTAGCAGCGGCGGTCGGCTACTGGAACCTCGCCACGGTGGGCGTGAACGCAGCCGCGTGTCGCCGAGCCACGCGCCGGGCAGCGAGCTCGAGATGCCGCTCACGCTCGTAGCGCGTACACGCTCATCTGCCCTCTCGCCTCGCGCGGACGGGCACGCCCTCGCTACTGCGCCACCGCAGTCCGCAGGTACTCGTTAGCTGAGCTGAGCTTCCGCTCCTTCCCGCGGAGCGGGCCGTGCGCGGGCGACGGTGAGCCCTCCTCTCCGCGTGAGATCCTGATTAGCTCGGCTCAAATGCCTTGACCATCGCCGAGACGTCGAATAGCCGCCAGCCGGGGCACATCAGTGGCGTCATAATCGAGCTGGTGCGGGAGCTTGAACTCTTTGATCGCCAGTTCCTTGACGATGTCGCGTCTGCGCGCCGGCAGGTCCGACCGTCGATTTCTCTCGCCGACGTAGGACACGGCGGCAGGACACGGTCTCAATCGGACTCCGTAGGGTTTCCCGTTCGTGCGGGACGCAGAGACGGGCCCTCGCCGCGTCCGCTAGCTTGATGTCCTCGCCGGGAGTAGGCGATGGCAGCTGAGTGCTATACCGGTCCTGCATTGCTGGTCCAGGCAGTACCCAACCCCGCGCTCGCCTTGCGGCGGAACAACCCTGATGCTTGGCCGGGCGCCTTCTTGTATCTAGCCAAGGCAAGTCATGATCGTGAGTTGGATCTACGCGCGTGTACAGCACTGGCTGCTCCTGCGACCAGAGGTTGTCCCGTAGCTCGTAGAACTTTGTAGGTGGCGGTCCCTCACGCCTCGTCCGGTCGCGCTGCGACCGTGGCGAGTGCGAACAAGTCCATCGAGACGAGAGGAACCGCCATGAAGACCGTATCGCCTGGGCAGGACCGGACGGGCATCGAGGAGATAGGAACGACCGAGTTGGCGCTGCCGCCGAGCGTGCAGGCCGCGCTCGGGGAGCTCGTGAACGCCGCGAAGGACGGGCTGCTCGCGCTCAGCGTGGGAGTCGGGCTCGGCGTGCTGAACGAGCTGATGGAGACCGAGGTCGACGAGGTAGTCGGCCCGAAGAGCCAGCACGACCCGGACCGCGTCGCGGTCCGCCACGGCCATGAGGCCGGGGAGGTCACGCTCGGCGGTCGCCGGGTCGGCGTGCAGCGCCCGCGGGTCAGGACCGCGGACGGCAGCGAGGAGGTCGCGCTTGGCAGCTACGAGCATTTCGCGTCGCGCGATCCGCTGACGCGGCTGGTGTTGGAGCAGATGCTCGCCGGCGTCTCAACCCGCCGGCTGCGGCGTACCCGTGAGCCGGTCGGTGAGCAGGTGACCGCGGCGGAGCGGTCGGTGTCGAAGTCGGCGGTGTCGCGCGCGTTCGTCGCGAAGACGAGCGAGAAGCTCGACGCGCTGATGGCCCGCCGGCTGGAGGACGTGCGCCTGGCGGTGTTGATGATCGACGGGATCGACCTGAAGGGCCGCACGAACGTCGTCGCCTTGGGGATCAGCACCGACGGGGTCAAGACCCCGTTGGGGCTGTGGGAAGGGTCGAGCGAGAACGCCGCCGTCGCGACCGCGCTGCTCGCCGACCTCGTCGACCGCGGCCTCGATGTCGAGCAGGGCGTGCTGTGCGTCCTGGACGGCTCGAAGGCGCTCCGCAAGGCCGTCCGTGACGTGCTCGGTCTCGACACCCCGGTCCAGCGGTGCGTGCGTCACTATCCAGACCTCCGGGTTATGCCGACCTCGGTGGACGAAGGCCCGCAAATAGCGCGTTTGGCGTCTTGATGGTCGGGATAATCGGGCCGCGCTGATCGACGGTCGCCTCTCAACGACTGAGAGGAGATCGCCATGCGCGATCTGTCGCGGATCCGGGTGACCGGGCCGCTTGAGCCGTACGTCCCGGGGTTCGTCGTGTACCTGGTTGAGCGCGGGTATACGCCGGTGTCGGCCGCGCATCAGCTGCGGCTGATGGCGCATGTGAGCCGCTGGCTAGCTTGCGAGGGTCTGGGTCCGGATGACCTGTTGAGCGCGCGGGTCGAGGAGTTCGTCGCGGTGCGACGTGCGGCCGGCTACGTGAACTACGTAACGCCGAGGGCACTCGCGGCGCTGTTGGAGCATCTGCGCGACCTGGGGGTCGCGCCGCCGGCCGGCGAAGTGTCGCTATCAGAGGTGGAGGAGCTGCTCGGCAGATATCGCGCCTGGTTGTGCTCCGAACGCGGGCTGGCGTCTGTCACCGCACGCAACTACTCAGACATGGTTCGCCCGTTCGTCGCCTCGCGGTTGAACTCGGCCGGCGACCTTGATCTGCTCACGCTTGCCGCAGGGGACGTGCTCGCGTTCGTGCTGGCAGAGTGCCCACACCGCCGGCCTGGGTCGGCGAAGCTGCTGGTGACGGCGCTGCGGTCGCTGCTCGGCTACCTCCACGTCGAAGGTGTGATCGCCCGGCCGCTGGCGCCGGTCGTTCCGTCAGTTGCCGGTTGGCGGCTGGCGGGTCTCCCTCGTGGCCTGGGAGCCGAGCAGGTGACGGCCTTGCTTGATAGCTGCGATCTGAACACGGCGGTCGGTGTGCGCGACCTGGCGATGCTGACGCTGCTGGTCCGGCTCGGGATGCGCCGCGGCGAGGTGGCGGTCTTGGCGCTCGATGACATCGATTGGCGCTCCGGGGAGCTTCTGGTGCGCGGCAAAGGCAGCCGGCGCGAGCGGTTGCCGCTGCCGGTCGACGTCGGCAACGCGCTCGCCGACTATCTGCGCCGGGCGCGGCCCGTCAGCGCAGAGGGCCGGGTGGTGTTCGTGCGCGTGAGGGCGCCGCATCAAGCGCTGACGCCCGCTGGCGTCAGCCAGGTCGTGATCGCCGCCGGTCACCGAGCAGGTCTTGGGCGCGTGAACGCGCACAGGCTCAGGCACACGACCGCGACCGAGTTGTTGCGCTGCGGCGCGCCGCTGGTGGAGATCGGGCAGCTGCTGCGGCACCGGTCGCAGCAGACGACCGCGATCTACGCGAAGGTCGATCGCGAACGGCTCCGAGCGCTCGCCCGACCGTGGCCGTCGCCGGGAGGTATCTCGTGAGCCCGCTTGACAATCAGCTCGATGACTACCTGCGGATCCGCAGGGCGCTCGGCTATAAGCTCGCGCGCACCGAGAAGCTCCTTGTCCAGTTCATCGCGTTCCTGCAGGAGCGCGGCGAGCGCGTGATCACGATCGAGAACACGCTCGCGTGGGTCACGCTGCCCGGCGGCAGCGACAGCTGGCGGGCGTTCCGGCTCTCGGCGGTGCGCGGGTTCGCCGCCTACCTGCACGCGCTCGATGACACGCACGAACTGCCGCCGGCCGATCTGTGCCCGAACCGGCCAGCCCGCGCGACCCCATACCCGTACTCCGCTCAGGAGATCGCCGCGCTGATGGCGGCGACCGTGATCCTCCGCGGCCGTTTGCGCCAATCCACTTATCGAACGCTGATCGGGCTGCTGGCGGTCACCGGCATGCGCGTCGGCGAGGCGATCCGGCTGGACCGCGACGACGTCGATCTCGCGCATGGCGTGCTGACCGTGCGCGACACCAAGTTCGGCAAATCGCGCGAGCTGCCCGTTCACCCCTCGACCGTGAAAGCGCTGCGCGACTACGCCCGCGAGCGCGACCGGCTCTGCCCCGAGCCGACGACCCCGGCGGTGCTGGTCTCCAAAGCGGGAACCCGGCTGCTCTACTGCGCGGTGCACTCCACGTTCAAGCAACTGCGTGACCACGCAGGCCTCAAGCCGCGTTCGGTGACATGCCGCCCGAGGATTCACGACTTGAGGCACCGGTTCGCCGTGCAAACGCTGCTCGACTGGTATCGCTCAGGCGTCGATGTGCAGCCGCTGATGCCGCTGCTGTCTACGTATCTCGGGCACACCCGGCCGAGCGACAGCTATTGGTATCTGACCGCCGCGCCGGAGTTGCTCGAACTCGCCGCCGACCGTCTCTCGCGCAATGAAGGACGCAGCTCATGAGTGCGCTCGCGCCGACGCTGCAAGCGTGGTTCACCGACCGGCTTAT
>Ga0302326_10022557_pt1 | contig 12863 bp, 8 predicted proteins | sample Palsa_T0_3_FD_202264 | JGI IMG/M metagenome (GOLD analysis project Ga0302326, IMG submission 202264) | Peat permafrost microbial communities from Stordalen Mire near Abisko, Sweden - Palsa_T0_3 | ecosystem: Environmental > Terrestrial > Soil > Palsa > Peat permafrost | place: Sweden: Abisko... | reverse complement strand
CCCAGTAGAACGCTTATCAGGTTTTCTTCCTGCTGAATCTGGCGCTCGACGTTGGGGATGGTTTCGGTGGCGGTGTAGACGAGCTGTTCGGCTTGGCGCACGTCCACCAGCGATGCCGAACCGTTTTCTTCGAGAGCCTGCTCGAGATTTAGTGATTTCCTGCGCGAGGAAAGGGTCTGTTGGGAAATTTCCAGTTCGAGATCTAGAGCGCGGAGCTGAAAATAGGCGGTGGCGATGTTGGCGATCAACGTATTGACGACGGCGCGTTGGCCCCATTCGCTGGCTAGCAAATTGGCGCGGGCGGCTTCGGTAGCCCGGCGATACTTGCCCCAAAAATCCAGATCCCATCCTGCGGAGAGCGTCAACTGGCCGGAAGTTTCTTCAAACGCCGGGAATTCGGGGGAAAGGGCGGTGCGGGTGCTGTTGATATTGCCGCCGCCGGACAGCGAAGGAAATTGGTCTGCGCGAGTGAAGCCCACCTGGGCTTGGGCTTGGACCACGCGGCTGGCGGCGATGCGCAGATCGAAGTTCTGCCGCAAGGCGGTGCGGATCAGGCCTTGGAGCGCTTCGTCCTGGAAAACGGCCCACCATTTTTCGTCACCGAGAGACGCCGGATCGTTGGTAGTGGGGGTGGGGGCAGCGCGGCGATAGGTTGGCGGCACGTCGACGTGCGGGCGCTTGTAATTCGGGCCAACCGCGCAGCCGAAAAGGGCAAACACAATTGGTAGAAACGCCGCGGCTCGCAGGCGGGGCATCACGCGACACCTGTATCCGCGCCAGGCTTCGGCGCTTTCGATGGAACGGTGGCGGCGCCTTTGACGCGAGCGGTCCAGCGTTCGACTACGTCAAAGGTGACGGGAATCAGGAATATGGCGATAACCGATGCGGCGAGCATGCCGCCGATGACCGCGGTTCCCAACACGCGGCGCGAGACCGCGCCGGAACCGGTTGCGGTCCACAGGGGAATGCAACCGAGAATAAACGCGAAGGCGGTCATCAGAATCGGGCGCAAGCGCAAGCGGGCGCCCGCTAGCGCGGCATCATCGATGCTCTTACCGCCTTCGTATTCGTTTTTCGCGAATTCGACGATCAGGATGGCGTTCTTGGCGGCCAAGCCGATCAGCATCACCAAACCGATCTGGGCGTAAACGTCGTTATCGTAATGGCGCAGCCACAACGTCAGGTACGCGCCAAACACGGCGATGGGAGTTCCCAGCAACACGCTGAACGGCAGGGACCAACTTTCATATTGCGCGGCGAGAATGAGAAAGACGAACAATAACGACAGTGCGAAAATTGCGGCCGGGGAAATTCCCTGGGACGCTTTCTGCTCCTGATACGACATTCCCAGCCAGTCGTATGCCATTTCCCGGGGCATGGTCTGCGCGAACACTTCTTCCAACGCTTTGCTCGCTTGGCCCGAACTGTAGCCTGGAGCCGCGGCGGTGCTGATCTGGGCCGCGCTGTACTCGTTATAGCGCATGGTAAATTCGGGTCCGGCAACACTGCGGGTGGTGGTTAAGGCACTGAGCGGAACGCTGGCTCCGCTGGCGGTGCTCACATGGAACTCGCCCACGTTTTCCGCACGAGTGCGGTAGTCGCCATCCGCTTCGACGTACACTTGCCACTCCCGTCCAAAGCGGTTGAAATAATTCACCAGATACCCGCCCATGAAAGTCTGCAGCGTTTCATAGACGTCGCCGATGTCGACTCCCTGCCGCACCACCTTGGCGCGGTCCACATCCACAAATACCTGCGGCACGTGCGGCGTGAAGGTGGAGATTACTCCGCCTAACTCGGGACGCTTCTGCGCGGCGGCGATGAATTTCTGCACGTTCGCGGCGAGGAAATCATTACCGCTGCCGGAGCGATCCTCGAGAATTAAGGTAGCGCCGCCGGAAGCACCGACTCCCAGAATGGCCGGCGGAGGAAACGAGAATGCGAGACCCTCCTGAAGGGAGGCGAGTTGCCCGCCGAGACGGCCCTGAATGGCGTCGAATTGCTCTTCCGGTTTCTTGCGCTGGTCCCAAGGCTTGAGGGTGACGAAGAAAAATGAATTATAGGTATTTTGCGTGAAGCTCAACAGGCTGAAGCCCACTACGGTGGTGCATCCTTGCACGCCAGGCGTGTTCAGAATCATCTGTTCCACTTTGTGGGCGGCGGCATCGGTGCGTTGCAGCGACGACGCATCGGGCAAAACCATCGCGACGAAAAGATACCCCTGGTCTTCGGTGGGCAGGAATTCGGTGGGAAGTTTGCGGCCCACGAATGCCGCGGCCCCCGTGACTGCGGCGAGAAATAAGAAGCTGATTCCCGCCTTGCGAACCAGCACCGCACTGAATCCCACGTATCCATCGGTGACCCGGGCGAAGGTTTGATTGAACCACTTGAAAAATCGGGCTAGCGGTCCGCGTTTTTCGGTTTTCGGCTTGAGCAGCAAGGCGCAGAGCGCGGGGCTGAGGGACAGTGCGTTGAACGCCGAGAACAACACGGAAATCGCGATGGTGACCGCGAATTGCTGGTACAGCCGGCCGGTAATTCCGGGAATGAAGGCGGTCGGAATGAAAACCGCGGCTAGGATTAGGGCGATGGCTACTACCGGCCCGGAAACTTCCTCCATCGCTTTGAGGGAGGCGTCACGCGGGGTCATGCCTTCTTCGATGTGATGCTCGACGGCTTCCACGACGACGATGGCGTCGTCCACCACCAATCCGATCGCGAGCACCAAGCCAAATAGCGAGAGCGTGTTAATCGAAAATCCGAGCAGCGGAAAGACGATGAAAGTGCCGATCAGCGAAACCGGAACGGCCAGGAGCGGAATCAGCGTGGGGCGCCAGCCCTGAAGGAAAATGTACACAACGAATATCACCAGGAGCAGCGCTTCGAAAAGCGTGGTAACGATTTCTTTGATTCCGGCGGAGACTGCCAAGGTGGTATCCAGGCCCACATCAAAATCGAGATCCGCGGGAAAGCGCTTCTTCAGATTCTCCATGCTCTTGCGGACGCCAGCGGCGGCTTGCACCGCGTTGGCGCCGGGCAACTGATAGATCGCCATAACCGCAGCGGGCTTGCCTTTGAAACGTCCAATTACGTCGTAGGTTTGCGCTCCGAGGCTGATGCGCGCGACATCTTTCAGGCGCAGCGTGGAACCATCGGGGTTGGCGCGAATAATGATTTCGCCAAACTCTTCCGGGGAAACCAGGCGGCCTTGCGCGCGCACGGTGTAGGTAAATTGCTGGCCCGCCGGAACCGGTTCGCCGCCTACTTTTCCGGCGGGATTCACGGCGTTCTGGGTTTGGATCGCTTGAATGATCTGCGGAACGGTGACGCCCAGCTTGGCGAGCTGATCGGGCTTCACCCAGCAGCGCATGGCGTACTGTCCGGCGCCAAACACCTGAACGCGCGCGATACCGGGTACGCGGGTGAGCTCATCGACCAGATTGATGTAGGCGTAATTGGCCAGGAATATGCCGTCGTAGGTGCTCTTTGGCGAATATAAATCCACGAGCATCAGCGGGGCGGTGAGCGATTTCTGTACGGTGACCCCGGCGGTGTTGACCGCGACGGGAAGCTGCGAAGTGGCCTGCGAAACGCGCAATTGGGTGAGCACTTGATCGATGTTGGGATCGGTCTTGACGTCAAAATCGACAATCAGGGTGGTCTGGCCGTTGTTGGCGTTGGTGGAATACATGTAACTCATATTGTCCACGCCGCTCATTTGCTGCTCGATCGGGGTCGCGACGGATTGTTCCAGGGTCTCCGCATCGGCGCCGGGATAAAGCGCTTGCACTTGGATTTCGGGCGGGACGATGTTGGGAAACTGCGCGGTGGGCAGGCCGAGCATGGAGACGGCACCAACGATCACCATCAGGATAGCGATGACCATGGCTACGATCGGGCGGTCGATGAAAAATTTTGCCATGGGCTAGTTCGTCCCGCCGGTGGCCGCGGTGGCTTGCGGCGGCGGGGCCGCTTCTTCGCTGGGCTTTACGGGGGCGCCTTCGCCCACCTTCATCACGCCCTCGGTAATGACGCGCTCGTCTGCTTTCAGGCCTTCTCGGACCACCCACAACGAGCCCACGCGGTCGCCCACCTTGATGGTGCGAATATTCACTTTGTTGTCCGCGCCGACTACGGCGACTTGATAACTTCCTTGCAGTTCGGTGACCGCGCGCTGCGGCACCAAAAGAGCGTTGTGCAGATTTTCGGTGACCGCGCGAATGCGCCCGAATTGTCCGGGGCGCAGGATGTTGCCCGGGTTAGCAAAACTTCCCACGATTCGAATCGTTCCGGTTTGCGAATCCACTTGACGGTCGGCGAAGATGATTGTCCCTTTTTGCGAATATTCGCTGCCGTTGGAGAGCACCAGCGTTAGCGGCACGGTGTTGTTGGAGGCGAGCAGATCGACCGAACCTGGAATTTTTCCGGCGATGCGCATGTATTCCTGTTCGCTGATGGGGAAATACACTTTGATCGGGTTGACCTGGGAGACGGTGGTCAAAACGGTGGTGGGCGAGACCAGGTTACCGATCTGGGTTTGGGCGATGCCGGCGATGCCATCTATCAGCGAGCGAACCTCGGTGAAGCCCATGTTGAGCTCGGCCTGCTCCACCGAGGCCTGGGCAGCTTGCACTCCGGCCTCGGCGCTAAGTTTGGCTTGGATGTCGGTGTCGAGCTGGCTCTGCGCGATGGCGTGCAATTTCGCGACTGGCGTATCGCGGTTTACATTTAACGTTGCCAAACCTAACTGCGCGTTGGCTTGCGCGAGTTGTCCCTTGGCTTGATCGAGCACTGCCTGAAACGGGCGCGGGTCGATCTGAAACAGCACGTCGCCCTTATGCACCTGCGAACCTTCACGGTAATTCTGTTTCACCAGGTAGCCGGCCACTTGCGGCTGAATCTGGGCGTTGGTGTAGCCGTCGAGGGTGGCTACCCAATCACCGGAGATGGGCACATCTTTCTGAATTACGCGGGCGACCGAGACATCAGGCGGGGGAAAGGCCATGGGCGGGGCTTTCTCGCAACCGCCCAGCAGCAGAGCGACGGCCGCGAGGAGGGCGAGGGATGGCGCAACGGGACTCAAGGAAAATCGGGACCACTTCATGAGGGCTTCCTCGCCGGGAACAACGGTCACCTTGGTGTTCATTATCTATCGTATCGGCAGCGGTGGCAGAATGCGTGACGGCCGCGATTCCCTTTAGATGTTGCAAACGGGGAGCGCGATTCAGATTACTTCGAGCAAAAAAACACGCGGGCCTGAGCTTGCAGATAGCAAGCGCTTGCGATGTTAGCAGTGGCTTGCGCTTATAGCAAGTACTTGTTATTATCCCACCCGTGAGCCTACGCCCCGACGATCCCGGATTCCTGCTGTGCCAGATGTCGCAGGTGGCGCACGCGGTGGAACATGAAATGGCGCTGTCTCTGGCGGAGATGAATCTTACTCTTTTGCAGCTGGCTACTCTGGCGGAGTTGGAGCGGAACGCTTCCCTTTCCACGGCGGACCTGGCACGGCTTACTTCGGTGACCCCGCAGAACATGAGCCTTGCGGTTTCGAATCTGGCGGCGGGCGGGTACCTGGTGCGGAAGGCGCACGCTACCAATGCGCGGGTGAACCGGCTGGTGCTCACGACGCGTGGGTTGAAAGTGTTGCGGAGGGCGGCGGCACGGGCGCGGGTGATTGAGGGCGAGATGTTTGCGGCGCTTTCGTCGCGCGAGAAGGAACGGTTTCGCGCGGCGCTGCGCTTGTGCCTCGAACGGATTAAGAAATTTCAGGCTCGGAAAGGGCCTACTGCGCTACGAGCCCGACGTAAGAAAGCTGCGTAGGTCTCTCCTCGGTGTAAGGCATGGCGATCTTCTTTTTTTGTAAACCACTCAGTGAACTTGCTCCGTGATTTGGTGGTGTCTGGGTTGACCCTTCCTGGAAGCGAACCTTTTGCACGATCCCACGGTATGAGTAGGGCTTGACGCCCACCCTTCGCTAAATTCGCGAAGAGTGGGGCACCCGGAAAAGATAAGGGCATCGAACCGTAGAACCTTAGAACCTTACAACCTGAAAAGTAAAGGGCGTCGAACCGTGAAACTGAGTGGCACTTCATTTTTGTTGGGCGATCCATTTGTCGGTGCGGGCGTCTAGGAGATCCAGGGGGAGCGGGCCGCCGTCGATCATCTCGTCGTGGAAGCTGCGGATGTCAAACTTTGGGCCTAATTGTTTTTGGGAGCGCTCGCGGAGTTCGCGGAACTTTAGTTGGCCTAGCTTGTAGCATAGGGCTTGGGCGGGCCAGGCTATGTAGCGGTCGGTTTCGGATTGGATGGTGGGCTCGTCGATGGCGCCGGATTTGCGGAAGAATTCTACAACCTGATCGCGGGTCCAGCCTTGGGAGTGGATGCCGGTGTCGACGACCAAGCGGACGGCGCGGAACAATTCGGAGGAGAGGCGGCCGGAATCGGAGACGGGATCTTGGTAGAAGCCGACTTCTTTGCCTAGTTGCTCGGCGTACAGGGCCCAGCCTTCGGTGTACGCGGTGAAGCCGACGTGGAGGCGAAATTTGGGGAGGCCGGTGAGCTGCTGCTGGACGGATCGCTGCAAATGGTGGCCGGGGATGCCTTCGTGGTAGGCGATGGCTTCATCGTTAATCAAGGTGCGATCGGCGAAGTTGGAGGTGGCTACTACTACGCGGCCGGGTCGCTTGCCGTCGGGCGTTCCGGTGACGTAGTGAGTTGCGGCCGCGGCCTGGAAGGCGGGTATGGCTTCGACGGTTACCGGGGAGTTGGGGAGCAGGGTGAAAAGGTCCGGTAGTCTGGGCTCCATCTGAGCGATGTAGTGGCGGAAATCGTCAAGGATCTGATCAGATGAGGTGGGGATGTATTTAGGATTTGTTTTCAGGGAGGCGCGGAACGTGGCGACGTCGGCGAAGCCTTCCTTTTTTGCGATGGCGGCGATCTCGGTCTGGATGCGATCCATTTCGCGGAGACCTAGCTCATGTATTTCGGCCGGGGTCATGCGGGTGGTAGTGCGGCCGTAGATGTTGTTCTGGTAGCGCTTATCGCCGTCGGGGAGCGAGGTGACGGCTAGCGACGTGCGGCCCTTCGGGGCGTATTCAGTGCGGACGAAAGCAGCGAAGGTGCGATACGCGGGGAGGACGTCGGTGTTGATGGCGTCGTTGATCTGCTGGGTGAGGCGCTCCTGGTCATCGAGGGAGATGTCCGCGGGATATTTTTTTGTGGGCAGGAGAAACGGATCGGCGTCGATGATGCCTTGGCACTGGACGGGAATCTTTTCCATTAGGAAACGAACCGGCATCAGGTTGTCTTTCATGCCTGCGCGGAGGACTTCAGTGGTCTGGGTTAGTGCGCGGGGAATCTGGTGGAGGCGGGCTATGTAATCTTCGTAGTGCTTGACGGAGTCCAGGGGGACGGAGAGCGATAGGTCGGCCAGGCCGGTGTGGACACCGTTCTGCTGGTTGACCGGCATCTCGTACTCTTTGAGGTCGAAATCGGCGACGCGCTGTTGCAGAAGACGAATGAGGAGGTCGTGGGAAAGTTGGTCCTGTTCGGGGAAGGCGGTGGTGGGGATGGCTTGTAGCTTGGTTAGGAAGGACTGGTCGGTTTGGTGGCGTTGGGCGATGGAGGCTAGGGAGTAATCGTCGAGCTGGTCGTTATAGCGGTAGTCGCCGTAGGCGGTGGCGCGCTCGGGCGAGTAGCGGAGGTCGGACTGGTATTGGTCTTCGAAGAGGGCGTTTTGTGCGGCGAGGCGGTCGGCTAGGGGTTTGGAGGTGTCGAGTGAGACGGAGGCGGCTACTGCCGCCAGGCAAAGTAAAATCACGTAAGGGCGCATGGTGAGTGCATGGTAGCAGAGGCGCGGGCGTGAGCCGGACGAAAGAGTTTGATGGGCTGGGATTGTGCTCGGGTCGTTGGGGCGGGGTTATTGTGCTGGCTTCGCGCACAGCCAGGTTGGCTGTGCCACAACGGCGGGGGACGTGGCGAGAATTACGGCGGTGGTTGGGTAGACGCCCACCCTTCGAAAAACCTGCGAAGAGTGGGGCACCCGGAAAAGATAACGGCGTCGAACCGTAAAGATAACCTTGTCGAACCGTAAAAGATAACGGCACCGAACCATCGAGGAAAAGATGACCGCGTCGAACCGTAAAAGATAACGGGTCGACCTGTGGACGCTTGCGTCAGTAGTTGCCGGACTGGGTGGTGGTGGGGGAGGCGGGGTTCGCTGGCGGTGGCTTGGGCTGTTCGGACTCACCTTCGCTGATGGCTTGTTCGATGATTTTTACGCTGGCGCTGGCGCCTATGCGGGTGGCGCCGGCTTCTACCATTTTTTTCACGTCGTCCAGGGTGCGGACGCCGCCGGAGGCTTTCACGCCGATGTCGCCGCCTACTACGGCGCGCATTAGTTGAACGTCTTCGGCGGTGGCGCCGCCGGTGGAGAAGCCGGTGGAGGTCTTGACGAAGTCGGCGCATGCATTTTTCGCAGCGATGGAGCCGCGAATCTTTTCGTTGGTGTCGAGCAGGCCGGTCTCGAGGATGACCTTGCAGATGGCGCCGCCGCGGTGGCTGGCTTCGGCTACGCCGCGAATGTCGGCTTCCACGGCTTCGAGCAGGCCGGATTTCAGGGCGCCGACGTTAATGACCATATCGATTTCCTGGGCGCCGAGCTTGATGGCTTGCTCGGCTTCGTAGACTTTAATTTGCGGCAGAGTGGCGCCCAGGGGAAATCCCACTACGGTGCAGACTTTCACGCAGGAGCCGCGGACCAGTTCTGCGGCTTGCGGGACGTTCCAAGGGTTGATACACACCGAAGCGAATTGGAAGCGGACGGCTTCGTCGCAGAGAGCTTTGATCTGTGCGCGGGTGGCGTCGGGGCGGAGCAGGGTGTGGTCGATTAGCTGGGCGACACTGGCTTCCACTTTTTTGACGGAGCTGCCGAGGGTGAGACGGCAGGCGCCGGCATCGACGGCGCGGCGGGTTTTATGGGAACAAAGATCGCCGCAGCGGTCGGTGCAGTCGGGGCAGGTGTCTTCGACCTCGAGGCCGTAGTTGAGAGAGTGTCCGGGGCCAAGATAAGAGCCGAGGTATTCGAGGACTTCCTGGGCGACAGTAAAGACTATTTCTTCGAGGGCGCCCTGCTCGATCGGTGTTTGATCGCCCGAGCGGTTCGGTTCGGGTGGGAGGGTTTCGGCAGCGGGCACAACCTCGCCAGGCGTAGGTTGATCGGGCGATTGTTTTCGGCGGTGCGAAGAGTCTGCCACGTTCAGGGAGTCCTGTTGCGGTCTTCGATGGCTGTAATTTTGTCGATGCGGCGTTGATGACGGCCGCCCGCGAACGGGGTGTCGAGCCAGAGTGCGAGAATTTCGCGGGCTACTTCCGCGGGAATCAGGCGCGCGCCAAAGGTGATGATGTTGGCGTCGTTGTGTTCGCGGCTGTTACGCGCCGTGGCTCTATCGTAACACAACGCGGCGCGCGCGCCGGGGACCTTGTTGGCGGCGATGGCCGAGCCGATTCCGGCGGAATCGATGACCACGCCGCGGCAGGCTTGGCCGCGGGCGACGGCGTTGGCAACGGCTTCGGCGAAATCGGGATAATCGACGGGTTCGGTGCCGGAGGTGCCGAGGTCGAGAACGGTGTAAGACCAATCGGCCAGATGACGCTTGAGCTGCTCTTTGAGTTCGTAGCCGCCGTGATCGGCGCCGATGGCGACGGCGCGGCCTTGGGAGTTACCGGAGCCTGAGGTGGAGCTGCTGTCGGCGGATGGCTCGGTGAGTTTGATGGTGATGGATCGGCGGGCGGCTTCGTCGGCGGCGAGGGCGGTGATCAGCGTGCCGGCAGGGATGGAGACTTCGCCCCCGGCGGGGATTTTTTCGAGGTCGGAGAAAGTTAGGACGGGGCGCGGCACGGCTACTCCGGAGGAAGGGTAAGGATGCAGACGTCTTTCAGATTGCGAAAGCGCTCGGCGTAATCGAGGCCATAGCCGACGACGAATTCGTTGGGGATGGTGAAGCCGACGTAATCGCCCTTCACCGCTTGGACGCGTCGGGAAGGCTTATCGAGCAGGGCGGCGACGCGCAGAGATTTGGGGTGGCGCTGCTCGAGGACACGGCGGAGGTAATTGAGGGTGAGGCCGGTGTCCAGAATGTCTTCGACGAGAATAACGTTGAGGCCTTCGATGCTGGTATCCAGGTCTTTATTGACGCGCACCTGACCGGAGCTTTGGCGACCCTTGCCGTAGCTGCCAACGGCCATGAAATCGATGGAGGTATCGAGATTGATTTCACGGATGAGGTCGGAGAGGAAGATGCAGGCGCCCTTGAGCACGCCGATCATGTGGACGCGCTGGCCTTTGTAGTCCTTGGTGATCTGGAGGGCGACTTCCTTGACGCGCTTTTGGATGGCGGTGCGTCGGAGTAGAACTCTTAGTTTTTCGGCTGCTGGTTCAGGCATGTCCGGGCGTCCTAATTTTGGAAGAGCGGGTAACTCTAGCGCAGCGGGTGGGGAATGACAAGACGCTGTGCATGGGACGTCTGGGGATTGGATGCTGGTGGAAGAACTGAGGAAAAAACGCAGACACTAACGACAAAGAGGCTCACCTCGGCGGCATGGCGTCGAAGTCGAGCAAACTACGACACTCGAGCCCCTACTGTGTCCGCGAAACCATCCCCGGTAAGAGTGCCTCAGCTTCCGAGTCGGGAATCTGCCAGAAATCATCGATAATGGATACTGAACCTGTAAACCGCTTTCGGATTTCCGGAGTTAGTCCAGCCGTACCACATTGCATTTGAACCGGATATCGCGTACTCGTCGGCGCGTTGGTTGCAATTTCCGCCATCCGCACAGGGGTGCACCCATCCGCAGGCTTCCCCCGAGCACGAGTAATCGATCGAGGTAATCTCGCCCGGAGCGCTCAGATCTGCCGAAAAACAAGTTCCGTTGTCGCCGCACGCTTCGAGCGCCCTCACCTTCGGATCACCCTTTGTGATGCTATAGTCGGTGACCTGATCGGCCAATACAACTCCGCACGAAAACAATACGAGAACTAAAAGGCACATTCTCGATACCGTCGCCATTTTTGAATTCCTCCCAACCGAGCCACCGCTGAATTTGCCGTTCGTTACTGCGTAGCAGTTCTGGCGGCACAACGACGGCAAGGGCAGGGCGAACGGTTTTATGGTACGAGCAGTACTCGGGGAGTGGAGAAATTAATCGGCGGGGGGCGGAGGCGCGCTTATAGAGGATGCGCCGGTCAAACGTGAAGCTGATTTGGTGGTGAGGAAACGGCGGAAGGCGATGCCGATGAGGATCAGGCCGGTGCCGAGAAGCAGGAGCGTATCCGGCTCGGGCGCGGGATTGATGCGGGCTTCCGGAAACTTGGCGAGCGGCGGAGGGTCTTGGAGAGCGGCGGAGGGCGATAGGTCTATCGCGGAGTTTGCTGAATTGATTTCGGAGAAAGACCAAGCGGGGACGGAATGGGCGGAGACCACAAAGCGGGACGAGCTCAATAGAGGAGGAGAGTGAGCGTCGATGGTGTCAGCTGCAGCAGGATGAAAAGTACTGAGAACGATGAAGACAATAATCAAAGCGACGCGGCGCACACACGCACGACCACTTCCCGAGCCCGGCATCCGCAATTTCCCCCAGACAACTCCCCTGAAGCCAGGAAACCCGGATGGGTGGATGCAATCGCAATACCAAATGACGGGAAGTTGGAGAAGAGCGGATTTGCAGAGGATTTCGCAAATACGTAGCGTGGACGGAAAGGAGAGTGCGCAAATTCTTTGACACGAACGGAACAGCGCGCGACGAAGTGGACAATTTTTTTCACTAAGGCGCATTTTTTTTTCGATGGGTTCGATCGATGTAGGTGGGGGAAGGCTCGAATATTTTTTTTAATGCTGGAAAATGTCGGCGCGAGATGTCGGCGGCGCCGACATTGCTGCGAAGACACCCATCCCTGAAAAGATCAAACCCGGGAAAAACAAAACAGTTACAAGAAATTTACCGAGACGAGTGCGCGGCGGGAGTTTCCAGCGGGACGAGTTGTTTATTGCGAATGGCGTAGTGCGATCCGCGCCATTCGATACGGTTGTGGAAAAAGCTGGCCAGCCAGACCACGAAAGCAAAGGCGTCGCGCAGCGGGAGCATCCACATGCGGCGGCGCAAGAGCGAGTCGTGCACACCCCAGACTCCGACGGTCCAAGCCATCAGGCCGCGGAACAACAGGTAGGCGGCTGCGTAGGCGACGGAGATCGCCGCGGAAGGCGCGAGCAGAACCGCCAGGATCGCCCACGGGAGGCCGTGAGTGGCGATCAGGCCGAAATGCCCGAGCGGGCGGGAGGAGCGCAGCGTCAAATTCCAGCGAAGCTGGTGGCGAAAGGATTCGCCGAGGGTTTGCTTCGGGAAAACGGTGGAAACCGGATGGGGGGAAAGCACGACGCGATAGCCGCTGTGGGCGATGCGGTTGCCCAGCTCGTAGTCGTCGCAGAAAAAGTTGGCCAGCGCTCTAAAACCGCCGATGGCGGTGAGGCGCGCCTTGGTGGTGGCCATGGTGGCGCCCAGAGCAAAGTCGATATCGCCGAGTTGCCAGGCGGAAATGACGCCGGCATCGAAATCGCTGGAGATGCCGATGGCTTCGAGGTCGGTGGCAAGCGACGAGGGTGTGAGACCGCGATACAGGCAGGTGACCAAGCCGACGGATGGATCTTGAAACGGCACGCTGACGGCGCGGAGGTAATCGGGATCGACGCGGATGTCGCTGTCGCTGATGACCAAAAGGTCGTTGCGGGCGGTTTCGGAAAGGCGGACGAGCTTATTCATCTTTTGGCTGGTGCCCAAGGGCTCGCAGGCGATCAGCAAGCGGATGG
>Ga0302326_10022553_pt1 | contig 12865 bp, 11 predicted proteins | sample Palsa_T0_3_FD_202264 | JGI IMG/M metagenome (GOLD analysis project Ga0302326, IMG submission 202264) | Peat permafrost microbial communities from Stordalen Mire near Abisko, Sweden - Palsa_T0_3 | ecosystem: Environmental > Terrestrial > Soil > Palsa > Peat permafrost | place: Sweden: Abisko... | reverse complement strand
GCAATCGGTGCCCGGCTTTGGATCCGTCCAACCGATCGCGGCGGCGGTTGCCGGAATACGCTGCCACTGGCGATCTACCTGGAGCCCTTCTTCGATGCAAAAGAACGGGAGGCGAAAAACCGTTTCGACCTTTACCGGAATCGGGTCCGGGAGAGGTCCCAGCGTTTGACCGGCCGCGATGCAGGAAAATGCCAGGCAGGCCGCCAGAAGAATTCCGGGACCGCGGGGAACGGGGCCGCCGGCCGCCGTAGTATGTGTAGGACGGCTCATGAAGTTCTCCTTGTAGGTCGATCGGCCGGCATTACGGTACACGCCCTAGCTTGCTCTTCACCATTGCAAAAAGACCATCGGGGTCCGAAAAGCAAAAGCGATAGGTGTTTGCCACGGTGTCATGGGGCACCCCTCCAAAACCAAGCGGCGGGATACTCAGAAGAAGGTCGGATAAGGCCAGAAAGCTATTCGTGGCCGCGTCATCGTCGGCCTTGCCGAAGGCTTTGGGCGCCCCGCCGAAGTGAAGGTCCAGCCTGGCGGAAAGGTCGGCTTGGCAATCGATCGGAGGAGCCCCGGCCGGGTGAGCACCCGCTTTAGCTACCTGTGCCCAGAAGGCGTCTTTTGGCTTGGACACAGCGAGTTTATAATGCTCCTTGGCGGGTTCATTGGGCGCATTCGCGGATAGCACTGCCAGCGCGCGATCGTCCTTGCCCTCACCGTGGTACTTCAAGGCCCGGGCACAAGAGAGGAAGCTTGCGTTCCACTCGGCTGCAAGGTCTTTGTCGAGCGCTTGCGTCAAAATATCCTGCGCCTGAGCGCAACCAAAGAAGATCCCCAGCGCGATTGCCGGGATGATTCTGTGAAGTTTCATGGTCGATACCTCTTTCCTGTATAAGCGATAAATTCCGATAAAACGGGACACGCCGTGGCATCGGCGCGCCGCGCATCACCACCGGAACCCGACTGAGATCGGCGCCAACGAAGCAGCCCGATTAACGGCTAAACCGTGCAAATATCGTCCTTCGACAAAAAATATCGCGCTGTCCGGGCCGCGCAGGAGGATATTCAGCCCGATGCCCGCGTCCACTGCTCCGGAATTGCCGCCAAACGATAGGACGGAAGGGCCGGACGGTTCGAGCAGGATCCCTCCGCTGGACTCGCCGCTGAAATCGATCGAGCGCCGCAACCAACCAAAACCGCCGAGGCCATAGATACTGATACGCCGCTTGAGCGCGTAGCGAAAAGTCGGGTCGAAAGTTGCGCTGTAGAACCTCGCCCGGGCACCCGTCGCCTGCTGCAACGCAGTGTTCGTCGGGTTCATCGATTTCGCGTCGTTCAGGGCTGTCTGGCTGACGCCCAGATCTTCGTACACGAAGTTTGCCGTGAGAAACAATCTCCAGTGGCGGCGATGCGACGGTTGCCCGACGCCAAACCCGCCGCCCGCCAGCAAGCCCCAGCCGGTCTGGAAGCCCGTGTCAATACCGGGCGCCGCCATGATTCCGGCTCCGATCGTAATGGGGCGCGAATCGGGCGCGGACTGCGCCGCAATTCTTGGCGGTAGGCACACCATCGCGGTGACGCACAACGCGGCCGCGCTAACGAAAAGCCGATTGTGATCCGATCTCGCTGTCGATAGCAATGGTAAACACACAGTCGAGCCGCTATGGCGCTTGCCGGTCTCGGTGAACTGCATTTGCACCTCTAGCCTTTTAAGCGAGATTCGACCGCGGAAGGGGACAAATAGGTTTAAATCGGCGGCTAACTAAGAAGAAAACAGCGATTTGCGGTTCTGTTCCACCAATTTGATAAAGTTGCGCCTGGCCTTGTACGTCGTGCGCAGGGCTTCCAGGCGGCGCAGGAATTCCGGCCCCTGGCCCATCCTGCGCATTACGGCGGCGGCCTTGATCAGCAGGGCGACGGCGTCCTCATAATCGCCGCTTCTCGAGGGAACGATGGCTTCGGCCTGCTTTAAGTAGATGGGCGCGGCGTCCTCGGGATGTTCTCCCTCGCGGGCTGCCGCCAGCCGCAGCCAGAGATGGTCCGAACATCCTTCTTGCTGGGCTTCGCGCCACGCTTCGTCGACGTTCTCTTCGTACAGGAAGATCTCTACCAGGGGAGAGTGGTCGACCGCCGTTTGCATCCACTGGGGCCTGGCATTGCTTTGTGCTCGTTGCTTGGCGTCCGCGATGCGTTGGCGGAAATCGGCCAGCGCACGATCGCGCCACTCCGGCCATGCGCCCGCTTTCTTCGCGTGTCCCTCCAGCATCTTGTAAGTCTCCAGATAGGGCCGCTCGCGGAATTCGGACCAGACCAGTTTCATGGCATCGCCGTGCCGCCCGCGGCGGTGATACTCTTCGGCGGCGAATGCACGCAGCCGGCTGTCGGTATGCTCCGGAAAAGCGTTGAAGCCCTTCTCCGCCCACAGCAGCGCTTTGTCGGCTTGCCCGGCCTGGCGATAAGCTTCGGCGATCCTCAAATAGCTGTAGCCAGTGGTGAGATCGCGGCTCATCACCGCAACCAATTCTTCGACATCGCCGGACGCGCGTGACAGCGATTCCATGATGCCGACGACCGGGACCGAACGCGAGCTCCGTTCGCCCGCTCTTAGCGCCGGCACTTTCGCCCATTCGGCCTCCGCCAGTTCCCGGTAAGCCTGCATGCCCTTCGGGCCCAGAATCTCCGCGTACTGTTGGGCGGCGCATTCAAAGAGCGTACCGTCGCTCTGCAGTTCCGCATGGAAGAGCCTTTTGGCCAGCGCCACAGGATCGGGACGGGCCTCTTGGCAAGCCTGAAAATGGAGGTCCTCCAATCGCTCCGTCAGTCCGTCGAAATGGTCGCCGCCCTCGTCCATCGACGCAATGGCGTCGAGCAGCAAAGAGAGCGCCGACTCGCATATTTCAACTACGGCCGCTGCCTGGCCATCCTTCAACAACTGTTCAATCGGGCCGATCGCCGCGCTAACACCACGCGCCCAACTCCTCGCTTTGTGGTAACTCAAGTGACCGCGAACGTTGACGGCTTTCTCAAACGCCCGGAGCACCTCTGCCGCGGCACTGCCGGGACTGGAACGGCGGGCGGCGTAAATGATGAGCCGTTCGCGAAGCCGTTTGTCGTCCTTCGCCCACTCCCGCATCAACCCTAACAGCGTTTCCTTGTCTTCGGCCTGGAGGATTTTGCGGGCAGCCGCCAGCGTGATCTGTTTCGGCTTGCCGCGGCTGGATGACTTTGCCAGCTGATCGCCGCGATGCAGCCAGCCCAACGCGGCGGCCACGCAGTGTTTGCAAAAATCGCCCTCGGAGCCCACGGGGCAACCGCAGGCATAATCCAGCACGCCTTCGTCCGCCGTCAGCGTGACGTTGTAATTCTGGTTGCCGCGCACCACGGCGGAAACGCCGTCGCCGAGTTCTTCCAGCGATCCGACATGGCCGTGTGTGAAGTAATCCGCGCCGCGCTGATAGGTTTGGCCGCTGGCCAACCGCCGGATTACCGCATCGGTCAGCGCTTCGGCGAGCGGGTTCGGCATATCTCGCTCAGTGCGCCGGCCAGCCAGTCTTCTCCAAAACTTCTTTGGCCACGTGCGCGGTGTTGGAGTGAATCGTAACTGTATCCTGCACGTTGACGGCATAGCCGCCCGCGAGCACAATGGCCACCGGGATGTGACTGTGCACGGCGGTCCAGATAACCAGCCGGTCGCGCTCCCGCAAGCCTTCCAGGCTCAGCGAGAGTCCGCCGAGTTGATCCTCGCAATAGGGGTCGGCGCCCGCGACATACACCAGTAACTCGGGATGAAACATGGTTAGCGCGGTGCGATATCCGTTGCCGAGCCGATGCAGATATTCCTCGTCGCCCACACCGTCCGGCAAGTGAATATCCAAGCTGGAAGGCGGCTTTTCCGTCGGGTAGTTATTGAATTGGTGAATCGACAGTGTAAATACCGAGGCGTCGTGCGCGAAAATGCCCGCGGTTCCATTGCCGTGGTGGACATCGCAATCCACCACCATGGCGCGCTGGATGCGGCCATCGCGCTGCATGCGGCGGATACCCACCGCGATGTCGTTGATGGCGCAAAAACCTTCTCCATGCCCCGGAAAGGCGTGATGAAATCCGCCGCCGATGTTGAAACCGATGCCCTGTTCCAGCGCCAGGCGGGCCGCCAGAATGGTGCCTCCGGCCGCCAGCCAGAACGCCTCCACTAACTCGCGGCTGTAAGGCACTTCCAGTTGCATGATCTCCTGATAGCTCAGCGTTCCGGTCAGCAGCCGGTCGACCCAGCCCGGTTCGTGCACCGCCAGAATGTCGGCATCCGTGGCCGGTTCGGGGAGGACGAAGTCCTCCGGCGTGGCAAATCGGTCGTGCAGCAGACGGTCGTGAATGTAACGGAATTTCCGGGATGGGAACACATGGTCTCCCAGCCTCAGGTCGTAACCTTCGTGATAGACCAGGCGATAGGGCAGCATAGGATTACGGTGCGCCACCGTCAAATATACGCGATCACGTCCATCTCCACCAGGGAATCGCCCGGTATTCCACCGGCCGCGGCAATGGTGGTGCGCACTGGCGGATTCTCGCCGAAGCGGCCCTGGAACACCTCGTTCATTCCCTTGTAGTCTTTCAGATCGTTCAGGAACACACTGCACTTCAACACTTTGTCCATGGACGATCCGGCGTTCTCCAACTCTTTCTGAATCTCGTCCAGCACGTGGGCGGTATGCGCTTTAATGTCGCCGGGAAAATGCGCGCCTTTTCCGGCGATAAAGAGCAGATTGCCGTATGAAACCGCGCCGCTGAACAGCGGCGTGGACGTGGGTTTGTCGCCCCTGTAGTGGACCTTTTTCTGTGGGCCGGTTTGCGCCTTCGCGACTCCGCCCGCGGCCGCCGCCAGGGCCCCTCCGCGGATAAATACTCGCCGGTTTGAGTTGCTCATATTTCTCCAGTCACAATTCGAGAATCCGTCCTGTGGAAACCACAAGATCAGCGTTGAGTATAACTTAGCGCGCAGGATGGGTGTTTGGCGAGGCTCGCGCGCGGAATCCTGCGGGTAAACTGGAGGCGAGAGAAATCGTTCGGATGTCTCCTTTCCCGGGCCCGTTCAGGGCCACGTCTTTTTTCCCGGAGGTTCAATGTCTGCCTATAAGATAGTGTGCGCCGTGTTGGCCGTGTGTCTGACCGTTCCCCTCACGGCCGGCCCGACACTGACCACGATTCAGGACGTAATCTATAACGCCGACGGCACTCCCTATAACGGGTTTGCAGTGATCGCGTGGACGCCCTTCGTGGCGGGAGACACGTCTCAGATACTGACGCAGAAGGTAACGGTGAACATCGTTGCGGGCAATCTGATGGTGCAGTTAGTGCCCACTACCAATGCGACACCCGCGGGATACTATACGGTCACATTCACCAGCGCCGGCAACGACCAGTTCACCGAGACCTGGGGCGTGCCGCCAAGCATCATGCCGCTGCGCGTGCAGGCCGTGCTGACGTCGACGGGTAGCTCGCCGTTGACCAGTGGACCCACTCCCATCCCGGAGTCGAGTGTCATCGGACTGTTGGCGGATCTGGCGGCGCGTCCCATGGAAGGCTCGGCGTATGCCACCGGGCGGGTGGCGGTGATCGATGCGACCGGCTTGCTGGAAGCCATCACCGGCAACGTCACGGATTGCGTACATGTGGATGGATCGACCGGACCTTGCGGCAGCGCCAGCGGAGGCTCCGCCGGCCCGAATTTCACCGATGAGGAAATACCCGCCGGCACACTGGATGGCACAAATGTCACCTTCACCCTCAGCGCCGTGCCCACGCCTGCGTCCAGCCTGGCGCTCTATCGCAACGGTGTTTTGCAGAAGGCCGGTCTGGATTTTAACCTCTCGGGCAATATCATTCAGTTTCTGGTGGTTTCCACGCCTCAGCCCGGCGATACGCTGCTGGCCTCTTACCGGGTGACCCCCACGGGCTCGCCGCAAGGCCCGCCGGCGCCGCAGGTTCTCTGTTCCGGCATGGGCACGGCCACTTCTTCCACGACGCTCTCCACGTTGGGTACCTGCACCATCCCGGCGGGCACGGTGCAACCGGGCGATCGGGTCAAGATCAGTTTCGACTATTCGCATGAAGGGACGCTTACCGGCTTCACGTTTGGGGTCAACTGGGGAAACACGGTGCTGGCGAAGCGTACTGGCGCCGTGGGCGATGCATTCATATCCGGGTGGGCGGAGGCGGGGGCCAATACCTCCGCGTGCCAGATGTCCGTACAAAGTTGGGGAACTATGCTGGGGTTTGCCGCGGGCGTGTCGGATGCCTACGACTCCCTGCAGTACACTCTCGTGCTGGCCTTTCAGGGCCAGATGGCGGCGACTACCACCGACACGGTGACGCTGCGGAACTTCAGCGTGGTGCGGTATCCGGCGACTCAGTAACGGCAGCCTCGAAGGCGCGCTCTCCCTCCGCGGACTGGCGGGTGTATACTCCGAGGAATCGGGAGGGTCCCGCACTAGCATGCCCCGCACCGCGACGTTGCGCGTCGCGCTGGGCGCGATTTTCCTCGCAGCCTTCCGGAGGCAGCGCGCGTCCAGTTCCGGGCCCACCATTATTGTGGCGGACACCGTGAATTTCTCGGGCGCCTGCCACCTGCGCTAGCCCCGGCCCCGGCGCGCGAAAGCACGCCCTGCGCCATCATTCGTAGTTTGCTATCCTGTTGTGCTGGAGTTCGATGATTATCTCCAGCGTGCGATCCTTCCTGCTGTCCTACCCGTTCCCCGAACCGGTGCGGCTGCCCTTCTACGGCGGCGAGCGCACCATCCTCAAACGCGACGCCATGCTGATCCGCATCGAATCCGACGCGGGCCTGGTGGGCTATGCGCCCGGACCGGGAAGCCAGCGGGCCCAGAACATTATTGAGAGCATCGTGCGTCCCTTCCTGGAAGGCCGCCGGCTGTCCGATCCCGACGCGCTGCGCATCCAGTTCATGGAATGGCCGGGCGTGGATGCCGCCGCCGCCCGCACCTATTGCGCCGTGGAAGTCGGCCTGTTCGATCTATGCGCCAAGGCTAAAGGCGTGCCCCTTTCCGAGGAACTCGGGGGGCGCGTGCGCGGCTGCATCCGGCTGTACGGCAGCGCCGGGATGTATATGCCGCCCGAACGGTACGCGGCCGAGGCTGCCGCTATCGCCGCCCTCGGGTTTCGCGGCTACAAGATGCGTCCCGCCGGCGGCCCGGAGCCGGATCTGGAAACCGTGCGCCAAATGCGCCAAGCCGTGGGACCGGACTTCGACCTGATGGTGGACGCGCACACCTGGTGGCGCATGGGCGACCGCAGCTACAGCTTCGAGACCATCGAGCAGCTCGCACGCGAGATGGCGGAGTACGATGTCGCGTGGCTCGAAGAGCCGCTACCGCCGGACGATCACGAGGCTTACCTGCGCCTGAAAGAGAAGGATTACCTGCCGCTGGCCAGCGGCGAGCACGAACCGAGCGAGGAGCGCTATCAAGACCTGATCCTGCGCCAGGCCGTCGATTACGTGCAGATGGACGTGTGCTGCCAGGGCGGCTTCTCCATGGGCCGCCGGCTGCTTGCGGGAATCGCCCGTAGCGGGCTCAAGTTCGCTTTTCATAGCTGGGGCACCGCGCTCGAAGTCGTGGCCGCGGCGCATTTGGGCATCTGCTGGCCGGAGACCGTGGTCGAATGGCTGGAACATCCCTGCTATTCCGCATCCGGGCGGGAGGGCATGTACCCGTTTCCGCTGGCCGGCGAGATCCTGAAGGAGCCGCTCGAGATCGATCACGGCGACCTGCTGGTACCGCGCGGCCCCGGACTGGGAGTCGCGGTGGATGAATCGGTCATCGACCGCTATCCCTGGATTCCCGGCCCGTGGTCGTATTTCCGCACGGATTCCCCGGCCGAGACGCGCGCCGTCACCTCCGATCACTCGGTCCAGTGGGAGCGCCACTCCGCCTGATGCGCCGGGACCGCTTCCGCTACTACGACCTGTTGGTGCATGCGTTCGTGGTGATCCTGCTGATCTCCAACCTGGTGGGGCAGAAGATCACCGCCGTGGGCCCCTTCCGCATCAGCGGCGCGCAGCTATTTTTTCCCATCGCGTATATCTTCGGCGACGTTTTCACGGAGGTCTACGGCTATGGCGCCTCGCGCCGCGCCATCTGGATCGGCTTCTTCGCTTCGGCGCTGCTGGCCGTGATGGGACTGGTCTCGGTGTGGCTGCCGCCGGCGCCCGGATGGGACGGGCAGGCCGCTTTCGCCAAGGTGTTCAATTTCGTGCCGCGGCTGATCGTAGCCAGCCTGGCCGCCTTCTGGTGCGGCGAATTCGCCAATTCGTTCGTGATGGCCAAGATGAAGCTGCTGACCAAGGGCCGGTACTTATGGACGCGCACGGTCGGCTCCACGGTGGTGGGCCAGGCCGTGGACACCGTCGTGGTGATGGTGCTGGCCTTCGGCGGCAGCCTCAGCTCGGCGCTGATCGCCAACCTGATCGTGTCCGGGTACCTGGGCAAAGTGCTATACGAGGTGGCGGCCACGCCGGTGACCTATTGGATCGTCGATTTTCTGAAGCGGCGGGAAGGGGTGGATGCGTTCGACAAGAACACGGATTTCAACCCGTTTCACGCGGAGCGTAAGCGCGAAAAGGATTACGAATCGTGAGGCTATCGATTACCGCCCCACGTGTCTGGACACCAGTCACACCGCCTTCAGGCAAAAGTTCTTCCGCAGCCTGTGGGGCAGCTCCCTGAGCTGCGGCGGCCTCCCAGGCCGCCATCTTCTCCTCGCAAAGGCTCGATTTCGGAGCAAGAAGCGGGTCCAGGGGACCCGCGCAGGCTGGGAGCCTGCCCCACTATTTATGCAGAACCATCGACGAATCTAAGGTAAGTGACATTGGGCTCCCAGCCCGCTTCCGCCCGAGCGGCGTGGGACGCTGCCGCAGCGCGAGGCGCTCCCCCACCGGTCGAACTTGAAACCAGGAGGTAAAGGACGCCGCAACCGGAGATCGAAATCTCGATCTGGTCGCCTTGCTTGAGGTCCAACGCTTCGACAACTGCGGCGGGAAGACGCACCGCCAAGCTGTTGCCCCATTTTAAAACCCGCATCGATCCGAGCCTACCGCAAAAAAAACGCCGGGCACGCGGCCCGGCGCTTCAGGGTTGACGTTGTGAAACGGCCTAGAACTGGAACTGCAGCTTTATTTGAATCATGCGGGTGGAAGCGTCGCCGCCCAGGAACGATCCCAGGATGCTGGTGGGCGGGTTCACCGTGCGGGTGATGTCGCCGAATCCCGTGGTGGGGTTGGTATTCGCCAAATCGTTCACGGGCAGATCGAAATTCGGGTGGTTCAAAAGGTTGAAGGCTTGTGCCCCGATGGTCAGCTTGGCGCTCTCCCACCTCGGGAAGCGAAAGGCCTTGGAGATCGACATGTCGGTGTCGAAATATCCCGGCCCGCGAAAGAGATTACGGCCCTGGTTGCCGAATGCGGTCGGGCTGCCGGTGGAAGGCGAGAATTCCGAAGCGTTCAGGCAAGGCGTGGCGCTCGGTCCAGCGGCTGCTTCTCCGCAACTCCCGACCCCGGAGCCAACCAAGTTGCCGAAATACGGGCCGCCGTCGTTTAAGCCGCTCAGGGTGCCGGAAGCGGCGGTGTCCACTACAGTTAGCGGGAAACCGGTGCGTGCGAACCAGGTACCCGAGATGGTCCATCCGCCGAGAAGGGCGTTTGGTCCGCCATGGGTAAAGCGGCGGATGATATCGTCCCAGACGTAATTCGCGCTAAAGTAGCGGCGCACGTCGTAGTCGGCATTGCCGTAATTCGCGCGGGCGTTGAACGGATTCTGCGGGCTCAAAATGCTGCCGGCCGTATCCAGGTTGAACGACTCCAGGCAGCCGTTCGAGCAAACGTCCAGAGCGTGGCTCCAGGCAAAGTTAATCTGGAAGAGCAAACCGTTGGTGAAGCTGTGATTCGCGCGAACCACCAATCCGTCGTAATTCGAGTAGTTGCTGGACCCGTATTCCGTGACCGTGCCGAAGCGCGGATCGGGCGGCGCGGTGGGCAGTCCCGCGAACCCTCCTGGACAGACGGTGGTCGGGCAATAGGCATTCAAGCCGGCATTGACCAAAGGCTCGTAAGCGCCGTGGTTGCCCACGTAGTTCACGTCCAGAATCGTGTGCCATCCAATCTCACGCTGCACTTCCAGGTTCCATTCGTAGTAGTGGGGCTGGCGGATGCGCGGGTCCTCGGAGGAAAACGACGGTGGAGCGAAGTATGGGTTGCTCGCTTCGATGGAAGCCAGCGTGCCGCCCTGGCTGAAGGCCGATGTGAACGAACTATTCGATCCCGACGCCAACGAGAACAGGTTTCCGGATTGGGCCGGTGAAAGCGGAGCGCCGGTTACGATGAACGTATTCACGTTGGGCGGGTTCGACGAAAAGTTGTCCACGATGCCGGCCGGGAAGCCGTCGGAGAAAATACCGAGGCCGCCGCGCACCACGGTCTTCTCATTGGGGCTCCAGGCGAAGCCTACGCGCGGCTCCCAGACCACTTTGTCGGTGCTGTAGTAAGCCGTGTGAAGGCCAGTCTGGATCGCCGAGTTATAAGCGATCGTCGGGTCGTGGTCCAGTTCGGTGAACGGCACCGAGAACTGCGAGAAGCAGTTGGTATTGCACTGCGGATTGGCGTTGTGATCGACGCGCAGGGCGGCCGTGATTTTCAGATTGCGGCCGATGCGGAACTCATCCTGCCCATAGATCCCCATGTTCCACAGAAAAATCGGCTCGGAGGGGGCAGTCAGGAATTTCTGTTCCAACAGGTTGAAACCGCCCGGCGCCGCGCCACCCATGAAAAAGTTGTTGAGCGATCCCTCGAGCACCAAGCCGCTGGTAAATAGCCCGTAGTCGAAATCCTGGACGTCATTCTTGCGCCAGTTAATCCCGGCCTTGAAGGTATGCCGGCCGAAAGTGATGGTGAAATCGTCCACTATCTGCCACTGTCTGACGTTGCGGCCTTCGGGCCAGGCGAAGTCTCCGGCCGACAGTCCATTATTGCCGCCCAGAGTGTTGAGCGAGCCATCCAGAAAGTCGAGGGTGGTGGGGAAGGTGGCCAGGGATTTCTGCAGGTTGGCGGTGCTGAAAATCGCGGAATAATACTGGCCGGAAAACACGAACTGGTTGGTGGCGCGAGCGCCGAAGGAGTGCGTGTAGTTCAGTTGGCCCTGGTATTCGGGTTGGTTGCTGACGGCGTTGAAAACCGGGTCGATGGCATCGGTATAAGTCGCCTGAATACCCTGGTCGGTTTGCACGCGCCCGTAGATCCGGTCATTGGGGCCGATATTCTGGTCGATGCGTATGGAGGTCTGATATTCATGCGTGAAGTTGCCGGCTACCGAGCGGAATTGCAGGGTACACGGCGAGTTGGCGTACGGGGCCGGCATGGTTACATCGCTGCAACCTCCTCCAGGCGTGGCCGTGGCCGAGGCGGCGCCGGGAGCCGCATTATAGAGATTGAAGATGTTTTGATAAAAAGGAATCGAGGCCGTGAGTCCCTGGGCGGTGAGGTTGTTGATGGTGGCCGTCTCGAATTGCGAACTGGGAATGGTAGCCGTGCCGCTGGTAGGGAGCAGCACTCGAAGTCCCTCGTAATTCCAGTAGAAGAAGGTCTTGTCCTTTTTAATCGGACCGCCGAGACCGGCTGCCCATTGGTTCACGTTGTCGAACGGACGGGGCACGTCGTAAGCGTTGTTGAACCAATCGTTCGCGTTCATGATGCGACCGTTCCAGTACCACGCCGCATTGCCATGGAACTGATTGGACCCGGACTTCGATACGTAGTTGACCTGGGCGCCGGCCAAGCCGCCATACTGGCCGGAATAGCCGTTCACCACCACATTCACTTCCGCCACGTCGTTATTGCCGAGCAGCAGGTTGGTGGCGCCGCTGTTGTTGAGGTTCAGGAAGGGATCGTTGTCGTACTGCCCGTTATACGTAAATACATTCGACGTGGCGGGCAGTCCAAACACCTCGAAGTTGCCATAGCCTCCCTGGGTGTTGGTGACCGCGCCCGGAGCAAGCTGCGCCACGAAAGACAAATCGTTCCCCGGATTCGGCAGGTTGGCGAGTTGTTCGGAGATAATGGTCGTGGCGATGTCGCCGTTCTCGGTTTGCACGGTGGCGGCGTTTTCGGTGATTTCAACTGTCTGCGTTTGCTGCGCCACGGCCAGATGGAAATCGACCGTAGTAAGCTGGCCGATAGCGGCCGGGGTCGACTTCTCCGCTTTACCGAATCCCGCGGCGACCACCGTGACGGTGTACTGTCCGGGAGCCAGCAGCGCGAATCGGTAATACCCTTGTGCATTGGTCGTGGCTGTCCCAGTGGTACCCGTCGACAGGCTATTCAGCGTGACATTAGCGCCCGGCACGACAGCGCCCGTCGGGTCACTGACAGTGCCGGCAATGTCGCCGGCCGTGGTGCTCTGACCAAAGGCCAGTGGCAGCGAGAACAGGACGAAAGCTACTATCGGGCAAAAAGTCGACTTCTGATGGAAATGCATGTATCCCTCCTTGGGTGTTGGCAGACTCGAAGCAAGTCACTAACCAATCGTCTCCGTCAATCTAAACCGTTGTAAAGGCACCGTCTTGGGGATTCCGGCTACACGATCCCATAATTCGCCGTGGGGCTGGTCCGAATTTCGGGAGCTTGATGGCAGATCCACTGAGAGTTCCGGTACACTCTCCCCACTTGTGCGTGCTGGTGTGCTTTGGATTATCCGTGCATTATGCTACCGGTTCTGGGATTTGTCAACCGGAACTGTGCGGATTCGCTCAGACTTAGCGGGAACGGAACTAACCACCGTTTAGCTGCGACTCACGATTGCAGAATCCGGAT
>Ga0302326_10022550_pt1 | contig 12866 bp, 12 predicted proteins | sample Palsa_T0_3_FD_202264 | JGI IMG/M metagenome (GOLD analysis project Ga0302326, IMG submission 202264) | Peat permafrost microbial communities from Stordalen Mire near Abisko, Sweden - Palsa_T0_3 | ecosystem: Environmental > Terrestrial > Soil > Palsa > Peat permafrost | place: Sweden: Abisko... | reverse complement strand
GATATCAAAGATAGATCGTAATCCGAACTACCGCATGGACGCAGACGCTCCACCCAGCGCCGGCGTCCATGCGGTATACGGGTCTAGTTAGACGTCGTAATAGAGCGCGAACTCGTACGGGTGCGGCCGGATCTGGACCGGCAGGATCTCGCTCTCCCGCTTGAAGTTGATCCACGTCTCGATCAGGTCGGGAGTGAAAACGCCTCCCTCGGTGAGGTATTCGTGGTCCTCCTCCAAGCGGTCGATCACCGCGGACAGCTGGGTGGGTGCCTGCGGGATGTTCGCGGCCTCCTCCGGTGGCAATTCGTAGAGGTCCTTGTCGACCGGCGTCTGCGGCTCGATCTTGTTCTTGATGCCGTCCAGGCCGGCCATCAACATCGCCGCGAACGCCAGGTACGGGTTGCCCGACGAGTCGGGGCAGCGGAACTCCAGCCGCTTGGCCTTCGGGTTGCTGCCGGTGATCGGGATACGCACACACGCCGACCGGTTGCGTTGGCTGTAGACCAGGTTGATCGGAGCCTCGAAGCCCGGAACCAGTCGCTTGTAAGAGTTCGTCGTCGGGTTGGTGAAGGCCAGCAGCGACGGCGCGTGGTGCAGCAGACCCCCGATGTAGTGGCGCGCGGTGTCCGACAGGCCGGCATACCCGGTCTCGTCGTACATCAGCGGGTTGCCGTCTTTCCACAGCGACTGGTGGGTGTGCATACCGGACCCGTTGTCGCCGAACAGCGGCTTGGGCATGAACGTCACGGTCTTGCCCTCGGCCCACGCGGTGTTCTTGACGATGTACTTGTACAGCTGCATGTCGTCGGCTGCGTGCAGCAACGTGTTGAATTTGTAATTGATCTCGGCCTGGCCGCCGGTGCCCACCTCGTGGTGGCCTTTCTCCAGGCTGAAGCCGGACGTGATCAGGTTTTGGAGCATCTTGCTACGCAGGTCTACATAGTGGTCGACGGGGGCAACCGGGAAGTAGCCACCCTTGGGGCGGACTTTGTAACCAAGGTTCGGGCTGCCGTCGATCTCCTTGGGCTCGCCGGTGTTCCACCAACCCGAGATCGCGTCCACTTCGTAGAAGGAGCCGTTGGTGCGCGAGTCGAAGCTGACCGAGTCGAAGATGTAGAACTCGGCCTCGGCGCCGAAGTATGCGGTGTCGGCGATGCCGGTGCTGGTCAGGTAGTTCTCCGCCTTGCGAGCGACGTTGCGCGGGTCGCGCGAGTACGGCTCGAGGGTGAAGGGGTCGTGCACGAAGAAGTTCAGGTTCAGTGTCTTGGCTTGGGTGAACAGATCGATCTGCGCCGTGTCAGGGTCGGGGAGCAGCAGCATGTCGGATTCGTGGATCGATTGGAATCCTCGAATCGATGAGCCGTCGAAGGCCAAGCCTTCCTCGAATACGCCCTGGTCGAAGAACGAAATTGGAATTGTGAAGTGCTGCATGATGCCTGGCAGGTCACAGAACCGGACGTCGACGAATTCGACGTCCTCGTCCTTAGCGAGTTTGAGGATGTCGTAGGCCGTATTTTCGGACACAGAAGCGCTCTCCTTTGCTGCGAGCTTGGAATTTACTGCGGTCACTGAAGGGCTTGCTTTTACTGCGCTGGCTGGTCGCCAGGATCAACCATACGTTTCGGTGACGTTACGCGACAGTATCTTCGCCGCCGAGCCTGGACAGGTTCACCCCTATTGTTGGGGTTATGGGGACAGTCGAATCGGAACAGCCGCAGGGGTATCCCGGTGAGACCCTCGGGCTGCCCGAGGACGGATCGGGATCGCTGGCCCGCATGGGACGCCGGTTGGCGGCGCTGTTCGTTGACTGGTTGCTCGCCTACGGGATCGCCGCGCTCGGTATGAGGCTCGATCTGATCTCCGCGCAAATGCTGTCGTCGGCGGTTTTGGTGGTCTGGCTGGTGCTCGGAGTGCTCGCTGTCCGGTTGTTCGAGTTCACACCGGGCCAGTTCGCGCTGGGTTTGCGGGTGACGTCCGTCGACGAGCGACTGCATGTCGGGTTGGTTCGTGCCGCGACGCGAGGGGCGCTGATCGCGTTCGTCATACCGGCGTTGTTCGTCGATGTCGACGGGCGCGGAATACAGGACCGCGTGACCGGCACCGCCGTCGTGCGGCGCTGACTCGCTGTGTGGCTATCGCCGGCGCACGGTTCGCTGCACGCCGCGCATCTTGGCGGTGCCGGGCAGCGGGCCTTTGGGCATTGCCGCGGTCCCGGCCCGGGAGCCCAGCGCGCTGAGCCGTGATTCCAGCGAATCCATCTGTTTGACGGTGATGTTGGCCGGCAGCCGGGTGAGGTGGCGCTCCAGCTTGGACAACGGAACCTCGCCGTCGCCGTTGCCGACGACGATGTCGTAGATCGGAACCTCACCGACCAGTCGTGCAGTGCGCTTCTTCTCCTGGGCAAGCAGCGGCTTGACCCGGCCCGCGGCTCCCTCGCCGACCAGAATGACCCCGGGTCTGCCGAGCACCCGGTGCACGGCGTCGAAATGCCCGGTGGCCGCCACGCCGGGCGTGACGCGCCACTTGCCGCGCAGATTGTCCAGCGCCCAGGCGGCGGCGCCGGTTTGGCCTTCGGCCTTGCGGTACACCGATCGCTGCGCGCGTCGACCGAAGATGATGAACGCCACCAGCGCGCCCAGCACCAGGCCCAGCACGGGGAGCGTGATCATGGTGAATCCGCCGGACCACACCCCGACCGCCACCGACACGGCCACGATCAGCACGAACGCGCCGATCATGTAGGGGAGTAGCCGTTTGTCCTCTTGGCGCTGAACGTTGAACGCCTGCCAGAGCTGACTGCGGCGCTCTTTGGCGGCGGCCTTACGAGTGGCTTTCGCCTCAGCTCTGGCTGCCTTGGTCGGTTTGGCACTGCGGGATTTGGCCATAATCCCCAAGAATACGGAAGCCGGACTCAGCCTGGGTGAGCGGTGCGCGTCTGCTGCCGTCGCTCGCTGGCCTGCTGGTAGAGCCGGCCGGCGCGATACGACGAGCGCACCAATGGGCCCGCCAGCACCCCGGCGAATCCCAGTTGCTCGCCGTACTGCGCGAACTCGACGAATTCCTCTGGCCTGACCCAGCGCTCGACCGGGTGATGCCGCGCCGACGGGCGCAGGTATTGGGTGATGGTGACGATGTCGCATCCGGCGCCATGCAGATCGGCCAGCGCGGCGCGCACTTCGTCGGGTGTCTCGCCCATACCGAGAATGAGGTTGCTTTTGGTGACCAACCCGTAATTCCGCGCCGCGGTGAGTACGCCGAGGCTTCGCTGGTAGAAGAAGGCCGGACGAATGCGCTTGAAGATGCGTGGCACGGTTTCGACGTTATGGGCCAGCACTTCCGGGCGGGATTCGAAGACTTGCTGCAGCTGCTCTGGGTCACCGTTGAAGTCGGGGACCAACAGCTCGACGCCGGTCGACGGGTTGAGCTTCTTGATGGCGCGCACGGTCTCGGCGTACAGCCATGCGCCACCGTCGGGCAGGTCATCGCGGGCCACCCCGGTGACCGTGGAGTACCGCAGGCTCATCGCTTGCACGCTCTCGGCCACTCGTCTTGGTTCGTCGCGGTCCAGCGATGCGGGCTTACCGGTGTCGATCTGGCAGAAGTCACAACGACGGGTGCACACCTCACCGCCGATCAGGAAGGTGGCTTCGCGGTCTTCCCAGCATTCGTAGATGTTGGGGCAGCCGGCCTCCTCGCACACGGTGTGCAGACCTTCGCGCCGAACCAGCTTTTTCAGCTCGGTGTACTCCGGACCCATCCGCAACCGGGTCCTGATCCAGGGCGGCTTTCGCTCGATCGGGGTCTGCGCGTTACGTGCTTCCAGGCGCAGAAGTTTCCGACCTTCGGGTGCAACGGTCACGGCGTCGATGCTACGCGGGCAGCGCTGTGCTGCATGTCGACCGGCAACTGGCCGTCCAGGGCTTCGCCCACCGCGTCGGCGACCGCCAACCGGACGTCGTCGACCGTGACCCGGCGGCCCAGTTCGGCCGACATCGATGTCACGCCGGCGTCGCTGATGCCGCAGGGCACGATCGTGTCGAACGCGTCCAAGTTGCAGTCGCAGTTGAGTGCAAACCCGTGCAGCGTCGTTGCCCGCGACACCCGCACCCCGATGGCGGCGACTTTTCGTGCCGGCCGCCCACCGCCCGCGGGCACCCACACCCCGGAGCGGCCGTCGACGCGGCCGACCTGCAGACCCATGTCGGTGCACACCTTGATCAGCGATTCCTCAATGCGCCGAACGTAATTCACCACGTCGAGCGGCTCCGCCAGCCCGATGATCGGATAGCCGACGAGCTGCCCCGGGCCATGCCACGTGATCTTGCCGCCGCGGTCGGTGTCGATGACCGGCGTGCCGTCGGTTGGTCGCTCGTGCGCCAGCGTGCGTCGTCCGGCGGTGTAGACCGACGAGTGTTCGAGCAGCAGCAACGTGTCGGTGCCGCCGGACGCTCGGGCATCGGCCAGCTCTTGCTGCAGCTGTCGGGCGACGCGGTAGTCCACGGTGTCCATCTGACGAATATCGACAGGGGTTGTGCTCGAGCGGATCGAACTCACCAGGCCGACGGTACAACCCCTAAGCGGCATCGCGCGTCGCGGTGGCGTAGCGCAATGCTTCACCGACGGTGTTGTGGTGGAAACCGAACCCGGCCCGTTCCAAGGCCGCCGGAATAGCGCGTTGCCCGCTCAACAGGGTCTCGTTGGCGAACTCGCCGAGCGCGGCGCGCACCGCGAACGACGGCATCATCAGCGGGGTGGGCCGGTTCACCGCCCGGCCCAGCGCCGCAGTGAACTCGGCGTTGGTGACCGGCGCAGGGCCGGTGATGTTCACCGGCCCGGAGAGCAGCTTGTCGAAGATCGCGAACTGCAACGCTCGCACCTGATCCTCCAGGCTGACCCAGGACAGGTACTGGCGGCCGCTGCCCAGACGGGCTCCGAGGCCCGCCGAAAACAGCGGCAGCAGCCGGCGCAGCGCACCGCCCGATGGGGTCAGCACGACACCGGTGCGGGCCAACACAACCCGCGTGCCGGCGGCTCGGGCGGGCGCGGTGGCCGCTTCCCAGTCCTGACAGAGTTGGGCCAGGAAACCCTTTCCCGCCGAAGCGGTTTCGTCGACCGCGCGGTCCTTGGTGTCGCCGTAATAGCCGACCGCGCTGGCATTGATCAGCACACCGACGCCTGCATCGGCGACCGCCGCGGACAACACTTCCGTCGGCGTGATGCGGCTGTCGCGCAGGTTCTGCTTGAACGCCCCCGACCAGCGTCGCCGGCCGATGTCGATGCCGCACAGGTTCACCACGGCATCGATTCCGTTCAGTGCGCTGGCGTCGAGTTCACCGCTGTCGGGATCCCAGTGCAGTTCACTGGCATTCGCCGGTGCCCGGCGCACAATGCGCAGCACCTGATGGTCTGCAGTGCGCAACGCCGTGACCAGAGCTGCGCCGATCAAGCCGGACGAGCCCGCGATCGCCACGGTAACGGCCACGATTCAAGCCCTCCCTAGAGGCCGAGATCGGCCTCGAAAGCGCCTTCTTCGAGCCGATGCTTGATGGTGGTCAGAAACCGTCCGGCGTCCGCGCCGTCGACGAGCCGGTGGTCGTAGGTCAGCGGGAGATAGCAGATCGACCGCACTCCGATGGATTCGTTGCCGGTGTCATCGACGACCACCCGCGGGCGCTTGACGATCGCCCCGGTGCCCAGCATGGCGGCCTGCGGAGGAACCAGGATCGGGGTGTCGAACAGGGCCCCCTGGCTGCCGATGTTGGTGATGGTGAACGTGCCGCCGGACAGTTCGTCGGGCTTGAGATCACCGGACCGGGCGCGGGCGGCGATGTCGGCGATGGCGCGCGCCAGCCCGGCCAGCGACAGGTCTCCGGTGTTGTGGATGACGGGGGAGAGTAGGCCCTGATCGGTGTCGACAGCGAAGCCGAGGTGCTCGGCGTCGTAGTAGGTGATCTCCTTGGTGTCTTCGTTGTAGCTGGCGTTGATGTTCGGGTGGATCTTGAGCGCATCGATCGCAGCGCGCGCGATGAACGGCAGGAAGGTCAGGTTCACGCCTTCGCGTTCCGCGAACGCGGCTTTGGCCTTTTCCCGCAGGGCAACGATCCGGGTCATGTCGACCTCATGGGTCTGCGTGAGCTGCGCGGTGGCTTGCAGTGATTCCCGGGTCTTTTTGGCCGTGATCTGGCGGATCCGGCTGGCCTTTTGCGTGGTTCCGCGTAGATGGGCCAACGCGGGAGTCGGCGTCGGCGCGCTTGGCTTGGGACCAGAGGGCGCGGCGGCCGCGGGGGCCGGCGCCTGCTTTGCCTCTTCCTTCTGCTGAGCGGCTGACAGCACATCCTGTTTGCGGATGCGCCCACCCACCCCGGTTCCGTTGAGCTCGCTGAGGTCAATGTTGTTCTCGGTTGCGAGCTTTCGGACCAGCGGAGTGACGTACGGAGTGCTGGACGCACCGGCGGCCGACGCGGCCGCGGGCTCTGCTGCAGGTTCGGGCGTGGCTCGGGGCGCGGGAGCGGGTTCGGGTTCGGGTTCCACCGTGGGCTGAGGTTGCGGTTCGGGCTTCGCCTCGGGTTCGGGTTTTGGCTCGGGCTCGGGTTCAGGTTTCGGTGCGGCGGCACCGCTACCGATTCGGGCCAGCTCGCCGCCGACCGCAACCGTGACGTCCTCCTCGGCGGTGATGCTGATCAGCGTGCCCGCCACCGGCGACGGGATCTCGGTGTCCACCTTGTCGGTGGAAACCTCGACCAGCGGCTCATCCACTGCCACCGTGTCGCCGACCTTCTTCAGCCAACGGGTCACGGTGCCCTCGGTGACGGACTCGCCGAGTTCGGGCATCACCACGGGTTGGGAGTCGCCGGTCGCGCCTTGTTCACCGGTTGCCGACGCGGCGGGCGCCTGCGGCTCGGCCGGCGGCTGTGGTTCCGGCGCGGGCGCGGCTTCCGGCTCCGGGTGAGGTTCAGGTGCTGCTTGCGCGGCAGGCTGTTCGGCCGGTTGGTCGGAGCCGCCTTCGGCGCCTGCCGGGGCGTCGCCGATGACGGCCAGCTCACCGCCGATCTCGACGGTGTCGTCTTCGTGGGCGACGATCTTGGTCAGCACGCCCGCGGCGGGTGAGGGGATCTCGGTGTCCACCTTGTCGGTGGACACTTCCAGCAGTGGCTCATCGCGCTCGACGGTGTCGCCTTCTTGCTTGAGCCAGCGAGTGACGGTTCCCTCAGTCACGCTCTCACCGAGTGCCGGCATCTGAACTGAGAACGCCATCTCTGTCGACTCCTCGATCGATCGGTCGGTGGGCGGACCGATCTCTGGCTTACCAGAGCGCGGTGTACCGAAGCTGCACCCACGATTACCGAACCATCCTGTCACTGCGGCGCCACCGGCACACAACCAGGGCGAGCCCACCGCGACCGAGTTCCGCCGCCGTCGGCGGAGTCGAAATTCAACCCCGTCAACGTGTGATTTTCGTCTCGTAGGAACCCCGACGACTCCTCCGTCACATGGCCAAATGCACGGTTGACGTCCGATTTGTTGGACTCTAAATCCAGACCAGCGGATACGCGCGATAGCAAAAGCAGCCAGTAATAGGCATTTAACGCGATTCGCATTTCGGAAAGCCGAAAAACTGGATATCTTGTTCCCCGTGTACCCAGATGACAGCGGCAAGGAACTTGCCACCGTGCTCTCCTACTTGGCCGGTCGTTCCCTGAGTAGGGAAGAGATCTGGACGGCGATGGAGTTGCCGCGGTCCACTTACTACGACCAGTTGGACAAGGGAACGCTGATCACCGCGGACAATTTGCGCGTGGCGGCAGCCAACCTCAGCATCAACCGCGCCGAACTTTTGACGCGTTACCGGTTCATCGACCCCGAAGAGGTCACCGCCCTGGCTGAAGAGATTCGTGGCGGCGCCCCAATGCACACCGCGGTCAACGGTCTGGTGAAGACCGTTCAGGCGCCGACGAAGATCGCGGAATGGCGGCCGCGCCAAGACGCGCCCCCGCTATAATGCTGTAATCCGTCACTCTCCCGGGAATCGCTGTGGCTCTTACCTTTCTCATCCTCATCACTCTCGCATCCATCTCGTGGAGCCTCTGGATAAGACGAGTCACCTGGCATTGCCGTTGGGAAGTCGCCGCGACGCTCAACATCGCTCTGCAGGGGCTTACGGTCGCCCTGATGTCGCCGCTCGCCTCCGAGACCCTCGGTGTCGCCCTGCACAAGATGACCGGCGAATGGAACCTGCAGAACTACATCGGGCACGACTGCTACATCGTCGCGGCCTCGGCAATCGTGTACAACGCGGTCGGCAGGCTTGCCGACGATCACGCGCTGCAGCAGTCGTTCAAGCAGTACGTGGAGCGCCCGGCGACGCTGTGTATCCCGCTGCTGCTGGCAACGTTCACGCTCAGCTACGGCAGCAAGGCCTATGCGCGGGATTTCTTCGCGCTGCCTACCGACTTCTGGTTGACCGTCTATTGGATCTTGCTCTGCGGCACCCTGACCTACCTCCTGGTGTTCGGCTCGCGCGCGCTGCTGGTGTTGCGCCAAGACCCACGCTCGAGGCGAATGGCCAATTTCTATCTGTTCGCTTCGGCCAGCGGCGTTTTGGCCTGCGCGTTGCGGATCATCACGGCGCTCATACCACCGCTTCAAGGTGAGGTGAGTGCAGGGCTGGTCTGGTTCTTCTGCTGCGTGTGCGGCGCCGGTTTTGCCTTGACCTCCGCGCACTCCTGGCGGCAAAAGGTCAAGTGGTTTCACCCGGCTGGGAGTCCTTGGCTAACCTCGCGCTAGCCGTTCGCCGCGATGTCTTCCAGCACCGCGAACATGGTGCGAGTCGGCACACCCGTGCCCCCTTTCGGGGTGTAACCCCACGGGCCGCCGGTGTTGTAGGCCGGCGCAGCGACGTCGATGTGCGCCCATTTGACCCCGTCAGCGACGAACTCGCGCAAAAACACGCCCGCGACCAGCATCCCGGCGAACCGTTGGCCGCTGATATTGGCCAGGTCGGCCACCGTCGACTTCAGGTCGTCCTTCAGCTCGTCCGGCAGTGGCATCGGCCAGCCGTTCTCGCCGACTCGCTGCGAGATCGCCGCCACCCGGTCGCGGAACTCGTCGCTGCCCATCACCCCTGGCGTGCGCGAGCCCAGCGCCACCGTCTGCGCGCCGGTGAGCGTCGACGTCTCGATCAGGTAGTCAGGGTTGTCCTCGCACGCCCGGACAATGGCGTCGGCCAGGATCAGTCGCCCCTCGGCGTCGGTGTTGAGCACTTCGACGGTCGTCCCGCCGTATTGGGTCAGCACGTCACCGGGGCGCTGGGCGGTCGCCGACGGCATGTTCTCGGCCATCGGCACAGTCGCCGTCACATCGATCGGCAGCTCCAGCTGAGCTGCCAGCGTTACGGTCGCGATGACCGCCGCGGCGCCGCCCATATCAGAGGTCATGTAGTGCATCGACGCAGCCGGCTTGATCGATATGCCGCCGGTGTCGAAGGTGATGCCCTTACCGACCAGGGCGACTTTCTTCGCATTCTTGGGCTTCTTGGCCAGCCGCGACCCGCGATGGGTCAGTCGGACCAGCCGCGGCAGCCGCGACGAACCCTTGCCGACCCCGACGATGCCGCCGTAGCCGTGTTTTTGCAGCGCCTTATCGTCGAGCACTTCGACCTCGAGTCCAACCGATTCGCCCAAAGCCTTTGCTCGCTGGGCGAATTCGGCCGGGAACAGATGGCTGGGCGGGGTGTTGACGAAGTCACGGGCAGTCGCGACGGCCGTCGCAACTGCGGCTGCATGAGCGGCCTGCGCCTTGGCGGCCTTGTCCTTCGACAAGACCGTGATGGTACGTAGACCCGGGTCTTTTGGCGCCGTCTTGTCGGTGCGGAACGCGGTGAACCGGTAGCTGCCCAGGATCAGCCCCTCGACGGCTGCCTCAAGGACGCCGGCTCCCGGCACCTCGGCCAGCGTGGTGACAGCGGCCTCGGCGCTACCTAGTGCGCGCGCCGCCGAGCCGGCCGCGCGGCGGATCGCCTCGGCCGGCCACTCGTCGCGCGGCTTGCCCAAGCCGACCGTGAGCACGCTGGCCACCGGCAGCGACTTCACCACCAGCCGGTGCACCTGCTCGCCGGCGCCGGTGGCGCCCAGCGCGCGCAAGCCTTCCTCGATTTCGGCGACCGCGTCCGCCGGCAAAAACGGCTCGGCAGCGACGACCACCGCGCCCGGCTCGTCGCGGGTGTCCTCCGGGCCGGACGAAACCACCGGAACGATCAACACTGCCGATCCGGTGCCGCGGCGCGGCAGCGAGGACGCGACGGAGACGGTTGGGGCCAGGTAACCGGGATGTGTGCTCACGGAGATCAACCCTAACGATCGCCGGTGTGGGTTGCGCATCGTTCGTGTCTTGGCCCGGAATTACGCGCAGTTGGCCGGCGTCCCCGCGGGTTTTGCGTTCGCGTCATCAATCTCAGCCGCCGGCGCGACCGAGCTCGTAGGCGATCACCGGAGCATCGAAACCCTTGAGCTGCAACGGTTCCTGAACCACGGCAGGCCAGTGCGGCAGTAGCTCATGGACGTCGGCTGCGGCGAGGATCTGTCCCGGCGCCGCCGCGGCGACGAGCCGGGCGGCCAGGTTGACCGCGTTGCCGAAGTAATCACCGCTGATGGCGAGGATCTCGCCGTAGCCGAGGCCGGCGCGAACCTGCAGTCCCTCCTCGCGCGCCCGCGGATGGTCGACGAGGTCGAGCGCCGCTGTGACCAGCCGCTCCGGGCTCGAGCACACCCACATCACGGCGTCGCCGAGGAACTTCACCACTCGCCCGCCATCGGCATGTACCACGTCGCTGACGGTCGCGCCGAACTCGTTGAGCATCGCCGACAACTCCGCGGGCGTCAGCGTTTGGGTCAGTGCCGTGAAGCCAGACAGATCCGCAAAGCCGACGCCACACACCAGACTCGCTGACGGGCCCCGCGTCATGCCCTCGATGAACATCCGGGTGCTGACAATGTGGTGGCGGTGGACGGCGTCGATCATTGCCCCGATGCGGGGGATGAACTCCGCGGCGTCGCGGTAGGCCTGTGCGGTGGTGAGTTCGTCCCCGGTGTGGCCGAGCCACAGCTTGGGTTGGCCCGTCCGGATCATCGACGATAACGCCTCGGCCAGCCGAGCGACCGTCGCGCCGAGGACCCGCAAGAAACCATCCGCGGCGTCGCTGCCCAGGTCCCTGCTCATCGCCACCCAGGTCGCCAGGCCGTCGACATCGGCTTGGCTCAACGCTGGCGTATCCGGATCCGCAACTGTCAGGCCGAGCATGGCCCAGGCGTGTTCGACGTCCTCCACCGCCACACCGATCGAATCCGCGGCGGTGCGCAAGGTGAAGGTCTGGGGACCGGACCACAACAGGGCGTCGCCGGCCAGTCCGAACAGGCGACCGCGGCGCTCCGCCTGGCCCATGTCGTCCGCGGTGAAGCCGAGGCCCGCCAAATACTCGATCAGCGCAGCCCGCGCGCGTGGATCGTCGATCCCAGCAGCCGCCATGGCGTCGAAGTCCAGGGAATCGACCACCTGGCCAAGTGTGCCAGTCGCCTCTCACATTAGGGTGAAATGTCGTGAGCGACTTGTTGCACGGACCGCTGGAGGACCGCCATCGCGAGCTGGGCGCGAGTTTCGCCGAGTTCAGCGGCTGGCTGATGCCGGTGTCGTATGCCGGGACTGTGGCCGAGCACACGGCAACCCGCAATGCCGTCGGTCTGTTCGACGTCAGCCACCTGGGTAAGGCGTTAATTCGTGGGCCCGGCGCCGCGCAGTTCGTCAACTCCGCATTCACCAACGACCTCGATCGCATCCAGCCGGGCAAGGCCCAATACACGTTGTGCTGCACAGAATCCGGTGGGGTAGTCGACGATCTGATCGCCTACTACGTCGGTCCCGACGAGATCTTCCTGGTGCCCAACGCCGCCAACACCGCTGCCGTGGTCGCGGCCCTGCAGAAAGCTGCGCCCGCGGGGCTGAGCATCAGCGACGAGCATCGTTCCTATGCGGTGCTGGCCGTGCAGGGTCCACGGTCGACGGAGGTACTCACCGAGTTGGGGCTACCCACCGGCATGGACTATATGGGCTATGCCGACGCAGCCCTGCAGGGTGCGCCGGTGCGAGTGTGCCGCACCGGATACACCGGCGAGCACGGCTACGAGCTATTGCCGCCCTGGGACTCCGCCGGGGTGGTATTCGACGCGCTGCTGGCCGCGGTTACGGCGGCGGACGGACAGCTGGCTGGACTCGGCGCGCGCGACACGCTGCGCACCGAGATGGGTTATCCGTTGCACGGTCATGAACTCTCCGCCGATATCTCGCCGCTGCAGGCCCGGTGCGGCTGGGCGATCGGCTGGAAGAAGGACGCGTTCTTCGGCCGAGATGCGCTGTTGGCCGAAAAGGAGGCGGGACCGCGGCGGCTGCTGCGAGGTCTACAGGCGGTGGGCCGCGGTGTACTTAGGCCGGAGCTGAGCGTTCTCGATGGGGATACCACGGTCGGGGTCACCACGTCGGGCACGTTTTCCCCGACGCTGAAAGTCGGTATCGCGCTGGCGCTGATCGATGTCGACGCGGGCATCGAGGACGGCCAGCATGTCACCGTCGACGTCCGCGGCCGCGGCGTCGAATGCGAAGTGGTGCGCCCACCGTTCGTCGATCCAAAAACCCGCTAGCGCCTGGTTATAGAATCAGTTGATGACCAGCGACGTCCTCGAGTTCACGGTGTCACCCACCGAAAACCCGGCAAGCGACGACGCGCGCGCAGCGATCCTCTCCGACCCCGGCTTCGGCAGATATCACACCGACCACATGGTGTCGATCGAGTACACCGATGACCACGGCTGGCACGATGC
>Ga0302326_10022545_pt1 | contig 12867 bp, 10 predicted proteins | sample Palsa_T0_3_FD_202264 | JGI IMG/M metagenome (GOLD analysis project Ga0302326, IMG submission 202264) | Peat permafrost microbial communities from Stordalen Mire near Abisko, Sweden - Palsa_T0_3 | ecosystem: Environmental > Terrestrial > Soil > Palsa > Peat permafrost | place: Sweden: Abisko... | reverse complement strand
AGGAAACAGGCAATCTCGATTTATTGAAGCCGTGGATTCTCGGCCTGCGCGAGCCTTTCGACCGCAATAACAAAGGGGAGAGCGAGGCGGACAATCTCGGCGAGGCACTCTTTCTCGTCTCGCTGGTATCGGACAAATCGCATCCTCTCGTGGCCAAGGTGCTCGCCGAGTTGCCGCGCTTTGAAAAGACCGCCGCCACGGGAAAATATATCTCGGGCAGGTCCGATTTCGCGGAACATCCGGTGTATCAGACCAAGTGGCTCAAATACGGCCTGCGCGCGCTCGGCCTGCCCGATGACTATGTCGTCCCGAAGGTCTCCGACAGTTACGGGGCGCTGTTTTGGATGGATTACCGCGAGCAGTATGTGGCCGGCAAAGACAGCGATGATCGCGGCTCCTACCCGTATCTCGGCTGGGCTTGCGACCATTTCCATGGCACGAAGAAAAGCCCGCTCAGCAATCGCGACTATCCGCTAACCTGGGAGGAACGCGCCAGCGGCGCCCACTACGACGGCCTGAAAATCATTTCGCCCGAACTGGTGCAGAAGCGCATCTCGCCGCCGCACAGCTGGCACGCGGCGGAAGCGTTTTTGCTTTTGCTCACGGAGTAGGCTCCGGCGGATAATGCTCGCGCGAGCGGCCTCGTCCCGGGTGTAGAGGCAGCTCTCTACAGGACACTTTGGCCATCAACATAGCATTTTTCTCATTATACTCTGGCGATCCGGTTCGACATACTCATAGTTGTCGGATGAAAATGACGTCCTCTTCGAAATATCATCTGCGACAATTTTTTTTCGTCGTGTTGGTCGCGGCCCTTTTGCCGAGCAGAGTTCATGCGCAAGGATTTGACGTGAAACAGGGCGGGGAAACCATCGGGAGCCCGCCGCTAACGATCAATCATGCGACATGGCTGCTGGCGTTAGAGCAATGGCGCGACGCGAAAAGGGCGGAGATTAAATACAATGATGCCCTCTACCAGCGTCCTGAACTCAATTGGACGCAAAGTAATTTCATTCAGCCGCAGATGATGGTGGAGGACCGATATTTCTATGATCCGAAGACGCAGAAATATACGGTGGATCGGTATCTTGATGATCTCGACGAACGCTACGGCGGAATCGACTCGGTGCTGATCTGGCCGGTTTATCCCAACGTGGGCATTGATAATCGCAGTCAGCATGATCTCTTGCGCGATATGCCGGGGGGTTATGCAGGCGTGAAGGCGATGATCGATGATTTCCACAGGCGCGGAGCCCACGTCCTCTTCCCGATGATGCCGTGGGAGGCCGGGACGCGCGAAGAAGGTTTGCCACTAAAGGGTGCAGTCGCTCGAAATTTTCGGGAGGCTGGAATCGACGGAGTGAACGGCGACACCATGAACGGTATCGGCCCGGAGTTTGTGGCCGCAGCGGACGCAGTTGGGCACCCGTTGGCTTTTGAGCCCGAGTCCGGGATCGAAAACCTGACGAATATCCAGACCGACTTGATGAGCTGGGGTTACTGGTCACGTTCGCACGTTCCACCGGTCGATCGCTACAAGTGGGTGGAGTCGCGTCATCTCACGCATGTTTGCGATCGATGGGCGCAAAATCGTATCGACGGCTTGCAAGTGGCATTTTTTAACGGTGATGGATTCGAGAGTTGGGAAAATGTATGGGGCATTTGGAACGGGATGACGCGACGTGATGCCGAGGCCATTCGGCGCGTGGCAACGGTAGAGCGCGGTCTGGCCAATTATTTGGTAAGCCCAAATTGGGAACCGATGGTGCCGATGCTCCAATCTGATGTTTATGCCAGCCGCTTTCCCTTGAGTGAAAGCACAGCCTGGCTGATGGTTAATCGCTCGAGAAAGGATGCGGATGGGCCGGAGATTTCGGTGCCGTACACGCCCGGAATGAATTTCTACGATGTTTGGCATGGGCAAAACTTGAGGCCGAAAGTGACAGGCGGAACCGCTCAGCTTTCGTTTCCAATTGAGGCGAATGGTTTTGGCGCACTAGTCGCCCTACCCGATGAACCCTCCGCCGATTTGCGGAAGCTCCTGTCGCGCATGGCGGTGCTTTCCCAGACGAGGCTGGCCGATTTTTCCAACGAGTGGAAACCGCTACCCAAACAGATCGTCGAGATCGCACCGACCCAGCCCGCGACCTCAGCCCCTGACGGGATGGTGCTGATTCCGAAAGCGCAATTTCACTTCAAAGTCCACGGCGTTGAGATCGAGGGTTGGCCGACGTCCTCTGCAAACCAGGCCGGGGTGGATGTGCAGTATCCGGGCGAAGCAATTTCTACGCTCGAGCACGAACATGATGTGCCCATAAAAGCGTTCTACATCGACAAGTACCCCGTCACGAATAAGCAGTTCGAGACGTTCCTCGATGCGACTCATTATCATCCCGCCGACGATCATAATTTCCTGAAGGACTGGACGAATGGGTCCTTTCCTGATGGCTGGGCCAAGAAACCGGTGACCTGGGTTTCCCTGGAGGATGCCCGGGCCTATGCCGCCTGGGCGGACAAGCGCCTGCCCCATGAGTGGGAATGGCAATATGCGGCGCAAGGTACCGATGGCCGTCTTTATCCATGGGGCACGGCGCCCGATCCGGCGGCGATCCCGCATCCGGAAAACGGGCATGATTTGCGCGCGCCGACCGATGTCGATGCGTCCCCGAAAGGGGCGAGTCCGTTTGGCGTGATGGATTTGGTGGGCAATGTGTGGCAGTGGACCGATGAGTACCTGGACGATCACACGCGGGCGGCCATCGTGCGCGGTGGCAGTTACTATCGGCCCGACGGCTCGAAATGGTATTTCCCGCGAAACACCACGCTTGATCAACACGGCAAGTATTTGCTCATGTGTCCCGGCAAAGACCGCGCCGGTACACTGGGGTTCCGCTGTGTGAAGGATATGTAGCACTATCGAACTTACTGGAATGCGAAGTGACCAAACTGTTGATCGATTTTTCCGACCCGACTAACCCACGTGCGGTAATCGCAGCCCGTTTCCTTTCATACAGTAACCGTACGGGTACAACCCTGGTGCTGCTCGATAGCAGCTATGAGGTCAGCAAGCCACTTACACCTAACAGCCCAGCAGGCTCACCACAAACAGAATTTGCCGACGCGTGGGACGCTCACACATGTCCCAGCGCAATCCGCGCCACGTCGAACGCCGCCTTTGGCTTGGCGAGTTTGAGCGCGTTGGTTTTCATCGACTTGAGCCGGCGCGGGTCGGAAAGGAGCCCCTCCAGCTTCATTTTCATCGTCGCGATGTTGTTGATTTTGATGGCTGCCCCATTTTCCAGCAGGAAGTCGCTGTTGCGGCTCTCCTGACCGGGAATCGGATTGACGATCACCATGGCCGCGCCGCGGGCCAGCACTTCCGAGGTGGTCAGCCCGCCCGGCTTGCTGACGACGATGTCGGCAACGGTCATCAATTCGTCGATCGCCGTTGTGAAGCCGATTACCTTCGCCCGATGGCGTGATGGAATCTCGATCTTTTCAAGCTGTGCTTTGGCTTTCTCGTTCTTTCCCGCGACCACGACGATTTCCAGCGGCTGCTCCACCTCGAGCGTCGTTCGGAACAACTGCTCGATCGGCCCGACGCCGAATCCCCCCGCCACCTGGAGGACCACCGGCCGATCTCCTTTGAGCCCATGCAGAGCGAGACATTTGCTGCGATCCTTTTTGTGCGAGAAGATGGGATCGATCGGAATTCCCGTAGCGCGGACGCGATCTTCACTGACGCCCCAGTGGTTCAGGTAAGCCGCCCCTTCTTTCGTCGCGGTGGTGTACATCTCGCAGGGCTCATTGACCCAGAGGCGATGGGTTTCAAAATCGGTGGTCACCGTCACCTGCGGGACGCTCATCTTCTTGCTCCGCCGCAGGTTCGCGACCAGCTCCGCGGGAAGAAAGTGCGTGTTGACAATCACGTTCCAGCCGCCGTGGAGCATCATATCGGTGCAGCGGGTGACGTTGGCCCTCTCGACCAGCAGACGCAGCTTGTCCCGGGTGGAGTTGGGAGCCCGCGGCTTGTCGAGATAATCGTAGACGAAGCCGAGAAGGTGCGGAGCGGTCTTCACCAGATCGAGGTATGTTTTCCCATACATGTGCCGGAAGGCGGCATTGGTCAGGGAAAGCACATCGACGTTGTGCACCTCGACGTCCGGCGCGAGCTCCCGCAACGCCAATTCCACTGCCTGTGCCGCCCGCATATGCCCCGCCCCAACCGAGGCGGAACAGACCAGAATTTTGCTCATGACGTACAACTGTACCCGATCCGGGCGAATAGGTTGACATCAACGCGTGTTCTGCCGGGCATCCGATCTGGCAAAACGCAAACCCGGCGGGGATTTATTGTCACCTTAGCAGAGGCTGCCTACTATTCGGACCATGCGAACCCTCCCTATCCGCGCTGAGCCGCCGTAGGACGAAAACAATGCAATGCAAGGTATGCCAGAGTGACGAGCTTTATCGATCCCGACTCAAATGGTTGGATGCCCCATTGCTTCTCTTCCAGATGATTCCGTTTCGATGCCGCGATTGTGATGCGCGGACGTACTACTCTGTAAACACGTTGAAACGATTTTCAGCACCCCTCGCATTCTTGATCTCCCGGCTACGTTCGTGGCGGTGAATGTCCGGTTGCGATGCGAAGTTCCCCTGCGCCCGACGGGGGACCTGCTTTTCCACGATTTTCTCTGTTCCCATCCGGCGTCTCAATTTCTGGGCCCTTCGCCTTGCCAAGCCAAGTCGTCTCTCTCGGATCGCGACCGGCAACGGCATTTCCTCACCCGGCTGGGACGGAGGCGCCGGCCCCCATTTCGAAAGAAGCCGTATAATATGGCCGAGAGTGCCATCAGCCCGCGTTCTATCGGACGTTATTGGACGGGGGCGCGAGGCTGAAACTTCACCGGAGCTGGCGCGTGTCACTGGAAGAAGGCGCGGAGATCGACAGGCTTTTTGAGCGGGCGGTGCAGACGCACTCCCGCCGCTTGTTGACCGTCGCGCGAGGAATTGTTGGGACGCGCGCGTCGCCGGAAGACGTCGTGCAGCAGGCGCTGACGAATCTGTACGAGCACCGGACGCGCTACGACTGGCGCGATCCCGGCGGCTTGCTGCGGCGGTCGGTGGTAAACGAGTCGTTGCGGATCCTCCGGCGGCCCCGCATGGGGAGTGTCGGCGAGGAGCAGCCGGGACGGTCCGAGTCGCCGCTGGGCGGGATGATCGATCGCGAGACGGTTGCCCAGGTACGTGCGGCGATCGATCGCCTGCCGGAAAACTTCCGTGCGGCCCTGGTTCTGTGCGAATATGAGAACATGGCCTACACGCAGATTGCCGAGGCGCTGAATGCGACGATACCGCAAGTCAAGACATGGATTCATCGCGCCCGGCGGCAGTTGGCGCAGATGCTGGGGGACTTAAAACCAGACGCCGTGGCGCATCCAAGTGCGAAAGAATAGCTATGTTGAGTGAGCAAGACCAGGAACTTCTCGAAGCATATTTGGACGACGCACTGTCGCCCGACGAGGTGGAGCGCGTCGCCAAACGGCTGGCCGACGGGCCGGCGTTGACCGCCGAGCTTGCTGCGATTCGACAACAGCGCCGCATGCGCGCCGCGGTCTGGGAGTCACTTGCACCCAGCGAAGCGGAGGCGTCCACCTTTGCCGCGTCGGTCATCCGCGGAATCCGCCGCCAGCGGATGATGTGGCGCATGTCGTGGATCACGCGCCTTGGCAGCGCGGCGGCGGCGTGCATCCTTATGGGGCTCGGCGGGGGGTGGTATCTCTGGGGCAGAATGCCTGCTCAATCGACTCCCCCGGCACTCACCCCGCCCGTCGCGGTCAACACAACGGCAAACAATTCTGCGAGCAACAACACGCCGGGGCAAATTCATTTCGTCGCGAATGCCGCCAATGAGCTTCCCGCGGGCGCGTATCAGGTGGAACTGACCGACGACAGCGGGAATGTGCTGGCGGTGCAGAAGTTCGACAAGCTGGAAGAGGCGCAGCATTTTGCCCAGGACCTCGGTCAGGTTGTCGAGCGGCAGCAGGACGTGCAGAACGGCCATGTGACGCTGGTTTCGGATCACTTCTGAGAAACGATTTGATGCTCTTTTCGCGGACAACCCGAATTCTTCTCGTCGGCGCGGTGGCCGTTTGCGGTGCGTGGATCTATGCGCGGTCGGAGGAGCCGGCGACGACGCGCCCGGCGCTGGAGGAGCTCAATTGCGAAATTCACTCTCTTTATAAGCAGGCGCAGGAGGGCATGCTGCGCGTGCAACTCCCGCCGCCGCAGTGGATCAACGATTACACGCTCGCGCCGATCAACAAATATCAGCAGATCGATCCGGCGCTGAAGCTGCGGATCGCCCAGCAGCAGCGGCAGAACGATTTTTCCGCGAGCACACAAAACAACATTCAGCTCAGTGCAAACGGCGTCAAATCACAGACATTCGCCAACGGCTCACCCGATGGCCCGCCTGCCACATCCCAACCCGGCACGATCATCATCGTTCAGCCACCAGCACAGCAGGCGTTCCAGCCTCCCACTGGACCTGGCGGCCCGCTGCAGATGAATCCCGCGGCACAACCAAACTTTGTGCCGACGCACGTCGGGCTGGTGCTCGACGACAAGGGGCACGTGCTGGTGCCGATCTATCTGGAACGCGAAACCTGCGTCGACCAACCGATCCGGCTGGCAGAGGCGAACGGACAAATCGTCGAGGCGAAATTCGTCGGTTCGGACCGGCAGACGAATCTGACGATCGTGCATGTGGATGGCGCGCTCGGCAAACCGATGCCGCTGGGGGATCGGATCGACATTGGATCGGTCTGTCTGTTTATCTCGCCGATCGATGGAGCTGCGCGACTGGGGGTGTGGACCGGCGGCCAGCGCGACTGGGGATACGTGTTGGCCACGGATGGGCATATTGCCGGCGTGGCCCGCGCCGGTCAGATTCTCAGCGGCTCGGCTTGCCGGCTGATTGCTGGTGAGATCGAGCAATACGGCGCCGTCCGCCGCCCGACGCTCGGCGTGGTTGTCCGCCAGACGGTGATGATCGACGCCGCCAGAAATCAGCGCGTCGTCATGCAAGTTCTCGACGTGCTGGCCCATTCCGCCGCGGAGAATGCCGGGTTCAAGCCCGGCGACGTTATCGAATCGTTCGGTGACGACCCGATCTCGGATGTGAGTTCGCTCGCCGCCGCGATGGCCGCCTGCAACGGCAAAACCCCGATCCAGATTCTGCGAAATAACACGTCTCTCACGCTCTGGGCCGACCTGACCCTTCCTCCCCCACCCGACCCCGACGCCGCAACTCCGCCGGTCGGACCGGTTGGCAAATAAATCACTTCTATTATTGGTACTGTCAGGTTTTCGAAGAGGCACGAAGGGACGGGGGGAGTTGGGGATTGCAAATTGCAACTTGCAAATTGAAGAGCTGGCTCCATTTCCTGCTTCCCAATTCAATTTGAATTTTGCAATTTTCAATTTGCAATCCTCAACTCCCCCCCGTCCATGATCCCAAACGACCCGTCTCCGATCCCAAACTCTTGCGATCCGCCGATTGCGCGGTAGTTCTTTCAAGCACCTGCGTCTGGCGGCCGATAAAGAATTTGAAGGTGCCCCCTATGCCGGTTCAACTCATCTGCCCCAATCTGCGCTGTCGCAAGTTCCTGTCGGTTCCGGATGAAGTGCGTGGGAAGCTCGTGAAGTGCCAGCACTGTCAGACGATGTTCCGAGTCCCCGACAGCCAGAAGAAGATCGCGCCCGTCGCGGCCGTGAAGCGATAGGCCGCGTCCGCGGAAACCCGAATGACGAAACCAGAATTCCGAATTAAGCACGAATGACTGAATGAGACGCCGCGGGTAAAAGCGCAATCGGCACGGACAACACCAATAGGCAATTGATTCCCGTCCGACCTCCTGTTTTGTCATTCGAGCATTCGTCATTCGGATTTGATTCTGATTTCTGGTTTCGTCATTCGGGTTTCCGCGCACGCGGCGCCGCCCTATTTCACCGGGTGCTCCAAAAGGTCCCCCTGCGCCTCTTGCAGCGCCAGAACCCCCAGTGCCGTGGCAAGAATCGGCTTGTTTTCCATCCACTTCTGCGTACCGGCGAAGCTTCCATCCGATCCCTGGGTCGCCTGCAGCTTATCGATCAGCTCGATTCGCCAGTCATGTTGCTTTCCCTTCGAGTCGGTGATGACCGGCTCCCCATAGGCACGCAAGGCGCGGGCAAGCGTGTGATAGTAGTAAAATAAGCCGCTGTCGGCGGCCTTTGGATCGCTCGCGCCCATCCCCGGATTCTCGTCCAACGTCCAGTTGTTGGCGACCCATTTCCACGCGGCTTTGACACGCGGATCGTCTTTGGTCAGACCGGCGTACATCATGCTCTTGAGGCCGGCATACGTCATCGAGCCGTAACTGCGGAGCAGCTTTCGGCCATCGGGGCCGATGTATTCGCCGGCGGGAGAGCTGCCGCCGTCGGCGGGGAAATAGACGAATCCGCCGTCGTCCCCGGCCCATTTCTGGTCGTTGGTTTCGGAGTTGTTCTGGCAGCGCGTGACGAATTTGAGCGCGGCCTGAAATGCCGGGTCATCGCTCTTCATCCCCGCGTCTTTCAGGGCGTCGAGGGCGATGTTGGTGTTGCTGTCGTCGGCGCGACCCTGGCGGCCGTAGCCGAAGCCACCGTAATTCGGGTCGCTCGGGTCCACCTTCTTGCTCTGCTGGGGGAGACCCTCGATTTTGTCCGTCCATTGCAGGTCGCGCAGATATTTCACCGCCTTGTCCATCTGGTCTTTGTATTCCGCCTCCTTGGAGACGGCCAGCGCGCTGACCGCAATGGCGGTGTTGTAAGTCGCCAGCAGATCGGCGGAGATGCTGCCGTCTGGCTTCTGGTACGAAAGCAGCCGATCGAAGCCCTTATCGAGGAACGGGTTCTCCGGGTCGTAATGCGAGTTCTGCATGAACGCCTTGAGAACCAGAGCGGTGATGGCCGGGGGATCGGAACCCTCCTGCCAGCCGAAATCGGCATTCTGGCGGCTTTTGAGGTAGCCGAGCCCCTTCTCGATCGTCGCCTCGGCGCGATCGCCGGGTGCTGAAGGCTGGGTGGTGACATCGCCGCTCGCGGCGGCCGCGATTGCTAGAACGAGCGTGAAACCGACGGAAACGGACGAAGCGAGACGGCGGACGCGGCGCATAGTGGGTTCTCCTGGGTCAATTATTCGTGGGCGCAAAGGGAGATGGTAGCAGGCTCGAGGTCGCCTAGGGAAATTATTGCACCGGGCGATCGAGATCGTCGATCTCAGAAACCGTGATGCCAAGACGCCTTGAGATCTCTGCCCACCATTTCACGACGGTGTGATAGGTCTCCTTGCCTGAATCAGTTGGTCTGCTCTGGCGCAGTGTCGTCATTCGAATTTCCCGCTGAATGCAGCGGTCAGAACGGCAACGACTGATCCATCCAATCATCGCTGCGGAGGACTTGTTTGCGGTTGAAGCGGGCGAAGCGTTCGGCGCGGGCCTGGGCGATGGTGATCAGACGGCCGCCTCCGATGGTGCGCCAGGCCTTTCGGGAAGTGGCGGCGTGACGGAGAAACAAGTCGTCTTCGGCGCAGGCGAAGAGCTGGGCGCAGCCGGGATCGCCCTGGCGGGCGGCGCGGCCGAAGAGCTGGCGGTCGACGCGGCCGGAGCCGTGGGGCTCGGTGGCGATCACGTGCAGTCCGCCAAGCTCGGCGACGCCTTTGGCGAGCTTGATGTCGGTGCCGCGGCCGGCCATGTTGGTGGCGACGGTGATGGTTCCCTGTTTTCCCGCCTCGGCGATGATCGCCGCTTCGCGGGCGGTCTGCGTGGCATTGAGGACGCAATGCACCCGTTTCCGCTCGGTGAGCCGGCGGCTGACTTCCTCGGATGCCAGCACGCTGCGGGTGCCGACGAGAATGGGGACACCATGATCCTGCAATTCGCAGACGCGCTCGACGACGGCTTCCCACTTCTGCTCCATGGTGTCGAACATGCGGAGGGGAAGCTGCCGGCGGATGCAGGGGCGGTTGGTGGGGATGCGAACGACGGGGCGATGATAGATCTGCCAGAGTTCGCCGGCGGATTCCCAGGCCGTGCCGGTCATTCCCCCCATGTCAGGATACTGGCGGAAAAACCGCTGGAAGCTGAGACGGGCGAGGTTCTCCTTGTCGGCGGTGACCGGTGCGTTTTCCTTCACTTCAATCGCCTGGTGCAACCCGTGCCGCCAGCTTCTGTCGGCCATGACGCGGCCGGTGAACTCGTCGATGATCTGCACCTTGCCGTCCTCGGCCACGAGATACTGCTCATCGCGCACAAAGCAGTGCCGCCCGCACAAGGCCTGGGTGACCAGTTCCTCGCGGCGGCGCTTGCCTTTCCAGAAACCGGAGGCGGCGGAGAGCTGTTCGAGCCGCTCCTGCCCGCGTGAGGTCAGATCGACGCTGCGCGCCGTGCGATCGATGGTGAAGTCGCGATCAAATTCCAGCGCCTGGGCCAGCTCGTCGGCGGCGCGATAGTGATCGGCGTTTGGCTCATCATCAGGGGAGTTGGAAATGATCAGCGGGGTGACCGCCTCGTCGATCAGCAGACTGTCCGCCTCGTCCACGATCGCCCGAGCGAGTCCGGGAACCATGAGCCGGCCGGCAAAGCTGGACCCGCCGCCGGCCAGTTGCCGCACGGAGGTCTGCGTGCTGGTGCGGAGCGTGCCGAGTTGCAATTGATCGCGCAGGAAATCGGCCAGCAGTTCCTTGCTGGTGCAATAGACCACGTCGCGCCGGTAATGATCGATTCGCTCATTAGCGGGAAGCTCATGGTCGATCGCCCCGGTGTGCAGCCCGAGCATGCGATAGACAGGCCCCATTTCGGCCGCATCACGTCCGACCAGGTAATCGTTAACGGTGATGACGTGCACCGGCCGGCCGCGCCACGCCAGCAGCGAAACCGCCAGTGAAGCGGTGAGAGTCTTTCCCTCGCCCGTGGCCATCTCCGCGATCATGCCGCGGATCATCGCCAGCGCCCCCATGATCTGCACGGGGAAAGGCCGCATCCCCAGAGCGCGCCAGGCGGCCTCGCGCGCCAGTGCCAGCCCGCGGTCCTCGGCGTCGCCCTCGAGCCGGCCGCGCCGCGCCAGCGCCCGCATCTCCCCGACCGCGTCGCGAAATCGCTCGGCCCCCAGATCGTGAACCTCCGGCTCGAGCTTCTCGATCCGCTCAGCCTGCACCCGGAGCCGCGCGAGCATTGGCTGGCGGTTCTTGACCCAGCCGCGCACGGCGTTGGCCATCAAGTCCAGACCCTTCAACTCCGGCGCTTTCACCCGCCGGGCGTTAAAGATGGAGAAGAGTTCGTCGGTGGCGGAAGTCATTGGAAGGGTTCAGGGTTCAGGAGACAAACCCGAATGACGAAACCAGAAACCAGAATCAAACCCGAATGATGAATGTCCGAATGAAGAGACAAATTCGTCGTCGCCTGCCTTTGTTTTGTCATTCGTCATTTGAGCATTCATCATTGATTCTGGTTTCTGGTTTCGTCATTCGGGTTTGTCTCTAGAGCCCTCTCCTCACATCCACGGATTATTCTTCGTCTGAAGCACCTGCAAAAACCGGCGTTTCCATTGGACGAACAACGGGGTGTTGTCGAGCGTGAAGCGGACGTAGACACGCTGGCCGGGATAATACCTCCCGCTGGGATTGACTACGGGAACGTCCACCTCGAACTGCTCGGTCTGGGCCTTGGTGGGGTCCTTGGGATCGACCGGCTCCTCTTCGCCGCCGGGCTGGGCGACGGCGGGGCTGGGGAGATCGAGGGTCGCCGCCGCGATCGGGCGCGGAGCGCCGGCGGGAACCACCGTGCCAAGATCGCCGGCAAACCGCACCGCGGTCTTGTTCACCCGGCCCATGATCAATTCCGATTCGGCCTGTTGCAGCAACACCTTGACGGTCAGGTCATCGGAGCGTGCGATGGTGCAGATCTGCTGCCCCTTCTGCAGATAGCGACCGGGGTACAAATTGATGTCGGGAGCGATCAGCTCGCCGTCGATCGGGGCGTGGATGGTCAGTTCATCGCGGCGGCGCTGCATGTCGGTAAGCTGCGTCGTCAGCGTATCGACCACTTCCTTGTCAATCGCCTCCTGCGCGGTGTCCTCCGCGCGCGACGCGAGCATCTTCGCTTCCGCTCCGCGCAACTCCGCTTGTTTCTGGGCAATTTCGCTGTCCAACTCGGGATCGCTGCAGACCAGCAGCACGTCGCCCGGCTCCCCGCCCCGGGGACCGTGGACCCATTGATGATCGCGCACCTTCACCTGCGTGACAAAGCCGCCCCGCCGGGCGTTGAGCTGTTCATGCGCGGTCGCCTCGGCCACGCCCACCTGCTGGACATGCATCGGGAAGCGGATCAAACCGACGACGACCACGGTGGCCGCCGCCACCGCTACGCAAAATGCGGTGGCCCGGGCGCGCTTGCGGTGCAGTTCGGGGTCGAGCGCCAGATACTTGAAGACCTTGAAGACCGGCACCAGCAACCAGGTTGCCACGCCGCCGATCGCCATGAGGACGCCCAGCACCGGGATCTGATAGGCCACCAGCAGGATGATCACCACACCCACGAACACACGATAGATGGAAGAGGCCACGGAATAGGTGAAGAGCCAAAAGCGCTGCAGCGGAGCGGGCAGCGGCTGCTGGAGTTTGACGCCAAAGACATGCCGCTTGATCAGCCCCAGCGTATAGTCCGTGCTCTTCTGGCGAAGGTTTGGAATCTCCAGGAAGTCGGAGAGGATGTAATACCCGTCGTAGCGGAGCAGGGGGTTGGCATTGAAGACGATGGTGGTCACACCGGCGACCAGCATGATGTT
>Ga0302326_10022543_pt1 | contig 12868 bp, 9 predicted proteins | sample Palsa_T0_3_FD_202264 | JGI IMG/M metagenome (GOLD analysis project Ga0302326, IMG submission 202264) | Peat permafrost microbial communities from Stordalen Mire near Abisko, Sweden - Palsa_T0_3 | ecosystem: Environmental > Terrestrial > Soil > Palsa > Peat permafrost | place: Sweden: Abisko... | reverse complement strand
TGCTCAACCAGCTCCATGCGCTCATTCGCGCGCCCTTCGACTTCTGCACGACTATTGCGAAGATCACGACCAGGCGGTGCCGGGCCAGCACCTTGTCAACACTTTACAAAAGTGTGTCCCTGGTACCAATTCGCGCGTTTAGTACGAAACGCCATCTCTCACAGCTTCCGTTACGACTTTAAGGAGGCCGACAAGCGGCGGTTGCCGATCACATGGCGTGGAATCTCGCTGACCGAAGATTTGAACGGCAAGCCCATTACGCACGAGACTTTCTGGCATAAGCCGGGATATGAGCTGTTCCTGGAAATGCGGGACTTCGCAGTCGCGTTGCCTGAAGCTATTTCCTGAGCGCAACCGCGGTGACGAACAACCCGGTTCACCACCACCCCATTCCCTTTGCGGCGATCATCAAGAACGCGAGCGCAAGCAGGACGATGATCGCAAAAGGGCCTTCCGCCACGGCCTCAAGCAACCAAGGGATTCGGACCGAAAGGCGATTGCGGCGATGAGACATGCGTTCACACGAAATTATGCGCCACAGCTGAGACAAGCGATGTTTCGGGAAAGAACCCGAGCTTGTGCAGTTCGCCGAGCAGCGTCTCGAATTGCTCGTAACTCACTTCACTGCGCTCCGCCGGAACCGCAAGCTCGCCGATCTTTTTCGCAATGGCTTCGATCCGTTGCTGTTGGCGTTGTTTTTGTTCAGGGCTCAACATCCGTGGGCCGTCCGTGACGAATACGTCCGAATGCCGAAGGACATATTCTGCCACCGCTTTGAGCGCCGCGGCGCGAGCCTTACGGCGCTCGCATTCGCGCCGCAGGTCATGTTTGTCCAGCAAAAGGTGATTGCCGGACATGATAAAGGCGTCATGGAAGTCCGCGTCGCCCATGGCAGCGCAAGCCCGCTGGATCGCGGCTTCTTTGGACGGGAAATTTTGCTGGGTTTGCCCCACGACTTCGCCTGATCGCCAGTTGCGATCACCCCACGCGAGCGTCACCGGACTCGTAAATTCTTTGGCCATGCAGTAGATCGCGTCGTCGATCAATGACCGGTCGCGCTCCACGTCGGGATGCTGGTCTTTACGACTGTAATTCGCGGGCGAAAAGCTCCCATTCGGTAAAGAGTAGAAGGTTACTTCCATCTGTCCAAAGGTCGCGCGCGAACGGGGCCGATCGACGACCCATGGTATTTGAGGGCCGCCGCGCGCCTCGACGCGCGAGATGATCTCACTCAGGTCGATCCCGTGTTGCCTGATCTTGCCGATTTGGTCTTGATCGTCTGCGGCGATGCTGGCGCTATCCGGACGCCACGGCATTTTCCGGTCGTGCAATTTGAGCCACGCACGAACGGCTTGTTCGGCCGGCCCCGGAATCTCTTCGCCCTCCAGCCAACGGCGAAGTGTCCTCGGCGCCACGCCGAGTAACTGTGCGCCTTCGGTTTGCGTGACCCCGAGGCGTAGAAGGCTCTGTTCCAATTCAGCGCGTGACATCATGGTTCATGATGTAAGGACCATTAGGCATAATGTAATAGGCCATTATGGCCTATTGTTATATTATTGTAAATCAAATAGTTAGTTCGTAATCGCTCGGAATCCCTCATTCTGCGGAGTTTAAACGCCATATTCTCCGCCTTTCCTGCGGAGGTTATCCTTGCGTTTGCGGAGAATAAACCTAATTATCTCCGCAGGAGGTGCGGAGAATGGCAACTTATATCCACGAACTAAAAGGCTGGCCGTTCTTTAACTGGGACGCCGAACCTCTAACGGAGCTTCTCGCCGCCGTCCGGCACCGCCAAGGGCGCCTGCTCGGGCGGATGGAGCATATCGGCCTCAAGCTGCGCGCCGAAGCCGCATTGCGGTCACTCACCGAAGAAGTCGTCAAATCGAGTGAGATCGAAGGCGAAACGCTCAACCGGGATCAGGTGCGTTCATCGCTGGCGCGCCGCCTCGGCGTCGAGATCGGCGCGCTTACGCCTGCCGACCGTGACGTCGAAGGCGTGGTCGATATGATCGTCGATGCGACCGAGAACTACGAGGAGCCGCTAACCGACGAGCGCTTGTTCGGCTGGCACGCCGCGCTTTTTCCCACGGGTCGGAGCGGCCTGAAAAAAATCACGGTCGGCGCGTGGCGCACCGAGGAGGCAGGCCCCATGCACGTCGTGTCCGGTCCGGTAGGGCGGGAGCACACCCATTTCGAAGCGCCCGCCGCACCGTCGCTCGACAGTGAAATGAAAACCTTCCTTGAATGGTTCAACGACGGCGACGATGCCTACGACCCCGTGCTCAAGGCGGCTATTGCCCATCTTTGGTTCGTCACCATTCATCCGTTCGAGGACGGCAACGGCCGCATCGCGCGCGCGATTGCAGATCAACAGCTCGCGCGCTCGGAGCATTGCGGCCAACGTTTCTACAGCATGTCGGCACAAATCCGGTTGGAGCGGAACGCCTACTACGACATCCTCGAAGAAACGCAGAAAGGCGACCTCAATATCACGCCGTGGCTGAGATGGTTCCTCGGTTGTCTCGATCGGGCGATCGCCGGCGCCGAAACGATCCTCGGTTCGGTGTTCCTGAAAGCGCGCTTTTGGGAAATCCACGCGGGCGAATCCTTCAACGACCGGCAGCGCAAGGTCATCAACCGTCTGCTCGACGGCGGCTTCGAGGGGAAACTCACCTCGACCAAATGGGCCGCGCTCGCGAAAACGTCGCAGGACACGGCGTCACGCGACATTGAAGATCTTCTCCAGCGCCACATCCTCGTCAAAGACGCAGCCGGCGGCCGCAGCACCAGCTATTCGCTTGCGGAAACGGAAACTTCAGAAGTTCATTAGAACCGGCGCTCGCCGTAACGTCATAATCTGCGCAAACGCCGCTCTGGCGACGTTTTTTTGATTTACCTGCTGAAACGCGCGCATGCCCTATAATCCGGGCATGTATGCTAGACGATTCGAATCTTTGCTCGCCGAGGAAGTCGGCAAAACCGATCTCTCGCAGCGTGCGCCTGACGACATGCCATCGCGTTTCGAGAGCTTGCGCGGCTACCGCTTGCTTCCCTCCGGCCGCACGAAGAACGTGACGCCTCTTTCCCTCACGCAAATGGCAACCGCTATTCTCGCGATTGCAACCGTCAAACCCGGATATGCAGGACTTGCCGGAAAAACCTTGAGCAGCCTTCGCTCCGTTGGAGGGGTCGAAGCTTCATTCCAAAGATGCGTGACGCTTGGTTCGGCGGTTCAATGCCTTCTCCAGAGCCCCGCTGCGCTAGATTCATTTCTCGAACTGCGCGTTTCGGATAGTGAAATCTACACGAACGCTCATGGCCGCGCAGCAATCACCTACGTTTCCGGTGACGACGTCCTGACAGCACACTATGTGCATCAAAACGCGCGTTCACTCTTTCACGCCGGCGCGGAGGATGACTTCGACTCTCGTGCCCTCATTTCGTCGGCCGTGACCGAGATGGTGTTTTATCAGCCGTTCTTTCAGCAAATCGTCGGCGAACTTACGCACGAAGCTTCCGCACCGCCGATACCGCCGGCCGTTGATCCGCGAGATGAGGATGAGGAAGCCAGGAAAGAGCAGCGCATCAAGAAATTAGGGATTCTGCCAAGTTCGCGTTTTTTGAATTTGGCCGTGGACAATCAAGTCACATGGCCGCCGGTGGAGACCGTCGCCAATTTTGAGGGCTATCGCCTAATCCTCATGCCGCCGACTCGCGAGCACACAACCTCGATCCACATCGATCTTGCGGGGCAACGGATCAGCTCGGAAAAGGCCACATCGCTGATCAATCGCTTCCTGAGCCTGATGGCATGGTGCGACGATAACTTCGCCATCCTTCAGGAAGGCTGGTCCGGCAATCCCGTGCCCGTGCCGGTCCCGAAACAAAATCTCGGCTTAATGACCGCCTATAATTGGTTTTTCGACAGGAAAATTCCAGCCTCGCCCGAAGTGCGAAAGGCGCTGGCGATTTACCGGGAAGGCCGCAACGCTGAGCAAAATTACTTCATTAGCTACGCCGTTCTCGCGTACTACAAGATCGTGGAGCTAAAACACCGGGGCAAATCCGAGGCGCGATGCTGGTTTGAGATGAATTACACCGCGCTCAAGGACGATCGGACACTTGCCGACGATATCGCGCGCTTCGAACAGGAACGCGGGACCGAGAAACCGGGCGATTATCTCTACCGGGCCTGCCGCGTGGCAGTTGCGCACGCCAACAAGCCCTTTTCTTCCGATCCCGATGACATTGATGAACTGAGGCGTTTGCACGTCGCCGCCCGTGTCCTTCGCGCGCTCGCCCGGCGTTTCATCCGGGATGAACTTGGCGTATCAGATTGCCCTTACGACGGGAGTTAAGGTCGCTTTCGACGACGGCGACTCCGGATCAGGCTGCCTTCTCGCGCGTTAACGGTTCAAGCGGCGTGAGCTGCCGCCAGAAATGCTCCGGCCATCGGATTAACGTGTGATGCTGCGAAGCGTCGCGCGCGACGTGAAGCCCATCGTGGTCCAATGCAAGGTGGATTCGGATCGGCGCACTTTCCTGTGCCGACCAGCCGTTCACTGTCGCTATTGTGACCGGCGCGAAGAAGCGCCGTACCTCTTCCGCTTCCCTCAAAAGCCGGCTCGCCTCCCGATGAGCAAAACTGAGAATCTTGATGGCCTTTTGTTTTTCCGCCTCGGTCATCGTGGCAATCCGGGCCGGCGACTCCGTTCCGAAATCGATGGCGCGCAGATTTTCCATTCTCATTTGCAGCTTTTTGGCGAAACGCCAGGAGCCTGGCCGCAGGGCCTTAAAACCGTCGATGGTGCCGTAGTTCTCAAAATCCCGGAACGTATGGACTTCCTCTTCACCGTCCGCCGCGCGTCTGACCTCCCGGCGGGTCACGGTGTAACGCAGAAGGCCGGTACTGACTTCCGGCCAGAGATCAAAGGCGAAAGTCCGGTCGATGACATAAGAGAAGCGGTTCAGCATGTCGTCGATTGCGGCGACGGCGGGTAAATTACCTTCAATGATGCTTGCGTATTCGGCGATGCGCGGGATGCGGGTGAGCAAAAAATCAGACCTCCGCTCCGCTTCAATTTCGGTGTTCAGTTGCTTGATCGCAATCTCGTAGCCTTCCGGATCGAGCGTTTTGTAGCATTTGTCACCGACCCAGCGGATCACGCCTTCTTCCGAAAACCAGGCGATCAGGCCTTGCTTGTAATACTTCGGGTGCCGCGGCGAACAGCAGGGGCAGGGGGCCCAGCGTTCCGGCCGGCGATGACTCTTCGGCAGGCTGTATTTCGCGAGGAAAGTTACCCGCGAGCCTTTCGGCGGCTTCGTATGCGTGTGGCCGGGCCAGAGATGCGGCGTGCCGAACCGTCCAATGAAATCCTTTATTACTGGCACGAGCACGGTCGGCCGCTCGAAATAGTCGGCTTTGATCTGAAACGCACTGTCCGGAATATCCAAAGCGTCGGTCATTTGCGAATCGGTGCGGTTTTGGCACCGAGCCCTAACCGAAAGCCGTTCCGCTCACAATGCGAGCGGCGGCCATTTTGCATCCAAATCAATCGCGCCTTCCCTGCGCGCGGCGCAGTTTGCAGCCGTCCGCATTTCGTTCGGTACGATCGCTGCCGAAGGACCAAGCTCCTGTCTTTAAAGACGAATCCATCGCTGGGCGGCGGCTTCGTCGCCCCGATGTTTGCATTGGTCGAATAATCAAAATGCGCTATCTATGCCTGTCGTCCGGCGTCGCACATTTGATGTCCGCCGGTCGCTTAAATTCCGGTCGAGCTATATGGAGACGGCCAAGAACGATTTGTCATTTCCCTGCGGTTCGCAATGGCGAAAATGGGACCTCCACGTCCACAGCCCGGCGTCCGCCAATTTCCAAGGCGACTGGCCCGGCTTCGTCATCCAGCTCGGCAACTCCGATTGCGCCGTCATCGGCATCAACGACTATTTTTCCGTCGCCGGTTACAAGGAGATACTCAAGCGGCTCGACGGCACGGAGGATGACGGCGGCAACAAAGCCTACCGCGACGCCTTGGAGAAACTTCGCTTAAAAAAGCTCTTCCCGGTCGTCGAATGCCGCATGACCAACGTCGTGCTCGGCAAAAGGAATACCAGCGGCCAGCGGATCAATTTTCACGTCATTTTCAGCGACGAAGTAAATCCCGACGACATCGAGACCTTTATCAAGGGAATTAAAGTCAAGGATCAATCGATCGGCAGCCGGTACTCTGACCGGAATTTTTTGTTGAACGACGTTGCGGTCGATTTCAAGAAGGTGCTCGACCAGCTCTCCGGCGATGCCACCTTCAAGGACCGCTTCATCGTCTGGATACCCTATGACGAATACGGCGGCATAGGCGATATCGACCCTAAGACCGATAAACTTCTGAAAGAAGGACTGGTGTTCGATGCTGATATTCTCGGATCGAGCAGCCGCAGCCAGGCCGATTTTTTCCTATGGAAGGAGCCGAAATATACCGAGGCGCAATACAAAGGGTGGTTCGGAAAGCGGAAACCCTGCATCAAGGGCAGCGACTCACACAACATCAACGAAGAAATCGGCCGTCTCAAAGATCGCGACTCGAAGCCGACGGAGCGCGCATGCTGGATCAAGGCCGATCCGACGTTCAAAGGCCTTCAGCAAATCATAAACGAGCCGGAGGATCGCGTGTTTATCGGCGTGCTCCCCCCGAAGCTGGAGCGCGTGCGGAATAACAAGACGCTCTTTCTCTCCGAAATCCGCATCGGAAAAACCGGGGTTTCCGGGACGAACGAAGTGTGGTTCGATTGCGCACTACCGCTCAATCACGACATGATCGCGATCATCGGCAACAAGGGCTGCGGCAAGAGCGCGCTTGCGGATGTCATGGCGCTGGCCGGCGATACCGCGCAGTGCGACGATTTCTCGTTTCTGAACAAGAAGAAATTTCGCGCAAAAAAGCTCGCCGATAATTTCGAAGTGACCGTCCGCTGGGAGGACGGCACGGAGATCGGGCACAATCTGCAAGAGGACCCTGACCCCAATAAGCCGGAAAGCGTCAAATATATTCCGCAAACTTATCTCGAAACGGTTTGCACGGAAACGTCCGTGGACGAGGGCAGCGCGTTCCAGCACGAGCTGCGCAAAGTCATTTTCTCGCACATTACGGAGGCCCAGCGGCTAGGGCGGAATACGCTCGAAGAGCTGATAACGTACAAGGCCGAAGAAATCCAAACCGAACTCGCGCGGCATAAGGTCGAGCTTTCGCAAATCAACGCCAATGTCGCGGTGTTGGAGCAAAAGGCAACGGAGGGGTTTCGACGGCAGATTGAGGAGGCCGCCGCCGAGAAGAAGAAGGAACTTCAGGCGCACGAGACCAACAAGCCGACCGAAGTCGCCAAGCCCGAAAACCTCAGCGAGGAGCAGAGGGCGGCGTACGACAAGGTCGGGCGCGATCTCGAGACCCAGAACGCCGCCCAGCAATCCCTGCGAGAGCAGATCGAGGACGCAAACAGGCGCCTCAAGGTGGTCGCCGAGCAGGCGACACTCGCTGCGAAACTGGAGGCCAAGCTTACCAATATCGAGATGGACGTGGCTGCGCAGATCAAGCAAAGCGCGCCGCAATTCGAGGCGCTCGGCCTGGAGGCCGCCAAAATCATTGCCCTCACCATCGATCGCGGGCCCCTGACGGCTAAGAAAGCAGCCATATCCGCCGAGAAGGTCAAGGTAGATGCCAGCCTAAACCCCGAGCTGGCGACTAGTCTCATCGCGCGGGAAAACGCAATTAAGGCGAACATCGCGGCGTTGAAGAACCAGCTCGACGCCCCAAGCAAACGCTACCAAAATTATCTTCAGGACTTGCAGGCCTGGCAGAACCGGAAGCAGCAGATTGAAGGCGCCGCTGATACGGCCGACACCCTGGGCTATTTCGAAGCCCAACTGGCGTTCCTCAAGAACGAATTGCCGAAGCAGATCGCAGCCGCCAAAAAAGACCAGCGTGAAAGGGCCATCTCGATCTTTAAATGCATCGCCGCCATCCGCGACGTGTACGCGGAGCTTTTCGCGCCAGTGCAGCAGTTGATCGAAGATAGCGTCATCATCAAGGAGGGGTTCCGGCTTACCTTCGCCAGTTCGATCATTCAGCGCGGTTTCGCGCGCGACTTTTTCGATCGGAACATCTGCAGACAGATCTCCGATCATCAAAAAGATATGAGATGCAGGTTTCCGACCAGCTTCGAAAGCACGCCAACGTTGCTGATCTCTATGATTATCTATGGTCGTTCGGATATCTCATTCCGGAATATTCGCTGAAACTGGACGGCAAGGATTTGACCCAGCCGTCTCCGGGGGAGCGCGGGGCGCTCCTTCTTGTGTTCTATTTGCTGGTCGATAAGAATGATAAGCCGATCATTGTTGATCAGCCCGAAGAAAATCTCGACAACCAGACCGTCTACCATCTGCTCATTCCAGTGATCCGCACGGTGAAGCACAGGCGGCAAATCATCATGGTAACCCATAATCCCAACATTGCGGTCGTTTGCGACGCCGAACAGATTATTCATGCCGCGATCGATCGCCAAAATGGCAATCGTATTACCTACACGAGCGGCTCCATCGAGAATCCAATCATCAACAAGCATGTCCTGGATGTGCTCGAAGGCACTCGGCCGGCTTTCGACAATCGCGATGCGAAATATCATGCCTAAGGAACCGGATGCAAGTATCGCACGGCCGGCGAGTGGAGAGCGACTTGAAAAGGATCGTGGTTCTAATCGACGGGACCTGGAATAAGGAAGCGACCACCGGCAACACCAACGTCGCGACGTTGGACCCAGGCAATCGGGTCGTGGCAACCTTTATCAAGGCCATTGCAGCGGACGGCACCTCGCAGCACGTGCATTATCACGACGGGGTTGGCTCCGAGGGTGACTTCTTTAAGAAGGTGCTTGGCGGCGCGATAGGCGTCGGGCTCAAGCAAATTATAGAGGAGTGCTACGGCTTCGTAGTCGACGACTATGCCGCCGGCGATGAAATCTACATTGTCGGATTCTCACGCGGTGCTTACGCTGCGCGCGCTCTGGCGGGACTCATCGGAGCGTCGGGTATCCAGCGCCAAGCGAATGCCGACACGTTCGAAGTTGCATGGCAGCATTACCGCGTCGCGCCGCAGGTGCGCGCGCAACCAGCAACGGCGCACTCATCGGACCGGAAAGCGATTGCCGATTACGATTCACTGACTGCCAAGCAAGCCTTTCACGACACGCGAACCGTCACCTGCGTCGCCGTGTGGGATACCGTCGGCTCCTATGGCGTACCAGCCGGTTTCGGGCTCGCTGCGCTGGCGCGATATGTCGCGCTGATCAGGCTGGGCTTCCACGACACAAGTTTTGGCGATCACGTCGCGGTCGGGCTTCACGCGGTCGGCGTGGACGAGCACCGGCGCCCCTTTGTCCCGACCTTCTGGACGATCGCCAAAGGACAGCAGCCGAAGGGTAACGTGGAACAGACATGGTTCGCCGGTGCGCATTGCAACGTCGGCGGCGGTTATCCCGACCACGGTCTTTCGGATCAGGCGCTCATCTGGATGATCGCCCGCGTGAGGGCGCTCACCGGACTTGAGTTCAATATGGACGCGGTCAAGGCAGCTACTCAGCCGAATATCGGCGGCGCCGTCGTGGATTCAACGCTGGGCTGGCCGCTCGATCATGCCTTTCCCCACTACCGCAAGGTTCTGTCCCCGGTCGCCATTCGCCACGGCTACGTTTTCAACAGCGATGATCCGACGCAGGAGCACATCAATGAGCGGCTCCATTGGAGCGTGATTGCTAAACATCAGGGCCGGGCACTGCCGCTCTACAATCCGTCAAATTTGCCCCCAAATATTCCGGTGGAGAAAATCGCGACCATAACTGCCGAAGAGCGTGACCTGCTTGATCCCGAATAGGACTCACGGTCAGCCGGTCGCCTGCTTCGCCTTATATCTTTTGGTTCCAGGCCGGCAATTCGCCGTAGGAGCTGTTGTAGCGAGCCAAAAGCCAGCCCTCGGCCATCACCGCTTCGGCCAACGGCTCTCCTTTGTAAGTAAATCGCTTTCTGTGGTGTAGGCCCAGTCAATTGCAAGCGAACCTGCTGGACCAAATCACTGAAGGTCCAATTCCTCGTCACGTGGTGTCTCGTTTTACGATCGCCATAATTCGCGTCCGAAGGATTGACCAGTTTCGCGCGCCCGTGTCGGCGTATCCCAGGTACAGCGTTCCCGTGGGGTTCTTGCCGCTGTCACCGGTCTGTTGAAGAAGGGGACGCTGTTTGGAGCCCTACGGCGGAAATGGCCGATTAACCATCGCAAGGGAGAGGATTCGCCTCTGAGAAACAGCGCCCTACATTAGTTTGAGCGTACTGAGGCGGGCTTCGACGGATTGGCCCGCGCCAACCTGCGCTTCTCCGAGCAAGGTGGTCCGTGAACGCGGCAGGTGGCCCAAGTGGCATCTGCAAACAAGCGGAGATATCCCCATGGCGCCCGCGCGTGCGTTTTGGAAAGGCTACCTAAAGCTCTCGCTCGTCTCGTGTCCGATCGCGCTCTACACCGGAACATCAGCGACGGAGCGAGTGTCCTTCCGACAGATCAGCAAGAAGACCGGCAACCGTCTACGCCAACAGCTGGTCGACGAGGTCACGCGCGAGCCGATTGAGGGCGACGATAAGGGACGGGGCTACGAATACGCCAAGAACGCCTACCTCCTCGTAGACGACGACGAACTCGACGCCCTAGCGGTTGAGAGCAAACACACCATCGAAATCGACTCGTTCGTCCCTCGCGAGCAGATCGATCAGCGCTATCTCGACACCCCTTACTACATCACGCCGGACGGCCAAGTCGGGCAGGACGCATTTGCGGTGATCCGCGAAGCCATGCGCGGCAAGGGCATGGTTGCGCTGGGTCGTGTGGTGCTGGCGAAGCGCGAGCGGGCCATCATGCTCGAGCCATGGGACAAGGGGCTGATGGCCACCACACTCCGCTATCCATATGAGATCAGGGACGCGAAGGAATATTTCGACGGCATTCGTGACGTGAAGGTCGAGCCGGATATGCTCAAGCTGGCCCAGCGCATCCTCCAGAGTAAGGCGACGGACTTCGACCCCTTACAGTTCGTGGACAGCTACGAGGAAGCCGTCGTCGCTATGCTCAAGAAGAAGCAGGCCGGCCTTCCGGTAGCGCGCGAGCTCGTAACGCCGCGGCCACAGAGCGCCGTAAACCTCATGGAGGCGCTCCGACTTAGTATTGCCCAGGAAAAAAGAGCCACAGCCGCTCCGTCGAAGAGGGCGCGCAAGCGGATTGGCGGACAGGGTGAGATGCTGCTTCCGATTTTGGGAAAGGAGGGCAAGCATGACACAGCAAAGCCAGCCGAGCGAGCAACGCTCGTCATGAGAAGGCGGGGTAACTCTATGCGACATTTCTAAGACTGGGCAGAGACGTCGGTGGGAGTGATGCCGTGGGCGACGATCGGAAGAATACCTCAGCCCCTCGGATTGCGGATGACAGCGCCCCGATCGTCGTGCCTGACGGGGCCGGCATTTGGACGCTCGGTGATCATCTGAGACATCTCGCCGGGCATGCCGGCACCATTCCGCTTGCGCTTGACGAATACGGTCGCTGCCTTATCTGCGTACGCCGTGGATTCTTTAGGCCGAACGCCTAGTCGTTAGTCGGATAGTGTTGGTCACTGCCTGCTTCATCTGGCGCTTGAGCAGCTAACATTTGTCAGTCAACCGCCCACCCGCGCGCGCTCTGACATTCGGTACACAAAGCCACATGCGCAGTCGAACGTCATTCGATTGTGATGGTCCGACTTTTCCGGTTCGATACTGGCTAACCGCATGCGCGTGCCGCACTGCGGACAGGTGACCTTCGGCGTCAAAGATTGAACGGTCTCGAACGACCCATTAGCGGACATTGGGACCCCCGCGTTCTTCTAGCGATCCGGATGAAGCCATACGGCTAGCCGGGCGCCAGTCGATACCTAAGCCCAAATTTTACCCGTTAAAGGTGGGGCGGTCTTTTTTCAAACGAAGGGAGACTCAACCTCGGCATTGCGTCAGGTTCTAGATTTTGTTTGCTTCAAAAAATGAATTTAGAGAAGCCCATTTTCCGCGCGCAAGCTTCTTGCGCCCAGATATTAAATTCCAAGAACTTCCGCGTGGTCTCTGGCGCCGGCCGCCGAGGCGCCTTCGAAGGATTGAAAAGTTCGCTCTCGGTGGATGGCGCGGCCGCCACTCTCGACCATTACCGCGAGCGCGTCCGAAGCGGCGGAGCATGCTGGCACCCTGCCCCGACGCTTGATCAGTGGCCATGCGATCTGCCTGCGGCGCGACTGATTCAGGCCGCGTGCCTGATCGTATATTCGATCCGTCGGCTCGGTTAATCCACCCAACTTGCGCACCCACGGTCATTATAATGACTCGGGATGTTTTAGGCCCCTTTTCCTGCTAGACTTTTTTGTATGCCTGACGACACAAAACGCGACGAGCCGGTGCGCTTCCCCGTTGAGGTAACGGTGAATGGTGTCAAAGTCACTGTGACGCTGATGCTCAAGCCGGGCACTACGGTGACCCTTGAACAGAAGCCGGAGCCGCCAAAGTCGACGGCCCCCAGTGATGCCTAATTTGCATGTGTGAGCCCAGAGCGACCTCGACACGCAGGCAGCCCGTCGCGAAGCCAGGCCGATCGAACCGTAAACCTGGTTGAAAATACCCGTTGCGATCGCTGCCGCGAGTGCAAACACCGATTCGGGGCACCAAGAAACCCAAGCATAGTCCGCAAGCCATCATCCGCCGACGACATCGATGTCGTCGTTTGGCGTCGAGTGTCGTGTTGATCGTTACGCCGGCATC
>Ga0302326_10022542_pt1 | contig 12868 bp, 12 predicted proteins | sample Palsa_T0_3_FD_202264 | JGI IMG/M metagenome (GOLD analysis project Ga0302326, IMG submission 202264) | Peat permafrost microbial communities from Stordalen Mire near Abisko, Sweden - Palsa_T0_3 | ecosystem: Environmental > Terrestrial > Soil > Palsa > Peat permafrost | place: Sweden: Abisko... | reverse complement strand
GACCTCCGGCTGCCTGATCGACCTCGGACTGGAGCACAACATCGTGAGCAAGTCCGGCTCGTTCTTCTCCTACAAGGACGAGCGCCTCGGCCAGGGCCGCGGCAACGCCAAGGCCTACCTGGACGAGCACCCGGAGATGGCGAAGGAGATCGAGGACAAGATCTACGCCGCGCTCGGCCTCGGCAAGGACCTCGTCACCCCAATTGAACGCGACAAGGACGCGCCCGCGCCGGTGGCGCCGATCACGGATCGACCGGCCGAAAAGCCGGCTGTCGCAGTAGCAGCCGCCTGAATCGCATCTCGCACAGCCCTGCGGCGAGACGAAGTCGCCGCAGGGAGGCGGGGTTGAAGTTGTCAGCCGCAGATACCCTGTGAGGCCATGAAGCGCTACCACCTCACCACGTTCGGCTGTCAAATGAACGAGCACGACTCCGAGCGAATGAAGGGGATGCTCGAGTCGCTCGGCTACGCGGAGGCATCCGAGCGCGCCGCGGCCGATCTGATCCTGTTCAACACCTGCTCGATCCGCGAGACGGCCGACAGCCGCTTCGTCGCGCACCTCGGCGAGGCCAAACGCCTCAAGCGCGAACAGCCCGAGCGGATCGTCGGCGTCGGCGGCTGCTGGGCGCAGTCGGTCAAGGATGAGGTGTTCGAGCGCTTCCCGTTCGTCGACGTCGCCTTCGGACCCGGGCAGGTACACAAGCTCGCCGAGTTCCTCACGAGCGACTCGCTGACCGCCCAGGGCTACTTCGAGTTCGAGGGCTTCACCGGGCACCTGCCGGCACGGCGCACGCGCCCCTTCCAGGGCTGGCTGCAGATCTCGGTCGGCTGCAACTGCGCCTGCTCGTATTGCATCGTCCCCTCCACGCGCGGGCGCGAGGTCTCACGGCCGGCGGACGAGCTCGTCGCCGAGGTCAGGGCGATGGCCGCCGACGGCGTGCGCGAGGTGACCTTGCTCGGGCAGAACGTCAACTCCTACGGGCGCGACCTCAAAGCGAATGGCCACCCACAGGCAACGTTCGCGGGCCTGCTCGCGGCCGTCGACGGGATCGAGGGGATCGACCGTATCCGCTACACGAGCCCGCACCCGAAGGACATGCGCGAAGACGTGATCCGTGCCCACGCCGAGCTGGAAAGCCTCTGCGAGCACATCCACCTGCCGCTGCAGTCCGGCTCCTCCCGCATCCTCAAGGCGATGCGGCGCACGTACAGCCGCGAGCGCTACCTCGACCGCGTCGCCCTGATCCGCGAGCACGTCCCCGACGCCTCGCTCACGACCGACATCATCGTCGGCTTCCCGGGGGAGACCGAGGCCGACTTCGAGGAGACGCTCGAAGTCGCCGAGCAGGTCGGCTACGACAGCGCCTTCACGTTCATCTTCTCCCCGCGGCGCGGGACCACCGCGGCCGAGCTGACCGAGGGCCTCGTCCCGCATTCCGTAAAGGTCGAGCGCATGGAGCGCCTGCTCGAGGTCGTCCAGCGCCGCGCGCGCGAGCGCTCCCAGCGCTTCGTCGGGCGTACGGTCGAGGTGCTCGTCGAAGGACCGTCGCGCACCGACCCCGAGCGCCTGCGCGGGCGTACCCGCCACAACAAGGCCGTCAACTTCTCAGGTCTCGCCGCGGCGGGCGAGCTGACCGAGGTGCAGATCACCGCCGCCACCAGCCAGACGCTCTCCGGCGAAGAGCGCCTGCTGGCAAGAACGGTCGTCGGCTGAGGACCTTCCGCGTCGCGCGAGTGCTTCCCCGCGATGCGGCCCGGGCCTCCATCGGCCGCTGGGCGATATGTCTTTACTACTGGGCGCTCGCCCCGGTGGGACTGCCCAAAGCGCTTGCGCCCGAGCTCGACCCAGATCCCGAACTGGAGCCGGAGCTCGAACTCCCGCTCGAGCCGGAGCTCATGCCCGGGCACGAGTGCTTCCCTGGGGGCGCTCCCGAAGGCGGTGTCGTCCCGGTCTTCGCGCCCGCGGGCGGCGTCGTTGTACTCGGCGTCGTCGATGTCGTCGTCGGGGTGGCGGATTGCGTCGTTGAGGCTCCGGTACCTGTCGAGCCAGAAGACGCGGCGCCGGCACTGGAGATGCCGGCAAACGCGCCGCCCGTGGCGATCGCTCCGGCGACCATCGTGGCTCCGAGTAGCTTTGACGTATTCATGCGATCGAACCTCCATCTGTGGGTCGGGTGGTTGTGTCGATCGATGGTGCGCCACGTCCCTAAGTCGTCGCAAAGGCCTGTGTAGGGGTTCTGTAAGGGCTTCCGTGGCCAATCACCGGTGACGGCGCAGGCATCCGAGGATGATGCGAACATACGTTCGTGCGCTGGAGCAACTTGACCCTAGAGGACGACGAGCAACGTCGGCTGCCGGGCTATCGCGACGAAGCCGTGGTGCGCCGCTTCGACGCACCGGAGGCGCTGGAGACCCGTTTCTATGAGGTCCGCGCCAAGTCGATACTGAACCATGTGCCGGGCAAGTCACGGATGCCCTTTGGTTGGACGATCAACCCGTATCGGGGCTGCACGCACGCTTGTGTTTATTGCTTTGCCCGTCCAACACACAAGTACCTGGACTTCGATGCGGGAAGAGACTTCGAGCGGGAGATCGTTGTGAAGGTCAACGCACCCGAGGTTCTGAGGGTCGAGTTGGCGAAGCCCTCGTGGAAAGGGGAGCACGTGGCACTGGGGACGAACACCGATCCGTATCAATGGGTGGAGGGGAGATACAAACTGATGCAGGGCATCTGGGAGGCGATGCGCGACTTCGCCAATCCATGTTCGGTGCTGACCAAGTCGTCACTTCTACTTCGGGATCTCCCATTGATGCTCCAGATCGCCGAGCGGACGAGCATCAGCGCGTGCCTGTCGATCCCAACGCTCGACGAGAAGGCCTGGCGGGCGACCGAGCCGCACACGCCGAATCCCAAGGCGAGGTTGGAGGCCGTGGCGGAGCTCAACCGCGCGGGAATCCCAACCGGAGTGCTGATCGCGCCGCTGATGCCCGGCGTAAACGACGCCCCGCATCAGGTTGAGCCCCTGCTGGAGGCGGCGACCCGGGCGGGCGCGACGAGCATCGGTGGCGTGGCGCTGCACCTACGCGGCGAGGTGCGGGGCATCTTCATGGACTGGCTGCGCTCGCAGCGTCCCGACCTCCTCGAGCGCTACGAGCAGCTGTATCGCCGTGGCGCCTACGCGCCACAAGAGGAGCGGGAGCGCCTCTCACGGCTGGTGCGCCGCGGTCCAGGTCGCGCGAGAGGCTTTACCCGCACAAGGCCGGTGGTAGATTCCCGCGCCGGTGGGGCTCCCCCGGAGGCGAGCCCAGAGCAGCAGGCCCTCTTCTAGCCCGTCTAGCGCTTGTCGCCCAGGTTCTTCACCATCGTCCGCGCGATCTCGTCCGATCCGAGCCTGCGGGCGACGGCGGCGGCGAAGTCGGGAGTGTTCATCGAGAACACGGCGCCGAGGCGCAGGAACGGCGAGGCTACGTCGACCTCCGCGCGGTCGCGCTCGATCGCGCGCACGACGCCGCGGGCGACGTCCTCGGGGCTGCGCGTACCGACGCCCGGCGGGAGCTTGGCGCCCCCGTCGACGTACATGCCGGCGTCGCGGATGAAGCCGGGGAACACGGCCGAGGAGCCGACACCGGTCCCGTGCAGGTCGATCCGCAGCGCGGCGGCAAAGCCGCGCAGTCCGAACTTCGACGCGTGGTAGAGAGGATCGCCGGGCACTACGGCCTTGCCACCGGTGGAGGAGATGAACACGAGCTGGCCCCGGCGGCGCGCGAGCATCGCCGGCAGCAGCGCGTGCGCGAGCGCGATCGGGGCGCGTAGGTTCACATCCAGGGCGCGGTCTAGCTCTTCTGTCGTGAAGCTCTCCAGGCGTCCCGCGGCCGGCAGCGCCGCGTTCGCGACGAGGATGTCGACCTCGCCGCACTCCGCCACGAGCCGGTCGATCTCGGCCGGCTCGCTGAGGTCGACGGCCAGGGCGCGCGCACCGAGCTCGGCGGCGAGCGGCTCGAGCACATCGGCACGCCGCCCGGTGAGGATCAGCCGCGCGCCGCGGCCGTGGAGCACGCGGGCGATCGTGTGGCCGAGCCCACCGGTGGCGCCGGTGAGCAGGACGGTGGAGTCGGAGATCTGCACGAGGTGCGAGCCTACGAGAATGCAGATCATCGCGCTGTTCGGCCCGACGGGCGTGGGCAAGACGAGCATCGCGGTCGCGCTGGCCGAACAGCTGCGCGCGCGCGGTATGGAGGAGGACTCCGGCGCCGGCCCGATCGCGGTGTCGGCCGACGCGCTGCAGGTGTACGCCGGGTTGGAGACGCTCACCGGCGTGGCCTCGCCGGCCGAGCAGAGCAGGCTCGAGCATCGCCTGATCTCGTTCCTGCCGCTCGACGCGACCTTCAGTGCCGGGCAGTACGCCGAGCTGGCGCACGCCGAGATCGACGGCCTGCTCGCGGCCGGGCACCGCCCACTGGTCGTCGGCGGTACCGGGCTGTACCTGCGTGCGGCGCTGACCGAGCTGGACCTGCGCCCGCCGCCGCCGGAGGGCGCGCGCGAGCGTTGGACCGCGGCGCTCGAACGCGAGGGCGCGCCCGCGCTGCACGCGACGCTCAGTCGCCGCGCGGCTTGGGCCGCGGACGGGATCGACCCGAACGACCGCCAGCGGATCGTGCGCGCATTGGAGCTGCTGGAACAGGGAGAGCTGGAGCCGCCGGAGGGCCCATCGCAGCTGTGGAGCGAGGAGCTGCGCCATCCGACGCTGCTGGCGGGGCTGACGATGGAGCGCGAGGCGCTGTACGCGCGGATCGACGCCCGCGTCGATGCGATGCTCGCCGCGGGGGTGACCGAGGAGGTGCGCAGCGCACACGCGGCCGGAGCATCTGAGACCGCGCGCAAGGCGCTCGGCTTCGAGGAGCTGTTGAGCGGGGACGTGGAGGCGATGAAGCGCCGCACGCGCAACTACGCAAAGCGCCAGCTGACATGGATGCGCAAGCTCGCGGGTGTGAGCGTGATCGACGTGACCGCGCGCGACCCGGACGTCGTCGCCCGCGAGATCCTAGACTCCGCCGCCTGATGAGATTCGAGAAGTGGCAGGCACTGGGGAACGACTACATCGTCGTCGAGCAAGACGAGCTGGAGTTCAGGCTGAGGCCGGCGAGCATACGGCTGCTGTGCCAGGCCCATTTCGGGGTGTTCGCAGACGGTGTGCTGTTGCTCTCGCGGTCTACGAATCCTGAAATCGTCGCCAACCTAAGCATCTACAACCCTGACGGATCCGAGGCCGAGCTGTCCGGCAACGGGGCGCGCGAGGCGATTCTCTATCTCCACCACCACAAATGGACCGACAAAGAAGTCTTCTCCATCCACACTACCGCGGGCGTGATCACTCCGACGATCACGGGACCGAACACCTGTCGTGTGGACATGGGCAAAGCGGCGCTGACCTCCAAGGACTTCCCGACTGGCCCGCCTGGCGGGCGTGGCAAGCTAACAGTGGAGGGGCGCGAATGGGACTTCCAGCACGTGTCAATCGGCAACCCGCAATGTGCGATCCGGGTGCGTGACTCTATGGATCTGGAGGGCCTTGATATCGAGTCAATTGGCCGAACGATCGAACGCCACAAGTTGTTTCCCAACCGCACCAACGTTTCTTGGTATACCAAGATCCCACCCACTGAGTCCGAGCCGAATCACATCCGGGCGCGCATCTTTGAGCGTGGGGTTGGACAGACGTGGTCCTCGGGCACCGGAGCCATTGGGGCGGCCGTCGCCCACTATTTGAGCGGCGGGGCCAAGCTGGGGCACCTGGTGACCGTCGGTTTGCCTGGCGGCGAGCTGGAGGTCGAGGTGGGGGAGGACCTGAGCGTAAATCTGACAGGCTGGGCCAGACCCGTGTTCGAGGGTCGCCTGAGTGACAACTTCGTGAAGGAGCTGAATGAGACCGAGTAAGCGTCTGGAGCGCATCCCACCGTACGCGTTCGCCGAGCTGGAGCGCAAGATCTCCGCCAAGCGCGCGGAAGGGGTTGACGTGATCAGCCTCGGGATCGGCGACCCCGACCGGCCGACCTCGCCACTGGTCGTGGAAGCGATGCAGGAGGCCGTGACCGAGCCGGAGACGCACAAATACCCGACGAACCGCGGCCGCGCGGACTTCAGGGAAGCGGTCAGCGACTTCTACGAGCGGCGCTTCGACGTCGAGCTCGACCCCGAGCGCGAGGTCATCCCGGCGATCGGCGCGAAGGAGGCGATCTTCAACCTCAACCTCGCGTTCCTCGACCCCGGCGACTACGCGCTCGCCGCCGACCCGGGCTACCCCGTCTACACCGCCGGCCCATGGCTGGCTGGAGGGGAGCCGGTGCTGATGGCCTTGGAGCCGAAGCTGGGCTTCGTGCCCGACCTCGACGCGATCGACGGGCAGACGGCGAAGAAGGCGAAGCTGATGTTCCTGAACTACCCGAACAACCCGACCGGAGCGATCGCGCCGGCGGGGTTCTTCGAGCGGGTCGTCGAGTTCGCCCAGGAGCACGAGATCCTCGTCGTCCACGACAACGCGTACTCGGAGATCGTCTTCGACGGCTACCGCGCGCCCTCGTTCCTCGCGACCCCGGGCGCGAAGGAGGTCGGGATCGAGGTATTTTCACTGTCGAAGGGCTACAACATGACCGGCTGGCGCTGCGCGGTCGTGGTCGGCAACGCGGAGGCGGTGGAGACCTACTGGCGGCTGAAGACGAACATCGACTCCGGCCTGTTCGAGGCCGTGCAGCTCGCGGGGGTCGCGGCGCTCTCGCCCGACGCCGACGCGGAGGTCGCCTCGATGAACGAGCTGTACCGTCGCCGGCGCAACCTCGTCTGCGACGCGTTGAAGGGCATCGGCGTCGACGTGCGCCCGCCGCACAGCACGATCTACGTGTGGGCGCCCGTCCCCGATGGCTACGCGAGCTCGGAGGCCTACTGCGAGCACGTGCTCGAGCAGGCCGCTGTCGTGCTCTCGCCCGGCGCGATCTACGGCCCGGCGGGGGAGGGCTGGTTTCGGATCTCGCTGACGACTCCCGACGATCTCCTGCTGGAAGCTGTCGAGCGGCTGGGCAAGCTGGGGTCCTAGACTGGGAGTTGAATGAATCGAAGCCGAAACGGCCGCACAGGCACCACCCCGCAAGCGTCGTGGACCCAAATCAACGGCGCACAGCCCGAACAGCGCGCCGCCCAGCGCGCCTTCTGTGTCGCCGCGCTGGCGGGCGACGATGACCTGGAGGAGCTGGGCGAGCTGCTGCGGACCGCGGGGGTGGCGGTCGTCGGAAAGATGGTGCAGCGTCGCGAACAGCCGCATCCGAACACCTACCTCGGGCCGGGGAAGGTGGCAGAGGCGAAGGCCGCAGCGAAGGCGGCCGACGCGAACCTGATCGCCTGCGACGACGAGCTGACCCCGCGCCAGGAGCGCAACCTGGAGGAGGCGCTCGGCATACCGGTGGTCGACCGCACGACGGTGATCCTCGACATCTTCGCCGCGCACGCGGGCAGCGCCGAGGGCAAGCTGCAGGTCGAGCTCGCGCAACTGGAATACAACCTCGCGCGGATGCGCGGGTTGTGGACGCACCTCGAGCGACTCGGCGGCGGCATCGGCACGCGGGGACCGGGAGAGAGTCAGATCGAGACCGATCGAAGGTTGGCGCGCGACCGGATCGCGGCGCTGCGGAGAAGACTGGAGCACGTGAAGGGCACGCGCGCGGTGATGAGGGCAGAGCGCGAGCGCGCGGCGCTGCCGACGGTCGCGCTCGTCGGCTACACGAACGCGGGCAAGTCGACGCTGCTGAACGCGCTGACCGGCGCGGAGGTGGGGGTGCGCGACAGGCTGTTCCACACGCTCGACCCGACGACGCGGACGATCGGGGGCACTGCCACGGCGAATGGCAACGGGAACGGCCGTCGGCCGGGGCAGGCGGGGAGAAAGTACCTCGTGAGCGACACGGTCGGCTTCATCAGCAAGCTGCCGCACCAACTGGTCGACGCCTTCGGCGCGACACTGGAGGAGACGCGCCGCGCCGACCTGCTGGCCCACGTGCTCGACGCCTCTGCGCCAGAGGCGCAGGCCGAGGCGATGCAATACGCGGTCGAGCAGACGCTGGAGGAGATCGGCGCCGGCGAGCGCCCGCGGATACTGGCCGTGAACAAGATCGATCTGCTCGACGAGCAGGAACGCGACGAGCTGCGCCTACGCTACCCCGACGCGATGCTGGTGAGCGGCGTGACGGGCGAGGGCCTGGAGGAGCTGGGCGCGCGCTTCGAAGCCGAACTGGCGCATCTGCTGTGTCCCGTCGAGCTGCTCGTGCCCTACGCGGACGGCGGCAGCCTCGCGGAACTGCACGAGCTGGCGGGCGATCTAACGCGCAAGGACACCCCCGAGGGGGTTCGCGTCAAGGCTCTGGTGCCGCAAAGGACAGCCGAGCGCTTCGCGAGATTCGCAGTCGCGTCCTAGCTTGCTAGGGCGCCGATGAGCAAGCGATGCGCCGATCGAAGATCGCCCAGCAGGGAGCGTGGCGTGCTAGGCACGCGAGTGACTGAGGACGCAGCAGCGTGCCGCTCAGCGGTGTCCTAGCGATCGTCACCCTCGCCAGACAGAACCCCGCGGCGCTGACGAGAGAGCAGCTTGTCGAGGTTCATCTGAGCGATCTCGTCGAGGTCGAGATGCAGCTCGCTGGCAAGTTGGGCGACATACCAGAGCACATCCCCGAGCTCCTTGGCCATGGCTTCACGCCGATCGGCCGTTACCTCACCGCCATCGTCCCGGATCACCTTCTTCGCGTGATCGGCGAACTCGCCCGCCTCGCCGGCCAACCCGAGCGCTGGGTAGGTGAGCGCCTCACTGCGGGGATACTGCGCGGTGCTTCGTGAAAGACGCTGGTACTCGGATAGCTCCACGGTCGAACCTTAAACGACTCGACCCGCCGGAGCGGGTCGGGTGCAGGAGGAGCTACCTCCAACCGGTTGACAACCTGATCGAGATTATACCCCTGCCGCGCGGCGCGCACTGAGGTGGGCGTCATCCTCGAAGGTGTCGTCGAGTGGGGTAAGATCCGATGGATCGAGGTGTAGAGCAGTGGCGATCAGCCAGTCGGCGAACCAAGCGTTCTTGGGTAGGAGGGGGCCGTGGAGGTAGGTGCCGATCGTGTTGCGATGAAGCGCACCCTCCAAACCGCTGCGTCCGTCGTTGCCGTGGCCCTCGAGAACACGACCCAGGGCGTGAGCGTCAGGTTCGAGGTGGGTTCGGCCCCCGTGGTTCTCGAAGCCTGCAAGGATCGAGTCGCCACCTTCGGTAGAGCCCGACTCACCGAGCGAGACCTCGATCGCGACGTTGCCGATCAGGCGCGGGCCATCCTCCCGAACGGTGCGCACGTCGAGCAGTCCGACGCCGGGGATCTCGTCCTCGCCCAGCGTGTAGGAGTGACCGAGCAGCTGATATCCACCACACACGCCGAGGATCACTGCGTCACGAGCGGCGGCGGCGTGCAGGGAATCGCGCTTGGTCTCGATCAGGTCCTCGGCGCAGAGTCGCTGGTCGCGATCCTGGCCGCCGCCGAGGTAATACAGGTCGTGCGCGTCGGGGCTCAGCGGCTGATCGAGGCCGCTGGAGGACAGTTCGAAGCCGATTCCACGCCACAAGCAGCGATGTTCGAGCACGAGCAGGTTGCCGCGATCGGCGTAGATGTTCATCAGGTCCGGATAGAGGGCGCAGACACGCAGGACATGGCCTGCGGGCGCAACAGGCGGGGGGGGAGGGGCAGACTCAGGCACGTAGCATCACCACCACGCTGCCGACGTGCTCATCGGTGGGCTTGATCGCAAGCGCGCGCTCGGGATGAAATCCGACCTCTGTTCCCTCTCGCTCCAGCTCGGCGGGACTCACACGAGCAAGCTCGATCACGTTGCGCTCATCGGCAGACTCATCGTTGGACGTATCGGCGGAGCCCGCGTAATTCGGATCGCGTGCATCGAAAGAGACGATCCGCCGTGAGCGCTCGATCACGATGCGTTCGGAAAGCACCCGCACGCTTTCGGCCTGGCTGACATAGAGGGTCTCGCCGACATGCGCCGTCTCGGGCGTAGGGCCGGGCGAACCGTCGGCCACGTCGAACGGATCCAGCTCGGTGACGATCGCGCACGCGAGCAACCCGCCGGGGCGCAGGTGGGCGAGCGCGCAGCGCAGGAACGTCGCCCGCTCGGTTGTGTCGCTGAGCAATTGAAGAGTCTGCATCGGCACAAGGCAGAGGGCAAAGTCGTGGCGGTCGAGCTCGAACGACCGCGCGTCGGCGCATACGGTCTCCACCTGCTCCTCCCCGGCGCCGCGTTGCAATGCTCCGAGCAGCTCGGGATCGAGATCGAGCGCGGTGACGCGATGGCCCGCACGGGCGAGATCTAGAGCCACCCGGCCGCTCCCGGCGCCGATATCGAGGATCGGGTCCCCGTGGCGTTCGGCCAGCTCGCGCCACAACGGCAGGTCGGCGCGATAGGAGCCGCACTCCAGGTCGTGCCAGATGACCTTCGCGGGCGGACCCACTTCCGGTCGGCCGGGATCCCCGCCGGACGCGCCGGGCACGGGCGGAGAGACGGAATCCTGCGATGAGCTCACGACCACGCGCTGCTCGCCTCCCCGCGCGCGACGAGCAGCTCCCGCAGCGCGAGCATCGCGGTATAGGTCGGCAGCGCATACAACGGCGTCCGCAGATCTGAACCATCGGCGGCCGCCTCGCGCAGGGCGCTGGGGAGGTCGGCCTGCACGCGGATGCGCGCGGGGTCGATCCCCGCGTACTTCAGACGTAGCGCAAGCTCGGGGGCGCGCGCGCCACTGCAGGTCGCCCGGCGTACGCGCCCGGCGAGCAGCTCGAAGTCCGCGTCCCAGATCCAGGAAACGTCGCGGCCGTCGGCGATCCCGTCGTTGAGCACGCCGAGCAGGTCGTGCTCACCGGGCTCGAGGGCCAGCGTGCGCAGCACCTCGTTGGCGCCCGCTGGGTTCTTCACGAGCAGGATCTGCATCTCGCGTCCGGCGACATGCACGGTCTCGGCGCGGCCGAACGCGGCCTTCGTCGCCTGCAGGCCGGCGACGATCTCTCCCAGGCCGACCTCCAGCGCGGTCGCGAGCGCGGCGGCCGCGAGCGCGTTGTAGACGTTGTACAGGCCGGGTAACGCGAGCGCGACCTCGGCATCGCCCGCGGGGGTATGGAGGGTGAAGCGGGCCGAGTGGACACCCTGGAGGGTGACGTGCGTCGCAGTAACGGTGGGCGCGGGACGTGTCTGACCGCAGTTCGGGCAGTGGTAGTGGCCGAGATGGCCGAGGTAGACAGACTCGAACACGTACGGCGCCCCGCAGCGGCGACAGTGCTTAGCGTCGGCGGCATGCGCCATCCCGGGCAGGGCGAGCGAGTCGTCCTCGACGCCGAAATAGAGCACCGGTGCGTCGCGCTCGCGGCCGAGGTCGGCGATCGCGGGGTCGTCGGCGTTGAGCACGAGCGTCGAGTCCCGCGCCGGGCCGGTGTGTACAGCCGCGGCCCAGCGGTCGGCGATCGTCTCCAGCTCGCCGTAGCGATCGAGCTGGTCGCGGAACAGGTTGCCGAGCAGGATCGCGCGTGGGTGCAGCTGCGCGGCGAGCGCGTCGAGCCACAGCTCGTCCACCTCGAACAGCCCGAGCTCGCCCGCGATGCTCCCGCCCGGGCGGGCTGCGGCGAGCAGCGTCGAGGCGATTCCACCGGCCATGTTCGCCCCGGTCTGGTTGTTGACGAACGACACACCGGCGCGCTCGAGAATCGCGGTGAGGATCGCAGCGGTGGTGGTCTTGCCGTTCGTCGCCGACACGAGCAGGCTGCCGCGCGAAAGACGCGCCCCAAGCGAGCCGATCGCGCCGGGGTCGAGGCGCAGCAGGACCTTCCCGGGCGCGCTGGAGGCGCCACCGCCGCGCAGGCGCGAGACCGCACCGACGGCCCGCGCCAGGGCGAGCTTGGGTGCGAGCGGCCCCGTCATCAGCGATCTGTCGAGGGCGCGGTCGACTCGGCGATCGGCGCGGCGGCATCCGCGGCGGCCGGGGAGGGGAAGGGCGGCGAGGAGAAGGCCGAGTCCAGCGTGCTCGCGTCGGCGGGCACGAGCACCGTGACCGCGCCGCGTACGGCGCGCACCCGCACCGGCAGCTCGCCGATCGGATCGCCGTCGGCGTACATCGCGAACGGACGGTCCGCGGAAATCTCGACCTCGGCGGCGCGGAACACGTACACGGAGGACAGCTGTACGTGGGTGCCCTTGAACACCTTCGGCAGGATCTTCGTGAGGAACGCGAGCTTGCCGATGTTCTCGAGCACGACCACCTCCAGCAGTCCGTCGTCGAGCATCGCGCCCGGCGCAGCGCGCATGCCACCACCGTAAGTCTTCGAGTTACAGGCTCCGACCGTGTACGCGGTGAAGCTGAGACGCTCGCCCGGGGGGTCGAGCTCGATCTCAAAACGCGCCGGGCGCCACGACGCGAGCGCGCGTAGGGCGCCATACGCGTAGACGAGGTTGCCGAGCCAGGCCGGCGCCTGGTTGGCGATGCGGTTGGCGACGCTGTCGAAGCCGACGGAGGCGATCCCGACAAACGCCTGGCCGCGGAGCTTCGTGTGAGCATCCTGCGCCCGCGGGTGATCAGGCGCGTGCGTCTGACCGACCTTCACCGAAGCGGCCTCTGCTCTTTTCCCAACCTCCGTCGCCCCTCCAACCTCCCCGAGATCCATCGCCCGGGGGATGCCGTGAGCGATCACGGCGCAGGCAGCCAGCGGGTCCCGGGGGATGCCGAGCACGCGCGCGAGGTCGTTGCCGCGACCACCGGGGAGCACCCCGAGCACGGCGCCGGGGAAATCCTGCAGC
>Ga0302326_10022541_pt1 | contig 12868 bp, 8 predicted proteins | sample Palsa_T0_3_FD_202264 | JGI IMG/M metagenome (GOLD analysis project Ga0302326, IMG submission 202264) | Peat permafrost microbial communities from Stordalen Mire near Abisko, Sweden - Palsa_T0_3 | ecosystem: Environmental > Terrestrial > Soil > Palsa > Peat permafrost | place: Sweden: Abisko... | reverse complement strand
GAGCGGACTCGCCGCGGACTATGCATCTTCCTTGGCTCTGGATGCCAAGCAGCGGCTGTGGGTGGCGACCGAGGCAGGTTTATTCGTGGCCCAGCTTCCCGGCACGCATTTCCACCGCATAGAAGAAGTTCCGCCCGATCGCTGCTGGGTGGTAACCGCTGGCCCCGGCGGACAAATCCTGGCCGGCGGGACCAAAGGCCTGTTCCGGCTGACGGACGGCAGGTGGCGCCACATCTCGACCACCGATGGCTTGGAGCACGATGTCATTCTGGCGGTGGCCGCAATCCAGCCGGACGAAATCTGGGTCGGTTATTGGTTTTCCGGCCGGGTCACCCGCATTCGCGTGGATGGCGCACGTCTTTCGATGACCCACTACGGACGCGAGCAGGGTCTACGCGGAGAAATGACTTACTTCCTTGGTTTCGACGCGCGCCTCCGGCTTTGGTCCGGATCCGACCAGGGCGTGCATGTTTGGAACGGAAACCATTGGACTCAGTATGACCAGGGCGACGGTTTAATGTGGAACGACTGCGACTTGGGCGCGTTTGCGGCGGAACCCGATGGCACCGTCTGGTTTGGAACCAGTGGAGGCCTCGCCCGCTTTCAGCCGGGCCGGAAGGAACGCGCCGCGCAGCCTCCTTCGACTGTATTCACCAAACTCACTCTGGGTGACCGCCTGGTCGAGGCCGGCCGCTATGTCACCGCCGGTCGCCGACTGAACTCCCTGACGGCGCAATACTCCGCGCTGGCTTTCGCCCACGAAGCCTCCGTCTTGTTCCGGTACCGGCTGTTGCCGCTCTTCGCCGACTGGCGGGAAACGCCGCTGCACGAGATGCAGTTTCCGGGACTGCCCTCGAACGATTACCGGCTCGAAGTCGAAGCGCGCGAAGATGGGGGCCAATGGGGTAAAAAGCCCGCTGTGTTCGCGTTTGAAATCCAGCCGCCGTGGTGGCGCGCCTGGTGGTTTTGCTCCTTCATCGCCATCGTCGCCGCAGCGCTCGTCCGAATGGTCTGGCGCTGGCGCATGGTGCGGTTGATGCGTCGCCAGAAGGAACTGGAGCGCGCGGTCGCCGAACGCACGCGGGAGCTCCGGCAGGAGAAGCGGGACCTGCTGGCGGCCCGCGAAGCGCTTCGCGAGCTTGCCATCAAGGACGGGCTGACTGGACTGTTCAACCGCCGGGCCTTTTTCGATATTTTGGAAAGGGAATTAGCCAGGATTGGACGTCAAGGCGGCTCGCTGGCGTTAATCATGGCGGATCTGGACCTGTTCAAGAAGATCAACGACACCTACGGGCATTTGGCAGGCGATGCGGTTTTGCAGGAATGCGCACGCCGGATTCTGGCTTGGGTGCGGCCCTACGACAGCGTGGGGCGGTACGGAGGAGAGGAATTCGTAATCCTCATGCCCGAGTGCCACCTGGAAGAAGCGGCCGCGCGGGCCGAACGATTGCGGCTGGTACTCGCGGAGCGGCCTGTTGCCACGCCGGCGGGCGGGGTACCAGTGACCTGCAGCCTTGGGGTTGGCGCGACGACCGGCCTGGCAACCAGCGCGGAGGAGTTGGTGGAGTCGGCCGACCGGGCGCTCTATTGCGCGAAAGAGCGCGGGCGCAACTGCGTGGTGACCCTGCTGGCCGCGGGTGCCCTATTGGGAGCGGACGAAATCCACGAAGGCTTGGGCTGATCGCCTCCGCGAAGCGCCGGCGAGCTGGTTGCAGGTGTGATACAGTCGGTCCTGCCCATGGCGTCTCCCGGCACCGGCGCTTCCGCCGCGCGCACCTCGCTGCTTCCCGTTCTAGGCTTATTCTTCGGCATCGCGGTGTCCATCGGCGGCACGCTGGGGGTGGGCATTCTGCGCCAGCCGGGACCCGTGGCTGCGTACCTGCGCGAACCGTGGCTGATCCTGCCGATGTGGATCGCCGGCGCGCTGTACTCGGCGCTGGGCGCGGCCAATGTCTCGGAACTGGCCACCATGATTCCGCGCGCGGGCGGCTTCTACGTCTTCGCGCGCGAGGCCATGGGCGAGCAGGCCGGATTCGCCGTCGGCTGGTCCGATTTTCTGGCGAATGCCGCCGCCGTAGCGTTCGCGGCCATGACCGCCGTGGAGTTCGCCGCACGCCTGATTCCCGGCATCCAGCGGTTCGATACGACCCTGGCGGTATGCGCGATCCTGGCCTTCGCCAGCCTGCAATGGTTCGGCATTCGCATCAGCGGACGGGTGCAGCAAGTGGCGTCGGCCCTTGCCGCCATTGCGCTGATGGGGCTGATCGTGGCTTGCTTCACGGTACGCGCTCCGGTTCGTCGGCCGCCCGCCACGGGTGCGCCCGCGGGAAGCTATTTCGGATCGCTGGTGCTCGCGATTCAATCCATCGTGGTGGCTTACGACGGCTGGTACGAGCCTATCTATTTCGCCGAAGAGGCGCGTCATCCCACGCGGCAACTGCCGCGCGCCATGTTCGGCGGCCTCGCCCTGGTGGGCGGCATCTACGTGCTTTTGAACGCAGCCTTCGTGCACGCACTGGGGCCGGCGGGCTTGGCGGCATCGAAATTCGCCGCTGCGGACGCCGCCGCGCGGGTCTTCGGGTCCGCCAGCGACGCGGTCACTTCGGCCATCGCGGTAGTCATCATGCTGACGCTGCTTTACACCATATTGATGAGTTCCACCCGCATCCTGTTCGCCGTCAGCCGCGACGGTTTGTTCTGGCGGCGGGCCGGTACGGTGGCCGCCAATGGCACGCCGCGCACCGCGCTGGCGCTGACTGCGGTAGCGGTGATCGCGCTGGTTGTGAGCGGCACCGTCGATCGATTGATCGCCATGGCGGGATTCTTCTATGTCGCCAACTATTCGTGGGCGTATCTCTCGCTGATCGTGCTGCGCCGCACCGAGCCCGGCGCCGCGCGGCCTTTCCGCGTGTGGGGCTACCCTGTGCCGACGCTCCTTATTCTGTGCGGCAGCGTCGCATTCCTGGTGGGCGCCATCGTCAGCGACCGCCGCAACAGCGTGTATGCGCTGCTGTTGTTGCTGGCGAGTTTCCCGGTTCGCTGGCTCTTGCGCGCGGCTTCCGCGATACACTAACGAATTCCGGCATGCCGCTCACCGCCATCACGCGCGCCGTCAGCCCGTCCATGGACACTTGTGAGCTGGCATTCATGGAGCGGCAGCCCATCGATATTGCCAAAGCGGTGGCGCAGCACGACCAATACGAAGCCTGCCTGGCATCGCTGGGCATCGCGGTAGTGTCGTTGCCGGCGGCGCCGGACCTGCCGGATGCGGTCTTCGTGGAAGACCCGGCCATCGTGCTGGATGAGGTGGCCATCATGACTCGCATGGGCGCCGCATCCCGCCGTGGCGAGTCGGAGAGCCTGGCGGTGGCGCTCGCGCGGTACCGGCCGCTGCACTGGATCGCGGAGCCCGGTACGCTCGAAGGCGGCGACGTGGTGCGCATCGGCGCGACCTTGTACGTGGGCCGTTCGGCGCGCAGCAACGATGCCGGCATTGCCCAGTTGGCGCAGGCGCTGGCGCCCCTGGGATATACCGTGCGCGCGGTGGAAATGCAAAACTGCCTGCACCTGAAATCGGGCTGCACTTACCTGGGACGCGGAACCATTCTGGCCAACCGGGAATGGGTGGATGCGGGGCAGTTTGAGAATTGCCGCGTGATCGACGTGGCGCATGCGGAGCCCGCCGCGGCGGACGTGCTGGCGATCGGCGATACGGCGATCGTCCCCGCGTCGTTTCCGGAAACGGCGTGCATTCTGGAGCGCGCCGGCTGGCGGGTGCTGCCTATCGATGTGTCGGAGTTGCAGAAGGCGGAGGCAGGGGTTACTTGCATGAGTTTGATCTTCGACGAGCTGACGGCTTCAATCCGGCGAGGGATGGCGGAAGCGGACGCAAATCAAACCATCGTTTGTCACAGCTACCGCAGCGCGCCGCGGCCCTAACCCACAATGCTGTTCAGATAGGTGAGGGCAAGTGGGGCAGGCCCTTGGCCTGCGGCGGGCTCCCAGCCCGCCTCCGCTCGGGCGGCGCGGCCGCTGCCCCGAAATGGTGTGCTGAATAGCAGTATTGGCCCTAACGCTCACGTCAGGTGAGCTACCCGCAAGCTGTCTTCGAATGCACCCACGAGCTACAGGCATCCTATTCAATACGTCTCGTCTGGTAATCACCGGGATGATCGGCTTTTCTTAGGGATCGCGATGACGCTCACGCAAATTCCCCGTCCAACTGAAAACAAACGCGCCACCGCCAACTGGCCCATCGAATTCACCGTCAGCATGTTACTCTCACCTCAGGTAGGCAAATGCGGGGAGCCAAAAAAGCAAACAGAATCGCCCACCCGGGAATCCCAGCCTCAAACCGGCTCAAATCGTTCTGTACCAGTACGTTATACCGAGCAACCAGTTCGTTTGGTTTTTTTTGGCGCCCGTTCAAGAATGCACAACCGCGCACAATTCCGCACAATCGAACTGAGGCGCGCACCCCCCGATCTACCCTGGCCGCCATCGTCGCCTGCGCCCTCCTCCTCACCCCCCTCGCCGCCGCCCCCACCTTTACAAAGGATGTCGCCCCCATCCTGGCCGCCAATTGCGCCGGATGTCACGCCGCCAACGTCACCATGGGCACCCTCGACCTCGACACCTACGCCGGCATCCAAAAAGGCGGTCACAGCGGACCCGTCGTTGTCCCCGGCAAGAGCGCCGAAAGCCTTCTCTACCTCCGCATCACCGGCAAAGCCACCCCCGCTATGCCGCTCAACGGCAAAAAACTCGCCGACAACGAAATCGAGGTCATCCGCCAGTGGATCGACGCCGGTGCCCCGCCGCCCGCTCCCGGCGAAGTGGCCGCCGTCCGTGCGCCGGTCATTCCGGATATCAAGCCGCGCCGTCCGGTCAAGCCCCTGATCGCCGCCCTGGCTTTCCGCCCCGATGGCCAACTCCTGGCCCGAGGTTCGTTTGAACAAGTCCAATTGGTTCAACCGGAAACAGGCAAAGAGATCGCTATTCTGCCCGGTGAGGCCGAAACCGTCCGCGCCGTGGCTTTCTCCCCCGATGGCAAGCTCCTGGCCGCCGCCGGCGGCCTGCCCGCCCGCAGCGGCGAAGTCAAAATCTGGGACGTCCAGACCCGTACCGTTCTGCGCACCCTCGCCGGACACACCGATTGTATCTATGGCGTGGCCTTCGCGCCCGACGGCAAGTCCATCGCCACCGCCAGCTACGACAAACTCATCAAGCTCTGGGACGTGGCCACCGGCAAAGAAATCCGCACCCTGAAAGACCACATCGACGCGGTCTACGCCTTGGCCTTCACCCCGGATGGCAAGCGCCTGGTCTCCGCCTCCGCCGATCGCGGCGTGAAGATCTGGGATGTGGCGTCGGGCGAGCGCCTCTACACCCTCAGCGAGCCGACCGACGGCCTGAATACCCTGGCGCTCGATCCAACAGGTAAGCGCGTGGCCGCCGCCGGCCTCGACCGCACTATTCGCGTCTGGTCGCTGGGCGAAAAAAGCGGTACCCTGCTGAATTCCCTGATCGCGCACGAAGACGCCATCTTGCAACTGGCCTGGTCGCCCGATGGCAAGTACCTTGCCTCAACCGCCGCCGACAAACAAGTGAAGATCTTCCGTGCGGAGGATCTAACCGTAGTGAAAACCTGGCCCCAGCCCGACTGGGCCCTCTCACTAGCCTTCTCACCCGATGGAAAAACCTTAGCCGTAGGCCGCTTCGACGGCTCCTATGAGGTGTACCGTGCCGAACCAGACTAAGCGCAATGCCACATGCTTCTTGCAGCGTGGGGCGGCCAATTATGGCCGCAGCCGCCTTTTTAGGCGGCCAGAGCCGGCTGCAAGCCGGCTGCGGGCAGTATTGCCCGCCCCACGGTGGAAAAACTTCCTGGCGACGCTTGTTCTTTGCGCCCTTCCCGCCTTCGCCGCCAGCACCACCAGCGACTGGCCCACCGGCAACCGCACCACCCCACCCACCATCAACTCCGTCTCCCCACGCGGTGTCCCCCGCGGCGCCACCACCGAACTGACCGTAGAAGGCCTCAACCTGGCCAAAGCCAGCGCCGTATTCTTCAGCGAACCCGGCGTCACCGCCCGCATCCTGCGCATCAAGGAACTCCCCGACGCCTCCGATGTCCGCCTGGGTTCGAACGGCGGAATTTCCACCGTCGATCTCGGCCCCCTCCCTCCGCGCAACGAAGTCACCCTCGAACTCGACATCAGCCCGGACGCCGACATCGGCCCCGTCGATTTCCGCTTGCAAACGCCCCTCGGCACCAGTCCTGCCGCCCGCTTCCTCATCGAGCCCTACTACGGCGAAAGCGCCGACCGCGAACCCGACGACACGCCCGACGAAGCCGTCGAAGTCTTCACCCCCGCCATCCTGGTAGGCGCTATCTCGAAACCCGGCGACGTCGATTATTACAAGGTTACGGTGCAAGCCGGCGAACAACTGGTTTTCGAAAACGGCGCGGCCATGCTCGGCTCCGCCCTGCAGCCGGTGGTGAGCATCTACGATGCCGATCAAAACCTGGTCCACGAGTACGGCCTCGAAGGCGGCCGCTCCGCGCAGTATTTCGCGCACCGTTTCGACAAGGCCGGCGCATACTACATCAAGATCGCGGACTACGAAGAAGCCGGCAGCCCCCGCCACTTCTATCGCATCAAGGTGGGCAAGTTCCCGCTGGCGTTGGCGGCCTATCCCCTGGGCGTCCAAAAAGGCAAGACCGCGCAAATCGCGCTCACCGGATTCAACCTCCCCACCGGCCCCGTCACAGTCCCCGGCGAACCGTCACCCGAAGACGAATCGTCGATCATACTGCGGCCCAAAGTCAAAGCCGGCAAGACGTTCAACAAGCTGAAGCTGGCCGTAGGCGACGAACCGGAAGTCGAAGCCGCCGCCGTACAGTCCATCCAACCTCCGGTTACCATAAACGGCAAGCTCTCCGCCGTAAAGAGTGATTTTCACTTCAAAGCGCATAAAGGCGAGAAGCTGGTATTCGAAGTGAACGCCAGCCGCCTCGGCTCGCCGCTCGATTCCGTGCTCGAAATCCTGGATTTCAAGGGCAACCCCGTCGAGCGCGCCACCATTCGCTGCGAACTGGCCACCGCCGTGACGCTGAACGACCCCAGTTCCTCGGGCAGCGGCATCCGCATCCTCTCCTGGACCGGCATGGCCGTCGGCGACACCATCATGGTGGGCAGCGAATTGATCCGCATCGCCGCCATGCCGCGCGGCCCCGATGACGACATGCGCTTCGACTCCTTCGAAGGCCAGCGCCTCGGCCTGCTCGATACCACCCCCGAAGCGCACGCCATCGACACGCCTGTATATAAGGTGCGGATACATCCCGCGGGCGCGACCTTCGTGAGCAACGGCATGCCCGTCGTGCACCTGCCCTATCGCAACGACGATGGCGGCCCCGGCTACGGCAAGGATTCCCGCCTGCGCTTCACCGCGCCGGCCGATGGCGACTACATCGTGCGCCTGCGCGACGTGCGCGGCATGCATGGTGATGACTACGCCTACCGCCTCACAGTGCGTCCTCCAGCCCCCGATTTCAAGCTGAGCGTCGAACCGCGCAATCCCAACGTGCCCGTCGGCGGGCGCATCCCTGTGACCGTCACCGCGCTGCGGCTCGACGATTTCGACGGGCCCATCGATGTAGCGATCGAAGAACTGCCCGCCGGTTTCTCGGCCACTAAAGGCGTCATCGAACCGGGCCAGGTGAGCACGACTCTCCTCCTCAGCGCCTCCGCGGATGCCCATCTCGAAAAGGCTGTCCCGCTCCACGTGCGCAGCCGCAAGCACGAGGCCAGCCCCGAAGACAAGCTGAAGCTCCTCGCCCTGATGCCCAATCCCGATATCACCATGCAGGCCAAAACCCGCGAGGTGGTGCTGCAGCCCGGCAAAACCGCCACCGTGGAAGTCGCCATCGAACGACACAACAATTTCGGCGGACGCGTCCCCGTGGAAATCTACAACCTGCCGCCCGGCGTACTGGTCACCGATGTTGGGCTGAACGGCGTGCTCATTCACGAAAACGAAAATCATGTCACCTTCACCTTGCAGGCGCTCGCCAACGCCGCCCCCGCCGCTCAACCTATCGTGCTATCTGGTAACATCGAAACGCGAGCCGACCAGCAGAACGAATACGCTTCCGAGCCGATCGTCCTGAAGGTGCTCCCGAACAAATAACCCATGCCCAACATCTCGCTAGTAAAAGAAGCCCTTTCCGCCAACGAGGGCGTCCTCAGACTCGCACCGTGCTGGGTGCCGCGCTCATTCCTGATGCCCGGCGGCCGCTTAAAACTCGATCCCCGCGATCTCTACGCCCTGGGCGCGCACCGCGGCGGCATCGACGAACGCTGGTTCTCTTCCACCACCCAGGCCGCCAACGGCCCCGGCACGCCGCCCGACGAGGGCCTCAGCTACATCGCCATCGACGGCCAGCGCATACTCCTGCGCGATGCCGTCTCAGAAATCGGCGACCAAATCCTGGGCGCCGAAGTCATGTCGCAATACGGCGGCTGGAACGTGCTCTGCAAATTCTTCGACAACCTGGGCCCCATTCCGCACCACATGCACCAACTGGACGAGCACGCCAAAAAGGTCGGCCAGAAGGGCAAGCCCGAGGCCTACTATTTTCCGCCGCAATACAATTTCAAAGACAACAATTTCCCCTACACCTTCATGGGCCTCGAACCCGGCACCACGCCGGACGATGTGCGCCGGTGCCTGGAGCGCTGGAACCAGGGCGACAACGGCATTCTGTATCACTCCAAGGCCTACCGCCTGCAGCCCGGCACGGGATGGCAGATCGATGCCGGCATTCTGCACGCGCCCGGGTCGCTGGTCACTTATGAGCCGCAAGTGAACTCGGACGTGTTCGGCATGTTCCAATCCATGGTGGAAGGCCGCGCCGTGCCCTGGGACCTGCTGGTTAAAGACGTGCCGCCGGAGCATCATCACGACCTGGACTACATCGTCGGCATGCTCGATTGGGAAGCCAACGTCGATCCCGAATTCGCCAAGCACCGCCTTTTCCATCCGAAGCCCGTGCACGGCGAGCGGGAAATGGCCGAATGCGGCTACTGCGAGAAGTGGGTCAGTTACTCCACGCCGCACTATTCCGCGAAAGAGCTGACCGTGTTTCCGAGCCGTTCGGCGGTGATTCACGATGCGGCAGCCTATGGGCTGATCGTGGTGCAGGGCTGGGGTTCCGCGGGCAAGATGGATGTGGAGACGCCATCACTCATCCGCTATGGTGAGATGACTAAGGACGAACTGTTCGTGAGCGCCGCGGCCGCCCAGCAAGGCCTGCTGGTAACCAATCACAGCGACAAAGAAAATCTGGTGATGCTGAAACATTTCGGTCCACGCAACCCGGACGCCGAGGGTCTCACCAAATGAAATTCGGCGTGAACACCTTCATCTGGACGGCCAACTTCGATCGCTCCAACCTGCCTCTGCTACCGGCCATCAAAGCTGCCGGCTTCGATGGCGTGGAAGTGCCACTCTTCCAACCTGCGCAATTCGCGACCGCCGATATCCGCCGTGGCCTGGCCGACAACGATCTCGAATGCACCATCTGCTCCATCCTGTCCGGCGGCCTGAACATGATTTCCGATGACGCCGCGGTGCGCGAAAAAACGCGCGTCCACATGCAGGATTGCGCCAAAGCCGCCGCCGAAGTGGGCGCCAAAATCATCGCCGGACCGCTCTACTCACCGGTAGGCCTGATGACCGGCCGCCGCCGCACCGATGACGAATGGAAGCGCGCCGTGGACTGCTACCAATCCATCGGGCCGACATTAGCCGAATACGGCGTGACCATCGCCCTTGAACCACTGAACCGTTTCGAGACCTACTTCCTGAATACCGCCGCCGACGCGGTCGCGCTCTGCGACGCCATCGGCCATCCGAACGTCGGCATCCTGTTCGATACCTTCCACGCCAACATCGAAGAGAAGGACGTGGCCGCCGCCTACCGCACGGCAGCCCCGCACCTGAAGCACGTACACACCTGCGAAAACGACCGCGGCATTCCCGGAACCGGTCACGTGGACTGGCCGGGAGTCTTCCAAGCCCTCCGCGACATCCACTACGATGGCTGGCTGACCATCGAGAGCTTCGGCTTCGCCCTGGGCGAACTCTCTGCCGCCGCCTCCATCTGGCGCGACATCGCCCCCTCCCCGGAATCCATCGCCTTCGAGGGCGTGAAGTTCCTAAAGAAGGGCATGGCGTGACTGTCGAAGAGTTCCGGGAGTTACCTCTCGACGACGGGCCTTGGCTGCACGAGTTGCATCGCGGCGAAGTCGTCACCTCGCCGCGGCCGAAGGCTAGTCACTATAAGCTGCAGAAACAACTGGAACGCCTCTTGGAGACGAGAGCCCGGGATCTCGGCGTAGTCGGCATCGAGATGCCCTTCCGCGCGGTACCGCAGTTCGATCTGCGCGCAGCGGACGTGGCCTTTGTTTCCCGGAAGCGGTGGGATGCCATCGATCCGGACGACAACCTGCACGGTTCACCGGAAATGGTCATCGAACTCAAGTCCGACTCTAACACTTGGCCGGAATTACGCGAGCGCGCTGCTCTATGTCTCGCGAATGGTTGCCAGGATTTTTGGGTCGTTGACGACACGGCCCAAACCACCACCGCGTTTGCGCCCGATGGAAAAGTCGCGGCATACACAACTGCGGACTGCATTCCCCTGCCACTATTCGGCGCGGACTGTCTGCTCGTTGCGGACATCTTCAAATAGAATTGAGTCAGATGCTAACTCGCCTTTACATCGACAATTTCCGGTGTTTCGTCAAATTTGAATACCGCCCCGCCCGGACGCAGCTCATTCTCGGCGCGAACGGCTCCGGTAAATCGTCGTTGATCGAGGCATTGCTTTGGTTGCGTCATTTCATTGTGCGGGGCGAAGACATCTCCGGTCTTCCGCTATTGAATCAGAAGACAAGATGGTTGGCCCAAAAAGAGCAGACCTTCGAGCTTGAAGCGACCTTGGATAGTGGTCGCTACGTCTATCGAGTAGTATTTGAACCGGTAGGAGAAGGGCCGCGTGTGGCCACAGAGACTGTCCACCTTGGCGGCAGGCCGATTTTTGAGTTCCGAAACGGGTGGGTGCAGCTTTACGATGACTCTCTTGAACTGGGACCCCGCTACCAGATTGACTGGTACCGCTCTGCACTCGCCTCGGTTCCACAAAATAACGATATCCAAAATTTGACGCGATTCCGGCGTTGGCTTCGCGGCATCGTCTGCTTTCGCATAAACCCATTCGCAATGGAGCCTCTGTCAAAGACGGCCGAGCCGAATCCCAGCTTTGATCTTTCGAACATTGCATCGTGGTATAGGTACCACGTCGAGCAGTTTTCCGAGGAGAAGGAAGCCTTGGTCGCGAGCTTGCAGGAGACCCTCGATGGATTCGCCGACCTACAACTTCCGCCGGCAGGCGGCGCGCAAGTGCTTGTGGCGGATTTCATCGGTGGCGGAACGAAGCTGGCTTTCAATCTTACTGAGCTGTCCGAAGGCCAGCGATGCCTGATTTGTCTGTACGCCATTCTGCATTTCGTCTTACCTAAGGGAAACACCGTCGTCCTCGATGAGCCGGACAACTTCATCTCGCTGCGCGAGATTCAGCCATGGCTGACAGCGGTGGAGGATATGGTTGACGATCGCGGCGGACAGGTCCTCATCGTTTCGCATCATCCCGAACTCATCAATCAGTGGGCAACCAGCGGAGGCGTTCGGTTCGTTCGCGATGGGATCGGGTCAGTTCGGGTGGAGGACTTCCACTACGAACCGGACTCGGGCCTGGCGCCAGCCGAGCTGGTCGCGCGCGGCTGGGACCATGGGTAGAGCTTCTCAGGTCGTTGTCCTTATAGAGGACAAGCGCCAACACCGATTCGTCCGCCGTTACCTCTATCAACTCGGATACACCCCTCGCGACCTCCAATTTGAACCCGTGCCTGGCGGAGAGGGGTCTGGATCGAAGTGGGTTCTCGATCGGTACGGTGAGGCCGTCGCAGCCTACCGCTTGAGGTCTGCCCGTGCCGAGACGGCCCTTGTAGTATCAATCGACGCCGACGATGGTAGCGTCGAGCGACGTCGACAACAGTTCCACGACCGCGCTGCGCGGAGGCCTGGTGAAAAAATCGCCCACCTCATCCCGAAGTGGAGTATCGAAACCTGGATTCGTTGCCTAACTGGCAGGCCCGTGGACGAGAACCAAACCTATCGTCGGGAGCCAGGCATTGACGAACAAATCGCGCCGGCGGCGGCGACGTTCTTTCAGTGGAGCCGTCCGAATGCCACCCCGCCACCGCATTGCACGCCATCGCTGCACGCCGCCATCCCCGAAGTCCGCCGATTGGAATAGCCGCTACCCAACAATCCGCCCATCCCGCATCCGCACCGTCCGATGCGCAAACGCCGCCGCTTCCGGATTGTGCGTGATCATCAAAATCGTCTGTCCCAGCCGCCGGTTCAAGTCGCGCATCACATCCAGCACGGCCACGGTATTCTCGCTATCCAGGTTCCCGGTCGGTTCGTCGGCCAGCAGGATAGCCGGGTGATTCACAATCGCGCGCGCCAGCGCCACGCGCTGCTGTTCGCCTCCGGAAAGCGCCGCGGGCTTGTGATCGAGGCGCTCGGAAATGCCCAGCAGGTTCAGCGCCTCCTCGAAGCCCGGATCCGCGTTCCGGTCACGCCCCGCGATGTATCGCGCGATGGCGATATTATCCGCCGCCGTCAGGTTCGGCAACAAATTGAACTTCTGAAATACGAAGCCTACTTTGTCTCTGCGCAACTGTGTGCGCCCAGCGTCGCTCAACGACGAGATATCCTGTCCGCCGATGCG
>Ga0302326_10022540_pt1 | contig 12868 bp, 12 predicted proteins | sample Palsa_T0_3_FD_202264 | JGI IMG/M metagenome (GOLD analysis project Ga0302326, IMG submission 202264) | Peat permafrost microbial communities from Stordalen Mire near Abisko, Sweden - Palsa_T0_3 | ecosystem: Environmental > Terrestrial > Soil > Palsa > Peat permafrost | place: Sweden: Abisko... | reverse complement strand
CGAGCTCGGCCTGGCGGCTGGCCGACGGCGCGACGGTCAGGCCGAGGCTGTCGGCCGGGTCGATCACCAGGTCGCCGAAGCGCTGCTCCCAGCGCTTGCCGTCGTCCCCGTGCTGCCCTTCGTAGGCGATCTGGAGGGCGTAGGCGATCAGCAGGTCCTCCGGGTTGGCGGGCCTGCCGTCGGCGCTGACCGCGCGCGGGTCGACGTCGGCCGGGAAGAACGGGCTCACGGTGGCGCCGGAGGCGGCGATGCCGGCCACGACCACGCCGTCGGCGCCCCTGACCGGGAGGCCGCCGGCGCCGGGGAACAGCGCCTCGGGGGACGCCGCCGCGAACCCGGTCGCGACCGGCGGGGCGATCGTCGTCATCCGGTGCAGGTGCTCGGCGCTCGGGATCTGCTGGGTGGCCGAGATCCAGGCCTTCGACCGGGCCCGGGCCATCCCGCCGGGCCCGCCCGCGTCCATCCGGGACGCGGTGAGCAGGGTGCCGCTGGCCCCGACGACGGCGATCGCGCCGCGCAGCCCGAGCTGCTCGGCCTTGTCGACCGCGCGCTGGACGAGGGCGCGGGCCTGCGCCAGGCCGAGGTCGCGCGGGTGGCGCGGTCTCGTCGGCTCGCTCACGCGCCGACCATGTTGTAGCCGCCGTCCGCCACCATGTACCCGCCGGTCATGTGGGCGGCGTCGTCGGTCGCGAGGAACAGCGCGGTGCCCGCGACCTCGGCCGGGGCCGGGATCCGCCCCATCGGGGTGAGCGACCGCAGCTGGTCGGCCCGGCCGGACTGCCAGTCCTTGCGGCTGAGGGTCGCCTCGGTCTCGATGAAGCCGGGGGCGAAGACGTTGACCCGGACCGTCGGCGCGAACGCGTGCGCGTACGACTTGGTCACGCCGAGGAGCCCGTACTTAGCCGCCGCGTACTGCGGCGCCCGGGCGCTGCCGCGGACGATGACGGTGGACCCGATGTTCACGATCGCGCCGTGACCCTGCTCGAGCATCCGCGAGCCGAACTCGTGCACGCAGAGCATGGTTCCCTTGATGTCGACGGTGAGGACGTGATCGATGGACTCCTCGGTGATGTCGCGCCACGACATCTGCTCCCTGGCGACGTCGCCGACGTTGTTCACCAGCACGTCCACGCCGTCGAGCTGGTCGAAGGCGGCGTCGGCCATCGCCTTGATCTGCTCCCAGTCGACGATGTCGGCCTGCAGCAGCACCGGGGTGCTGCCCTCGGCGGCGACCCGCTCGGCCGTCTTCTTGGCCCCGTCGATGGAGCTGCGGTAGTGCACGCCGACGGCGCGGGCGCCCTCCTGGGCGGCGCGGACGGCGATCTCGGCGCCGAAGCCGGTGCCGGCGCCGGTGACGACAACCGACCGGCCCTCGAAGCGGCGCGGAACGGGAACGGGTGCGAGGGGCACGTGATGTCCTTTCTGTTGATGCTCTGTGATGCTCTGTTGGCGGGCGGCTGGGCAAGGCGGTCAGACGAGGGTTCGGCCGCCGTCGATGTAGAGGACCTGGCCGGTGATGAAGCGGGCGCGGTCGGACGCGAGGAACGTGACCGCGTCCGCGACCTCCTCCGGGCGGCCGAGCCGCCCGGCCGGCACCAGCGCCTGGAGGCTCGCCCGGTGATCGCCGGCGTCGAGGTAGGCCTTGGTCAGGTCGGTTTCTATGTAACCGGGGGCGACGGCGTTGACCGTGACGCCGTGCGGCGCCCACTCCCGGGCCATGACCCGCAGCAGCTGGTTCATCCCGCCCTTGGTCGCCGCGTAAGGCGCGTGGTCGGCGTGCGCGAGCAGCCCGGAGACCGAGGACACGAAGACCATCCGGCCGTACCGCTGCCCGACCATGAGCCGCCCGACGGCCCGGCCCAGCCAGTACGCGGTCGACAGGTTGAGGCTGACGGTCTGCTCCCAGTCGGCGTCGTCAAGGTCGAGTACCGGCTTGCGCACGTTCCGCCCGACCGCGTGCAGGAACACCTGCGGCGTCCCCGTCAGCCCGGCCGCCTCGTCCACCGCCGCCCGGCACGCCTGCGCGGTGCGGAGGTCGGCGACCACCGGCTTGACGTCGCCGCCGGCCTCCTTGGCGGCCCGGGTGACCGCGTTCAGGCTCTCCTCGTTAACGTCGACGAGCACGACCCGTGCGCCGCGGGCGGCCAGGCTCAGCGCGCTGGCGCCGCCGAGCCCCCCGGCGCCGAAGACCAGGGCCGATCGCCCTTCCAGCGTGAGCCAGTCCTGCATTGGGGCCTATCTTTCTCGGTCAGATTCTCATAGAATGAAAGTAACTTTCACGTTAACGTAGCCGACCCACTGGGCGGCTGTCTAGCCCGGATGCCCCTCGAAACCGGGCTGGATCCCAGCACCAGGAGGAACGCCGCCCATGCCTCGTCGAACCGCCAGCCCGCCGTCGGGCGACCTCCCCGAGGCCATCGCGGCCGTGGTCGCGCAGCGGCCCGAGTACCGGGTGGAGGCCCTCGCCAAGGGGTTGCGAATCCTCTCGCTGTTCGACGAGAAGCGGCCGTCCTGGCGGGTCAGCGACCTCGCGTCGGCGGCCGGGCTGCCGATGCCGACCGTCTACCGGGCGGTGATGACGCTGACGGCCGAGGGGTACCTGGACCAGCTGCCGGACGGCGGCTACCGGCCGGGGGTGCGCACGCTCACACTCGGCACGGCCGCGCTGCGCAGCCTCGACCTCGTCGAGATCGCCACCCCCAAGCTCCAGCAGCTGGCCGAGCGCTCGGGCGAGACGGTGAACCTGGCGGTGCTGAGCGGTGACCGGGTGCTGTACCTGGTCCGGCTGCGCAACTCCGATCTGGTGACCGCGAACATTCAGGTCGGCTCCACCCTGCCCGCCGTGCACACCTCGATCGGCAAGCTGCTGCTGTCCTACCTGGACGAGGCCGACCTGGCGGCGCGGATCACCGACGGGTCGTTCTCGGCCAACTCCGGGCCCAACGCCAAGCTGTCGCTGGCCGAGCTGCGCGGCGAGCTTCGCACGGTCCGGGACCAGGGCTGGGCGATGCAGGACGAGGAGCTCGCCTACGGGCTCAGGTCGGTCGCCGCGCCGATCACCGGCCCCGACGGGCGAGTGCTGGCCGGCGTCAACCTGGCCGTCCAGGCCCAGGACTGGTCCTCGCAGCGGATCGTCCGCGAGCTGCGGCCCGCCGTGCTCGCGACCTGCGCGGAGATCTCGGGATTGCTGACCGACTCCTGACCCTCCCGGGCGGCCCTCTCGACGCCCCTTGACAGCCGGGCCCGGTCGCATAATCATGTTTAATGAAAGTCACTTTCACAGAACGAGAGTTGGTTCACGCGATGAAGCTGGTCACGTTCGACGCGGGCCGGGTCGGCCGCCTGGAGGGCGAGCTCGTCGTCGAGCTCGACTGCGGCTCGACCCGGGAGTGGTTCGAGCGCGGCGGCCAGGTCGGCGAGACGGGCGAGCGGCTGCCGGCCGCCGACGTGCGGCTGCGGGCGCCGATCGTGCCGAAGAAGTTCTTCCACACCGCGGGCAACTTCGCCGACCACCATAAGGAGCTGCAGGCGGTCGACTGGTCGCACCCAGTCCACAAGGGGATCGTGTTCTTCCAGAACGTGGACGCGATCATCGGCCCCGACGACGCGATCGTGTACCCGGAGGGGCTGACCAAGGAGCTCGACTACGAGCTCGAGCTCGCGATCGTCATCGGCCGCGGCGGCAAGTTCTTCGGGCCGGAAGAGGCCGCCGACTACATCGCCGGCTACACCGTCTTCAACGACATCACCGCCCGCGACATCCAGCGCCGGGAGATGCAGTCGGGGGTGTTCTCGTTCTCCAAGGCGATCGACACCTTCTGCCCGATCGGCCCGTGGATCGTGACCAAGGACGAGGTGCCCGACGTCCAGTCGCTGGCGATGGAGCTGCGGGTGAACGGCGAGGTCAGGCAGCAGGGCAACACCGCCCAGATGCTGATCTCGATCCCGCACCTGGTCGCGTACCACTCGGCCCAGGGCTACTCGGCCGGGGACATCCTCACCACCGGGACGATCTCGGGGGTCGCGGCCGTGCAGCCCAACCCGTTCGACTTCTACCTCCAGCCCGGCGACCGCATCGAGGCGGAGATCGAGGGCGTGGGGGTGCTGCGCAATCACGTGGTGCCGTGGAGCGCGGCCCACGACACTCCCCCGTACACGACCGACCTGTACTCGTCGACCAGCTGATGCCGGGCCTGCATCACGTCGGCTACTGGGTCGATGACCTGGCCGCGGCGCAGGCGCGGTGGAATGCTGAGCTCGGCGTCGGCCCGTTCCAGGTGATCGAGCACGTGCCGTTCGACTCGTTCTCCTTGACCGACGGCGCACAGGCCGGTGGCGACGTCGTGTTCGACCACTCGGCCGCCTTCGCCGCCTGGGGGCCGGTGGTGGTGGAACTCGATCAGGTCCACGCGATCGACGACCGCCTCGCGGCCGCCTACGGCGTCGTCCCCGGCGCGGTCAGCCATGTCTCCTGGGTGGTGCCCGACATCGAGCGGGAGAGCGCGCGGCTGGCGGGGCTGGGCTGCGCGCTGATCAGCACCGCCCGGTCGGGCCCGATCACGGTCGCCTGGCATGACGGCGGGCCGCTGTTCCCGCACCCGATCGAGGTGCACCAGGGCAACGACGTGATCGACGGCATGCACGGCCGCCTGAGCGCGCTCCGCACCGAGTCGGGCAGGTGACGTGACGTCCACGGTCAATGACCCGGGCAGGGCGGCAGGAGCCGGCCGGACGCCCGCAATCACCGCCGCCGCCCTGGTCCAGCGACGCCTCTGGGGCACCGACCCGCAGGCGTGGGCGGAGCTGGCCGAAGCGCACAACCGTCCGCTGTTCGAGGCGGTGCTCGACGCGGCCCGGGTCGGCCGCGGTACCTCCGTGCTCGACGTGGGCTGCGGCGCCGGGCTCACGCTGGTGCTGGCGGCGGGACGCGGGGCGACGGTGAGCGGACTGGATGTCAGCCCGGGCCTGCTCGGGGTCGCTCGCGAGCGGCTGCCCGCGGCTGACCTGCGCGACGGGGACATGGAGTCGCTCCCGTATCCCGACGCCACGTTCGACGCGGTCGTCGGCGTCAACGCGTTCCAGTTCGCGGGCGACCCCCAGCTGGCGCTGCGCGAGGCGGCCCGGGTCACCCGCAGCGGCGGGCGGGTGGTCGCCAGCCTGTTCGCGGCGCCCGAGCGCTCCCAGGGGACCGCCGCGCACGAGGCCATGAGCTCGCTCATCCCGCCCGACCAGACGGGCGACCATGCGCCGTACGCGCTGTCGGCGGCCGGCAACCTGGAGGCCGCGCTGGCGGCGGCCGGCCTGCGGGTGACCGCCGACGGCGAGGTCGTGTGCTGGTGGCGCTATGCCTGCATGGAGGACGCCGTCCGCGCACTGCTGTGCTCGGCCGGCGGCGCGCGCGCAGCCGAAGCGGCGGGCTCGGACGCTGTTCGCGACGTCCTCGGCCCGGTCCTTGCTCGCTTTCAGGCGCCGCTCACCGGCGTTGTCACGATGGAGAACATGTTCCGCTGGGTAGCCGCGATCCGGCCCTGATCCGGGGTAGCACCGGGCGTGCGACAGGCGCCGGCAGCCTCGGCCGCGACGCGCCCGACCATGGACGGGGCAGGTCGCGGCCGAGGGGTAGCCGGCTATCCGACGGTGATGAGGCCGATACGCAGTCCCGCGCCAACGGCCGGGACGAACCACACGTGGCTCGCGTCCGCGCCGGCGGTGAGCGTGAAGGTGACCGGGGCGGCCGAAGACACGTCCTTATCGGGTGCGTTCGGCGGCAGGGTCAGCGCTCCCTCGCTCACGTTCCCCAGGTTCACCGAGGTCACCGCGGCGCCCCGGACGAGAATCGCGCCGGTCGTGGTGCCCAGAATCTCCGATGTCGCCGACAGCGTGACTCCGGTGCCGTTCAGCCGGGAGTCCTGTGTCGCCAGCGGCGCGGCCGCGCTCGCGGTCACCCGAGAGGCGCACGAGGCGCCCACCAGCATGGCACCGGCCGACCCGGGGGTGACGGCCTGTGCCGCGCAGCCCGGCGTGGCGACGGAGTGCCACGTTCCCACCTGCTCGGCCGCGATCGCGACCGATCCGGAGGCCGGCCGCGCCAGCACCGCGGTCACCTCGCCGTCCGCGCCGACCGCGAGGTCAGTGCCCACGCCTTCAAGCACGCTCCCCGACGGCAGGGCGACGTCCCGCATCGCTCCGGTCTTGGTGTCGTATGCCTCAAGCGCGGAGGCGAACAGCCGGCCGATGTACAGTGTGCCGTCCGAGGCCACGGTCATGCTCTGGATGCCCTCGAACGCCGAGGCCGTGTACCCGGTCGGGACGAACGGCAGATGCCCCGCCTCCGAGGAGGCAATGGACGGAGGCGCCAGCTTCGTCACCGTGACCGCGCCGGTGGCGCCGTTGACGTGGACGAGGCTGGAGTTGATCCCGATCCAGGCCTGGTCGGTGCCCTCGATGGCAATCGGCGTGTACATGCCGGCCCGGAGGCCGACGCTGACCGGCAGCTGGTACTTCCGGAGCTGCCTGGTGGCGGCGCTGTAACGGAAGAGCGTGTCCCTGGTCGCGCTCTCCGCGAAATACCAGGCGTCATCGCCGCTGGCGGAGGCCGCCAGGCCGGTGATGCTGCCGTATCCGGCGGGCAGCGTCTCGGGGTAGCTCACGCTTGCGGCCGACGCCGTGGCCGCGGTGACCTGGGCGGAGCCCGCCGAGGCGGTGGCGTGCGTGCGGAAGACGACGGACATCACGGCGATGCCCACGACCGCGACCACCGCGGTCGCCACTGCGGCAGCGTTGGTAAGGACCTTGCGCATCACCGTCAGCTCCCCTTTCCTGTGAACGCGTAATAGTTCTGCCACCACGTGCCCGAGTACGGGGAATCGTGCAGCTGGGTCGTGGAGATCTCGGTTCCCCAGGTGTCGGAGACGTAGCCGTGCCGGATGATGAAGATCTCCGAGGCGGCGTCATAGTCGCCGGCCGTCCCCTCGGTGCCGAAGAGGGAGCCGGAGCTGGTCGGGCACGCGGCGCTCGACGATGCGCCATACGATTCCAGGACGGCATCCTGGTTGGTGTCAGTCGGATTCAGCAAATAGGCTTCGCCGATGAGGGTTGAATTATCGAACATGTAGTAGAGGCCGCGGCTGCCTGAGTTTGGCCGTCGACATGCGCGCGCCCTCAAGCGGCACGTGCGGTTCCCGCCGCAGCAGCCGGCCCTCGATCAGGATGGAGGCGACGCCGGCGGTCAGGACGAGCCTTCTCGAGGCCTGCAGCCGGGGCATCGGCAGGCCAGTGCAGTCGGCCAGCGTCTGCAGGATCGCCCGCATCGATAGGTTCTCGCCGCCGAGGATGTAGCTCCGGCCAGTGCCGCCCCGCTCCAGCGCGGCGACGTGACCGAGCGCGAGGTCATCGACGTGGGCCACGTTCATCGCGGTATCGGCGAACGCCGGCATCTTGCCGTTATGGAGAACACGTTCCGCTGGGTGGCCGCGAACCGGCCGTAGTTGCCTGCTGGTCGCTGTGCGGGCGGTTAGTGTCATCCCCGACACCGGCGCGCCCGGCCGTTTCCCCCGCTTGCGCCGGCCGCGCGTTCCGCCGCGCAGAGATGCCTTGACCGTGACGGGCGCCACATGTACCTTCACGGCAACGAAACATCCAATCTATCGGAAGCCTGTTGCGCTACGAACTGCCCAGATCCTGTGATCTGGCGGCAGTAGCGATCTCTGGCACCCAATCGGTCGAGTCATAGGTCGGATGAATGATCCTTCGGGATTCCGGCTGGTGCTGTCGGCGACAACCATCCGCAGAAAGGCAGGCCTTTCGGTGTCAAGGCCACGTAGTCGGCTTACCGCCGGGATAGGTGTCGCGGCGTTGAGCGCCGCGCTGATGGTGACGGGGGTTTCGCAGGTGTCCGCGGCGACAGCCGTGACGCTGTACGCCTCGCCCACGGGGACCGGGACGGCGTGTTCTCAGGCGTCGCCGTGCTCCCTGTCGGGCGCGCAAAGCGCTGTACGGTCAGATCTGGCCGCGACGAGCGGGGCAGATGTGACGGTGCTCCTGCAGGACGGCACCTACCGACTGGCCAGCACGTGGGCGTTCGGGGCGGCGGATTCGGGGAGCCCGGGCAATCCGGTCGTCTGGCAGGCGGCGCCCGGGGCTCATCCGGTGATCTCCGGCGCGTCCCAGGTCACCGGCTGGACCGAGGTGGGATCCTCCGGGGTGTGGTCGGCGCCGGTGCCGTCCGGCAGCGCCAGCCGGCAGCTGTACGTCAACGGCCAGGAGGCGCCGGTCGCGTCGGCCACTCCGTCGGCGCTCGGTTTCACCGGTTCGTGGACCGGTTCGTCGACCGGCTATTCGATCAGCAATGACAGCGCTGCGATGGCCTGGTTCGGCTCGCTGACCGCCGCTCAGGTCGCGGGCGTGGAATTCGACTACCCGGGCGGCAACGGGGCGTGGACCGATTCCCGGTGCCGAGTGGCGAGCTATTCGGCGGGAACGCTGACGATGGATGAGCCGTGCTGGGCCGATACGACCCAGAGGTCATCCTTCAGCCAGGGCAGCGGCGGCCTGCCGTCGATGTCGACGAGCACCATGCCGGCTCTGCTGGAGGACGCGCAGGCTCTGCTGCACCCCGGGCAGTGGTTCCTGAACTCGTCCGCGAACACGCTGTACTACGAGCCCCTGGCCGGACAGCAGATGACCAGCCTCGATGTGGAGCTGCCCCACCTCGAATCACTGCTGCAGGGAGCCGGCACGCTGGCCAGCCCCCTGCACGACGTTACGTTCCAAGGCCTGCAGTTCTCCTACGCCACCTGGAACGCGCCATCGTCAGTGGCCGGGTTCTCCGACGTGCAGAGCAACCTGCACATGACCGGGGCGACTAACCAGGGCATGTGCACGTTCTCCACGCCGGCCGGAACCTGCCCGTGGGGGGCGTTGACCCAGCCGTTGGCGAACGTGTCATTCAGCGCGTCCAACGACATCTCGCTGATCGGTGACCGGTTCGCCGGACTCGGCGGCGCCGGACTGAGCGTGATGTACGGCTCGACGAACACCCTCATCGAAGGCAACGAGTTCACCGACATCGCCTCGACGGCCATCCTGCTCGGCTGCACCTACGATCCGCTGCCCACCGACTCGTCCGAGGCCGCGGGGATCAAGCAAAACTGCACGCCGAACAGCGCGGCGGTCAGCGGGGACACGATCGGGACGAACGAGATCCTCACCGGGACCACGGTCTCTAGCAACATCATCCACAACATCGGCACCGACTACACCTCGGCCTCCGGCATCACCCTGCTGTTCTCCCGCGGCACCACGATCGCCGACAACGACCTGTACAACCTGCCCTACACCGGGATCACCGCCGGAGTGATCCAGGGACACGTCGACCAAGCCAGCACGCCGCAGAACTCCACCAACATCAATGAAGACAACACCATCACCGACAACGTCATCCACAACTTCCTGCAGGTGCGCAGCGACGGCGGCGCGATCTACGCCGAAGGCCACCAGGCCCAGTACGTCTACGAAGCCAATGGCACCACGATCAACCAGTCCGCGACGCTGGCCCAGGGCCTGCAGGTGACCGGCAACATCGCCTACAACGCCCCCAGGGCCGACTTCACCTACTACGACGACGCCGGGTCAGAGTGGATCAACTGGCAGGGCAACGTGGCGTTCGGCGCCGGATCGGAATCCCAGGGCGGCTGCAGCCCCACCGGCAATTTCTGGATCACCGGCAACTACTTCTCCAACGGCACGCAGAGCTATCCCTGTGCGGCACCGGTCAACTCGAACGCGAGCGGCAACACCACCATCTCGGCCACCCCGGCGCCGGGCGCGATCCCCAACAGCCTGCTCAGCGCGGCAGGCGTCGCCCCAGCGTTCTCGGCACTGGCAGTCGCGGCGGGACCGCAGATCTACTACACCTCACCCACTACCGGGACGACGACCCAGGTGCTGGTCGCCGGCGAGGGCTTCAGCTCCAGCATGCCGGTCTACGTGAACGGCACTCAGGTCAGCGGCGTCCAGTACCTCTCCGGCGGCTTCCTGATCGTGCCAGTCCCCGCCGGGACCTCAGCCTCACAGATCACGGTCGGCACGCCCCCCGTCGGCGTGCGGCTGAATGACACCGATCCGACGATCAGCTACAGCGGGTTCAGCTACTCCGCCAACCGCGGGTACGGCGACTACGACAACGACGTTCACTACGCCACCGCCAACGGGTCGACCGCCACCCTGACCTTCACCGGCACCGGGATCGCGGTCTACGGAGAGCAGTACACCGACCAAGGCAACATCGGCATCAGCATCGACGGCGGCACCCAGCAGACCATCAGCACCCTGCCCAGCGACGGACAACGCCACTCCAACGTCGCCGTCTACACCGCCACCGGACTGGCTCCGGGCAACCACACCATCGTCGTCACCAAACTGTCCGGCACCTACACCACCCTCGACGGCTTCACCATCACCGACAGCTGACCAACCTCACGACGCCAGCGGCTACGCGGGCGGGCCGGGCACCTAGCGCTTCGTCCCGCCCGCGTTCCGAATGGGCGTGGGCGGCGGGTCCGGGGAGAGGCGCCCGCTCGGCCTAGGCCGAGCGGGCATGCCTCGCGACGCTCCGGTTATTCGCGCCATCGAATCGCTGCCCGCCGATGGGCAGTCACGTAGCCGTTGCCGGCGAACCAGCGGGCCGATTCCCTGATCGCATCGCGAGCCGGCCGCGAGGTGTAACCGATCTCGGCGCGGGCACGCTCGTCTTTGAAGATCATCTTGGCCGAGGACATGCGCGCGCCTTCAAGCGGCACGTGCGGTTCTCTCCGCAGCAGCCGTCCTTCGATGAGGGTCGAGAACGCGCCAGCCGTGAGGACGACGCTCCGCGGGACCTGCAGCCGGGGCATCGGCAGGCCGGTGTAGTCGGCCAGCGTCTGCAGAATCGCCCGCATCGACAGGTTCTCGCCGCCCAGCACATAGCTCCGGCCGGTGCCGCCGCGTTCGAGGGCGGCGACATGGCCCAGTGCCAGGTCATCGACGTGGGCCACGTTCATCGCGGTGTCGGCGAACGCCGGCATCTTGCCGTTGAGGAAGTCCAGCGCTAGCTTGCCGGTCGGCGTCGGCCCGGTGTCGCCCGGCCCGAGCGGAAAGGTCGGCAGGACGATGCACAAGTCCAGCCCCTCGGCGCAGGCCCTCAGCACCTCGTGCTCGGCGGCGTACTTGGATCGTTTGTAGGAGCCGTACAGGTGCGCGATGTCGGCGTAGCACGTCTCGTCGGCCGGTTCCCCCGCCCGCATGCCGCCCAGCCCGAGGACCCCGACGGTGGAGGTGAAGACCAGCCGCTCGCACGCCGCCGCCCGGGCCGCGGCGAGCACATTGAGCGTCCCGCCGACGTTGACGTCATAGAAGACTCGCGGGTCGCGCGCCCAGAAGCGGTAGATCGCGGCCAGGTGAAACACGAAGCGGGCACCCGCGCAGGCGTCGCGGACGGCGGCGAGGTCGCGGATATCCGCCACCGCGCACTCCGCGTCGATGCCCTCGAGGTTGCGGTCGTTGGCGCCTGGCTCGAGCACCGCGACGATCCTCGCTCCCCTGGCCTGCACTGCCCGGGCGACGGCGGATCCGATGAAGCCCGCGGCGCCGGTGATGACCACCCGGTCCCCCGGCTCGATCGTCACCTGGCCGGTCACGGACGGTCAGAGCTCGCCGGGGGCCGGCCCCGGGGCGCCGGAGGATCCATCACACGGCCATTGTGCGCTCGCTGCAGCGGCCGTCAACTGGCCGCGGAGCGGCCTAGACGTCGAGGCCCAGGGTGAAGGTGGGCTTGGGCGAGGTCTCGGGCAGCCGGTGCTCATCGCCGAGGCGCCGGATGGCGGTGCCGGTGGCGAGGAATTCGGTCGCGTGCTCGCCCCAGACGTGGTTGTTGACGGCGACGTTCACCCCGACGATGCCGGTGGCCTTCGCCTGCGTCGCCTCGGCCTGCATGCGGGCGAGCGCGAGTTCGCGGGCGTCGTAGATGCCCTGGGTGAAGATCACCATCTCCTGGTTCTGGCCTGCCTGGCGCAGCGACTGCATGGCCGACTGATGGGCGATGTGGTACACGCAGGTGCCGAGCACGAACGCGACCGGCACCGAGCCTGCCGCCAGCAGCCGGAAGAAGTCCTGAGCCGATAGGTCGGAGGTGAACGCGCGGCCGTCTGGCGCCCGATGGGCGCCCCCGGTGCCGGTCCCGCCGGCGCCGAGGGCCCGCACGGCGGTCCCGGTGGCGATGAACTCCAAGACGTCCTGGCCCCACACGTAGCTCTGCATGCGCAGCTGAACACCGACGATGCCGTCAGCGCCGACTTGGTCGGCCTCGGCCTGCATCCTGACCATGGCCAGTTCCCTGGCGTTGTACATCGCCTGGGTCAGCACCTGCAGTTCCTGGTTCTGTCCCCATCGGCCGACCTGCAGGCCGATGTGATAGATCGACGATCCGACCACGAAGCCGAGCGGCTCGAACCCGGCCTCGCCGAGCAGCACGTACTCGGAGACCGACAGGTCGGAGGTGAACACGCCCGCGGGGGCCGCCCCTGCGGTCTGCGCCAGCCTGGTGGCCGCGGCCTGCGGCTCCCAGGCGGGGGCGCCTTCGGCCGGCTTGTTGCTGAAAATCGGCATACGACTCTCCTCTGGCGGGATTCATCGGCGACGTGCGACAGCACGCGAAGCCTACCGGCGGATCCGGAACAGTCCCCGGGCAGGTGTTACGCGAACTCTTTGAGCAGCCGCTCCGCCAGCACGATGGCCGAGTTCGGGCCGCTTACTTCAGGATGCGGCGGTACTGTCCGTGCACCCGGGGGGCGGTGCCGCCCATCCGGCGGGAGATCTCGCGGCTGGCGCCGAG
>Ga0302326_10022539_pt1 | contig 12868 bp, 11 predicted proteins | sample Palsa_T0_3_FD_202264 | JGI IMG/M metagenome (GOLD analysis project Ga0302326, IMG submission 202264) | Peat permafrost microbial communities from Stordalen Mire near Abisko, Sweden - Palsa_T0_3 | ecosystem: Environmental > Terrestrial > Soil > Palsa > Peat permafrost | place: Sweden: Abisko... | reverse complement strand
TGGGCGCCGGCGTGGCGGCCGAGGCGATCCGGCGGGAGCTGATCGCGCCGGACCGGGTCCGCACGATCGGCGTGGTCGTGGACGGGCCCGGCCGGACCAGGGCGAGCATGCAGGCCGGCACGCCGGAAGCGCGGCAGCGCGCCCGCGCGGCGCTGGGCCTGCCGGCCAGCGCCACCGTCGTCGGCGTGGTGGGCCGGCTGACCTATCAGAAGGCACCCGAGGACTTCCTTGCCGCGATGCGGGCCCTCGGCCGGCCGGGCGTCATCGGCGTCTGGGTGGGCGGCGGCGAGCTCGCCGAGCGTGTCGCCCGCCAGGTCAGCGAGCTCGGCGTGCGGGTGGTGCTGGCCGGCTCGCGGGCGGACGTGCTCGACGTGCTGCCCGCGTTCGACGTTTTCGTCCTGCCGAGCCGCTACGAGGGGCTGCCCACCGCGATCGTCGAGGCCATGATCTGCGGCATCCCGGTCGTCGCGACGGCCGTCAACGCCGTTTCCGACCTCGTGATACCGGGCGAGACCGGCCTGCTGGTGCCGCCGCACCGGCCCGGGCTGCTGGCTGCGGCCGTCCGCCACCTGCTCGACTCACCCGCCGTCGCCGCCCGGCTGGCCGCTGCCGCCAGCGCGGGTGTCGGCGATCGCTACCGTGCGCCGGAGCTGCGCGCGGCCCTCGTGGCGGCGTACCAGCCGGAGTGCTGGCCGGCCCTCGCGGAGGCGGCCTCGCCGGCCCTCGCGGAGGCGGCCTCGCCGGACCTGGCGGAGGCCTCGCCGGACCGGGCGGAGGCGTACTCGCAGGCCCTCGCGGCAGCGGAGCGCTCACCCGTCAGAGTAGACCCCTGGTAATCACTACATTACGATTTGCACATACACGTCCGCTAATGTAAACGCCCTTGCGCTAAGAGGCGTCTAGACAACGTGCAACCACGCAGACCAGTTCGCCCGGAAGGCCGCAGACCGGGGTTAACGCCGCCGGTGGGGCCGATCGTTACTGGGAGCAGCGGCTGTGATTGCCGGTAAAAACAGTCTTAAAACTATGGATCATCAGGATTGTCCGGGCGGGAGCAAGCATGAGGGGCCAGTTCGACAGGCGGCGCCGCCGCCACGATGACTCCGGCGGGTGGTGACGGTGGCCACGCTGGTACTCGGTGACGATCAGGTCGTGTTCCTTGACGCACTGGCCAGCGTCCTGCAGGAGCATGAGCACGAGGTGGGCGCGGTGGCCCGCTCCACCGCGGAGATGGTGGCATCCGTGCGTCGCCAGCGGCCGGACGCGTGCCTGATCGACCGTCACGTCGCGCAGCCTGACGACGGCCAGACCATCGGCCGGGTTCTCGCGGCGAGCGACCGCACGAGCGTGCTCGTGCTCAGCGGCGACGCGGGCCAGGACGCGGTGGACCGGGCGCTGGAGGCCGGCGCCTCCGGTTACCTGCACCAGTCGTGCGGCGTCAGCGCCCTCATCGTGGCCCTGGAGCGGATGCTGTCCGGCGAGGTCGTGGTCGACGTCCCGCCAGCCCGGCCGGCGCGGCGTTCGCCGGAGCCAGACCAGGCACACCGGCTCGCCGCGATGCTGACCAGCCGCGAGCGGGAGTGCCTGCTGATGCTGGTGGAAGGGCTGGACACCGCGGCGATGGTCGCCCGGCTCGGCGTCTCGCGCACCACCGTCCGGACGCACCTGCAGGCGGTGCTGACCAAGCTCGGCGTGCACTCGCGGCTCGAGGCAGCGTCGTTCGCCGTGCGGTACCGGCTGCCCGATCTGTGGTCCTGCGATGACGGGCCGGCCGCCGCGGGCGCGGCGCACCCGATCTGGCCGGCCCGGCGGGGCGATGCGAGAGTGGCCCGGCCGCGGCAGTCCTACCCGGCTGCCGCCGGCCAGCGGGTGGTCGCCGGCCAGCGGGTAATCGGCGGCCAGCGGGTAGCCGGCGGCCAGCGGGTAATCGGCGGCCGGCAGGCGGCCGACGGCCAGCGGGCGGGCGCTGGCTGACGCCGGGCCGGACTAGTCCCGGCGCGCAGGACGCCGGCGTGACCGGCGCGCAGGACGCCGGCGTGACCGGCGCGGACGCCTGCGTGGCAGGCTGGACGGGTGATCGTGGGCATTGGCGTCGACATCGCGGACATCTCCCGGCTGCGGGACGCAGTGCGGCGGACCCCGGCACTGGCTGACCGGCTGTTTGCCCCGGGCGAGCGCGGCGGGCCTGATTCCTCCCTGGCCGCCTGCTTCGCCGCCAAGGAAGCCGTGGCGAAGGCGCTGGGCGGCCCGGCTGGCCTGCGCTGGACGGACGTGGAAGTGATTCACGATCACCGCGGCCGGCCGATGCTCGAGGTCAGCGGCAGCGTCGCGGCAGCAGCGGCCAGCCTGGGCGTCCGCAGCTGGCACCTCTCGCTCAGTCACGACGGCGGCCTCTGCGTGGCAATGGTGGTCGCCGAGTCATGACGGTGGTGGCCAGGGTCATGACGGCGGCGGCCAGAATCACGACGGCGGCGGCCGGGTCATGAGGAACGCGCATCAGGTGACGGACGTGCGCGCGGCCGAGTCCGCGCTGCTGGCCCGGGTGCCCGACGGCGCGCTGATGCAGCGGGCGGCGGCCGGCCTGGCGTCGGTCTGCGCCCGGCTGCTCGGCCAGGTGTACGGATCCCGGGTCGTCATCCTGGCCGGGACCGGCGACAACGGCGGCGACGCGCTCCACGCCGGGGCGCTGCTGGCCCGCCGCGGCGCGGTCGTGACGGCCGTCACCACCGGGTCGCATGCCCATCAGGGCGGCATGGCGGCGCTGCTCGGCTCCGGCGGCCGGCTGGCCGGGCCCCCGGCGGCCGGCCTGATCGAGGGCGCGGACCTGATCATCGACGGCATGCTCGGCATCGGCGGCCGGGGCGGCCTGCGGGAGCCCGCGGCCTCGCTGGCCGCGCGGGCGTCGGCGGCCGGCGCGCTGGTGGTGGCGGCTGACCTGCCCAGCGGCATCGACGCCGACACCGGCGAGGTGACGGGCGCGGCCGTCCGGGCGGACGTGACCGTGACGTTCGGCACCTGGAAGCCCGGCCTGCTCATCGACCCCGGCGCCGCGCACGCGGGAGCGGCCGAGCTGATCGACATCGGGCTGGGACCCTACCTCGCCCCGGCCGCCGCCGCCGCGCTGCAGACGTCGGACGTCGCCGCGCTGCTGCCCCGCCCGACCGCGGAGAGCGACAAGTACCGGCGCGGCGTGCTCGGCATCCTGGCCGGCAGCAGCCGGTTCACCGGCGCGGCCTACCTGGCCGTCGGCGGCGCGGTGCGCGGCGGCGCCGGGATGATCCGCCTGGTCACCGCCGAGCAGGCAGCCGCCGTCGTCCGGCAGCACTGGCCGGAGGCGGTGCTGACGGTGCCCGGTGACGGGGTGCCCGCCGCGCAGGTGGTCGAGCAGGCAGGGCAGGTGCAGGCATGGGTGGCGGGCCCAGGATTTGGAACGCAGCCGTCCTCGGCAATGCTGCTGGCAGAGCTACTCTCGTCCAGCCTGCCCGTCCTCGTCGACGCGGACGGGATCACGCTGCTCGCCTCCCGCCGGGGGCTGCTGCCGCGCCCGGCGCCGACGCTGATCACGCCGCACGCCGGCGAGCTCGCCAGGCTGCTCGGCACCGACCGGGCCGCGGTCGAGGCCAGGCGCCTTGAGCACGCCAGCAGGGCCGCCGCCGAGCTGGGCGTTACCGTGCTGCTGAAAGGATCGACCACGGTGATCGCGACTACGTCGGGCAGCCCGCCAGTGCTGGTGAACTCCACCGGCACCAGCTGGCTCGCCACGGCAGGCTCCGGCGACGTGCTCTCCGGCCTGGCCGGGGCGCTGCTCGCGCAAGGCCTGGCGCCGCCGGAGGCGGCGGCCGTCGGCGCGTACCTGCACGGCCTGGCGGGCAGGCTGGCGGCCACCGGCGCCACCGGCGGGCGCGGCGCCAACCGCCCGCTGTCCCAGGGCGCCCCGATCGGCGCGGCCGACCTGGTCAGCGCGCTCCCCGCGGCCATCCGGCTGGCCGCCGCGGGCTGATCCGCTACTCCTCGGCCCGGCCGCCGAGGTGCCTGGCCAGGAACTTCTCGGCCGCGGCGTAGAAGCGCAGCCGGTTCTCCGGCTTGGCGAAGCCGTGCCCCTCGTCGGGGAACAGCAGGTACTCGTGCTCGATCCCGGCCTTCTCCAGGGCCGCGACGATCTGCTCCGACTCGGCCTGCTTCACCCGCGGATCGTTGGCGCCTTGCGCGATCAGCAGCGGGACGGCGATGTCCTCCGCGCGGGACAGTGGTGACCGGGACCAGAGGAAGTCGGCGTCCGTGGCCGGGTCGCCCACTGCGCGGTGGAACTGGGAGATCATCGGGGCCCAGTACGGCGGGATCGTCTCGATCAGGGTCTTCAGGTTCGACGGGCCGACGATGTCGACCGCGCAGCAGAACACCTCCGGGGTGAACGCCACCCCGGCCAGGGCGGCATAGCCGCCATACGAGCCGCCGTAGATCGCCACCCGGGCGGGATCGGCCCAGCCCTGGCCGGCGGCGTGGGCCACGGCGTCCAGCAGGTCGTCCTGCATGCGGCCGCCCCATTCCCGGTCACCGGCGTTGACGAACGCCTTGCCGTAGCCGGTCGAGCCGCGGAAATTCACCTGCACGCACAGGTAGCCGCGGTTGGCCAGCCACTGGGCCTCGGGATCGAAGCCCCAGGCGTCCCGCGCCCATGGCCCGCCGTGGACGTTGAGCACCATCGGCAACCGCTCGCGGCCGGCCCCGGGCGGGAAGGTCGCGTACCCGTGGATGACCAGGCCGTCCCGCGAGGTGAACGAGAACGGCTCCATCGGCGCGAGCTCGTAGCGCGACAGCTCGGGCTGGTGCTCGAACAGGAACCGCCCGCTGCGGGTCTCGGTGTCGTAGCTGTAGTAGGGGACGGGGCCGGTGTCGTTGGTGAACCCGACGAGCCAGGTCCGGTCGGCGTCGTCGGCGTCGACGAACGACGGATCGCCGGGGTGCAGCGCCCGGATCGCCGCGAGATCGGCCTCGACGCCGGAGTCCAGCACCTGGTACTCGGCCCGGTCCCGGAGGAACGTGACGATCTGCGGCTCGCGGGTGTCGGGGTGCAGCCGGACGCCGGTCACGTCGGACGCGGGATCGGCCGCCAGCACGTCGGCGGCGCCCGTCGCCAGGTCAAGGCGGACCAGCCTGCCGGTGTCCGCCCCCACCGAGCTCACCGCGAGCAGCGACGTGCCGTCCTCGCTGAACGCGATCGGCTGGCTGGTCATGACGTCCTCGACGGCGATCGTCAGCAGCTCCCGCCAGTCCTCGCCGGCGCCGCCGCGCACCATCAGCGCAAGGCTGCCGTCGGGCTGCGGGGCGACCCCGGCGCGCACCACCAGCTGGCTGTCGGCCAGCCAGCCGACGAACCCGGGGTTCTCGACCTCCTTGGTCAGCTCGCCGCTGGTCAGGTCGAGCCGGTAGACGTCGTGCAGCTGCGGGTTATCCCTGTTCAGCCCGATCAGGATCTCGGTGGGGAACTTTTTCTCCGCGGCGATGAGCTGCGTCTGGACGTCGTCGAAGGGGGTGAGGTCACGCCGCTGCATGGTCGCGGTGTCAACGTCGTGCAGCCGCCAGTTCTCGTCACCCCCGCTGTCCTGCAGGTAGAGCAGATGCCTGCCGTCGTGCGCCCAGGCGAACATGCGGATGCCGCGGTCGGCGTCGTCGGTCACCACCCGCGCCGCGGACCAGTCGATGCCCTGGTCCTCCCCCTGGTTCGCCGGGGCGACCCAGACGTTGAGCACGCCGTCGCTGGGCGCGATCCACGCCAGCTGGGTCCCGTCGGGAGAGATCCGGGGACTGATCCGCTCGGGATTGCCGAAAAGTACCTGCCGCGGGATGAGCTCGACCATGCCATCTGCCTATCACGTTCCCGGCGCTCGCGCGGATCCGGCCCGAGGCGGGCGGCTGCCGGCACACGGGGCTGCTGGCACACTGGGACGTCATGGACGGTCACCCCGAAGCGCTCATCGACACCGGCGCGATCAAGGAGAATGTCTCGGCGCTCCGCCGGCATGTCGGTGCCGCCCAGGTGATGGCGGTCGTGAAGGCTGACGCGTACGGGCACGGGATGATCCCGGCAGCCAGGGCGGCGGTTGCGGGCGGCGCGGAGTGGCTCGGCGTCGTCCAGCTCGATGACGCGCTGGCGCTCCGCCAGGCCGGGCTGACCGTGCCGGTGCTCTGCCTGCTCGGGGCACCGGACGCGGCGCACGAGGCAGCCATCCGCAGCGGCGTGGACCTGTCCGCGGGCACCGTCTCGCTGGTCGGGCAGATCGCGGCCGCCGCGCAGCGGGCCGGCCGCCCCGCGCGGCTGCACCTGAAAGTGGACACGGGCATGTCCCGGGGCGGCGCCACGGCCGCCGACTGGCCGGCCGTGCTGGCCGCGGCGCTGGCCGCCGAGGCCGCGGGTCATGTCCAGATCACCGCCGTCTGGTCGCACCTGGCCTGCGCGGACATCCCGGGGCATCCGTCGACAGCGGCCCAGCTCACGGCGTTCCGCGCGGCGATCGAGATAGCGGAACGGGCAGGTGCCCGGCCGCAGTTGCGCCATCTCGCCAATACCCCGGCCACGCTGACCCTGCCGGAAACCTGGTTCGACCTGGTCCGCCCGGGTGGCGCCGTGGTCGGGCTGTCCACGCTGCCCGGCGAGCTGCCGGACTGGCTGCGCCCGGCCATGACGCTGCGGGCGCGGCTGATCCAGGTCAAGCAGGTGCCGCCGGGCACCGGCGTGTCCTACGGGCACCGTTACGTCACGACCGGCCATGCCACCCTGGGCCTGGTTCCGCTCGGCTACGCCGAGGGAGTGCCGAGGAACGCCTCGGGCCTCGCCGAGGTCCAGGTCCGCGGCCGGCGGTGGACAATCTCCGGCACTGTCTGCATGAACCAGTTCGTCGTTGACTTCGGCGCGGCGGAGGCCGCGGCCGGCGACGAGGTCGTGCTCTTCGGCCCGGGCGACTCGGGGGAGCCCACCGCCCAGCAGTGGGCGGACGCGCTGGGCACGCTGTCCTATGAGATCGTGACGAGGTTCGCCGGCCGGGTGCCCAGAAGCTACTCTGGAGTAACAGATGGGCAGGAGCTGACGGCGTCCCGGGGCAGCGGCGCGTAGCGGGAGGTCAGATGGCCAGGTGGCGGCGGATCACCGGCGCGGCGGGCCTGCTCGCCGGCGCGCTGGCCGCGGGAGCTGGTGCCGCGATAGCCGCCGAGAAGGTAGCGGTGGGACGGCAGCGGCTGCGGCCCGATCCCGAGGCGGCGGAGCCGCTGGGCGAGCTGCGCGGCCGCGCGCTCACGGTGCTCGCGGACGACGGCGCGGCGCTGCATGTCGAGATCGACGGGCCAGATGACGCAGCGGTCACCGTCATTTTCTGCCATGGCTACACGCTGAACTCCGATTGCTGGCACTACCAGCGCAGGGATCTCGGCGGACTTGGCCGGCTGGTGTTCTGGGACCAGCGCGGTCATGGCAGATCGGGGCGGTCCATCCCGGAGCATGTCAGCATCGACCAGCTCGGCGCCGACCTGTACTCGGTGCTCAGGGCCGTCGCGCCGGGCCGGGGACCGGTCGTCCTGGTCGGCCACTCGATGGGCGGGATGGCCATCATGGCGCTCGCCGGGCTGCATCCCGGCCTGTTCGGGACGAAGGTCATCGGCGCGGTGCTGATCTCCACCGCGGCGAGCGGCATCGACCCCACCGGATGGCTGCCGGGGCCGCTGCGCCCGGTGGCACGCCAGATCACGCCGCCCGTGCTGCGGGGGGCGGCCAGGGGCCGTCCCGCCGCGCTGGTCGAGCGGGCCCGCCAGGCCGCCGGCGACCTGGCGTTCCTCAGCACCAGGTACATCGCCTTCGGCGACGGGAGGATCAGCCCGGCCGTGGTGGACTTCCTCGAGCTGATGATCCGCGCGACCCCGGTGGACGTCGTGGCCGGGTTCTACCTCGCCCTGCTGGACCACGACGAGCGGGACGCGCTGCCCGCGGTTGGCCGGGTCCCCGTGCTCGTGCTGGCCGGGGAGCGGGACCGGCTGATCCCGGCGCGGATCACCGAGCAACTCGCTGCCGGGATCCCCGGAGCGGAGCTCGTCCGGCTGCCGGGGGCGGGCCATGTGGTCATCCTGGAGCGGCCGGCGGAGGTTAACGAGGCGATCACCAGGCTGGTCGGCGAGGCGGTGGCAGGCGGCGCGCTGAACGGCCGGTCACGCCGGCCGCGGGCCGTCCAGTGAGCCGGCCCGCCGCGGCGGCGCAGGGCCCGGTGGCTGAGTTCCGGGTGCCGACCGGAGCGGCCATGCGCGCACTGGGCCGGCGGCTCGCCGGGCTGCTCCGCCCCGGCGACCTGGTCGTGCTGAACGGCCCGCTGGGCGCGGGGAAGACCACCCTCGTGCAGGGGATCGGCGCCGGCCTTGACGTCCGCGGCCCGGTGACGTCGCCGACCTTCGTGATCGCCCGCGTTCACCCGGCGCTGGGCACCGGGCCCGCCCTGGTGCATGCCGACGCCTACCGGCTCAGCACCCCGGCGGAGGTGGATGACCTGGACCTGGACGCCGACCTGGAGAACTCGGTCACGGTGGTGGAGTGGGGCGGCGGGCTGGTGGAGGGACTTGCGCCGAGCTGGCTGGACATCACGATCGTCATGCCGGAACCTGACGGCGAGCCCGAATCCGGGTTTGATCCCGGCGGCGCGCTCGATGCTGACCGGGAACCCGATCCTGGCGGGGAGCCTGATCCTGGCGGGGAGCCTGATCCTGGCGGGGAGCCTGATCCTGGCGGGGAGCCTGATCCTGGCGGCGGGCTCGATCCTGGCGGGGAGCTCGAAGCTGACAGCGAGCCGCGGATCGTGCGGCTGGCCGGGCGAGGCGAGCGCTGGGCCGCTGCCGCCGGATCCGTTCATCTCGTGCTATCCGGTGCGGCGCAGGTCTTATAGCCGATCTGCCCGGCGGGCGCGGCGTTCCCGCCACTAAACTGCCGACGTCGCTTGTCAGCTTGCCGTGGTCAGCCGCGGTCCGATGTCCGTCCGGGAGGCGCGCCGTGCCTCAGCAGGGCCCACCCCCCCGCCGCCCTGCCGGCCTGCCTGAACCCGGCCCGGCCGGGCCCGGCCCGGCCGACTCCGGCCGCGCGGGGCTAGGCCCGGCTGCGCCCGGTCCGGCTAGGCCCAGTCCGGCTGGGCCCGGCCGGGCGGGGCTAGGTCCGGCTGGGCCCGGTGTGCCCGAATACGGTGTGCCCGAATACGGTGTGCCCGAGTACGGTGTGCCCGAGTACGGTGTGCCCGAGTACGGTGTGCCCGAGTACGGCTGGCGCGAGCGGCCTGCCCGGCGGCGCGGGACCGGCCGCCGCGGCCCCGATCGAAGCGACGACCCCGGCCAGGATCTAGACCAGGCTCTGGACCAGGACGTGCCACCCTGGGCCGGCCTGGGCATTTCCCCGCGCCGGCCGCCCCGCGGGGGGGATGAGTCACCGCGGCCGCCCGCGGCGGCGGAGCCGACGCCGGCCGATCCGGCCGACCCGGCCGTCCCGCGCACCAGGCGGGCAGTGGCCACCCGGGCCAGGAAGGCGCGCCGGAGGATCTACGCTAGCGGCGGTGCCGCGATAGCCGTCGCGGTCATCGCCGCCGCGGGATGGCATGTCTTCGGGCCCAAGGCGGCCGCGCCGCGGCCCGGCGGTTTCGTCACCACGTACCAGCCAGGCGATTTCCGCTCGGTACCGGACGCCTGCCAGGCGGTATCCGCCGGCACGCTGAACCAGTACCTGCCGGGCACCCGGTCCCGGGCCGTCTCGGCGCTCGGCGGCAGCCGCACGGAGAGCCAGTGCACCTGGACGCTGGACGCCAAGCCGCGGTACCAGGTGCTCGAGGTGACCGCGCAGTCATATCCGCCCAGCCTGCTGGCCACCGGCGACGGCAGCGCGACCTACAACGCCATCGACAGTTACGGCCAGACGCGGCAGGGGCTGGCCAGCCCCGCCCGGGCCACGCACCTGCCGAAGGCAACCGTCACCCCGGTGACCGGACTGGGCGACCGCGCGTTCAGTGCGCTGCAGGTCATCAACGCCGGCGGGGACACGATGGATCTGGTCACGCTCGTCGTGCGTGACCACAACGCGCTGATCACCGTCACGATGCAGGGACTCGATCACTCGGCCCGTGGCGGCTACGGGCCGGTGTCGATCTCGCTGCTAAGGGCCGGCGCGACCGCTGCGGCGCGCGAGGTGCTTGCCCGGCTTGGCTGAGCCGCGCGGCGCGGTGCGACCGCTGTGGCGCGATGTCCTGGCCGGGCTTGGCCGAGCCGCGCCGCCCGGCGCGACCACTGCGGCGCGAGGTGCTTGGCCGAGCCGCGCCGGCCGGCGCGACCGCGCCGCCGGTGGCCTACGCTGATCAACCGTGCTGCTACTGGCTTTCGACACCGCGACCCCGGCGGTCACCGTCGCGCTGCACGACGGCGCCCGGGTGCTGGCGCAGGAATCATCGACCGGCGCCCGCAGGCACGGCGAGCTGCTGGCCCCGTCGATCGCCAATGTGCTGGCGGCCGCCGCGGCTGTCCCCGGCGACCTCACCGGGATCGCGGTCGGCGTGGGCCCCGGGCCGTACACCGGCCTGCGGGCGGGCCTGGTGACGGCGCGGGTGCTCGGCAGCGCGCTCGGCGTTCCCGTGCACGGCGCGTGCACACTGGACGTGATCGCCCGGGAGGCGGCTGAGGCCGCGGCCGGCCGCGAGTTCATCGTCGCGACCGACGCCCGGCGCAAGGAGATCTACTGGGCCAGGTACACGGCGGCGCCCCAGCGCATCTCCGGCCCCGAGGTGAGCGCGCCCGGCGAGGCAGGCTCCGGCTGCCCGGTCGCCGGCGAGGGGGCGCTGCTCTATCCCGCCGAGCTTGGCGAGCCGATCGGGCCGCGGTACCCGTCGGCGGCCTGGCTGGCTGGCCTGGCAGCCGAGCGGATCTCTGCTGGCCAGCCCATGCTCCCGGCCGAGCCGCTGTACTTGCGCAGGCCTGACGCGCGGATTCCCGGCCCGCCCAAGCGGGTGACCCCGTGGTGACCACGACGCTGCGCTTGATGACGTCGGCCGACATCGCCGCGGTGCTCGAGCTTGAAGGCGAGCTGTTCGGCGAGGAGGCCTGGTCCAGGGCAATGCTCAGGGGCGAGCTGGCGCAGCAGCCGGAGAGCCGGCACTACCTGGTGGCCGACGACGGCGGGACTATCGCCGGCTACGCGGGCCTGCTCGCGGCGGGGACTCAGGGCGACGTCCTGACGCTGGCGGTGGCCCGCGGCAGGTGGGGCCAGGGCACCGGATCGGCCCTGCTGGAGGCGCTGCTCGCGGAGGCGCTTCGGCGCGGCTGCACCGAGGTCTTCCTGGAGGTGCGGACCGACAACGCGCGGGCCCAGCAGCTCTACCGGCGGTACGGCTTCGCGCAGATCGGGGTGCGCCGCGGCTATTATCAGCCGTCCGGCACCGATGCCCTGGTGATGCGCAAGGAGCTGGAGCGCGCCCCGGCCGCCGGCCCGCCCGGCCAGTCCGGCGGCCCCGGCCAGGAAGGGCCGGAAGGATGACCGCCCCGCTGGTCCTCGGCATCGAGACGTCCTGCGACGAGACCGGCGCTGGCCTGGTCCGGGGCCGCGAGCTGCTCGCCGACGCGGTCGCCTCCAGCGTGGCGGAGCACGCCAGGTTCGGCGGCGTAGTGCCGGAGGTGGCGAGCCGCGCGCACCTGGAGGCGATGGTTCCGGCCGTGGACCGGGCGCTGGCGACGGCCGGCGCCCGGCTCGCCGACATCGACGCGATCGCGGTGACCGCCGGGCCTGGCCTGTCCGGCGCGCTGCTGGTGGGCGTGTGCGCGGCGAAGGCCTATGCGCTGGCGCTCGGCAAGCCCCTCTACGGCGTGAATCATCTGGCCGCCCACATCGCCGTGGACCAGCTGGAGCACGGCCCGCTGCCTGAGCCGGTCGTCGCGCTGCTGGTCTCCGGCGGGCATTCGTCCCTTCTGCTCGTGCCCGATCTGTGTGCCGAGGTGGTGCCGCTCGGGGCGACCATCGACGACGCCGCCGGCGAGGCATTCGACAAGGTGGCCAGGCTGCTCGGGCTGCCGTTTCCGGGCGGGCCGCCGATCGACGCCGCGGCGCGCTCGGGGAACCCGGCGGCGGCCGCGTTTCCGCGCAGCAAGTACCGGGACCAGACCCTGGACTTCTCGTTCTCCGGTCTGAAGACCTCGGTGGCGCGCTGGGTGGAAGCGCGGCGGCGGGCAGGACTTGCGGTGTCGGTGCCCGACGTCGCCGCGTCGTTCCAGGAGGCCGTCGCCGACGTGCTGACCCGCAAGGCGGTGGACGCCTGCCTCGCCAGCGGCGTCGGTTACCTGGTGATCGGTGGCGGTGTCGCGGCTAACTCGCGGCTCCGGGCGCTGGCGGACGAACGCTGCGCCGCCGCCGGGATCCGGCTCAGGGTGCCCCGGCCCGGGCTGTGCACCGACAATGGCGCGATGGTCGCCGCGCTGGGCGCGGAGCTGCTGGCGCGCGGCGCGCCGCCATCAGCTCCCGGCTTCGCGGCGGACTCCGCGCTCCCGGTGACTACCGTCACCGTGCCGTAACGCCCGGCCGGCGCCGTCTGCTGGTTCCCCCGCGGCTGATCCCGGGCGGCGGGCGTTTGACGTGCGCGCGCCGCAACGCTAATGTTCGGAACTGGCACTCACTACGATAGAGTGCTAATGCGACGAAGCTGGCCTGACACCCGCGACGACAGGCCGCCACGGTCGCCCTTTCTAATAACTCTCAGCTAGCCCTTTCCGGAGGGGGAGGTCAGATCGTGACGACCGCCACCAAGGTTGTTCTCAAGCCGCTCGAAGACCGAATCGTGGTGCGCCCGCTCGAAGCAGAGCAGACCACCGCGTCCGG
>Ga0302326_10022537_pt1 | contig 12869 bp, 13 predicted proteins | sample Palsa_T0_3_FD_202264 | JGI IMG/M metagenome (GOLD analysis project Ga0302326, IMG submission 202264) | Peat permafrost microbial communities from Stordalen Mire near Abisko, Sweden - Palsa_T0_3 | ecosystem: Environmental > Terrestrial > Soil > Palsa > Peat permafrost | place: Sweden: Abisko... | reverse complement strand
CGACACCGATCGCCCGGTTGGGTTCGTGCCCAGGTCCCGAGCGTGACCCGGCTGTCAGTCAGTGTCGGCGGCCTTAATCACGTATGCGATGTAGTCGTTGAAGTGGAGATAGGACAGCTCTTCCCAGGGTGGGATGATCGGCGGTCCTTCGATGATCACCGGTGAGATGTCGGGGTCGTACCGCACGCCCGGATCCAAGCTGAGGAGGTCCAGGAAGTACGAAATGACGATGCAGGACGGAATTGCCAGGTGAAAGTGGAGCACGGTCTCTCGCGGTATGCGATTCGCCAGGCTCACCACGGCCCTTCGACCGGTCTCGGGATCCGCCTCACGCCTTTCCGGTACCGGTTCTCCGGACACCGGCTCAGAGGTAGCCATCACTGCGCAGGTGCGACAATGGCGTCGCTGATAGGTTCAACCCCCTCCAGGCGGGCCCGCAGATCGTCGGTCAAGTGGTGCCTGGTCGCCAGGTATTGCGCCGTGTTGTAGCTCACCGAGACGGCCCCGCTGCTGTCAGCCCAGACCAGAATCTTGAGAGGAAGATCGAGGGCGGCGAGAGGCGCGGCGATCATGACCGGGGTACCCCCGACGGGACTGCCGAAAATCACCAATTTGGTGTCCGGCATCGCCAAGCCCACCCGTTGCGCCTCGCCACTATGGTCGACCACGGCGAAAATGGTAAGGCTCTTTTGTTCGGCCAGGAGCGCAAGGCGACTGACTGTTTCGTCGACCGTGTATGGACTTGGCTTGGTCGTGATCCCGTCGGCGCCTTGCCCCGCGCTTTGCCCCATGATGCGGTCCTTTCAGTATCGGGCGGTGAACAAAATCGATCCTACTACGATGCGATAACTCCCGAGAGGACGCGACAATTTAGTTGGAAACCCGATAATGAGAGCGATTGTTGGCGCGCCTGAACCCAACACCAGGTTGCAATCCGGGCGCTATTCAACATCGCCAGAAGGGCCCAGCAATTCATCGTCGATGTCGAGAAATGTGCTTCGCACGTCTTCCGCCAGGAAGGCGAGGTCCCATTCCATTGGACCTCGGCACATACACTCCCGGTCGATCCAGAGGATGGTCGGCGCTGACAGCCCGGGTGGCGACCTTGGCGATCACCGGGTGCGCTCGGAGCCACACGACGGTGTTGTTGGTCTCCTGCACCACGACCGGGTGGTCGCTGTCGACACCATGCATTTGCCCCACCTCGACGGCCGCGAGACACCCGGGCGTCACACGTTGCAATCTGGTCCTCTCACCGGCGGCAACACCGGCCTGCCTTCTATTGGGCTGGGGAAATGGCGACGTCGGAGGCGGCGGAGCGGGTCCGACGCGTCCGGGCGTAGTGAGCTGCCGCCTTGGCCCGGTTGCCGCATGTTGACATGTCATGCCAACGCCGCTGCCCGCTCTTGCTGGCGTCGTAGAACAGCAGCACGCACGCGGGGTTGGCACAGCGGCGCAGCCGAGACGAGTCGAGCTCGGTCGCCGTCACGACGAGGCACATCAGATCGAGGCGTAGCTGCATGTCAGGGTCACCGGCCACCAGTTCGAGGCGTCCGTCGGTCCCGATGGCAGCGGTGGCGGGGACTTCGGCCAGGACCGCGTTCAACTCCTGGCGCGCCTTGGGGTTGGCAACGGTGGGATCGAGCAGGTCGCGCATTGCATGGCGGAGCGAACGGGCCCAGCCGAGTGTGGCGGTGCTGGGCCGCCACCCAATCGACCGACTCGCTGCTCCGGCCGCCCCAAGCCAGTCCTGCAGGTCGGCTGGCGCGGCCAGCAGTTCGACCGTCCCGTCCTCCAGGATCGGCTCGGTGTTGCAGAAATCGAGGCCAGGATGGTTGCCCACCCACAGAAAGTCGTGCGACGGCATACCGACAAGCCTATCCAATCCTAACCATTATTCCTAGGATCACTGGTTGCGGACCACGGGCAGACGTTATAACCTGTTATCATGGGTACAACAGTTAGAGATAGCGTGGACGACCGCAGTGAGGGTCCGAGTCGGGAGCTACCCCGGGTCGTGAGCGTGAACGTCGGCGCGATCCGCGAGGTTGAGTGGTTGGGACGGCGGGTCCAGACCGCCATCTGGAAGGAGCCAGTCGAGGGCCCGGTGGCCATCGCGGGTGTCAACCTGGCGGGCGACGACCAGGCCGACCGCCGCGTCCACGGCGGTGTGGACAAGGCGGTGTACGCCTACGCCACCGAGGACTACGACTGGTGGGCACAACGCTTGGGCCGCCCAATAGCACCCGGCACCTTCGGGGAGAACCTCACCACCGTGGGCATCGACCTGACCGATGCCGCGATCGGCGACCGTTGGCAGGTCGGGACAACGACGCTCGAGGTGGCGCAGCCCCGGTCGCCGTGCTTCAAGCTGGGGATCCGCATGGACGACCCCGGATTCCCTGGGCTGTTCGACCAGGCCCGGCGCCCCGGTGCCTACCTGCGCATCGTGACCGAAGGGGTCGTCGCCCCGTCGGACCCCATTCGCGTCTCGCCCGCGGCGCAGCCCGCCATCACGCTGCGCCAGCTGCTGGACGAAGATCCGACCCTCGAATTGCTGGCCCGCATGAAAGACGATCGGCGTATTCCCCTTGGTTGGCGTAAGGCGGCCGCACGATCACTCGGTCGCGCCGGCTCATCTGACCCCAACGGCTGAACGCCCGCCCGCGAAAACGAGAATCGACCCTGGCTCCACATCGCCCTGTTGCAGCCGCCGCCGTATCCGCACGAGGGCCTGGCAAGAGCGTCCGGGGAGCCCTCACGCGCCATGTTCATGGGTGCGACTGGCGCCCAAATTTCTTCAAAGATCTGCCCCTCCGTAAATGAGCACGTTCTCGATTGCTGAGGATGGCAAAAGCGGTCGAGCGTGGCTCCGACACCTCGTATTTGTGGAAATCCAATCCCGTCGCAAGCCGGCCATTGCGAAGAAAACCGCAGGTCGGAGGCCCTTTTTGGCGAGTCCCGGTGGTACCTTGAGGACATGAGAATCAGCGCACGAAATCAACTTGCAGGCACAATCACCTCCGTCGAGCACGGTGCTGTGATGTCCACTGTCGTCATCCGGCTGGAAGGCGGCCAAGAGGTCGTCGCCGCCATCACCAAGGACTCCGCCGAGGTGCTGGAGCTGGCCGAAGGTGACGTCGTCACGGCCGTCATCAAGTCCACCGAAGTGATGGTCGCCAAGGACTGACGCAGCCTGGCAGCGTTCAAGTTTGTCACCCGAGTTCTATGTGGGATTGTTGGTTCTAAGTGGGCAAAAGTGTCATAGGTGACATCAACTCGCCACGGAACATCAATCCCACATAGTTCGAGGGGGTCGCAAAGCCTGGTCAGGCGGCGGCGCTGACCCGATCGCCGCACTGGGTCAGGTCGTAGCCGCCGAACAGCGCCACTCGCTGCACGAATGCCGCCGTCGTCAGGATCTCGCCCAGAGCGGCCAGGCCCGGATGGTCCCGCCAGCGCTCGTTCACCCACAGCTCGACTACGTGCTCTTCCAGGGGGATGAAGTCCAGGTCGAACGCTCTGGCGCCGGCCTCGATGGTCACCGCCGTACCACCCGTGAGATAGGCCAGCCGCGCCGCTTCCAGATGGCCCGACGCATGGGGCCCGGCGGGCAGCACGTCGAGCCCGACCGCCTTGGCCGCCCGCAACAACGTCTGCTGGCTGGCCGCTGACGGATCGCGCTGGATGATCGGTGCCTTGGTCCGCAGCACGGCGTCCAGCGTGGGACTCTTGCGGTGCCGGGTGAACGCAACGCCCACATGCCATTTGGCCAGGTGCCACCGCGCCACCTTCACGGACGCCTTGGGCAGGTCATTGACCCGGCCGTGCACCGCCGCGGCGTGCAAACCGCCCTCCTCCAGCGCCTTCAGCGCCCGCCCGGTCGGGGCAGAAATCGTCAGCAGGCTCAGTGGTCCGGTGCACGCCAGCATCGCCTCGGCCACGCCAAGGGCGGGATCGCATCCGGCGACCACGAAACCAGCCGGAATGCCGCCCGGTAGAAGGCGCACCTGGCTCTGCTCGACCACGCCGTCGGGCTTCCCCCACACCGGTCCCACGGTGCCGTGATCGGGAAGCTCGGCCGCCACCAAGTGGTCGTCGATCCTGCCCACCCGCAGTAACGCCCCCTCCCGCAAAGGGATACCCAGCGCCGGCGTGACCACGACCCGCTGGGCCATGAACAGCTCTTCCACCGTCGTGCCCAGCGCCCGGGCAATGCCCAGCGCGGCGTCGACCGCGGGCGCATGGCGCTCGCCCTCGACCGCCGCCACCAGCTGGCGACTGACGCCCGCCCGTACCGCTAGCTCCGCCTGCGTCAAACCGCAGGCCAACCGACGTTCCCGTACCCCTGTTTGTCCGGCCATAGGACACCATTCTACTCATTCGTCGGTTTCCAGGGGGGACGATCAGTGCGGCTCCCGGGGGCCGTGACAAATGTCATCGGTCATTCCTGTTTCATGGCACTACCGCCCCCCGCGGTGGCTGCCCACAATGGAAACCGTGACATCAACCTCTGGTATCGCCGTTTCCGGGCTGGTCAAGTCATTCGGTTCTGTGCACGCCGTCCGCGACGTCGACATCGTGATCGAGCCGGGAGAGACGGTGGCGCTGCTCGGCCCCAACGGGGCGGGCAAATCGACCACGATCGACATGCTTCTCGGGCTCACCCGCCCCGACCAGGGCACCATCTCGGTGTTCGGCCATTCCCCGGCCGACGCCGTCAAATCGGGAATCGTGGGGGCCATGCTCCAGACCGGGACGCTTATCCGGGAGCTCAGCGTGCGGGAGTTGGTGAGCATGGTGGCGTCGCTGTACCCCCATCCCCTCGATGTGGGCGAGGTGCTGCGCCTGGCCGGGATCGATGACATCGCCAATCGTCGCACCAACAAACTGTCGGGCGGCCAGGTGCAGCGGGTTCGCTTCGCCATCGCCCTGGTGTCCGACGCCGAGCTGCTGGTGCTGGACGAGCCCACCGTGGCCCTGGATGTGGAAGGGCGCCACGAGTTCTGGACGGCCATGCGGGCGTTCGCCGCCCGGGGCAAGACGGTGTTGTTCGCCACCCACTACCTGGAAGAGGCCGACGCCTACGCCGACCGCATCATCCTCATGGCCAAGGGCCGGGTGGTAGCCGACGGCCCGGCCACCGAGATCAAGTCGAAGGTGGGCCTGCACACCATCCGGGCGACGCTGGAAAACGTCGACTCGGAATCGCTGGCGTTGCTCCCCGGGGTGTCAAAGGTCGATCGCCACGGCGAGGCCGTGACCCTCAGTTGCACCGATTCCGACGCTGCGTTGCGGGCGTTGCTCAACCGCTATGCCGCCGCCCGTGACATCGAGGTTCGGGGCGCGGGCCTGGAAGAAGCGTTCCTCGAGCTCACCGCCGAACCGACAACTCAGATGGAGGGAACCCGATGACCGCGGTCACTTACACCCGCTTCGAGCTGCTGCGCACATTCCGCAACCGGCGGTTCTTCATATTCACCCTGGCCTTTCCCCTGATCTTGTTCCTGGTCGTGGCCGGAGCACACCGCCACGCCACGCTGGACGGCATTTCGTTCCCGCTCTATTACATGGCGGGCATGGTGGCGTGGGGCACGATGGGCGCGGTCACCGCCGGTGGTGCTCGCATCGCCTTGGAGCGCGAGGTCGGGTGGAGCCGTCAGCTGCGCATCACGCCATTGAGCCCGGCCGCCTATTTCCGAGCCAAGGTCTTGAGCAGCTACCTGATGGCCAGCATCACCATCGTCCTGCTGTACCTCGCCGGGACCTCATTCGGCGTCTCCCTGACCGCCGCGCACTGGTTGGAGATGACGGGCCTGGTGCTGGTCGGCCTCATCCCGTTCACGATCCTGGGGATCCTGATGGGCCACTTGCTCAATCCCGACGCCATGGGTCCCGCCCTGGGCGGCGGCAGCGCCCTGTTGGCCCTGCTCAGCGGGGCGTGGGGCCCCCTGGTCACGGGCGGCTTCCTGCTCGACGTGGTCAAGGTGCTGCCCTCGTACTGGCTGGTTCAGGCGGACCAGTCGGCCACGGGCGGCGGTGGCTGGCCGCTCGAGGGCTGGCTCGTCGTGGCCGCCTGGTCGGTCGCGCTGCTGGTGCTGGCGGTGCGCGTCTATCGCCGGGACACGGGTCGAGTGTGAGCCGCCCCAGCCGGCGCCCCGCCCCGGGGGTAGCGTCGGTGGGGATCATGGAACAGCAGCTCGTTCCCACTGGCACCCCGCCGACCGCTCCTGTTCCCGCGTCCGACGGCCCGGCCCAGAGGTCTCGCACTCGGTCGCAGCCCCGACCAGCAACCAAGGCACAAGAACCTCGGCGTTTCCACGGTCGCTGGCCCGCCGGCCCGATACGAGGGCTGTCGCCCGAGGACCGGGAATGCGAGTCGAACGTCCGTCGCCTGGTCTTCCCCGCCATCTTCCTGGCCGTGTTGGTGCAAACCGCGGCCGGGATCGACCAGGTTTCCCACGGCATGGGGGTGGTGGTCGGCTACCTGGTCCTGCTCGGCTTCTGCGCCTTCTACCTGGTGGCCCTGACGGCGGCCTGGGGCAAAGACGACCGGCGGTTCTGGGCCCTCTACGCCCTCTTGGTCAGCCTGTGGGTAGGGGAGATGTACTTCGCCCACAGCCAGGCGTTCGTGATGTGCATCTTCATCGCCGTGCTGAGCATCGCCCGGCTGGGCACCCGGGCCACCCCTGTCGTGGTCCTTGTGGCGCTGATCGCCGTCTTCGCCCCTGCCGCCGTGCCGTCGTGGCACCAGGGGATCGACACCGGTGCCGCCATCACGATTTGCATGGTCAGCTTTGCCATGTATGCCTTCTTCGCCCTGGTGCGGTCGAACCAGGAGCTGACCGAGGCACGCTCGGAAGTGGCGCGACTGGCGGCGGAAAACGAGCGCAGTCGCATCGCCCGGGACCTGCACGACCTGTTGGGCCATTCGTTGACCACCATCACGGTCAAGGCGGGCCTGGCCCGGCGGTTGGCTGCCACCGACCCGCAGCGCTCGCTGACCGAGATCGCCGAAGTCGAGGAGCTGTCACGGCGCTCCCTGGCCGACGTGCGAGCGGTGGTCACCAACTACCGGGATGTGACGCTCACCAGCGAGCTGGCGGCGGGGCGGGAGTTGTTGCGGGCCGCGGGCATCGAGGCGCAATTGCCGGGTGCCACCGACATCGTCGAGCCGGCCCACCAGGCGCTGTTCGGCTGGGTGGTGCGTGAGGGCCTGACCAACGTCGTGCGCCACGCCCAGGCCACGACGTGCACCGTCACCATGGGGCCCGACTGGCTGGACATCGTGGACAACGGCGTGGGCGGCGACGCCGACGCGGGCCCGGGTAATGGTCTGCGGGGCCTGCGGGAGCGGATCGAGGCGGAGGGTGGCTCTATCGAGGCGGGCGCACTGCCGCCCAGCGGTTGGCGGGTGCACGCCGAGGTGCCCGGCCGCCGGTGACCATCCGGCTCCTGCTGGCCGACGACCAGTCCCTCGTCCGCTCGGCCTTAGCTGCGCTGTTGTCGCTGGAATCGGACTTCACCGTGGTCAGCGAGGTGGGACGAGGCGATGAGGTGGTGGCCGCGGCCAAGGCGCACCACCCCGACGTGGCCCTGGTCGACATCGAGATGCCGGGGATCGACGGCTTGGCCGCGGCCGCCGCCATGTCCCGGGAGGTCCCGGGGTGCCGGGTCATCATCGTGACCACGTTCGGCCGAGCGGGCTTTCTGCGCCGTGCCCTGGAATCGGGGGCCAAGGGCTTCATCGTGAAGGACGCCCCATCGGAACAGCTGGCTGATGCCGTGCGCCGGGTCGCCGCCGGCCAGTTGGTGGTCGACCCTGCGCTGGCCGCCGCCACCATCGCCACCGGACCGTCACCGCTCACCGGGCGTGAACGCGACGTTCTCGCCGCCGCTCGCCACGGCGCCACCATCGCCGACATCGCGGCCCGCCTGTTCCTGTCCGAGGGAACGATCCGCAACTACCTGTCGGCCGCCATCGCCAAGACCAACACCCGCAATCGCACCGAGGCGGTCCAGGTAGCGGACGAGAACGGCTGGTTGTAACACACAGGGGGAAAAGGGGCGGCGTGACTAGGGTCGGGCGGCGTGTTGCCTATCGACGGGGCGGAGCGGCGAGCCCGCCTGGCGCGGCGTCACCACCTGGCGCCGGACGCTCGAGCCGGGTCACCGCTCGATGTTGCTCGCAGCTTGGTTGCGTTGCATTCCACCGACCCGGCGTCGGTGTACCTGGCGTGCATGGCCCGTACCGTGGGCGGTGACGCGGCCGGCGTCGCCCAAGCGCTGTACCAGGACCGGACGTTGGTGCGGATGTTGGGCATGCGGCGCACGATGTTCGTCGTCCCGGCCGAGGTGGCTCCGATTGTCCACGCTGGGTGCACCCGGGCCATCGCTGCGGTTGAGCGGCGCAAGCTGATCCAGGTGGTGGAACAGGCCGGGATCGCGGCGGACGGTGGCGGCTGGTTGGCCCAGGTCGAGGAGGAGACCATGGTCGCCCTGGACGCACGGGGTGAGGCGTTGGGCCAGGAGCTGAGTGGCGACGTCGAGGGCCTGCGCCAGCAGATCTCCTACGGCGACGAGACCAAGAAATGGGCGGGGGTGTCGGCGCTCACGACGCGGGTGTTGTTCCTGCTGGCGGCCGATGGGCGCATTGTGCGGGGCCAGCCTCGGGGATCGTGGACCAGCAGCCAATACCGCTGGATTCGCCGCTCCCGTTGGCTGGCCGACGGGACGGACCTGGGGGTTGATGGTGAACCGGCGCCCGAGGCGGCCCGGGCGGCGCTGGCTCGGCGCTGGCTGGCCTCATTCGGTCCCGCCACGGCCAAGGACTTGCAGTGGTGGACCGGTTGGACGGCGGGCCACACCCGCGCCGCGTTGACGCAGCTCCGGCCGGTCGAGGTCGACCTGGGCGGCGTGACCGGCATCGTGCTGCCCGACGATGTTGAACCCATCGAGTCGCCCGCGCCTGGTGAGCCGTGGGCGGCGTTGCTGCCTGCCCTCGATCCGACGGTCATGGGGTGGTCCGAGCGGAGTTGGTTCCTGGGCGACCAACAACAGCGGGCCCCCTTATTCGACCGCTCGGGCAACGTCGGGCCCACGCTGTGGTGGGACGGTCGGGTGGTGGGGGGCTGGGCCCAACGCAAAGACGGCGAGGTGGTGGTCCGTCTGCTCCGACCCGCCGACGTCGGCGCGGACGGCCGGGCCGCCGTCGACCAGGCGGCCCAGCGGCTGCAGTTGGCCATCGGCGACGTGCGCATCACGCCGCGCTTTCGCACCCCCCTGGAGCGCGAACTGACCGCCTGACGGCTCAGGTGAGCCGGGTGTGGGGGACCCAGTCCAGCGTCCCCGTCTCGGCCAGTACTCCCAGCGTGGCGATCAGCCGAGCTCCCAGGACGCCGTGGTAGAGGCGCACGGTGGCGTCCATGTCGGTGGTGACCAGAGCCAAGTGGTTGACCCCGCGCCAGCGAGGCGGCTCATCCGGTAGCGATGGTAGGGAATTCACTACCTTTCAGAGTATCGACGATGAGGGAAGCGGGTTGAACGGAAAGGTCGTCGTCATCACCGGTGCCAACAGCGGCATCGGGAAGGAAACAGCGGTGGCGTTGGCCGCCATGGGCGCTACCACCGTCTTGGCCTGTCGAAACCCGCACAAGGCGGCCGAGGCGGCGGACGAGGTCCGGGAGCGGGCGGTGACCGACGACGTGGCGGTGGTCTCCCTCGACTTGGCCGACCTCGAGTCGGTGCGCACCGCGGCCAACACCATTTGCCATCGCTGGGGTCGGGTCGACGTGTTGGTCAACAACGCGGGCGGGATCTGGACCGAGCGCGAGACGACGGTCCAGGGATTCGAGCAGACCTTCGGCGTCAACCACCTTGGTCATTTCTATCTGACCACGCTGCTGCTCGACACGCTGATCGGCTCGGCCCCAGCCCGCATCGTGAACCTGTCGTCGGTGGCCCACCGGATGGCAGTGCGGGGCCTACCGTGGAACGACCTACAACACCAGCGCCACTACTCCGGCCTGGTCGTGTACGGCCAGTCCAAGCTGGCCAACGTCCTGTTCACCCGGGGACTGGCCGCTCGGCTCGACCCGGCCCAGGTGACGGCCAATGCCGTGCATCCCGGGCCGGTGCGCAGCGGCTTCGGTATGGACGGCGACACGAAGGGCCTGATTGGGCTGGGCAACCGACTGTTCCGCCCCTTTGAGACAACGGCCGTGGCGGGCGCCGACACGGTCATCTTCCTCTGTATTGACGACTCGGTGGAAGGTCAAACGGGCGGCTACTGGTCGAATCGCAACGAGTCGCACGTCAGCCATGCCGGCCATGACGACGCGGCGGCGGCGCGACTGTGGGCGGAGAGCGAGCAGCTGCTGGCGGGCGTCGGTTTCCCCAGCCCCCACTAGCGCTCTTCAGCCGTTAGGTTCACGGTTTTCGGACCGCCAGGAGGAGCACCCATGGGTCTGCACCGTTATGAATCGGGGGAGGGGAGCGAACAGGAGCTGAGCATCCGGCCCCAGTTCGCCCAGCTGGGTGAGGTGGGCCCCCTGCCCAAGTACCGCTTGCCCCGCAGCGGGATGCCGGCTGACACCGCCTACCAGGTGGTGCACGACGAGTTGATGCTGGACGGCAACTCCCGCCTCAACCTGGCGACGTTCGTCACCACCTGGATGGAGCGCCAGGGTCAGGAGTTGATGGCGGAATGCGCCGACAAGAACCTGATCGACAAGGACGAGTACCCCCAGACGGCTGAGCTGGAGCGGCGCTGCGTGAACATCCTGGCCCACTTGTGGCATGCCACCGAGGGTTCGGGTGAACAGGCCACGGGCTGTTCGACGTCGGGCTCGAGCGAGGCGTGCATGTTGGGCGGCATGGCCCTCAAGTGGCGCTGGCGCCAACGCCAGGAGGCGGCGGGGGCCCTCGACCCGGCGCGGCGGCCCAACCTGGTCATGGGGTCCAACGTCCAGGTGTGCTGGGAGAAGTTCTGCCGCTACTGGGAGGTGGAAGCCCGGCTGGTCCCGGTCAGCGCCCAGGCCACCCATCTCACCGCCGAGTCAGCGGTGGCCCATTGCGACGAGAACACCATCGGGGTGGTGGCCGTGTTGGGCTCGACCTATGACGGCGTGTACGAGCCCGTAGCCGAGATCGCGGCGGCGCTGGATCGGTTGGAACAAGATTCCGGGATCGACGTCCCCATCCACGTGGATGGGGCTTCAGGCGCATTCGTGGCTCCATTCGTCGATCCCTCCCTCGAGTGGGATTTCCGTATCCCCCGCGTGCAGTCGATCAACGTGTCCGGTCACAAGTTTGGGTTGGTGTACCCGGGGCTCGGGTGGGTGGTGTGGCGGGACAGCGTTGCCCTGCCCGAGGACCTCATCTTCAAGGTCGACTACCTGGGCGGCGAGATGCCGACGTTCACCCTGAACTTCTCCCGGCCCGGGTCCCAAGTGGCGGCCCAGTACTACAACTTCCTCCGCCTGGGCTTCGCCGGGTACAAGGCGGTACAGGACGTGTGCCGGGACGTGGCCAGTCACCTGGCGCGGGAGATCGCGGCCATGGGCCCCTTTGAGTTGGTCACCGACAGCTTCGGTATCCCGGCGTTCGCCTTTCGCCTGAAGGACCCGGCCGCTGCTGGCTACAGCGTGTTCGACGTGTCGGACGCCTTGCGTGGGTGGGGTTGGATCGTCCCCGCCTATACCATGCCGCCCGCCATCGAGGACATGGCTGTCCTGCGGATCGTGGTGCGCAACGGGTTCGGTCGCAACCTGGCCGACTGCCTGGTGGACGACCTGCGAATGGTGACCAAGCGGCTGGCAGGCAAGGTCCATCCCACGGTCGAGGCCCGCACCGGGTTCCACCACTGAGGGCGCAACGCACCGATCGCCGGTGGGCGGACCGGCTGATGACGCAGCTGGCCTCCTTGCTGACCCACGTGTTCTTCCGCCATGTCGAGGTGGAAGGAGCGGACAACCTGCCGGCGCGGGGACCTCTGGTCGTGCTGGCCAACCACAGCAACGGGTTGGTCGACGGATTGCTCCTCATGACCACCCTCCGGCGATACCCCAGGTTCCTGGGGAAGTCGACGCTGTTTCGGATCCTCCCGCTGCGCCCGTTCCTCAAGCTGGCGGGGGTCGTGCCGGTGTACCGCCGCTCCGACGCGTCCGCCGGCCATGACGGGCGCGACGGGCTGGACCCGGAGCGCAACGAGGCGTCGTTCCGAACCAGCCGGGAGCTACTGGCCCGGGGCGGGGTGGTCGCCGTGTTCCCGGAGGGGGTCAGCCACAACGAGCCCGAGTTGCAGCCGCTGCGCACGGGGGCGGCCCGCATTGCGCTCAGTGCCGCGGACGAAGGGACCGTGACGGTGGCGACGGTGGCCGTCGGGCTGGTGTACGACGCCAAGGCGACCTTTCGTTCACGGGCCTTGGTCCGGGTGGGCCCGCCCAGCCCCGTTGCCCCTTGGCTGTCCGACTACCGGGACGATCCTCGGGACACGGTCCGGCGGCTCACCGACGACATGGCGACGCAACTGCACGGCGTCGTCTCGACGTACCGCTCGTGGCAGGAGGCGGAAGTGCTGGCGGGCATCGCCGACTTGGTGGTGGCCCCCGTCGGCCGCGCACCTTCGGGCACGCCGGACGAGGATCCTCCCACGCTGGCCGATCGGGATCGAGTGGCGGCGCGTCTGGCGACGCTCGACCTTGATGCCACCCCGGGCGGTGCCGCCATGGTCGACGCCTATCAGGCCTACCGGCGGGACCTCGTGCTCATGGGGCTCACCGATGCCCAGGTTACGGCGCGTTACGGCCGGCGCTACCAGCGCGCCTTGGCCTGGTCGTTGTTCAAGGTCGCGGCCGCGTTGCCTCCTG
>Ga0302326_10022536_pt1 | contig 12870 bp, 10 predicted proteins | sample Palsa_T0_3_FD_202264 | JGI IMG/M metagenome (GOLD analysis project Ga0302326, IMG submission 202264) | Peat permafrost microbial communities from Stordalen Mire near Abisko, Sweden - Palsa_T0_3 | ecosystem: Environmental > Terrestrial > Soil > Palsa > Peat permafrost | place: Sweden: Abisko... | reverse complement strand
TCCTTCAATGAAATCGGACCAAGAGTTCTGCATTGCAGTAAAGGATCAACTGTGAGATAACCACGTCATGCGAAGTACGCGCCACGTAGTTACACTCGAAAAGGCCGCGGGACTCGGGCACTATTCCGATCCGCCCCTGCTTGTGCTTGCCAGCCTCGCAAATGGCCCGAAGCATGGACACGCCATGATCGAAGACATTGCGGGAATGTGCGGAACCCGGCTGGGTCCTGGAACGCTGTATGGGGCGATCGCTCGCTTAGAGCAACAGGGTTGGATCGAGCCGCTCGCAGCCGAGGAGCGCCGCCAGCCTTATTGCATCACGGCAGAGGGGCTGCGTGTTCTCCGCGCGAAACTGACCACCCTGCATCAGTTCGCCACGGCTGGACTGAGAAGGCTGAAGCCCTTATGAATCGTTCTCTCGCTCATCTACTTGTCTGCCTGTATCCGCGTTCTTGGAGAGAGCGTTATGGGACAGAGTTTGAAACGTTTCTCGAAACCGGCAGCAGCAGCAGCCTTAGCGCATTCGCAGACATCTTGTGGTCGGCACTTCATGAACGGATCTTTCCGACTCGACGACGAGGCAACATGGATAAACCTACCCTGTCTTTTGGCTCTGTAATGAAGCAGCCGAGCGCTTTTCTCCCGTTGGCCATGTCAGTCACCGCCTCGGCAATGGTACTTGGTTACGTTGCGAGGTACGGCGGAGGCCCTGTGCACGACGAAAGCGCGGTCGGTCATCTCTGGCAGATACTTATGGCGCTTCAGATGCCGATCGTGGCGTTCTTCGCTCTCAAATGGCTGCCCCGAGCTCCAAGACAGACGCTTTTTGTCCTTGCACAGCAAGCCGGGGCTGCCCTCACATCAGTTGCCGTCGTCTTTTATTTCGGTTTGGGGTAACGGCTAGAATGGCGATTCCTAAATGTTGCGCGTGATCTTCAAGGTTATGAGGATCGGCCAAACCTTTGCACGCGCCGCGTAGGTATTGAAACCCCCCATCTCGGCTTGCCCTGTTGGCATCGTTAATCCCGCTAGTGTAGTCCGCCGCTAATAGGGGCAGGTAACCCGTTGGGTCGCCAACATCTTTACGGGCGAAGCAATGGGGGGTGCCCCATATCTCACGACGTTTTTTGTCGGGAGATGTGGGTGCGAAGCTGAGGTATCGAGAGAAGATCAGGGGGAACATTGGTCCATCGACAGAGTCCGGTTCATTAGCTGCGCTTCTGCGGACGTTCTCGGTCATGCTCTTCAACCCCGAATAAAGGTCCATCTGTGTGGCGGACTACACTAGTTTCGCGGCAGTTGCACAGCACACCCGAAAAGACATTGCAGGGTACCGTCGAATTCGGCAACCCATCCCTCAGCAGCTGCTAGTCATTCTTGCCAATCCAGTCGCCTGAGTGCTTCTCGAAAGTCACGCGGACCAGTTGACTGCGCGTGTGGACACCGGCCTTCGAAAAAAGCTCCTGAACAATCGCCTTAACGGAACTCACGGAGATGTTCATCTTCTCGGCGATCTCCTTGTTTGCCAAACCATCCAGAATGCCACGCAATGCTTTGAACTGTCTCGTCGTGAGCGGGCGGGCAATCCCATGCTCTTCCTCTGCGCGTAAAGGACGCGCCTGGACCAACGACTTATGTTCCGGAGTTGCTTTTGCTTTCGCTGCCCTGTGAATAGCGTCGATCAAATCTCGCGGTCCACGGTGCTTGAGGACGACTTCCAGCGCTCCCAGGGCGAACGCCTCGCGCCTGGCTTGCTCGGTCATACCCGCTGTGACCATAAGGATGCGTGGTGTGGGCTTTAACACGGAGACGCACGCGAGAAAGTTATTCGCCACCTCAGTGCCAAGATCGTAATCAAGCAGAATGACGTCCAATGTTTCACGGGTCATAGCAGCAAGAGCCTCGTCGATCGTTGAGAAATGCCCGACAACGACGAATCCAGGCTCGGTAGCGAGTAACCGGACCAGGCCTTCGCGAAAGAGTTGGTGGTCATCGAGCACCGCAATGCGGATCGCTTCTTTCATGGAGATATCTCCAACCATGAACTATCAATAACTCGATTGTTCGCCCCTCAAGGACGAATTAGACGTAGTTAGAATTAAGATTTGCCCAAAAGATAGACTGGGATCTCGCGGAAGGCTATTTGCGCCGAAAGATAGGACTCTTTTCTTCCCGCAAACTATTTGGCCGAAAGATAGGAGTTCAACACGGAAGGACCATAGCTTCCTGACCAGATACTCCCGTACTCTCAGGATCAAGATTCCACCCCAGGTTCCACGAAACAGACCCAAGGGTGTGTACAGAGTTGTGCCCGGAGATGGAGTTTTTTAGATCATGAAGATTTGCGCGGACTCGCGTCTGCCCCGGCAAAGAGGCTGGCTTGCTTTGTTTCTGTTGTGCTGTGCGCCGCAGTGGGTGCATGCCCAGTCCAACCTGCCGCCATCGCCGCAGCCGCAAACGCAACCGACGGGACAAACAGGCGGTGCGGGCATGCCGGGGCAGACATCTCCGTCTGCGCAGGCGGCGGGGCCAGGGGGACTGACCTGGGATCAGCTCAAGACAAAGTTTGAGGCAGCCAACCCAGTCCTCAAAGAGGACCAGCTCCTCAATGTCGACGAAATGAAGGCCGAAGAGGTTACAGCCTATCTGCGGCCCAATCCGGGATTCACAGTCTCAACAGATGGAACTCAAGTCGCTCCTTATAGCGGAGTTTGGACACCAACGAAGGGTACTCAGGTGTCACCTAGCGTCAGCTATCTGCACGAGCGCCAGCACAAGCGCGAGCTGCGGCTGGAGAGCGCTAAAGAAGGCACACAGATCGGCGTGTTTGGGCATGAGGACCTGAAGCGGAACATGCTCTTCACCCTGCGCTCCGCATTCGTCCAGACGCTGCAGGCTAAGGCTGTGCTCGATCTGGCCAGGGCCGACCTGGAGTACTACGACCAAATCATCGACATCAGCAAGACTCGCTTTAAAGCGGGCGATCTTGCCCAGATCGACCTGGATCGCATTGAGCTGTTGAGGGTGCAGTATGAGACCGAAATTGAGACCGCCATCGTCAATCTGCGGACAGAGAAGATTCAATTGTTGTTACTACTGAACGACCGCACGCCCGTGGACCAGTTCAATGTGGCCGGTCTGTTCGATTTCTCCGAGCAACTGCAGCCACTGGACTACTTCCACCAGACAGCCCTAGCCACGCGTCCGGATTTGCAGGAAGCGATGGAAACGCTGCAGCAATCGAAGACGAACCACAAGCTGGCCATATCGAATGGGTCTACCGATCCGACGTTCTCTGGGTGGTATACGTACAACCCGTCCTTCAATAACCCGAATGCCCACCAGACGCTCGGTGGCAGCGTAAGCGTCCCTGTGCGCATCTTCGACCGCAACCAGGGCGAGAAGCAGCGCACGCTGATCGACATCGACCGCAGTCAGCAGTTGACCGATGCGACCACTGCACAGGTGTTCAGCGATGTGGATTCCTCGTATGAGCAGTTGCGCAGCAGCATCTCGCTGCTCCTTCCCTACAAGATGCAGTACCGCGACCAGGCAACGCGGGTGCGCGACACCGTGACCTTTGCCTACCAGCATGGAGGAGCCTCGCTGATGGATTTTCTAAACGCACAAAGCGACTACCGGGTGGTGCAGCTGGCCTATTTGCAACTGGTGGGCTCTTACATGGTTGCTGCCGGCCAGTTGAATCTTGCGGTCGGGCGTGAGGTGATTCCATGAGCGGATGTTACCTGTGGAAGCGCGCGTCTTCGCTTGGCCTGCTGCTCGCCGCAGCGTTGGCAGTCACTGCTTGCAGGAAGGAGGCAGCTTCCGGCGACAACGGTCCGAAGCCGGGCAACGTGGTCACTGCCGGCGACATGGCGCTGGTCACCGTCGACAAGCCCGGCCAGTTCCCACTGGTGCAGGCCGAATCTTATGACGCTGCCCCCCAGCTCGATGTGACGGGAACGGTGTTCCCGGACATCGCCCGCGAGGTGCCGGTCATCTCGCTGGCCAGCGGCCGAGTGGTGGACATCAAGGCCCGTCTGGACGACAACGTGCACAAGGGACAGTTGCTGCTGAAGATCCAGAGCCCGGATAGCACCAACGCATTCGACATCTACAAGAAAGCCGTCAGCGACGAACGTATGAACAACAAAGCGTACGTGCGGGCGCAGATTCTGTTTGCCCACGGCGCCATCTCGCAGAGCATGCTGGAGCAGGCCGAAGATGCTGAGGTCGACTCACAGGCTGACCTGAAGGCCGCCGAAGAGACGCTCGAGACCCTGGGTGTCGACAAAGCCCATCCCTCGCCGGTGGTGCCGGTCTACTCTCCTATCTCCGGAGTCATCGTGCAGCAGAATGTCACCAATGCCGCGGCAGCCGGTGTCACCTATTCAGGGTCTGCCACCGCCTTCACCGTGGCTGATCTCTCCAGCGTATGGGTGGTTTGCGATGTTTACGAGAATGACATTCCCAAGCTGGGGCTGGGACAAACGGCGAAGATCAAGCTCAATGCCTATCCCGACCGGCCGTTGACCGGCCACATTAGCGATATCGGACCGGTACTGGATCCTGCGATCCGCACCGCAAAAGTACGCATAGAAGTTGCAAATCCAGGCATCCTCAAGGTTGGCATGTTTGTCACCGCAACGTTTGTGAGTCTGCAGAAGCAGCACCTTGCACTGGTGCCGGCGCCGTCGATCCTGCATCTGCACGATCGGGAGTGGGTGTTTGTGCCGGCGGCTAACAACCAATTCCGCAGAGTGGAAGTGAAGGCGGGGCAGATGGTGGGTGACAAGCAGGCCATTCTCGCCGGCGTTCAAAGCGGACAGAGGTTGGTATCGAACGTGCTGCAACTGGAAGCGACGTTGGAGGCGCAATGATCAGGTCCATCGTAAACTTCGCACTCAAGAACCCTTTGATCGTGCTGAGTCTTGCGTTCCTGATGTTTATCTGGGGAGCCATCTCGTTCCACAATCTCCCGGTGGATGCGTATCCTGACGTGGCCAATAATTACGTCAACGTCATCACCCAGTGGCCCGGTCACTCGGCCGAAGATATCGAGAAACAGGTCACGGTGCCCACCGAAATCCAAATGGCCGGGATCCCACACCTGGCGAACCTGCGGTCGTTTACGCTGGCCGGCATCTCCAGCCTGATGATGAACTTCGACGACGATTCAGACAACAACTGGAGCCGCGAGCGGGTGCTCGAGAGACTGGGTATGGTTGCGTTGCCGGCCTGCCTGGTGCCGCAGTTACAGACCGACTGGAGTCCGGCAGGCCAGATCTACTGGTACACCATGGAGAGCAAGAACCCGGAATACGACGTGATGGAGCTTAAATCGATCGCGGACTGGACACTGGGCAAACAATACAAGAGCGTGCCGCACATCGTTGATGTGGCCACCTTCGGAGGGCTCACCAAGGAGTACCAGATACGGCTGGACCCCAACAAGCTGGTCAGCTATGGCTTGAGCATCGCGCAGATTGAGCAGCAGCTGGCGCTGAACAACACCAACGCCGGGGGAAGCTTTATCCAGACCGGCCCGCAGCAGATCAACGTGCAGGCGCAGGGTTTGTACCGCAGCGTTCAGGACATTGAGAACACGGTCGTGATGTCGGTGAATGGCGCGTCCATTCGCATCCAGGATATTGCCGTCGTGGAACAAGGTCCGAAGATCCGGCTGGGGCAGATCAGTAAGGCCTATCGCGACCCGAAGACAGGCAACATCATCGACAACCCCGATACGGTGGAAGGCCAGGTGCTGCTGCAAAAGGGCGACGATGCCGATCCGGCGCTCAAAGGGATCGAAGCCAAGACCAGGCAGTTGAACGATGAAATATTGCCCAAAGGGGTGAAGATCGTCCCCTTCCTTGACCGCTCGGACCTGGTCCACTTCACCACCCATACGGTGCTGCATAACCTGACCGAGGGCATCACCCTGGTGGTGATTATCCTGTTCATCTTCCTGGGCAATGTGCGCGGGGCGGTGATCGTGGCGTGTACCATTCCCTTCTCCCTGCTGTTCGCCGCCACCTGTCTTAACCTGGTCCACATTCCGGCGAACCTGCTGTCGCTTGGTGCGCTGGACTTCGGCATGGTGGTGGATGGCGCGGTGGTGATGGTGGAGAACATCATTCGCCATCTCAACCAGCACGACGAAACCCCACGCAGCCCACTGGACAAGATCCGCGACGCGTCTCGCGAGGTGCAGCGGCCGGTCTTCTATGCCATCGCCATCATCATCACCGCCTATCTGCCTATTTATACCTTGCAGTCGGTGGAAGGCAAGCTGTTCAGGCCGATGGCGTGGACGGTAGGGTTCGCCTTGCTGGGAGCGATGATTTTCTCCATTGTGATCGCGCCGGTGATGGCCAGCCTCTTCTTCCGCAAGGGTGCGAGGGAGTGGAGGAACCCGGTGATGATTCGGCTCACCTGGCAATATCGCTGGGCAGTGAGCTGGGCTATCGACAAGCGCGCACTCACCGTGGGGGTCGCGGTGTGCAGCTTTGCACTTACCATCTACCTGGCGTTCAGCGGAGTGATCGGTTCGGAGTTTTTGCCTCATCTGGATGAAGGCGCGATTTGGGCGCGAGGATCGCTTGCGCCTTCTACCGGCCCGGACGAGAGCCGGCGCATTGCCCAACATGCCAGGTTGATCATGGCCTCTTTCCCTGAGGTCACCGATGTGGTCGATCAGATCGGGCGGCCCGACGACGGGACCGATTGGACCGGCTTTTTCAATACCGAGTACAACCTCAATTTGAAGCCTAAAGAAGAGTGGCGGCCCGCCTTTCACCAGAACAAAGATGAGTTAATCGCCGCCATCAATAAGGAACTGATGAAGACCCCTGGCGTCATCTGGGGTTTTTCGCAGCCCATCGAAGACAACATGGAAGAGGCCGTTTCGGGAGTGAAGGGGGAGCTATCGGTCAAGGTTTTTGGTGACGACCTGCGCACTTTGGAAGCCAAAGGCAACGAAATCGTCTCCGTGATGAGCAAGATTCCGGGGGTTGCCGATCTGGGACTATTCCGCATCATCGGTCAACCCAACATGACCTTTGTGGTGGATCGTCCCTCGTGCGCCCGCTGGGGCATCAATGTCGCCGACGTGCAGGATGCAATTCAAACGGCGGTCGGCGGTAATGATGTGACCGAGCTTCTGCAGGGCGAGGCGCAGTTCGATGTTGTGCTGCGATATCAGCAACCCTACCGCGATACCAAGGAGGCAATTCAAAGAGTGCGCCTGCTCTCGCCTTCCGGAGAGCGTGTCTCGTTGGCCCAGCTGACCAAAATGGAGACCACGGATGGCGCCGAAGAGATCTATCGCGAAGGCGAATCGCGCTACATCGCCATCAAGTACAGCGTGCGCGGCCGCGACCTTGGCAGCACCGTAGAGGAAGCGATCAAGAAGGTCCATGACGAAGTGAAACTGCCAACCGGTTACCACCTGGATTGGGCGGGCGAGTACAAGAGCAAACAGCGTGCCGACGCTCGTCTGGCGATCGTTACGCCGATCACCATTCTGATCATTTTTCTGATCCTCTACACCATGTTTCGCTCCTTGAAGTGGGCGACACTCATCATGCTGAACGTGCTGCTGGCTCGGGTTGGCGGTTTGCTGGCCCTATATTTCACCGGCACCAACTTCAGTGTGTCGGCGGCGATCGGCATGCTCGCGTTGTTTGGTGTGTCGGTGCAGACGGGCGTCATCATGCTTGAGTACATTAACCAGCTGCAAGCGCATGGATACACCATAAAAGATGCCGCCGTCGAAGGCGCCGTGCTTCGGTTGCGCCCGATCATGATGACCATGCTGGTGGCCACCCTGGGACTGATACCCGCCGCCTTATCGCATGCTATTGGTTCCGACTCGCAGCGGCCGTTTGCCATTGTCATTGTGGGCGGTTTAATCGCAGACCTGGTGATGAGCGTTTTCCTGCTGCCCACGCTGTACGTGTGGATTGCCGGAGAGCATGATGTCTTGCCTGATCCGGAGACCGAATTTGCGACCGAGTAAGCCATGGTGGAGAACGCATGAATCGTAAAGAAGTCTTTACCCGGATGGTTGAGGTTGGTATTAAGCCGGGCGTCCGGACCGGGGCGAAGGAGTTAGCACTGTTTGCAGCGGAGACATTGCACGAGGCAGGAATTCCGGTCGTGGAGATCACCCAGACTGTGCCCAATGCGGTGGACGTGATTGCTCAGCTTACCAAACAATATCCCGACTTTATTGTCGGAGCGGGAACGGTGTTGGATACGGAGACGGCGCGGCGGTGCCTGGACGCGGGCGCGGTGTTCATCACCAGTCCGGGACTGGTGCCTGAGGTGGTTGAATTCACGCTCAAGAACGACGTGGTTGCGATACCCGGCGCACTTACTCCGAGCGAAGTGATTGCTGCCTGGAGAGCGGGGGGCGATTTAGTAAAGATCTTTCCCTGCGCGCAAATGGGAGGAGACCAGTACATTCGCGCCCTGAAGACTCCCTTGCCGCAAATTCCCCTGATTGCATCGGGCGGTGTCAATCTGTTGACCGCGGCTAACTTCATCGTTGCCGGCGCTTCTGTGCTGGGAATTGGGTCCGAGCTCATGCCTAAGGATGCACTCCTGGCGCGCCGGGATTACTGGATTCGTGAACTGGCTCGCAGATTCATTGAGGCGGTTCATAATGCGCGAACCCACATGGCCGGCGGGGATAGAGCCTAGTTGTGCGCTTGCAAGATGTGCGGACGAGCGCCGGATAGCGGAAGCGTTCTCCTTGTTTCCCTGACGCTCGCCGGAACTGTACGCGGCTGTGATGGTTGACGCAGATGGTGGTGGTGAGAGAACGCGATGCAACGACAGAAGACCCACGAAAGCGACCGAGGCTCGAAGCGGCACCGTATGATTCAGCAAAGCAAGCTGTTGCTGGTCGGCGGCGAAGAGGGATTCAAAGACATCACGCATCGCCTCTTCTACGGACAGCTTTTTCGCATTTCAGGTCGACCAGCAACGTTGTTTGTTTGCAACGAATGTCTCCGAGTTGTCTTAGATTCAGCCGGACGATCCATCCGTCGATCTGACCGGACGATTGATCGAGTGATGTGCCGGTTGCATCTTTAGTCGTAGTGTCCGCAGACCTCGCTAAATGAGATACAGTCGTAATCAAGTTGAATGAGAGAGAAGCGCCGGGCATGGACCTTCTGTTGATCTACACGCGTGCTGACCGGCGGTTCTTGCTGATAGCTGCGACCTTGCTGATAGCGGCGATCGGGTTCACAGACTGGTTCACCAAGCCGTATATTTCGATTGGTTTTCTGTATCTTTTCCCGATCATGCTGGTCAGCGGCATTCTTTCCCGCTGGCAAATCGTGTGCTTAGCCTTCCTGTGCTCAGTCTTGCAGGAGCTGTTCAGCAATCTGCCTTCGAGCGAAGCGATTGTGCGGCTGATTCTCTCCTCTGCCGGTTTTGCCGGGACTGGATTATTTGTCTTCGAACTGGTACGAAACCGCCGCATCGTGATGCAGCACATGGAAGAGGTTGAAGGTCAAATCCGATTGCGGCAAGAGACAGAGGAACAGTTACGCGTATTAGTAGAGAGTAGTCCTGCAGCCATCCTCACTGTCGATTCAAGAGGAGAGATCCTACTGGCCAATCAGGCGGCGCACGCATTGCTGGATTCTGGAAAGGGAGACCTAAGATCGCAGACCATCGATAAGTACGTGCCGCAACTGTTTATTGCTGCCCGTTCAAGACAATCCGATCCTTTAAAGGCAACCATGCAATGCTGCGGGCAACGTGCGGATGGCGAAACCTTCCTTGCGGGGGTTTGGTTTGCGACTTACAACACCCACGCAGGAAAACGGCTGGAGCGATCATCGTCGATCTTTCGGAAGATCTTGTGCATCGTGAAGATCTAAGCCTGGATTATTTACTGAAAAATGCACGGATTCTGATGAGTGCTGTCTCCCATGAAATGAGGAATCTTTCCGGGACAGCTCGTGTGATGTACAGAAACCTTGGCCGGGTGAGCGCCTTGAAGGGAAACGAAGACTTCGAAGCATTGGGGACGCTCATTCATGGGATGGAGAAGTTATCGGATCTCGACCTTGCCCGCTCTGACGATGGGGGCAGGCGCGCCGTCGAAGTGGGTCCCGTGCTGGACGAGTCAAGAATTCTGATTGAGGCTGCGTGCCGTGAGTCAGAGGTTAAGCTCTGCTGGAAGAGTGAAGCTTGTCTTCCGGTAGTCTGGGCGGATCGGTACGGGCTCATCCAGGTGTTTCTCAACCTGGTCAAGAACAGCCTTCGAGCTATGCAAGCCAGCAGCGACCCGCAGCTGACGGTGGAAGCGTCAAGAAATGGTCAGTATTTCATGGTTCGCATCCGCGACAACGGCTCGGGAATAGTAAATACGCAGAATCTCTTCCGCCCATTTCAAGAGGGCGCGGAATCAAGCGGGCTTGGCTTGTACGTGTCTCGGGCAATCATGAAGAACTTTGGTGGAGACCTGGCTCTTGAAGCTAGAGAGGCGGGGTGCTGTTTCGCCATCACGATGCAAATTGCCTCGTGAGTTGACTGTCAAGGCTGTTGTGTCTAGAGTGTGTTGGATCATTCATTCCCAAGTGGGCAAGGATAGCAAATTCGCATGACCCGAAAGGGATCAGAACTCGATTCTTGCCTGGAATGCCATCACGCGCCAGCGAGCCTTCTGTGCAGCAGCGGCAAGCCGACTAATCACTACTAATTCTCGTGCTTGGCACCGCCAAATTCAGGGGCTCATTGCGGCTTACATCAACTAAGTTATGAGTTGCACACCGGCCTGACGTCCAGATCTTCCGCGCCCACAATCGCTGTCTCAGAGCGAAAGAGAAGAAGCCAGATGATAAATACGTACCCTCGCGATCCTTTTTGCGGTCTACTGCTTATAAATACGCGACTCCCAGCCCTTCAGGTGAAGGATCGTCGTGTAGTCTTCATGACTTGGATAGTTTGCGAGCACAGTGGTGCCGGCCTTCATGTTCCCAGGAAGGGTGTACTCGATGGGCTGCGACGAGACGTTGTGAACGATAAGGTACGCCGCTCCGTTCAGCGTTCTGGTGTAGCTGAAGACTCGAGGATGGTTGGGGTCAAGGTCTTTGAAATCGCCATAGACGAGCGCCAGAGTCTTACGGCGCAGGGCTATGAGCTCGCGTGTGTAGTTGTAAACCGAGTTCGTGTCTGCGGTCTCGCGCGCGGCGTTGATGGTTGTGTAGTTGGGATTCAGGGCGAGCCAGGGTTTCGCCGAGGCAGCGGTGAACCCGGCATTCGGGCCATCGGTCCACTGCATGGGCGTGCGAGCGTTGTCGCGGCTGGAGCCGCTGAGCTCCTTGAGGTAGGCTTCAGCGCTGATGGTATGACGCGTCTCAACCTCATCCCTCCAGGCGTTTTTTGCCTCAATGTCGTTGTACTCGGCGATAGCTTTGAACGGGTAATTGGTCATCCCGAGCTCGTCGCCCTGAAAAAGGTACGGTGTCCCTTTGAGCGTCAGGATCATCGCCTCGAAGAGCTTGGCGGATGGGGCGCGGAACTCGGGGGAGTCGTCGCCGAACGTGGAGACAATGCGGGGATTGTCGTGGTTCGACAGAAAGACGGTGTCCCAGTCGTGCTTGTCCAGGACCTTGTCATGGTTGGTGTAGATGGCTTTGAGGTCCGTGAGGACAAGCGGTTCAACCTTGCGGCCCCGGCGATTCACCCTGACCCCATCGAAGTTGAAAATTTCGTTGAGTTCGTGGCGGCGGTCGTCGACCAGTTCGGGTTCCTGGGCAAGGGTGATGCCCGCGGCCTCACCGACGGACATGTCGTTGTACTTGGAGAGGACTTCGCGGTTCATCTCCTGGAGGTACTCGTCGCGATGCGGGCCGGAGGCCCAGACAACATCTTCTCGCTTGAGTTGCTCGGCGGTGAGGTCAGGCAAGCCGGGCTGTTTGGAGATGAAAGGGATAACGTCCATACGAAAGCCGTCGACGCCCTTATCTAACCAGAAGCGCATAAGAGAAAAGACTTCCTGGCGGACCCTGGGATTGTCCCAGTTGAGGTCGGGCTGTTTCACGGCGAAGTAGTGCAGGTAGTACTCCTTGGTCTTGGGGTCGAACTGCCAAGCTGAGCCGGAAAAGACGGAGCGATAGTTGTTGGGTGGGTCGAAGCCGGTAGGACTGGCTGGGTTAGGCTTCCCGGGGCGCCAGATGTAGTAATTACGATAGGGATTATCTTTTGATTTTTCAGACTCGATAAACCACTTGTGCTCGTCAGAGGTGTGATTCGCGACCAGATCGATGATCAGGCGCATATGGCGCTGCTTCATGCCGGCGAGCATGGTGTCGAAATCGGTCATGGTGCCGAAATCCTTCATGACCGACCGGTAGTCGCTGATGTCGTAGCCATTGTCGGCGTTAGGGCTGGCGAAGTGGGGTGAGAGCCAGATGACCGTGACACCTAGGTTCCGGAGGTAGTCGAGGTGCTGGGTGATGCCTTTGAGGTCGCCGATGCCATCGCCATTGGAATCCTGGAAAGACCGAGGATAGATCTGGTAGACCACGGCCTCTTTCCACCACTTAGGCTCGTAGCCGTTGATGAGGCGGGACGCCCTGTCTGACTGGTACGCAGCCTGACCATGGCCGCTCGCAGGCGATGCCAAAAGGGAGGTCGCGAGGAGAGCGGCAAGAACAGAGGTACGAATCATCAGACAGCTCCCTTGGGGGTTTAAGAACGACGGAAAGTATATAGGGGCTAAACAGAGCCCGCATAGGCATTTTCTAAATGCGATTGTCGATCGGTGAGCGAAGCGGTTCCACGCCTGAGCCTCTTCGCTCACCGCACGAGTCGAAGCAATCCAAACAAGTACCGGCCGCGTAC
>Ga0302326_10022535_pt1 | contig 12870 bp, 8 predicted proteins | sample Palsa_T0_3_FD_202264 | JGI IMG/M metagenome (GOLD analysis project Ga0302326, IMG submission 202264) | Peat permafrost microbial communities from Stordalen Mire near Abisko, Sweden - Palsa_T0_3 | ecosystem: Environmental > Terrestrial > Soil > Palsa > Peat permafrost | place: Sweden: Abisko... | reverse complement strand
GCCGATTATGTGCACAGCAAAGGTCTTAAATTCGGCATCCACATCATGCGCGGTATTCCTCGCGAAGCCGTGGACAAAAATCTACCCATTAAAGGCACCTCTTTTCACGCCGCCGATGTTGCGGATAAGATCAATGTCGCCAAATGGGAAGGGATGGAGGACACCTACGGTGTCGATATGACCAAACCCGGAGCCCAGGCTTATTACGATTCGATTGCGCAACTTTACGCATCCTGGGGGGTGGATTTCGTCAAAGCCGACGATATGAGCTCACCCTACCACGGGCCTGAAATCCACGCGCTGAGCATAGCTTTGAAAAAGAGCGGGCGGCCCATCGTGTTAAGCCTTTCGCCGGGTCCTGCGCCGGTGGCGAAGTATGCGGATTTGAAAGCCAACGCCCAGATGTGGCGCATCTCAAACGATTTTTGGGATCGATGGGTTGACATCAAGAAGCAATTCGATCTGATGAAGGCCTGGGAAGGTAAGGTGCACGCTGGAGGCTGGCCCGATGCGGATATGCTCCCGCTGGGGCATATCGCCATTCGCGGCGAGCGCGGAGACGACCGCGCCAGCCTGCTGACGCATGATGAGCAATACACCCTTATGTCCATGTGGGCGATCTTTCGATCCCCATTGATGTTCGGAGGAGATATTTCTTCGAGTGACGGGTTCACTATAGATCTCTTGAGCAATCCGGAGGTGCTGGCTGTCAATCAGCACAGTGAAAACGGCCGCGAAGTCTACCGGGCTGGAGATACGATTTCGTGGATCGCCGACATTCCGGGTTCGACCGCGAAGTACATGACTGTCTCGAACCTGGGCGACACGGCAAAAGACATTGATCTCCCCTGGAAGACCTTTGGGCTCAGCGCAAAGACGTTCAGCGTGCGCGACGTTTGGGTACATAAGGAACTGGGACGTGCGGATGACTTCTCTATGACGCTCAAGCCGCACGCCAGTGTTCTGTTGAAAGTTACAGCGCAGTGATGGATTTGTGGCAGCGCATAATCGGTTGACGGTATGACTGCGGACTTGCTCTCGGGAAACGTTTCAAGGCGGGCTCTCCTCCAGGCCGGGGCAAGTTACCTATTGCTACGGAGCAGCGTCCGACGAGCCTGGACTCTATCTGCAGGCCGCGCTACAGCTCAGGGGCCCCTCGAATGCCTCGCCGCCGCCCGACAGTCCTATCCTCCGCTGCTGGAAAAATTCATTGCTAAGCTCGACCCGGCGGCAGACGACTTCCCCTGCGAAGTGTATGTCGTAGAGATTGAGAAAGTATTGGCAGGCTGGCGGGATGCATGGTGCAGTTCGGTTGCCGACCATGAAGTCCTGCGCAGTAGTCTTTCCCACGATGTGACCGCTTCCCTGTCCATCGCCGAGACGGTTCCCCTGCGCACCAATGGACCGCTCCGGACGGAGCGCCGCCTCTTTCGTGCTTCCGAAACCAAAGGTGAAGAGAGCCTGCTCAAAGACTGGTCTCGCTACCTCACGCCACTGGTCTCGTTGGCACTGGTCGAGTTGCAAATCTATGAGATACGCGTGATCAGTGAATCGCCCCTGCGGCTTGAAACAGAAATGCGCTGCGACCTCGTCGGAGCAGGCGGCGAGGGTGAGCGTGAGCAGCGAGTCGGCTCCTGGAATATGTCCTGGGCCAAACAGGGCGACGGAAAATGGCTGGTCGAACGCTGGAAAGCAAACCCTGAGATACGAAGCCTGCTCAAGGGTCCTGGCTTTACGGAGATCACGGCGGCCTGCCTGCCAAACTCGGGCGCCGGTCTGGAGCAACTATCCCCCGGCATCGACCATTGGCGCACCGTGCTCGATGCGGCGAGTGGCATCGATGTGTATGGTAACCACGGCATCGCGGTCGGAGACATCGATAACAGTGGCTTCGACAGCTTCTATGTATGCCAGCCTTCGGGCTTGCCCAACCGGCTCTACCGCAACCGCGGCGACGGAACGTTCGAAGACATCACCGAGAGCTCGGGCACAGGAATACTCGATGGAACCGCTTCAGCCCTGTTCATCGACTTCCTGAATCGAGGCCATCAGGACTTGCTGGTGGTGCGTAGCGGCGGCCCCCTGCTCTTTGTCAACAAGGGCAACGGGCATTTCGAGCCCAAACCGGACGCGTTTCTCTTTGCGCAACCGCCGCAGGGCACATTTACCAGTGCGGCGGTCGCGGACTACAACCGCGACGGGCTGCTGGATATTTACTTCTGCGTTTACAGCTATTACAAGGGACTGGATCAATATCAATTCCCTTCACCGTACTATGACGCCCAGAACGGGCCGCCCAATTTTCTATTTCGCAACCGTGGCGATGGCACATTCGAAGACGTGACGGCCACCAGCGGGGTTAACGCCAACAACAATCGCTTCAGTTTTGCGGTCGCCTGGTGTGACTATGACAATAACGGCTGGCCGGACATTTATGTAGCCAACGACTTTGGGCGTAAGAACCTCTACCGCAACAACGGAGACGGCACCTTCACCGATGTAGCGGGCGCAGTGGGCGTAGAAGATTACGGGCCGGGCATGAGCACCTGCTGGCTCGATTACGACAATGACGGTAGGCAGGATGTTTACGTCGCCAACATGTGGCTGAACGAAGGCAAGAGAATCACTGCCAGCGATCGCTTTCTTCCTGGAGTGGATCCCGCCATCCGCGCCATTTACCAGAAGCACAATGCCGGCAACTCGCTTTACCGCAACGAGGGTAATGGCGCCTTCGCGGATAAGGGGCGCGATGCCGGCACCCAGATGGGGCGCTGGTCTTGGTCGTGTGCCGCATGGGATTTCGATCATGACGGCTACTCCGATTTGTATGTGGCCAATGGGTTCGTGTCTGGTCCCGATCACCACGACCTACTCAGTTTTTTCTGGCGCCAGGTAGCGCAGCAATCGGCGCAGCCCCAGGGAGCGTCGGGAGATTACGAGATGGCCTGGAACGCCATCAATGAACTGGTGCGTTCTGACTACAGCTGGAGCGGCTACGAACGGAATGTATTTTTCGCCAACAATGGTGACGGCACATTCTCAGATGTGTCGGGTGTGCTCGGCCTCGACTTGCGAGACGATAGCCGGGCGTATGGGTTGAGCGACTTTGATCACGACGGCAGGCTGGAGTTTGTACTCAAGAACCGTACCGGCCCGCAACTGAGAATCATGTGCAACGACCTGGAAGGTATCGGCGGCTCGATTGCCTTCCGCCTCACCGGACGCACCAGCAATCGCGATGCGATTGGCGCTACCATCACCATCGATTCCGGAGGAAAGCCACAGACGAAATTTCTCTCTGCCGGCTCCGGGTTTGCCTCACAACATACCAAGGAAGTTTTCTTCGGCGTGGGTTCCAGCGCACAACCGATCTCGGTGAAGGTGACCTGGCCCAATGGCGGAGTTGCCCACTACCGGGATGTACCCATCAACCACCGGATAGAAATAGAAGAGGGCGGAGCAACGTTCAAGGCAACTCCCTATGCGCCCGCCGGAGCTCACCGCCTGCTGAAGGAGGGCGCTCTTTCTCGTGTTGCGCCGCCCGCGACTCTCTCCACCTGGCTGGTCGAGCCTTTGTTCGGTCCCGATATCAAGCTGGTGGATCAGCGAGGCAATCCCCGGCAATTGCGGGACGCGAAGAGTTCTCCGGTGCTGCTTTGCTTGCTGCGGCTCGACTGCAGCGCCAGCCGGGAACAGCTGCAAACCGTACAGGCTGGAGCGGACAAGCTGCGAAACGCAGGTATTGATGTGATTCCAGCCCTGGTCGCTGCGAACTCAGACGGCGAGCGAAAAGATGCACTCCGGGAATTGCCGCCCGATCCTTCCGGCTTCCCTGTTTATCTGGCAGACGACCAGTCCATTCGTGCCTGGGGCATCCAGTTCCGTTATCTGTTCGACCGGCGCCGAGACATGATCCTTCCGCTGTCTTTCCTGCTCGACGCGCAGGGCGCCGTCGTGCGCATCTATCAGGGATTGATTGACCCACAAGATGCCATTGCCGATTGGTTATTCATCCGCGGCAAGGCCCACCAGGATTTTGCCCGCACCGTGCCCTTTCCCGGTCCTTATTTCGGCAATGCGTTGCAGCGCGATTACTTCACCTATGGCATTGCCTTCGTCGAATATGGATATATTGATGAGGCGCAGGCTGCCTTCGAGCGTGCCACCGTCAGCCAGCCTGACTACGCCGCCGCGTGGTTCAACCTGGGCACCATTTATCTCAACAAGAAGATGTACCCGCAAGCGCAGAAGAGCCTGGCGGAAGCGGTTCGCCTGAACCCGAACGACGCGGATGCGTGGAACAATCTGGGCATGATTGCCGGACAACAAGAGAATTATGAGGAGGCCCTCAGAGATTTTCTGGCAGCCGCGCGAGCCAACCCCAACAATTCCCTGGCGGTTGAGAATATGATGCGGGTCTACCGCTTCCAGGGCCGCGCAGCCGACGCGCAAAAGTCTCTGGAGGAGTTGCTTGCCAAGGCGCCTGAGAATGCAAATCTTCACCTCGCACTGGGAATGGCCCTGGTGGCGCAGCGGGCCATGCCTCGGGCACGCGAAGAGTTGGAGACCGCCGTGCGGCTGCGGCCTGATAGCAGCGATGCCATGAACGACCTGGGTGCGGTTCTTTTACAGATGGGTCAGGCACAGGAGGCGCTCAGCTGGTTTGAAAAGTGCCGGCGCATCGCTCCGGATTTTGACCGGCCCTTTATCAACTCCGCGATGATCTACAACAGCAGCGGTCAGTCCGCGACGGGGCGACAAGTGCTCGAAGAATTCCTGACCCGGCATCCTGATAACGCGGACGTGCGCGCTGCCCTCGACAAGATGGGGTCGAAATGAAGACCTTGGTGGCCTCTTTCTTGCTGGCCACATTGGCCGTTCTCGGCGCCGAGGACGGCAGCATCACAGGGGTCGTGCGGGATGAACAAGGCGCTCCGATCGCGGGGGCTCAGGTCACGGCCACGGGCGAGAATTCTCCGACTCCTCTATCCACCACGAGTGACGCCCAGGGTACCTTTCACCTCGCTTCACTGCCGGCAGGCGACTACCGTTTGCAGACCGCGCACGACGGGTTTGTGACCGGCCTGTCAGCCGTTATCTCCGTTGCCGCGGGCGCCCAAGTGGCGATGCCCGTCACGCTGAGCCGGCCGCCCGCGGCTCGTCCCCAATTCGAAGCGGCGGGAGTGCGCGGCCTCATTGATCCTGGTGGATATTCTGCCTCCAGCAATGCCGCGGCGGCCTCCAGCTTGATCAAAGGAATCGCCGACATCAAGCGGACCGGCAATGATGCCACGACACCGGCGGAGACGAGTACGCCCTGCGGACTGGAACCAGCACTCAAGCGGGATGTGGAACAGAAGCCGGAGAGTGCCCAGGCAAGCCTTAAATTAGGCGAGTTTTACCTTGCACATGGGCAAGAAGCGAAGGCGCTCCCGATTCTGGAGCACGCGCGTAGCTTAAATAGAACCGACCAGGAGACGCTTGAACAGCTGACTGACGCCTATCTGCGGGCTGGGCGATTCGATGCGGCCAGGCAATTGCTGACGTCGTCTGTTGTTCAGGAAAGGCCCGCGATGTATCGTCTGGTTGCGCGGGCCGACGAAGGCACCGGGAAATTCACCGAGGCGTCGCACGCATATCAGCTCGCAGCCGACCAGGACCCTACCGAAGAGAACCTCTTTGGCGCCGGCTATGAACTCATATTGGCGGGGTTGCCGCGGGACGCTGAACAAGCCTTCGCGGCTGGGTTGAAGCGCTCTCCGCGGTCGCTAAAACTACTCATCGGTTTGGGCAGCGCACAATTTCTTGAGGGCCGGGCGGCTGAGTCGATACAGACGCTGTTGCGCGCGGTGGACCTCGATCCGGCAGACCCCCGGCCTTACGCATTTCTTTCCGGAGCCACTAGCACTGCTCATGACGATGCGGAGCGGGTTCACGTCGCCTTCGAACGCTTTCTGATCGTAGCTCCTGACAATCCCCGAGCTTCTTATTACCTTGCGCTTGCTATGTTGCATGAGCCCAACGCCGATCAGGCAACGAATCGCAGCCGTATCGAGGCTCTCCTGAAACGTGCCATCCTGCTGGATCCTGTCTTGCCGGACGCTCACTTTCAACTAGGCGTGCTCTACGAGCGGCAAGGAGATTACCAGGCTGCGGCACAAGAACTGGAGAAAGAGCTCAGCCTTTCGCCCAATTTGAAGGAGGCGCATTACCGCCTCGTCATTGCTTATCGACAAACAGGCCGCATGGATCTTTCGGCGAAAGAGATGCAACGATTTCGTGAAGCCCAGGAACGCTCCCCGGCACAGAAAGCCAGCATGGGCGTAGATATCGATCAATTTATCTCCGTCCTGGGAAAGCCGGAAGGCAAGGCGGCCGGCGGAAGTCTGTGCCCGGGCGATTTCCCGTAAAGTTGACCACCAGCTTTGGCGTGCCAGCTCCGGTATTCTTTGGGCTAACCTGCCAAGCTGCTGGGGCCGAATCGTCAGGACAACCCGGCACAAACACTTGCATGACCAGCCAATGAACTTCGCAGGCTGGGCGGGCGGGTGGTTACGCCTGCCCACGACGAACCCAACTTTCTACCCTTGCAGTAAGTTCGGCTCTGTAGAATCGTCCTAGCTTATGACTGTCCGCATGAAAGACATCGCGAAGAAGCTTGGCGTTTCAGCCGTCACCGTTTCTAAAGTTCTTCATGATCACCCGGACATCAGCGATGAAACGCGCAAGCGGGTCCTGGATTACATCAAAAAAGTAGACTACCAACCCAATATACTGGCGCGCAGCCTGGTGACCGGACGCAGCTTCCTGGTGGGACTCGTGGTACCGGATCTACTGCATCCCTTTTTCGCGGAGATCGCCAAATCCCTTTCCAGTTCGCTCGGCAGCAAAGGTTATCTACTCATCATTGCCTCATCGGAGGAAGATCCTGACCTTGAGGCCAGGGAGATTCGTCAATTGCAGGCGCGCCGTCTGGATGCACTCGTGATCGCCTCCTGCGCGATGGATAAAGCGCATATCGAAAAGCTTGCGCAACAAACCGAACCGTATGTACTGATCGATCGCAACTTCGACGGGATTCGTTCCAACTTTGTTGGAACCGATGATGTGAGTGCGGGCCGGATCGCAACCGAACATTTGATTCAGGTGGGCTGCCGCCGCATTGCCCACATCAGCGGTCGAGACAATAGCACCGGCCAGGGCAGGTTGGAAGGATATAAAGAGGCATTGCGTGCTGCCGGGCTTCGCTATCGGCCGGAATATGTCATCAGCCGCCCGAATGTCGACGTCGACAGCAACGAGCAGGGTAAGCGAGCCATGGAAATACTGCTTAGCCGCAAGCTCCGTCCCGACGCTGTCTTCTGCTACAACGACCCTCTTGCCATCGGTGCCATGGAAAAAATTCTGGACGAAGGCTTGAGCGTGCCGGACGACATTGCGGTCATCGGCTGCGGCAACCTGCACTTTGACTCGTCGCTGCGTGTAGCGCTTTCCAGCATCGATCAACAAAGCCATTTGATCGGCAAGCACGCTGGAGAGGTTCTGCTGGAGATATTCAAATCAAAAAAACCACCCGCGGCGCGCACCATTGTTCTTGAACCCACATTAGTCGCCAGGGCGTCTACCCGGCGAAATGGAACAGGTTCGTAGCAAGACCAGCTCTGGTCCTGGGGGGGCCGACTACGCCAGGAGAGGTAAAGATAAAAGCGATGTGATCACGCTGCCCCCAGTCGCTTGGTTGCTGTCCTGATCGGTTAAGGTACTTCCTGGCGTATGGCTCTTGCCTGCATTGAGCTCTTCTTTGCAGCGTTGATGCGTACACCCTACTCATCGAGCTTGATCATGATCTTCGAAAAGCGAGCCGGGTCGCTGCTCCACGCGGCCAGGGACTGGGGCGCCTGCTCGAGACTTACAATCCTGGTGATCGCATCGTCGACTGGGAATCGACCTTGTTCGAGCATTTCAATGACGGCGCGGAAATCTTCAGGCAGCGCGTTGCGAGAGCCCAGAATATCGAGTTCTTTCTGCACGAAGAGCCGCGTCTCATACGCGACCGGCTCTTTAGCGTACCCAATGTAAACCACGCGGCCCGTGAATGCGACCTCCTGCACGGCCGCGCGAAACGTCTCTGGAAGTCCAATGGCCTCGATGATGACGTCGGGACCATTGTCCCCGGTGAGGTCTGCCAGGCGTTCATGCAAGGAGTTATGCCGGGTATTGATGAGGTCCGTTGCCCCTGCCTTGCGCGCCAACTCCAGCTTCGCGTCGTCTACATCGATGGCAATCGTACGAGCTCCCAGGAAGCTCGATGCTGCAACCGATCCCAGGCCAACTCCACCGCAACCGATAATCGCCACGACATCGGACGCGTTTACACGCCCGCGAGCCACGGCATGGAAGCCCACCGTGAGTGGCTCTACCAGGCAAAGCTCCTTAAGAGAAAGCTTCGCTGGGTAAAGCTTATCCGGGCTCGCGGCGATGTACTCGGTCAGCGCGCCGTCACGCTGTACACCGAGCGTCTGGTTAAACTGGCACGCGTTTGGCCGACCACGTCTGCACGACGCACATTTGCCACAGCTGGTGTAAGGTGACAGGGTCACGTTTGTACCGGCAGCGAGGTCAGGACGGCCTGGCGTGTCGTAGAGTACCGTCGCAGCAACCTCATGCCCGAGAATGCGTGGAAAACTTACCATTGGGTTCTTCCCGCGATAACTATTGAGATCGCTGCCGCACAGACCGACTCTCCTGACCTTGAGCAGTATCTCTCCCGGTTTGGGTGAGGTTTCACCCACAGTCTCAACGGCTGCGTCGCCTGGTTGTCTCAGCACAAGTGCATGCATCGGGACGCTTCCTTTCAGAACCCTGTCGCTGCTCCACTTTTGGTTATGGATCTTACGATCCATCGGCCGTTTTTAGGCCTGCCTGCTGGTGGCGGCCGGACGGCCACACATAGTTGAAGTTGGGCCCGAGGGCGGCAAGGATCTCCTCGATCACACCAGCATCATCGCCGGGCTCAAGGGCGCGCAAATTTTCCTCCACCTGGTTGACCGTCGACATGCCGACTAATGTTGCGGCAACCGTGGGATGTGCCAGGCAAAAGCGGAGGGCAACTTCTGTCAGCGGTAAACCATGAGCCTTGCAGATCTCGTTCGCGCGGCGTCCGGCAGCGCGAACGGCATCAGGTGCAGGATGCCAGGCAGGGACCCCGCAGGGGCTGAGGATCCCCATATGCAGCGGCGATGCATTGATGAGCCCGATGGAGAGCTCGTTCACGAGTGGAGTCAGGATCGTGTCCATGTCGCAAACCATCAGGTTGTATCGGCAATAGCTCAGGATGGAATCGACCGGCGCTGATTTCGCGATGCTAACCAGGGTCCGCAAAGAATATCCGGTGATGCCGATATAACGGGCTTTTCCCTGCTGCTGCAGGGCGCGCAAAGCCGGGAGTGTTTCATTGACGATCTGGTCTACATCACCGAACTCCACGTCGTGCACCTGGAGCAGATCGATATAGTCCGTCTTAAGGCGGACGAGTGAATCGCAGACGCCGGCGACCACTTTACGAGCGGAGAAGTCGAAATCGTCTGCACCGTAGCGTCCACACTTGGTTGCCAGAATGACCTTATGACGCACGCCGGCCAGGGCCACCCCGAGGCGCTGCTCGGCCAGAGTCACGCCATAGTACGGCGACACATCGAAGAAGTTGATACCACGTTCGATCGCATAGTGAACGGCAAGATTGCTTTCAACCGGATCCGTAACCGAGAACACATCGCCCAGCGGAGAGGCGCCGAACCCGAGGACAGATAGCTCCAAGTCGGTACGGCCGAGTTTCCTATAGCGCATCGACTGCCGGTCCGAGTCTTCCATGAGGATGCAATAATACTTTACATTTATCGTTACAGTAAACGACAATTATGCCATCGCGCAAGCGAGCCGTGAAGACACAGCCAGCCTGAACTAGCTTCGGAACGAACGTCGATCTCAGACGACAAGTTCGAGCTGCTCCATTGCCCCGCCAATATCACTTAAGGGCGATCCTGACTCTTGGGGATCAGATGCGGCGCGAAACCATCCTGGCCGGGAGTTTGGGAATGCAGGTATCGAAAGCGACGGGTAGCAAAACTGAGGAAAGCCGTAAGGCAAAAAGGGTGTTTCCGGCCGGACAGACTGGGTTGTTCGTACTGGTGACGGCGCTGTTTTTCCTCTGGGGAATGTCGAACAACCTTACCGACATTCTGGTGCAACAGTTCCGGAAGTCATTTGAGCTTTCGCGGTTCGCCGCGCAGCTTGTATCGACCGCAAACTTCACGGGGTATTTCTGCATGGCAATCCCGGCGGCCCTGCTGATGCGGCGCCGCGGATACAAAATGGGCATCGTCCTGGGTCTGGTGCTGTTCGGATCGGGAATGCTACTGTTCTGGCCGGCGGCGGTAAGTGGAAGATATCTTCCCTTTCTGGTGGCGTTGTTTACCGTGGGGTGCGGCGCATCGGTGTTGGAGACAGCGGCAAATCCATTCATAGCGCAGTTTGGACCGGCGGAGACAAGTGAACGGAGACTGAACTTTGCACAGGCGTTCAATCCGCCGGGAACGATCCTGGGAGTGCTGATCGGGGCGCGGTTCATTTTCTCAGGAGTTGAGCTGAAGGCTCCGCAGGTGGAGGCGATGAAGAAGGCCGGCACGTATGGGGCCTATCTGCATGCCGAGTTGATGCGTGTGGTGCCGACTTATCTGGGATTGGGATTGATCGTGTTGCTGTTTGCGCTGCTGCTGTCGCGTATGAAGTTTCCTTCGCCGGGGAGTGAGCATTCAGGCGAGTCCAGCGGCTCTGGGAGCTTCCGGACGCTGCTGCAGTATCCTCATTTGTGGTTTGCGGTGATGGCGAACATGTGCAACGTCGGGGCGCAGATCTGCATGTGGAGCAATTTAATTCTGTATATGAAGCAGTACACGCCGGTGACCGAGCGCAGGGCGGCAAATTATCTGACCGGCACCCTGGTCGCTATGCTGGTGGGCCGATTCGTCTCGACACAGATTATGAAGTACGTCCCGGCCAGCAGGCTGTTGGGCATCTATGGAGCAGCGAACGTGCTACTGATGACAATAGCTGTTACGCGGCCGGGATGGGGTGGGGCCTATGCGATTGTAGCGGCGGGGTTCTTCCTATCGATCATGTTTCCAACAATTTTTGCGCTAGGATTGAAGGGGTTGGGAGACAACACAAAGCTGGCCGGATCGTTCCTGGTGATGGCGATTGTGGGCGGGGCGTTGTTTCCGCTTGCGCTTGGATGGGTCGCGCAGAAGACCGGGAGTTTTGCACTGGGATATACCATTCCGCTTCTGGGGTTCGCAGGGGTGGGGGTATATGGGTTTGTAGTGCCGCTGATCCTGCCTCCACCGGAGAACACCGACCCGAGTGCCGAGGTCATCACGGCAGAGTTCGGGCAGGGCTTCTAAACAAAGACCACATCGGTGAACTGCGGCTCTCACGAACTCGAAGAGATTTCCGGAAACCAGACTTAATCCACCATCCCGGGGGAAAATCTCTTATCGTATTCGGCTGTTTTTTTCGTTTGCTATGTGATAACAACGAAGTCTCGGTCCCTTTCCTTCACCTTGGCGAAATATTTCTTTCGATGATTGGGAGGACACGGGTGAACCACCTCTCCGCCGTCTTGAGCGGCACGCTCAACATCTCGGGGTGTCCTGAATTGTCGCCCCTCGCGTCGCCACGGCTTTTACCACGCGCCGACTTTTGAGTGGCAGTATCGGGTCGAGAGATGAGAGTATTCTGCGCCCCTTCTCTGCGTCAACGAACTGCTTTCCATCCAGGGTCACGGTGGGGCCTCTTGCTCTTTCGCCGTCCTCCACATCGCCCATGGAACCAGAAAATGAGATCGCTTGGTGGGCCTCATGCTGTCCTTTCTGGCGAAGGTATTCCCTCTGGGCTATGGAAGTAAGCCAGGTCCTAAAATGCGAATTACTCTTGAAGCTGTGGCTGTGGATGAGCAGCCACATTTCCAACAAGATGTTGGAGCGCTATTCGCATACTCGGAATGAAGCCAAACGGGCGGCGATCGCAGCCTTCGATGATCCAGCCGCTTGGACTACCCCAGATTCCACAACATTCTGCGGAGGCCAAATCTGATAGCGTTCAGTAGGTTGTTGTTTTAATGGGTTCTGCGTGGTGCGCGCGGAGAGATTCGAACTCCCGACCTTCTGGTTCGTAGCCAGACGCTCTATCCAACTGAGCTACGCGCGCATGCGTTACCCACACAAGACTATCAAACAGGGCTAAAAACGCCAAGTTTCCGGCTTCCCCGACGCGCCCGTCCTGCATCCAAATTGTTCAATGGCACGCCCCTATTGGTCCGGACAGATCTCGCTCTCCCTGGTTAGTTTCGCGGTTGAACTTTATCCCGCAAGCAACTCCGCTCGCGCCTTCCAATTCCACCAGATTGACCGGGCGACCGGTCAGCGGATTCATCACCAGAACGTCGTTGCCGATGGAGACGACGAAGGCTCCGAGGCGGTGGAGAAATCCGAGATCGTGAAGGGTTACGAATACGAGAAGGGCAAGTACGCCATCATCGAACCGGATGACCTGAAGCGGCTCCGGATTCCCGGCAAGGACACCCTGGAAATCGTCCAGTTTTCCCCCGCCGACGAGCTGCCTCCCTCGCTCTTCGAAAAGCCCTACTTCGTTGTCCCGAAGAAGGGTCCGCAAGCGACCGCCTTTGCGGTCGTGCGCGAGGCAATGATCCAGAGCGGTATGGTCGGACTTGGCGAAATCGCCTTTGCCGGCCGGGAACACCTGGTTGCGTTAGCACCTCCCGCCGATAAAAAGCAGCTGGGCATGATGCTGTAT
>Ga0302326_10022534_pt1 | contig 12871 bp, 11 predicted proteins | sample Palsa_T0_3_FD_202264 | JGI IMG/M metagenome (GOLD analysis project Ga0302326, IMG submission 202264) | Peat permafrost microbial communities from Stordalen Mire near Abisko, Sweden - Palsa_T0_3 | ecosystem: Environmental > Terrestrial > Soil > Palsa > Peat permafrost | place: Sweden: Abisko... | reverse complement strand
TCAAGGCTTCGACGGCTTTCTCGGCAGCTTTTTGTTCGGCTTCTTTCTTGGTCCGACCGCTGCCAGAGCCGTACGAGGTGTCCATCAGAACGACGACGGCGACGAATTCCCGCAGGTGATCGGGCCCGCTGGCGGTCACGCGGTAGTTCACCGCGCCAAGACCGCGGGCGGCGGCCAATTCCTGCAGGGTGGTCTTCCAGTCCAGCAGGCCGCCGGTGTCCAGCAGTTTGCTGAACAGCCGCAGGATCACGTCTTGCGCCACATCCACGCCGTGCTGCAGGTAAATCGCGCCGAGCAGTGCCTCCAAGCTGTCGGCGAGAATGCTGGATTTGTCGGTCCCGCCCGATTTGAGCTCGCCCCGTCCCAAGAACAGGTGCGCGCCGAGTCCCTGGTCGGTCAGACCGCGCGCAACGCCGGCGAGCGCCTGGGTGTTGACCACCCCGGCACGCATCTTGGCCAGATCACTTTCGGGGCGGTCGGGGTGTCGATCGTAAAGATGGTGAGTGACGGTCAGACCGAGCACCGCGTCACCGAGAAATTCGAGTCGCTCGTTGGTTTTCAGGCCGCCGTTCTCGTAGGCGTAGCTGCGATGTGTCAACGCCAGGGTCAACAAGTCATCGTCCAGCTCCACGCCGAGCGCGTCGAACAGATCACTCATTGGCCGCCCCGTCGCCGTCGGGCGGCAGCAACGCCGCCAGCTTGGACCAGCGCGGATCGATGTCGTCGTGGTGATGACCGGGTTCGGCGCTCGCCAGCGGGACGCCGCAGTTGGGGCAGAGGCCGGGGCAGTCCGCGCGGCACACCGGCGAGAACGGCAACTCCAGGCCGATGGCGTCGATGATCGGCTGTTCCAGGTCGACCATGTCGTTAACGACGCGCCCGACCTCGTCTTCGTCGGTGGTGGCCTCGGTGACGCTGTCGGGATAGGCGAAGAGCTCGGTCAGGGCGACCTCGATGCGTTCGCCGAACGCTGTGAGACAGCGCGAACATTCGCCGGTGATCGGTGCCGACAGAGTGCCGGTGACCAGTACGCCTTCCGAGACGGACTCGACGCGAAGGTCGAGGTCCAGGGGCGCGCCAGCCTCGACTCCGTTCAGGTCCAGACCGATGTGCGACGGGCTGGCCACCGTGCTGGTCAGCGGGAACATCGCACCGGGGCGTCGACCGAGCTTGATGACGTCGACCGAGAACGGCGAGCTCCGGTGCGGTTGCGCCGTGTGGCGCTGCTTCCGGGCCATGGCCGCAATTCTACGGGCGTGTCACGACCCTCTCGCGCCACCGCGCTGGCTGGTGGCGGGGCTACCGCTGCGCGTAGTCGTGCACGCCGGCCGCCGTCCGCAGTTGGTGGCGGCCGCGGTTGACCGAGCGCAGGGTGGTGTTGAGGTGCTCCTCGAACTCCGCGAGCTTGCTGTCGACGTAGATGTCGCACTCGCCGCGCAGCCTGTCGGCCTCAACGTGCGCCGCGTCGATCAATCGGGCGGACTCGGCGTTGGCCGACTGCACGACCTCAGTCTGCGACACCAGGCGCTGCTGTTCCTTGATGCCTTCCTGCACGGCCTTCTCGTAGGAGATATTGCCGTTCTCGACGAGCCGGTCGGCTTCGGTCTTGGCGCGGCCGGTGGTGGCCTCGTATTCCCGTTTGGCCGCGGCGCCTATCCGATTCGCCTCTTCGCGGGCCTCGCCGACCATCCGGTCGCTGTGCTGACGTGCCTCGCTAACCATCCGGTCGGCCTGCGCCTTCGCGTCGGCGAGGATGCGATCGGCTTCCGCGCGGGCGTGGTTGAGCAGCGAATCCGACTCGGTGGTGGCTGTCGACATCACGGAGTCCGCATGTGTCTTGGCCTCGTGCAGCAGCGAGTCGCGGGCGTCGAGCACGTCCTGAGCGTCGTCGAGCTCGCCCGGGATCGCGTCTTTGATGTCGTCGATCAGTTCCAGCACGTCGCCACGGGGCACGACGCAGCCCGCAGTCATCGGCACGCCACGAGCTTCCTCGACAATTCCGCCCAGCTCATCGAGCGCCTCAAAAACTCGGTACACGGCAATACCCTCCCGGCATCGTTGTTGTTACTAGTGTGCCTGCTGTTACTTCTGTGACCGCGTTGCTGGACACGGTGTGTCGGGTATTCGGGCCCGGCAATATCGCAATCACCTGCACACTTGACGCAATTATGTTCGTTTCGGCGCATCTGCGGCAACGCTGGACCGAGCCCGACATGCGGGTAGACGCACCGTCCGTAAGATGTGGAATACCCCCTAGGGGTACTCGGTTGGAGATGCTATGGCACATGCGTTAGGACACGCACTGGCCCTGGCTGGGTCGATGACGTGGGAAATCCTGTGGGCGCTGATCCTTGGTTTCACACTGTCGGCGGTGGTGCAGGCCGTCGTGCGCAGATCGACCGTGGTGGCGTTGCTGGGCGACGATCGGCCGCGCACCCTGGCCGTCGCGGCCGGTTTGGGCGCCGCATCCTCGTCGTGCTCGTATGCCGCGGTGGCGCTGGCAAGGTCGCTCTTCCGCAAGGGAGCCAATTTCACCGCCGCGATGGCGTTCGAGATCGGGTCGACGAATCTGGTGCTGGAATTGGGCATCATCCTTGCCCTGCTGATGGGCTGGCAATTCACCGCGGCGGAGTTCGTCGGCGGCCCACTGATGATCGTGGTGCTCGCCGTGCTGTTCCGACTGTTCGTCCGCGCGCGAATTATCGATACCGCCCTGGATCAGGCCGACCGCGGACTGGCGGGTTCGATGGAAGGCCATGCCGCCATGGACATGTCGATTCAACGCGACGGTTCGTTCTGGCAGCGCCTGGTGTCGCGAGAGGGCTTCACGTCGGTCTCGCATGTGTTCGTTATGGAGTGGAGCGCGATCCTTCGCGATCTCATCGTGGGTCTGCTGATCGCCGGTGCGATCGGCGCCTGGGTGCCCGAAACTTTCTGGCAGCACTTCTTTTTTATCAGTCACCCTGTGCTGTCGGCATTATGGGGACCGATTGTGGGACCCATCGTCGCCATCTTTTCGTTCGTCTGCTCGATCGGCAACGTGCCGTTGGCGGCCGTGTTGTGGAACGGCGGCATCAGCTTCGGCGGCGTCGTCGCGTTCATCTTCGCCGACCTGCTCATCCTGCCGATCCTGAACATCTACCGGAAGTACTACGGCACTGCGATGATGCTGACGCTGCTCGGCACCTTCTACGCATCGATGGTCGTTGCCGGTTATCTCGTCGAATTGATCTTCGGGGCAGCAGGATTCATACCGTCGCAGCGCAACGCGATGGTGATGGACGCCGGCATTTCGTGGAACTACACCACCTGGCTCAACATCGCGTTCCTCGCGTTGGCCGTAGTGCTGGTCGTCCGATTCGTGAGGACGGGCGGCATCCCGATGCTCCGCATGATGGGCGGTTCCCCCGACGCGGAACACGATCACGGTCACGACCACCACTGCCATTAGCGGTCGACGCGTGCTTCAGGCCCCCTATTTCTGTCTGACTCGCAATTTTGCCGGAGCCCCGCATGCGGGATCATCGTTGCTCGAGGGATTACCGGCACGGTAGAGCAGCCGTTTGAGTTGGCGCCGTTCCGACGCGCTGAGGTGCGCAAGCATCTGCTCGTCGGCTTCGCCGATCGCGACTTCGGCCCGTTCGAGCAGCGCGCTGCCTTTCCGGGTGAGTTGAGCGGGCAAAGCGCGGCCTGACGGCGCGGTGGCAGGGCGGGTGACGAGGCCCATGTCCTGCAGTCCTTGCAGAACCTGATTCATCGCCTGCGCGGTGACGTGGGTGTGCCGGGCCAGTTCGGCGCTGGTCCGGCCCGGATCGTCGTCGAGGATGCGCAGGCACACGAACTCGGGCAATCCCAGGCCTAGCGGCCGTAGCGCCATCGCGGCCTGAGGTCGCAGTCGCGCCATCAACCGTCGCACCAGGAAGCCCAGTGATTGATCCTCGGATTCGGCCATCGCCTCAATGCTGACATGCGACCGACGATCTGGTGCACAACGCGGGCATTCAAAAACACCTATATCAAGTTACTTGACACGCATGGGCCAGCGCGGGTATCAACTAAGTAGATCTAACAGTAGCGACTGGGTCAATCGATCAGTCGCCTCACAGATGAAGGAGAACAACAATGTCCGGTAACGGATTCTTCGGTGGCCCCGGCTTTGGTGGCCCCGGCTTTGGCGGCCCCGGCTTTGGCGGGCCCGGATTTGGTGGTCCCGGCTTCGGCGGCGGTCCCGGCTGGGGCGGACCCGGCCAGGGCGGGCAAGGCTTCGGGGGACACTGGGGCCGACCCGGTCCCGGCGGGCGTCACAAGCGATTGGTCGTGGGTACCGCAGCCCTGCTGCTCGATGGGCCCGCTAACGCCGAACAACTTGTTCAGCGTGTCTCCGAAGCCACCGACGGTGCGTTCGCGCCTCCGCAAGGACTCGTCGAGCTGGCGATCGGCAAGCTGGCCGGCCGCGGTTTCGTGAGCGTGAGCGACGGGGAGGCCACCCTGACCGAGTTGGGCCGGAATGTGTTGCAGTGGAAAGGTATCAGCAGCGAGACCATCCATGCGCGGCTCGCTCAGGCCGGCAAGTTCGGCGATTTCGCCAAGATCCGGTGGGGCCTGTTCGAGCTCGCCGGCCTGGCGCGGACCATCCACTGGTCGGGCACCGACGCGCAGAAGGCGAAACTCGCCGAAGCGCGGACGAAGGTTCTGACCGCGATCACGGAAGCCAAGCAGTCGCTGCACGGCGCACTCGCCGAGAGCTGACATACCCACATCATTAGCGCGGCCGCGGCTTTCGCCCGGCCGCGCTGGTGTGTCAACGCGAGCGCAGTTTCTCGGCCAGCCGCCGATTCACCGGTTCGGGCAGCAGTTCCGACACGTCACCGCCCAGCGTCGCGACCTCTTTGGCCAGCGACGACGAGACGAACGAATACCGCGGGGTGGTCGCAACGAAGAAGGTGTCGACGCCCGCGACATGTTTGTTCATCTGCGCCATCTGCAGCTCGTATTCGAAGTCGGTGCCGGTGCGCAGACCTTTGACGATCGCCGTCATCCCTTGAGATTTGACGAAGTCGACCACTAGGCCCTGCCCCGACTCCACCCGCAAGTTCGGCAGATGCGTCGTCGACTCTTCGATCATCGCGATCCGCTCGTCGATGTCGAACATGCCCTTCTTCGCGGGGTTGATCAGGATCGCCACGACCACGACGTCGAACTGGGCCGCGGCCCGTTCAAAGACGTCGATATGGCCCAGCGTCACCGGATCGAATGACCCGGGGCATACGGCGCCGCTCATGACGCGCGCCGCCGACGATGCAACGCGAAGCGATGAGGAGGAGCGGCGCTCATGACGGAAAACGGTACACCTTGGGTCAGAGCCGTTCTGCCAGCTCCAGACGGGTGTCGCCGTAAACTCGCGGCTTCCAGGGCTCCCAGTCCGGCGGCCAGCTCAGCGGCGCACCGGCCGCGGCGCGCTCGACGATCGCCAACGTCCCGTCGTGCACCCAGCCGTGAGCGGTCAACGCAGCGATGACGGCGTGCACTTCGGCGGCGTCCACCTCGTACGGCGGATCGACCAGCACGAGGTCGAACGGGGCCGCCGCTCCCCCGGACAGCACGGTCGCCACCAAGCCGCGGCGCGCCGTCGCACCGGGTAGGTCGAGCGTCGCGATGTTGCGTTCGAGCACCGCCACCGCACGACGGTCCGACTCGACGAACAACGCCGACGCCGCACCACGCGACAACGCCTCCAGGCCCAGCGCACCTGAGCCGGCATAGAGATCCAGCACCGAGAGACCGGTCAGATCCAGCCGCGCGCTCACGATGTTGAAGAGCGACTCACGGACGCGATCGGTCGTCGGTCGAGTTCCCCGCGGCGGGACCGCAATACGCCGTCCGCCGGCGACACCGCCAACGATGCGGGTCAGGCGAGCACCACCAACAGATCCCCGCCCTCAACCTGGGCCGTGTTCGATACCGCCACCCGCTCCACCGTGGCGTCGGCCGGCGCAGTGATCGGGGCTTCCATTTTCATCGCCTCGATGGTGGCGACGGTCTGCCCGGCGCTCACCTTGTCACCGACGGACACCCCGACGGTGACCACACCGGCAAAGGGCGCGGCGACATGATTCGGGTTGGCGCGGTCAGCTTTCTCCGCGGCCGGAACCTCGCTGGCGATACTGCGATCCCGCACTTCCACCGGCCGCAACTGACCATTGATGATGAACATCACCGTGCGCATCCCACGTTCGTCGGGTTCGGAGATCGCCTCCAACCCGATCAACAGCTCCACACCGGGTTCCAACTGCACCCGGTGCTCCTCTCCTTGCCGTAGGCCGTAGAAGAACTGATTGGCCGACAGCCGCGACGTGTCGCCATAGGTCTCCGAGTGCGCCTCGAATTCCTTTGTCGGACCGGGAAACAACAGCCGATTCAGGGTCGCTTGGCGTTTGTGCCCCTGCAGTGCCAGCGTGGTCTCGTCCTCGGGGGTCAACTGCTCGAGGGGCTTGGGCTCGCCGCGACCAGCCAGTGCTTTCGACCGCAAGGGTTCTGGCCAGCCGCCCACCGGGTCGCCGAGATCTCCGCGCAAGAACCCGAGCACCGACTCCGGGATGTCGAGTTGCTCTGGATTCGAAGCGAACTCGTCGGCGCTCAGGCCCGCGCCGACCAGTGCCAGCGCAAGATCGCCGACAACCTTCGACGACGGCGTGACCTTGATCAGCCTGCCCAGCACCCGATCGGCGCCGGCGTAGGCCTCTTCGATTTCCTCGAACCGGTCCCCCAGCCCCAGCGCGATGGCCTGCTGACGAAGATTCGACAGCTGACCGCCGGGGATTTCGTGGTGATACACCCGTCCTGTCGGTCCAGGCAGCCCGGATTCGAAGGGCGCGTACACCTTTCGCAAGGCCTCCCAGTACGGCTCCAGCTCACAGACTGCCGCGAGCGACAGTCCGGTGTCGTACTCGGTGTGCGCGGCGGCCGCCACGATCGAGCTCAACGCGGGCTGGCTGGTGGTTCCGGCCATCGGGGCCGCGGCGCCGTCGACCGCGTCGGCGCCCGCCTGCCAGGCTGCGACGTAGCTGGCCAGCTGACCGCCCGGGGTGTCGTGGGTGTGCACGTGCACCGGTAGGTCGAAGCGACTGCGCAACGCACCGACCAGTTGCCGTGCGGCCTGGGGGCGCAGCAGGCCTGCCATGTCCTTGATGGCCAGCACGTGCGCGCCGGCGTCCACGATCTCCTCGGCCAGGTTCAGGTAGTAGTCCAGCGTGTAGAGATTCTCAGCCGGATCGCACAGATCTCCGGTGTAGCACATCGCGACTTCGGCTATCGCAGAACCTGTTTCGCGTACCGCGTCGATCGCCGGGCGCATCGATTCCAGGTTGTTCAGCGCGTCGAAGATCCGGAAGATGTCAATGCCCGTTGCCGTGGCCTCCTCGACGAACGCGGATGTGACCAGCTCCGGATAGGGCGTGTAGCCGACGGTATTGCGGCCGCGCAGCAGCATCTGCAGGCAGATGTTGGGCATCAGTTCGCGCAGCTCTGCCAGCCGTTCCCAGGGGTCTTCCTTGAGGAATCGCAGCGCCACGTCGTAGGTCGCACCGCCCCAGCACTCCACGGACAGCAACTGCGGCATGGTCCTGGCGATATACGGCGCAACCAATCCCAGCCCGCTGGTGCGCACCCGTGTCGCCAACAGCGACTGATGGGCGTCGCGAAAGGTCGTGTCCGTCAGGCGCACACCCGCCGAGTCCCGCAGCCAGCGCGCGAAACCTTCGGGACCCAACTCGACCAGTAGCTGCTTGGATCCAGCGGGCGGCGCGACGTGCAGATCGATGTCCGGCAGCTTGTCTTGCGGATACACCGGCGACGGTCGTGAACCGTGCGGCTGGTTGACCGTCACGTCGGCCAGGTAGTTGAGGATCTTGGTGCCGCGATCGGCCGATGACCGCGCGGTGAGCAGAGCCGGGCGCTGCTCGATGAACGACGTGGTGACGTGGCCGGCCTGGAAGTCCGGATCGTCCAGGACTGCTTGCAGGAACGGGATATTCGTCGACACGCCACGGATACGGAACTCTGCGATCGCGCGGCGCGCGCGTTTGACCGCGGTAGGGAAGTCGCGACCCCGGCAGGTCAGCTTGACCAGCATGGAATCGAAGTGCGCGCTGATCTCGGCACCCAGATTCGTCCCGCCGTCCAACCGTATGCCCGCCCCACCCGGGCTGCGGTAGGTGCTGATCCGTCCGGTGTCGGGCCGGAAACCGTTAGCCGGGTCTTCGGTGGTGATCCGGCATTGCAGCGCGGCACCGTGCGGCTGGATGTCCTCCTGCCGCAAACCCAGATCATCGAGCGTCTCCCCACCCGCAATACGGAGCTGACTGGAGACCAAGTCGACGTCGGTGATTTCCTCCGTGACGGTGTGCTCGACCTGGATCCGCGGATTCATCTCGATGAAGACGTGATGACCGCGCTCGTCGAGCAGAAATTCCACGGTGCCTGCGTTGCTGTATCTGATGTGGCGGGCGAAGGCCACCGCATCGGCACAGATCTTGTCCCGCACCTCGGTGGGCAGGTTCGGCGCAGGTGCCAGCTCGACGACTTTCTGGTGGCGCCGCTGCACACTGCAATCCCGCTCGTACAGATGGATCACATTGCCGTGCGTGTCGGCCAAGATCTGCACTTCGATGTGGCGCGGGTTGAGCACGGCCTGCTCGAGATACACCGTCGAATCCCCGAACGCCGACTCGGCTTCCCGGCTGGCCGCCTCGATGGCTTCGGGCAACGCATCGGCATCGGTGACCCGCCGCATGCCGCGGCCACCGCCGCCGGCGACCGCTTTGACGAACAACGGGAACTCGATGTCGGCCGACGCCGCCACCAGCTCGTCGACTGAGGACGACGGCGCCGAGGACGTCAGCACGGGCAGTCCGGCTTCGCGCGCTGCGGCGACGGCACGGGACTTATTACCGGTCAGCGCAAGCACTTCGGCCTTGGGGCCGACGAACGTGATGCCCTTCTTCGCGCACTCGGCGGCCAGCTGAGGGTTCTCCGACAGGAACCCGTACCCCGGGTAGACCGCGTCCGCGCCCGCACGGCGGGCGGTGTCGACGATTTCGCTGACGGACAGATACGCCCGGACCGGGTGGCCGATCTCGCCGATCTGATAGGACTCGTCAGCCTTCAAGCGGTGCAACGAATTACGGTCTTCGTACGGGTAGACGGCGACGGTGCCGACGCCGAGTTCGTAGGCGGCCCGGAACGCTCGCACGGCGATCTCACCGCGATTGGCAACCAGCACTTTGGAGATCACGTACGTCCCTATCGTTCGGTTGTTCAGATCAGCGTCGACCAGTAGTCCCAGAACCGGGCCACGATCATCAAAAAGACGGCAGTGAACCACAGCGTCGCGATCGACCACCGCCAATGGTAGAGCTCACGCGCGATGACGTTGCCGCCCTCTGAACCGGACGGTCCGAACGCGATCGAGGCAACCACCACCAGCAGCGAGATGGTCGCGACCCACACCACCATGCAATACGGGCACAACGCCCCGATGCGGTAGAGGCTCTGAAATATCAGCCAGTGCACGAAACCGGCGGCGGCCAGCGTACCCAATGTGATACCAACCCAATACCATTGCGGTAGGCGCACTTTCGTCACCGCCAGCAGACCGGTGACCGTGACGACACTGAACGCGGCGATGCCGATCAGCGAGTTGGGAAAACCCAGCGCCGACGCTTGCGGCGTCGTCATCACCGAACCGCACGACACGATCGGGTTGAGGTTGCATGACGGAACATACGACGGGTTTAGCAGGAGTTCGATCTTCTCGACGGTCAGGGTGGCCGAGGCGATCAGCCCGATCACCCCGGCGAACAGCACCCACCACGCCCTGGCAGGCGATACCTGTGGTTCATCCGGCCGCGATATCGAATCCTCTGCCGGTTCTTCAGGCTTGGCTGACGCCGTGGCGATCACGACGCCGCGGGGGCTGCAGCCGGCTCGAGGCCGGGCACATCCCCGACGATCTCTTTGATCTTGGCCACGAACGCATCCGGCGTCGTCCACTGGTAGTCCTGGCCGTTGATGCGGACCGTCGGAGTGGCGTGGATACCGGCAGCCGCTGCCAGTCCGTCGACCATCGGTGTGTACTTGTTGTCCTTGATGCAGTCCGGAACCTTGCCCACAACGCCGGACTCGCGGGCGATCTCGATCAGCTTCGCGTTGTCCGGGAACGTCGTGCCGGTCTCGGAAGGCTGAATCTGGGTGGTGTAGAGCGCGGTGTGGAATCGCCGGAATGCATCGTTCGACTCGTCGGCCACGCAGTATGCGGCGTTGCCGGCTCGCGACGAGTACTCCTCGTTCTGCGGGCGGCTGAGCAGACCCGTCATGTAGTAGTCGGCGGCGATCGCGCCACTGTCGATCATGTTCGACACCGTCGGCCCGAATTGCCGCTCGAAATTGCCGCACGCCGGGCAGAGGAAGTCTTCGTAGAACGAGACGACCGCCTTCGGGTCCTTGCTGCCATCCTTGGTTACGAGCTTGCTCGTCGTCACCCGGATCGCCTTCTGCGCGGTACCCGAGGTCTTCTTGTCGTGCGAGATGACGATGTAGCCGACGAGGACAACGGCGAAGATGACCACGATCGACGTGAGCCCGATTCTGACCAGGAGGTCGCGTCGGCGCGTAGCTGCGTTCAGGTCGTAGCTGGCTGGGCGTTTGGATTTAGCGGCTTTATCGCCCATGGTTTCCTCACCACTTCCGGATTGTCGACGTCACTGTCCGACCACGGTGCGGCCGGCGATCGCGCTCAAGCCTACCGGCGTTGTCGCTCCAGGCCAGCACGGTGACGATGCGGGCCGGTACAGCCCGAGGAGGAGGCGTGCAATCAAACTCAGCACGGTGACGATGCGGGCCGGTACAGCCCGAGGAGGGGGTACGCCCCCTCGCCGCTGCGCGGCTGGAGATACCCCCACCCGCCTGCGGGGGCGAGGCGTGCGATCAAACTCAGACGCGGCTCAGGTGAGCCCGCAACGCCGAAATCAGCTCGGTGGTGGCCAGCGCGCTGCCGCCGCCGAGCGGAAACAAGCTGGCGAACCCGTGGGTCAGCGCACCCATCGAGCGCGAGTCGACGGGTGTTCCGGCCGTGCGCAACGCCGCAGCGTAGCTGTCACCCTCGTCGCGCAGCGGGTCGAAGCCCGCGGTCGCGATCAGCGCCGGAGGTAGCCCCGCCAGCGAATGGGCCAGCAGCGGCGACACCCGCGGGTCGGCGGCGTCGACGCCCGATCCGCCCAGGTACTGCTCGTTGAACCAGTCGATGTCGGCCCTGGTCAACAGAAAGCCGTCGGCGAACAGGCTCAACGACCTGGTCTTCGCGGTGAAGTCGGTGCGCGGATAGATCAGCCACTGCAGCACCGGCTGGGCTTTTCCAGGACCGTCCTCGTCGCGCGCCCGCTGCGACACCACGGCGGCCAGGTTGCCGCCGGCGCTGTCGCCGCCGACCGCGATCTTGTCCGGGATCGCGCCGAGGTCGGCAGCGTGCTCGGTTGCCCACAGGAACGCCGCGTAGGCGTCCTCGGCCGCGGCCGGTGCCGGGTGTTCAGGAGCCAGCCGGTAGTCGATCGACAGCACGTGAACATCGGCGTCTCGACATGTCAGCCGGCAGAGCGGATCGTGGGTGTCCAGGTCGCCGAGGACCCATCCGCCGCCGTGGAAGAAGACCACCAACGGCGCAGGCTCCGGCGTCGCCGGGCGGTAGTGCCGAGCGGGGATCGGTCCGGCCGGCCCGGGTATCGACAGCTCGTTCACGCCGACGTGAATCTGCGGTCCGGCGAAACCCAGGGTCATCTCCCGCATCTGCGCTCGGGAGATGGCGACGTCCCCGCCCACCATCAGGCCGTTCATGCCGAATGCACGCATCCCGGACAGCGCCAGCTGCAGCGTGGGGTCCAGTGTGTTGCCGTCGATCGTCACCGAGCGGCCGCCCGACAGCAGACGTTTGGCGCCGGTCGGCACCCAGGGGATCACCTTGAGGCCGACGCTGGTCGCGACACTCTGCAGCCGACCGGACAGGCCACCGGCCCTGAGTTGCGGCTCTGGCACGCCTGGCAGACTTCGTGTCATGGCTAGTTCCTTGAGTCCCTCGGTCCCACTGAACGACGGTAATTCCATCCCCGCGGTCGGATTCGGCGTATTCAAGATTCCGCCGGCGGAAGCCGAGCAGGCGGTGGGCACCGCTGTACAGGCCGGTTACCGCCATATCGACACCGCGGCGGTGTACGGCAACGAGCGCGAAACCGGCCGCGCGGTCGCCGAGTCCGGCGTGCCCCGCGACGAACTCTACTTGGTGACCAAGCTGTGGAATGCCGACCAGGGCTACGACAGCACGCTGAGCGCGTTCGACACCAGCATGGACCGACTCGGCATCGATTACCTCGACCTGTATCTGGTGCACTGGCCGGTGCCCACACTGAACAACTTCGTCGACACCTTCAAGGCGTTCGCCTACCTGCGCGACCAGGGCCGGATCAGGTCCATCGGAGTCAGCAACTTCGAACCCGAGCACCTCGAGACCCTCATCGACGCCACCGGCATCGTGCCCGCCGTCAACCAGGTCGAACTGCATCCACGGCTGCCGCAAACCAAGTTGCGCGAGGTGCACGCCCGCCTGGGCATCGCCACCGAAGCGTGGGGCCCGCCGGGACAGGGATCGCTGCTGACTGATCCGAAAATCACCGCCGTCGCCGACAGCGTCGGCCGAACACCCGCCCAGGTCCTGGTTCGATGGCATATTCAACTCGGTAATATCGTCATCCCGAAGTCGGTAAACCCCAAGCGGATCGCGAGCAACATCGATGTGTTCGATTTCGAACTCAGCGATGACGACATG
>Ga0302326_10022533_pt1 | contig 12871 bp, 13 predicted proteins | sample Palsa_T0_3_FD_202264 | JGI IMG/M metagenome (GOLD analysis project Ga0302326, IMG submission 202264) | Peat permafrost microbial communities from Stordalen Mire near Abisko, Sweden - Palsa_T0_3 | ecosystem: Environmental > Terrestrial > Soil > Palsa > Peat permafrost | place: Sweden: Abisko... | reverse complement strand
GAGCTCGAGCTGGAGCTCTCCGATCCGAACCCCGCGCGAGCCCAGGCGATGGCAAAGCTCCTCGCCACGGTGCACCGGGAGCTCGAGGGCGAGGTGATCGTCCCCCGGGGAACCCGCCGCACCGAGCCCACCCATGAGCAGCTGCGCGTGCTGATCGTCGATGACGACCGCGCACTATGCGAGCGCATCGCCGCGGACGCGGTCGCGCGAGACATGCAGGCTGACATAGCCACCAGCACCCAGCAGGCGCGCGCGCTGTGCGCCGAGAATCCCCCGGGGGTGGTGCTGCTCGATCTGACGTTTCCGCCGCATGGCATGCAGGACGCCTACGAGCTGCTCTCGGAGCTTGTGGCCGCGACGCCTCCGATCCCTGTGCTCGTGCTTACCGGCACCGGCGCCTTCGTCGACCGGGTACAGGCCGCGCGTCGCGGCAGTCGCGCGTTCCTGTCCAAGTCGCTGCCGCCGGCGGGGGTCCTGGACGCCGTGGAGCAGTTCCTCGCTCGTGATCGCCTCGCGGCCACACGGGTGCTCGTCGTCGACGACGACCCAGCCCTGCTCGACGCGACGCGCGCGTTACTCGAGCCCCACGACATCGAGGTGTCGACCCTCGGGGACCCCCTGCGGTTCTGGGAGACCCTCGAGGAGGTCGCGCCCGAGCTCTTGATCCTCGACGTCGACATGCCCGGGGTGAACGGCCCCGAGCTCTGTCGCACCGTGCGTAACGACCCCCGCTGGAGTCGTCTGGCGGTGATCTTCGCCACCGCCCGCACCGACCCGGCAACGATCGAGGAGGTCTTCAGTGCCGGCGCGGATGACTACATCCCCAAGCCGATCCTCGGTCCGGAGCTCCTCACCCGCGTCGCCAATCGCCTGGAGCGCATCCGTCTCTATCGCGCCGAGGCTGAGACGGACAGCCTCACCGGACTGTCCAACCGGACCAAGGCAGATGAGGGGCTGGCGCAGCTGCTCACTCTCGCCGCGCGCTTCTCCGAGCCCCTGTCGGTGGCGATGCTCGACCTCGACCACTTCAAGCTCGTCAACGACCAGAACGGTCACGCGACCGGCGACAGCGTGCTACGGCGGATGGGCGAGTACCTGCGGCGCGACTTTCGCGGCAGCGACGTCGTCGGACGGTGGGGCGGCGAGGAGTTCATCGTCGGTATGTACGGCATGACGCGCGAGGACGCGGCGGCGCGTCTGACAGACACCCTCGAGCGTTTCAGCCAAGAGGAGTTCACCGGCAGAGTGGGCATGTTCGGAGTGAGCTTCAGCGCGGGCGTGGCCGAGTACCCACTCGACGGGCACGATCTCGGCAGCACCTTCCAAGCGGCAGATGAAGCCCTCTACCGCGCCAAGGCAGCAGGGCAAGCCCGCGTGCTGGCCGTGTAGTCCGCGAGAAACTTCTCGGTGGCCTCCGCGTCCAGCGGCCGAGCGTAGAGGAAGCCCTGGCCCGAGTCGCATTGCTCGTCTTGTAGGAGCGACAGCTCCCGCTGATGCTCGATGCCCTCGGCGAGCGTCTCGATCGACAGCGCCTTACCGAGCTGCACGAGGGTGTGTATGAGCGTCTCACCTTCGGGATTTTCTGTCAGACGGGCGATGAAAGATCTGTCGATCTTCAGCGCGTCAACGGGAAATTGCTGGAGATGAGCGAGGGAGGAGTATCCGGTGCCGAAATCGTCGATCGCGATCCGCACCCCGAGCGCCTTGATGGCGCTCAGGCAGCGAGCGGTCTCCTCTGCGTTTCGCATCAGGGTCGTCTCGGTGATCTCGAGCGTCAGCGCGCCGGGGTCCAGCCCGCTCTCTGAGAGCGCGTCCTTGACATCGGCGAGGAGCTCGTCTGAGTCCAGCTGGCGTCCGGAAACGTTGATGGCCATGCCGATCGGATAGCCGGCCTCGCGCCACGCCGCACCCTGACGGCAGGCCTCTTCCAACACCCACTTCCCGATCTGGCAGATCAATCCAGTCTCCTCGAGCAAAGGGATGAAGTCATTGGGTGCGACCACGCCTCTGCTCGGGTGCTTCCAGCGGATCAAGGCCTCCACTCCAGTCGGGCTCATGTCGCGCAGATCGAACGTGGGCTGGTAGACCAAGAAGAACTCATGGTTCTCGATCGCGTCGCGCAAATCCATCTCGAGCTCCACCCGGCTCTTGATGGCGTCCTGCATCTCGGACTCGAACACCACATAGCGGTTCTTGCCGTCCCACTTGGCGCGGTACATCGCAATGTCCGCGTCGTGCAACAGCTCCTCGGCAGAGGCCCGGTCGCCGATCGCGATCCCGATGCTCGCGGTCACGGTCAGACGAGTCGCTGCGCCGGCGAGCTTGAACGGCTCCTCGAACGCTTCCAGCAGACGATCGGCGATCAGCTCGGGGCCAGCCATCAGCGAAAGCTCCTCGGTGACGACGACGAAATCGTCCCCGCCAATACGCCCCAGCGCATCGACGTCGCGCACAACGCCGTCGAGCCTGGCGGCGACCGCCTGCAAGAGCTCATTGCCGGCATCGTGACCGAGCGTGTCGTTGACGCTCTTGAAGTTGTCGAGATCTACGAACAACGCCGCGACCGGCGCCTGATGGCGACGTGAGCGCACCAACATCTGCTCCACACGGTCCAGGATCAGAGTTCGGTTCGGAAGGCCCGTCAGCTCATCATGCGTCGCCAAGAACGCAAGCTCCTCCTGGCGGGACGCGAGCACCTCATCGGTTCGCCCACGCTCGATCTCAAAGCACTTGCACATCTGAACGATGGTGAGATCGAAGCTGAGCTGCAACATCGCCAGGGCCTGAGACAGCGCCTGGGGCGAGAGATCCAGGGCCGTGCAGCACTCCCGCAGAACCTCAGCCACCGCGTCGCGCCAGCGCAAACAGCGCTTGGACGCCTCGTTCAGCGGCGCCGCACGCGAAGCCGCCAGCTGACCAAAGATACGCCAGCCCTCCTTACCGGCCGCCAAAGCCGCTTCCGGACCCTCCCCCGCCATCCACGCGGCCATCGCCGACGTGGAGACCGTACAGATTCGCTCGAAACTGTCCCTGACCAGCGGGTCGAGCACCTTCCCCGATTCCTTGGTGCGCGCGACCGTCAGATCGAGCACATCCTCCGTTCGTGCTTTCAGCGCCTCACCGAGACGACGAAGATCCTCCGAGGGCTCCTCCATCACGGCGGCCGGAAGAGGCGGAGTAGGCATCTCCTGCTCTCCCAAGCTCGAGCGTTGAACGGACATCTTATGTATACGCATCGACGCGTGAAGTCCGTTCCATAAGCTAGATTCCTTCGGAGTAGACACGACGGGGTGTCCGCGCCGCCTAACGCCCTCCGGTCAAGTTGTCTTGCCTCGGAAGCCCCTATTCGACGGGGGTGGTGAGCATGAACAGCTCGATCTCGATGTCGGGGCCAACGTGGCTATCGGAAATGAACGCCGAAACCGTGCGGCCGGAGAGGCGCTCCACCTCGCCGATGAACTTGTGTTGCATGGCGTTCTGAAAAGCGCTACGGGTGTCCTTGACAGTCGGCGCTCGCTCCAGCTCGATCATCGTCTGCTCGACATCCGTATATACGCCGCCGAGTACACAAGCGAGAAGATCGTCCCCGAGCATCTGGGTCTTGGCGGTCACCGGCTTGCGGTGATGGTAGCGCTTGTGCAACACGACCATCGCATCAGTGACGGCCACGAGCAGCTCGTCGCCAACGAGGGGAGGTTCAGGTGCCAACATGCGGCCTGGCTCTCTCGTCCTCCGGTTCGGTTCGCGCGCGAGGCAGAAGGGCGAGAACCCAACGAACGATAGCTCTCACGGTAGCGCTATTCGGTTAGGATCGCCGGAACTTCGCCTGATGGACGGGCGTCGGTAAGCGATGAGCCAAGACACCCAGACCATCAAGCCGGCACATGGCGACGTGCTCACCGCGATCTCCGACGGATTGGTGGGATTGCTCAAGGAGTTCTACGGGCACGGGCCGACCCGCGTGAAGTCCTACTACGAGGACGACCTGGTCGTCTGCGTCCTGCGCGGCGGCTTCTCGCGCGTCGAGCAAACGCTGCTCGATGGCGGGCGCGGCCACGCGGTCATCCAGCAGCGCATGGAGTTCCAGGACGTGATGCGTGATCGGTTCGCCGGGGTCATCGAAGAGGCCACCGGGCGCAGGGTGATCGGCTTCATGAGCGGCAACCAGCAGCACCCCGACATGATGTGCGAGGTGTTCATCCTCGGGCCCACAGACCTCGTCGACGATCACGAGATCCCCGCGGGGCAGCCTCCCGCGCCTCCCGCCTGAAGCAACGCCAGACAGGCGAGTCGCATCTGCGTCTGCGGTTGGCGCTATCCTCGGTGCCAGAGGGCATCACTGTGGTCGGTCCCAGCGGGACGGGCAACATGACGTGACTTCCGGCGTTTGCTTATTCAAGCTCGCGAGGAGGTCCACATGCCCCAAGCCTCAGCCGTTACCAGCTCACCAGCAGCGGGCCTTCGCGCTGTGCCGCCGCGGTTCAGCTGCTCTTGGAAAGAGGGAGGCGCCGGCGCGGCCTGGGTCCACGTGACGGGCGAGCTGGATCTCGCGACCTCGCCCAAGCTCCGCCAGACGCTGCACGATGCACAGCTCTCCGCCAGTCTGGTGGTGCTCGACCTGCGCGAGGTCACCTTCATCGAGAGCACCGGCGTTCATGTGATCCTCGATGCTGCCGGTGGCGTGCGGCGCGGTGAGGGCCGGCTGATCCTCGTGCGCGGCCCATCCCACGTCGACCACGCCCTGACACTCACGGGAGCCTCCAGCCAAGTACTGATCCTCGACCTCGACCCCAGCGAGCCGCCCGCCCGAGCGCTCCTACATCTTGCCCAACACGAGCTCGTTACATGAGCGCCACCGATGTGCAGATCGCTCCTCAGGCGGCGACCCAGCTCTTGGCTTCTTCCATCTGGTCCAGTCCGTAGACCTTGACTTCGCCCGGGGTCATCCAGGCGAACAGCTGGAATGCTTTTCCGACCCAATCTACGTCGGTGACGATCGCTGAGCGCTTCCACGCGGAGTGGTGTCCGATGCCGAGCCCGAGTCCGGTCTTGATGTCGTCGAACCAGGCCGCAGGCTCGAGTCCCTCAAAAGCGGTGAGCGTGAAAAGCATGCGGATCTCTCCGGACTCTGCTGCCTCACGCAGGACCGGCTCCAGGATCTCGCGGTAGTCATCGCGGGTGAGCTTGCCGGAGGCTCGAAAGCCGATCGTCCCGGCCGGCATGTCATCAATACGTTTGACCATCACGTCACGACGGGCGCGTTTTGGAAAGCCTCCTCAGAGGCTGGTCGAGCTGGCGGTCCCGGTCGACTCGGCGGGCTCCTCGTGGCTACCCTCGTGATCTTCGCCTTGGCCGGCGAGCACGATCACGAACGTCAAGGTGGCGGCGCCGACCGCGAACATCGCCAGGACGGCGAAGATCAGCACGACCGTGCTCTTCGTCACCGCGGCCCACGCGAGCAGCATGACCGGAATCGAGATTCCGACGAGGCCGATCAGCAACGGCGAGACCTCGGCGAAACCCGCGGGTAGCTGACGGTTGCTGCTGCTGGCGGCGTCACTCACTGTTTATCGACCTCCGGTTGGGGCGCTTGCTCTGGGTGCGAAGGGTACTACCTGGCGACCCCGTCCCCGCGCCCCGCCGCCGTCGCACCGCCGCACCGCGCCGCTCAACCGACCGCGGTCAGAGCGTGCCCGAGCGTCTGTTCGGTCTGCGGTCCGATCAGCGTCTGCTCGATGCGACCGTCGGCGCCGATCACGTACGTCGTCGGCAAATCCCGCAGCCCATAGGCATATCCGACCGCGCCTTCGCCGTCGCGCAGGTTCGAGAAGCTCCAGCGGTACTTGCGAACGAAGCGGCGGGCGCTCTGTGCTTCGTCGCTCCAGTCCACGCCCACCACCCGTCCGCGTCCGGCGGGGCTGCGGGCGAAGCGCTCCACCGCCGGGGCCTCGTGCTGACACGGTTCACACCAGCTCGCCCAGAACACGACCAACGAGGGGTGCCCGTCTGCTCTGGCGCGCAGCGTGGCGAGCGTCGCGGGCGGTCCCGCGAGCAGTTCCCTGGGCAGCGCCGGCGCGGGACGCCCACCGGACGCGCCCTTGCCGGAGAGCCCGATCACGAGCGCTAAGGCGACGAGCACCGCGAGCGCGACCCACGCCAGCAGCCGTTTGCCGGAGCGCGACATTCCGCTCGGCATCCTCGCCGCTACTGCGCGGCCAGCAGCGGCACGTCGTGAGCGATTTCGCTCGGCTTGAAGCTGCTGCCGATGTAGACGGTCTTCAGCTCGCCCGACGCCGTGATCCCGTAGACGAGCGCCGAGTGGTTGACGATGTCGGGATCTTGCGCGTCCCGTTCGGAGCCAACCCCCCACCTCTGCCAAACCTGCCCGAGTTCCCTTGCCGAACCGATCAGGTACTGCATGCGACCTGTCATCTCATGCACCTTTAGGAACGCAGCGACCGTCTTCGGTGTATCGCCACGGGGATCGACGGACACCGCGATGATCTGCGCCTTGGCCGCCGTCTTCGGGCCCATCAGGTTCTGTGCGACCCGCAAGTTGGCGACGATCAGCGGGCAGATGTCCGGACAGTGGTCGTAGATGAACGTCACCAACAGCGCCTTGCCTCGATACTGGGAGATGTTCACCCGCTGACCCAGATAGTTACGTAGCGACAGCGACGGCGCGGCCTTCGGGGGCGAGAGTTCGTTGCCGAGGAAGCTGACGGACTTGGCGCTGTGCGTGCCCTCCGCCAGCGGCTGAGAGTTGTGTCCGGTGCTCTGGAGCAACAGCGCGAACCCGCCCGCGATCACGACGATCGCGATCAGCGGCAGGATCATGCGGCGATCGAGGCCCTTGCGCTCAGGCGCTGGTGTCATCCTCGCGAATCTACCACTGCTCAGGGCGAGATCCGGCGGTTGGGGGTCACCTGAATGGACCCGTGACCGGATATGATCCGCCGTCGTGGCCGTGTCCCACATCCTGGTCGAAGGCGCCCTGTACCTGCTGCCAGCGCTGCTGCTGGCGGCGGCGCTCCTCGCCCGGCGACCCGGCGAGCGTCTGATCGTCGCGCTGCACCGCCGTTGCGCCCTGCGGGCCCGTAAGGCCGGATCTGTCGCTACACCCGGACTGCGGCTCGCGCATCCCACCGAGCATTCCTTCCCCCGCGGCGGCCGTCTGATCGCCGCCGCGCTCGCCGGCCGCGCGCCGCCGCCCGCTTGGGCTGCAGCTCACTGCTCCTAGAGACCACAAACTCGCCCTGGGCCCGTCGATCTTCGCGATCGTGCCTGGGCGATCGACACGTGGAAGGGAAGGACGATGAGATTTTCAATCACCCGCGGCGGCCTGCGGATCACACTCGGCTTGATCTGGCTGCTGGACGGGGCTTTGCAGTTCCAATCGTTCATGTACTCGAAAGGCTTTCTCAGCGAAGTCATCGAACCGAGCGCCGAAGGTCAGCCGTCATGGATCGGGCACCCGATCCTCTCGGCGGCGCACTTCGTCGGCCACGACCTGACGCTGTGGAACACACTGTTCGCGCTCGTGCAGGTGGGTATCGGGCTTGGGTTGATCTTTCGTCGCACGGCATGTCCGGCTCTGCTGGCCTCCTTCGGCTGGGCGCTGGTGGTGTGGTGGTTCGGCGAGGGCTTCGGGATGATCCCAATGGGCATGGCCTCGCCGCTCACGGGCGCCCCCGGGGCGGTGCTGCTGTACGGGCTGATCGGGCTGCTGGTCTGGCCGACCGAGGAAGCGGAACGTGATGGCGCCTCCGCCGGTGCCGGCCTGATCGGCGAACGGGGCGGGCTGATCGTGTGGTCGCTGCTGTGGGCTGGCGCTACGGCGTTGTGGTGCCTGTCGGTCAATCGCACGGCCGGTGCCACCAGCGAAGCGCTGAAGGCGGCGTCTGGCAATTCGATGCACTGGCTGGCGAATGTGCAGGGCTCGCTGGCTGCTAGCAGCGCCGGGCACGGTGAGACGATCGCGGTCGTGCTGGCGATCCTCTCGCTGGTGATCGCGGTAGGTGTGTGGACACGGTTGCGCAGCGAGGCGCTGCTGCTCGGGGCGCTGCTCTCGATCGCCTACTGGGCGCTCGGACAGAGCCTCGGTGGATTGACGACCGGTAAGGCCACCGATCCCAATGCCGGCCCGTTGTTCGTGCTGCTTGCGCTCGCGCTGCTGCCGCGGTGGCGTGTCGGCGAAGGCGCCACGGGACGGTCCCCGACGCTGACGGCGCCGCGGTCAGGTCAGCCGGCGGGTATCGAACCGATGGTGCGGATGCGACTGAGGGAAATCAAGCAAGCAACTTTCAACAAAGGAGAGAAAATGCAAAGAAGCCGCAAGAGCATCGGACTGAAAACTGGACAGCGATGGGCAGCGCTCGGAGCGCTGCTCGCGATCGCGGCGCTCGCGGTGAGCGGCTGCGGCGGCTCCAGCAGCGAAAAGACCGAGGCGAGCGTCGTCTTCAAACCGATGGCCGTGTGGGATGCGTCGCAGACGGCAAAGACGTATCCAAGCTCGATGAAGGGCATGAGCGCAAGCGAGATGAAAGAAATGCAGTCGACCGCGAAGGCCGCGGAAGGGATGCCCTTCCTACCGAGCGCCGCCTCGGGCGAAGGGCACTTCGAACAGGTCGGCGATCACCTCACCGGCTGGCGGCGGATCACGGGCCTCGTGCCCTACAGTCGCCACGCCAATCATCTGCACGGCCCCGACGGCGCCTGCAGCCCCGAGAGCAAACAGGTCTCGAACATGGCAGTAGTGCTGCCGGACCTGGTGGCGAACGGCAAGGGCGAAGCGTACGGAACGGTCAACCTGATCGTCCACCAGCGGGTGGTCGGTCCGGGCTACTTCATGGTCGTCCACGCGAAACCGACGCCGGCCAGCCAGCTGAACCAGATCGGCTCGGCTCCGGCGTCGATGGCGTTCATGCAGGCGATGTCGAACGACCCGGCGATCCTCTGCGGCAACGTCACGGTCACGAGCTGAGGATGAGCGCTCGCCGGGCACGCCCGCTGTTTCGATTGGCGTGCCTGGCGGCGCTGCTCGCCTCGCTGCTCGTGCCAGCTTCGGCGTCGGCTCACGGGATCGTGGGCCGCGCCGACCTGCCGATCCCGGCCTGGCTGTTCGCCTGGACCGCGACCGGGGTGATGGTGATCTCGTTTCTCGCGCTGTGGAGCCTGTGGTCAAAGCCACGGCTGCAGCGGCCCCCGGGCAGGGTGTTGCTGCGGGTCCCACGGCCGGTCGAATGGCTGTGCGGCGTGCTCGGCGTCGCGCTGTTCGGGATCGTCATCTACGCGGGCCTCGCCGGAGAACAGAACTTCACCTCGAACCTCGCCCCCACCTTCATCTACGTGATCTTCTGGGTCGGCATCCCGATCGCGAGCGCGTTCGTCGGAGACCTCTTTCGACCCTTCAACCCATGGCGCACGCTCGGGCGTGTGGCCGGCTGGCTGCTTCACCGCGCCGGCTATCGGCGCGGGCCGTTGCTCGGGTCCTATCCAGCGTGGCTGGGCCGCTGGCCGGCCGCGGCGACGTTGCTCTGCTTCGCGTGGCTGGAGCTCGTCTACCCGAGCAAGGACGACCCGCACCTGCTGGCGATCCTGCTGCTCGGCTACGGCGGAGTGCAGCTGGCGGGGATGGCGGCGTTCGGCCTGGACGCCTGGAGCGAGCGAGCCGACGGATTCGGCGTCTACTTCGGCCTGATCGCGCGCCTCTCGCCCCTCTCCTGGCGCAACCGAGAGCTGCGCCTGCGAATGCCGCTGTCGGGACTCGGCGACCTCGAGCTGTGGCCGGGCACCGCGGCCGTAATCTTCGTGCTGATCGGCTCGACGAGCTTCGACGGCTTCTCCAACGGCGAGGTCTGGTACCAGTTCGCGCCGTCCCTCCAGGACGACCTCGGACATCTCGGCATGAGCGCGATCGGCGCCTTCGAGATCGCCGGGACGATCGGCCTGCTCTTCTGCGTGGCCTTCATCGCGGGCCTCTACAACCTCGGCATCTACGGCATGCGCAGCGCGTTGCGCGACGTAGCCGTCGAGGACCATCGCGCGCTATCGCGGACGTTCCTGCACACGCTCGTCCCGATCGCCTTTGGCTACATGCTCGCTCACTACTTCTCCCTGCTAGTGCTCGACGGGCAGGCGATCGGCTACCTCGTCTCCGATCCCCTCGGCCGCGGCAGCGACCTGTTCGGGACATCGAACTTCCTGATCAACTACAACCTGATCTCCTTCGCAGCGATCTGGTACGTACAGATCGCCGCGATCGTCACCGGCCACGTCAGCGGGCTGATCCTCTCCCACGAGCGCAGCCTGATCGAGTTCAAATCCCCCGAAGCCGCCGTCCGCTCGCAGTACTGGATGCTCGCGATCATGGTCGGCTTCACCTGCCTGGCGCTGTGGATCCTCTCGGCTGTCACCACCACGACGGGGTAGGTCAGGGCAACAGCTTGCCCGGGTTCATGATGCCGGAAGGGTCGAGCTCGGCCTTCAGCGCACGCAGGGCGGCGATGCCCTCCCGCCCGACCTCATTCCGCAACCAAGGCGCGTGGTCGCGCCCGACCGCGTGGTGATGGGTGATCGTGCCGCCGCCTTGCACGATCGCCTCGCTCGCCGCCCGCTTGACCCTGTCCCACTGCTCGAGCTCCGCGCCCTCGCGCTGGCGGGCGATGAACGTGAAGTACAACGACGCGCCGGTCTCGTAGAGGTGGGAGACGTGGCACATCACCAGGCCCGGCGTGCCCTCGGCGCTCAACGCATCGGCGATCGCCTTGCTGAGATTGCCGTGCAGCGTCCGCAGGTTCGACCAGCGCGTCGCGGTCTCGAGCGTCTCCACCATCACGCCGTGGGTGAGCAGCTCGTCGCGCAAATACGGCGCGGAGAACCGTCCCTTGCGCCATGCCTCGCCGGGCGAGCGCCCGACCGCCAGTCCACCGCCGCGGCGAGCCAACTCCAGCACGCGCTTGCGACGGGCGGCAACCTCCTGCGCCTCGCCCTCGAAGCCCAGGATCGCGAGGCACCCCTCGCCGTAGCCGCGCAGGCCGATGTACGCACGACCGAGTCGCCCCTTCACACCCCCTCCGCCCGCCAGCGCGAGCGACATCCGCGTCTCGGCCTCGTCGGACAGTCGCGCCACGTCAGGGCACGCGCGCTGCTGGGCGAGCTCCCGCAGGGTCTCTACGCCGGCGGCGAAGTCCGCGAAGAACACGCCCTCGTACACCCGCTCCCGCGGCGCTGGGCGCACGCGCAGCGTCAGCTCGTCGATTACCCCCAACGTTCCCTCCGAGCCGACCAGCAGCCGACGCAGCTCCGGGCCCGCGGCGCTGGCGGGGACAGCGGCCAGCTCGAAATCGCCCGCAGGCGCCGCGAAGCGCAGCCCGAGCACCATCTGCTCGATCCGGCCATATCCACTCGATGCCTGCCCGGCGGAGCGCGTCGCCGCGCAGCCTCCGAGCGAGACGTACTCGTAGGACTGTGGAAAGTGCCCCAGCGTGAATCCGCTCCCCGCCAGCGCCCGCTCCAACGCCGGCGCGCGGATGCCAGCCTGCACGGTGACGATCCGCGACTGGCGGTCGAGCTCCAGCACCCGCGACATCGACCCCATATCCAGCGCGATCACCGCGGCTTGCTCGCCGCGCAGCGGGGCTACTCCTCCCACCACGCTCGTGCCACCACCCCACGGCACCACGGCGACCGAAAGGCGCGCGCACTGATCCAGCACAGCGCGCACGTGCTCCTGGCTGGCGGGTCTGACCACCGCATCGGGCGCTCCCTCGGGCCGCCCGGCGCGCAGCCGGACCAGATCGGGATAGCCCTTGCCGGCGGCGTGCAGGACCCGTTCTGAGTGATCGTCGCGCATACCCTCCGCGCCGACGATCTCGCGCAACGCCGCCGCCGTCTGATCGGAGAGCACCGATCGCGCAAGGTGCACCGCTCCGAGCGAGACCGGCGGGCGCGGGCGCGGCGCGACACCGACCGTCTTGCGCAGGAACTCCAGCGCATGCGCGGGCAGTGCCCGGGGATGAGCGCCATCCCCCCAACCCCACCAGCGCATCGCAGGTGGGCTGTCTCGTGACGGGACGGACGGCTGCGTCACATCAGCCGCCGATTCGTTCCAGGCCGTTGAGCGCCTCATCAAGCGTGGCCCGCGCCGCGCGGCGCACCATGTAGCCACCGAAGCGAGAGACTCCGTTGAGGGCTTGGCGCAACTCAATCGTCACCTCCGTCGCCTGTGCGGAGCCGGCCTGGAGCCGAACCTCTGTCTCGGCGGATTTCAGCACGCCCGCGAACGGCGATCCCTCGAGGAGCTGGTCCCATGTCAGCGAGTGCGCGACGTCATCTCGAGCGAGCACCCTGAAGTCGGCCCGCACGAGTTTGCCCTTGCGCGTCTTCATCACCTCGGTGAACGCATCCTCCTCCACATCCTCAACGCGTGTCACGCGCGGCCACCAGCGCGGCAGGTGATGAGGATCGCTGATCACATCCCACAGCTCCTGTGCGGGGGCGGCAATCGTGCGACTGCGGCTCGCGTCGGGCATCGCCGCCTGCTCTTCTTTAGGCCGCGGCTGCCATCAGCCGGCGATCTTGCGCAGGTCGCGGACGAGCAGGAGATGCTTCAAGTGGGTGGCCACGGCCGCGAGGTTCTCCAGCGCCTCGAGCGCCTCTTTGCGCCGTTGCGGGTTGCGCGAGCGCAGCGCGGGAGCGAGGATCTGCTGGAGCAGGTTTGCCTCGCGGTCGGCCGAGGAGCGAAACACCCGCAGGTTGCGCCCGCCCACGCCGTAGCGCGCGAGCTCGGCCACGGCGCCGATGATCTCTCGCTCGGTCTCGTCGAAGTAACGCACGCCGCTGCGCTGCTCGCCCTTGACCACGCCGTACT
>Ga0302326_10022532_pt1 | contig 12872 bp, 14 predicted proteins | sample Palsa_T0_3_FD_202264 | JGI IMG/M metagenome (GOLD analysis project Ga0302326, IMG submission 202264) | Peat permafrost microbial communities from Stordalen Mire near Abisko, Sweden - Palsa_T0_3 | ecosystem: Environmental > Terrestrial > Soil > Palsa > Peat permafrost | place: Sweden: Abisko... | reverse complement strand
GGCCCGCTCCTTCTCAGCCAGCGCGGCGAACAGGTTGAGAATGAACGGATCAACATCGGAGCCAACCTCCACCACGAGGAACGGCACCCGGTGAGCCATCAGCCCCGAAATGAAATGCACATCGCGGCTCAGCCGGTCCAACTTGGCCACTGCTACCGAACAACGCTTACGACGTGCCTCTGAGAGGGCTGCAGCAAGCTGTGGACGGCGGTCTAAGGCATCGCTGCCTTTGCCCGTCTCGACCTCGACGAACACACGGGTAAGCTCGAAGCCCTCAGCCTGGGCGAAACGTGCGAGCGCCTCCTGCTGCGCTTCGATGCCAAGCCCTCCCTAGCTAGACGCCTAGGTGGAGGACTCATTCAAATCCACTCAGTGACGACCGCGACGAGAGCGAGCGCGGCCATATAGTTTCGGGCCAAGCGGTCGCATCGTGTTGCCAGGCGTCGCCAGTTCTTGAGGCGGCAGAAGAGGCGCTCGATGAGGTTGCGACGCCGATATGGCCGCCGACTTCAGAGTAGGCCAGTTGGAGAAAAGTTGAAGAAGCGAGATCGAGATGGTGTGCATTTCCGCGCAAATCGTTGAAAATATTGGCGCTCCCTACGGGAATCGAACCCGTGTTTCAGCCGTGAAAGGGCGATCTCCGCCTTCGAGACACCTTCGACGACCCGATCATGGCCTTCAACCAACGCTGATCGTAGGACAGTTGCAGTTGCTGAAGACGATGGCGTGCTGACATCCGTCGCTGTGGGGCTTCGTTTGGACCTCCAGAACGAAGCTCGAACTCCTTGCTACCATTTTGCTACCCAACTCGGCAGCACGGGCCGGTACGGTTCGGAACAGGGCAGGGCGTTTGAGCAAAATCCTTTAGACAATTCAGTACTTGCTGGGACAGAACACAATACGAAGTGTCAACAGCAACCGAATTACAAAACCGCTGCTCTACCGCTGAGCTAACCCGGCAGAATGGGTATGTCCGGACTGGTGTCGGCTATCTCGCAACACGATCGCGGACTACGCCGTACGTCGCTGAAATATCATCGCACCGGCGTCTTGGCAAAGCCCCGTCACTTCGGCGCGTCGGCGATCGCCCGGCGACGAGGCTGTGCCCGAGGCCCGCGCGCTGATCGACCGGCGATCCATAAATCGCAAATTTCCGGCCAACCGGCGAGCGTCGAAGCCTTCGCGCATCGCGCTGCCTATGGCTGCCAAAGCACGCCCGTTCGGGCCGCTCGGCCCAGCCGCGCGCCGAGCCCAGGAGGCGGCCATGTGGGACGCGCGCCGGGCGCGCGCCCCGCATGCGTTCTTTACTTTACCTTGAGGTTCTCGGCCGAGGTCTTGCCTTTGTTGGCGACCTCTTCGTATTGCACCTGCTGGCCCTCGTTGAGGGTGGACAGACCGGCCTTCTCGACTGCCGAGATATGGACGAAAACGTCCTTGCCGCCGCCTTGCGGCTGAATGAAACCATAACCCTTCGTCGGGTTGAACCACTTCACAGTACCGGTCGCCATCGCGCATTCCTCTCCTAATGGAATTCCGATGATACCGGCCCGCCGCGCCGAATCCAAGAGCCGGAAGGGCGGATTGAACGCCGGGCCTTCCCTATGCCGGTTACGTGTCAGCCCAGCTTTTCGTCCGGCGGAAGATTGCTTTCATCCGGCGGCGGTTCGGATTCGCCGCGCTCGGCTCTGCGCAAAGCTGCCTTTTCGTCTTTCCTTCGCTGTTTCTCTTCGGCCTTGGCGCGTGCCGCTCTCTCCCGCTCAGCTCGATCTCTTCCGTAATTTGGCTTGAATGCCATGGGGATTCTCGCTGGTTGATTCCGTACTTGGCGGCGTCATATAAGCAGGCCACGATGCTGTCGTAGGGCTATGCGCAGCATCGAATCCCTAACCGCACGGATAATCAAGACCGCATGGCGACCCGGCAAGCGCGAATCGATGCCTTCATTCACGAGGGCTTACCGCTGGTGGACCAGCCGTTTGAGCTCCTTTGCGAGGACCACGTCGGCACCTATGTCATTCCGTTCCTGTGCCGCTGGAGGGGTGGCGCCTGGCAAAGCGTCGAGACAAGCGACCCGATCGAAGCAATAGTGGTTGGCTGGCGCGTCCGCTAACAGCACTTGAGCGTACACAAACGCGCCGATTTACGGCATTCCATGCTAGGTCAGGATACAGGGTCAGGTTAGATGAGTGGTTTTAAGCAACCGGATTTCCTCGAGCGGCAAGTGGCCGCGGCCAAGGCCAAGAAGGCGGCGCTGGACAAGTTTCGCGCCAAGGCCGCCGATCCGACGCTCGCCGACCGGCTGACGGCGCGGGAAGCGAGTGCCGCGGACCGCAAAGCGACGAAGAAAGCGCGCGCGATTGAAAAGGCTGAAAAAAAGGCCCGCGATGCTGAACGCGCGGAGCAGGCAAAGCGTGATGCTGTCCTCCAGGCCGAGCGCACCAGGGCTGAAAGTGCGGAGCGCGAACGCGCGCTGGAAGCCGAGCGCAAGGCGGCCAGGGACGCCCGCTATGCCGCCCGCAAAACGCGATCGAAGCGCCGTTAGTTGAGCCTTGGCGCGCTGCGCGATTCTCAATCTGAGGAACGACCTACGCAGGGAGCATCGACATGTTGCCATGTTCAACGTTCCGTCGAAGTCTGCTGCTCTTAGTCATGATCGGCATCCCCGCCATCGCGCTGGGAGAGACCGCCGCCCCGCCCAATGCGTCCGTCTACTTCATCAATCCCAAGGACGGCGACACGGTCACGAGTCCGTTCAAAGTGCAATTCGGCTTGAGCGGCATGGGCGTTGCGCCGGCGGGAGTCGAGAAGCCAAACACCGGACATCACCATCTCTTGATCGACACCACGCTTTCGCCGGACGAGTTGAAAGAGCCGATCGCCAGCGACGCCAAGCACCTCCATTTCGGCGGCGGGCAGACCGAGGCCGTGGTGACGCTGCCGCCGGGTCAGCACACGCTGCAACTCGTGCTCGGCGACTGGTCGCATGTTCCGTTCAATCCGCCGATCATGTCGCCGGTCATCGCCGTGACGGTGAAATGACAATGAAACACTCCGACAGCGTTGCGCAGACCTGATGGCGCCTGACGAAGCCGGCACCGAAGAGCATAGCGTCAGACAAATGCTTCCTTCGCTCTTTGCTTCCGGAGACGGCGCGCGGGCCTGGAAAGTGGCGCGGGCCGCGGCCTACGGCGCCGGTCTCGGCGCGGTCGCCGGAATATTCAGGACATTGGGGCCGCTGCACGATGCTGGTTCGGCGTCCGAACGTGTTTTGCAAATCGCCAGCGCCGCCGTGGCGTTTGCGCTCTTGGGCGCCGGGGCTGCCGTGCTGCGCAATTTCATTGCGCGGCGGTTCATTTGGCCGAAACTGCGATAAGAAGACAGAGATTATCCGCCGTCACAAGGCGGAGCTTTCGTGGGGGAGGGACCAAGCCGCATGCAGGACGCAGACGTTATTGTCGTGGGCGCCGGCTCTGCCGGCGCCGTGGTTGCGGCGCGGTTGTCAGAAGACCCGTCGCGACGCGTGCTGTTGATCGAAGCCGGGCGGGACACCGCTCCCGGCGCGGTGCCGGCGGACATCCGGAATATCTTTCCGGCGGCCTATATCAATCGCGACTATTTCTGGCCCGGTTTCGCGGCAAGCCTGCGCCAGGACGAAGCGCCGGTGCCGTTCCTACAGCCCCGCGTTATGGGCGGCGGATCGAGCGTCATGGGCATGATCGCGCTGCGCGGACTGCCGACCGATTACGAGCGCTGGGAGCGGATGGGCGCGCGCAACTGGGGCTGGCAGGACGTGCTGCCGGCGTTTCAGGCGATGACCGACGATCTCGACGAGCCGGCGCCGAATCGCAACGCGCGCGGGCCGAATATCGTGCGCCGATTGCCCCGCAAGAGCTGGCCGCTCTATATGCATCGTATCGAACAGGCGGCGACAGCCGGCGGTACCGCGTCGCATGCCAATATCTACGACACCGCCAAGGACGGCTTTTTCGGCACGCCGCTCAGCCAGGATGACGAGCGGGCCACCAGTGCACGATGTTATCTCACCACGCAGGTGAGGGCGCGCCCCAACCTCGAGATCATGTCCGATACGCGCGTATTGCGCGTCATGCTCGACGGCACGCGCGTTGCGGGGGTGGTGGCCGAGCGCGCAGGCGAAGCGAAGACCCTCGCGGCGCGCGAGGTCGTCGTGTCGGCCGGTGCCATTCATTCGCCCGCGCTGTTGCTGCGTTCGGGCATGGGTCCGGCGGAGGACCTGCGCAAGCTCGGCATTGCGGTCGCGGCGGACCGGCCGGGGGTCGGGCGTAATTACCAAAATCACCCGCAACTGCACTTCGCCATGACGCTCAAACCCGGCTCACGATTGCCCGCAGCCGCGCAGCATTACATCATGACGAGCCTGAGATTTTCTTCCGGCGTCGAAGGCTGCGGCCCCGGCGACCTGTTTCACTATTACACCGGCCGCGTCAGCACCAGGTCGTTCGGCCGTCGTATGGCGATGGTCGCGGCCTGCCTCTATGAGCCGGTCTCTCGCGGTTTCGTGGCGCTGCGTTCCGCCGATCCGAATGCGCCGCTCCAGGTCGAACAGCGCCTTCTGTCCGATCCGCTCGATGCACAGCGAATGATCATTGCGGTGCGTCGCGCGGAGAGCTTGCTGCTCGACCCCGCGGTGCGGGATTGCTTCGAAGACATTTATTTGATGCCGCGGCTGGCGCCGCTGCGGCTGATCAACGGCACCGGATGGTCCGGTGTCGCGAAGGCCATTGGCGCGACTGCCGTGCTGGCCGCGCCGGCGCGGCTGCGCCGCGCGGTGATCGGCGCCGCAATCGACCCGGGGCGGCTTGTCGCCGACGAGGCGACGACCTATCCGATATCGGACGACGATATCCTCAATGCGAGCGGCGCGAGTTTTCATCCAAGCTCGACCTGTGCGATCGGCGCCGCGGACAACCGGATGGCGGTGGTCGATCCGCAATGCTGCGTCTATGGAGTCGAAGGGTTGCGGGTCGCCGACGCATCGGTGATGCCGAGTATCGTCAGCGCCAACACCAACATGCCGACGATGATGATAGGCGAGCGCGTCGCCGAATTCATCCGCGCGTCGCGGTGACGGGCATAGGTTTCAATATTGGAGGCGAAAAATGGACACCATCAAGCCGCTCTTCACCGCCACGGCGACCGCGACCGGCGGGCGTAATGGTCACACCGAGGCCAGCGACGGTTCGGTTCGCGCCGACCTGTCGGTCCCCAAGGCGATGGGTGGACCTGGCAAGCCCGGCACGACGACGCCGGAACACCTGTTCGCTGCCGGCTACGCCGCCTGCTTTGGCGGAGCGCTCGACTTCGTCGCCAAGCAGCACAAGAAGGACGCAACCAAAGCCCGCGTCACGGCGGATGTGTCGATCGGACCGCGCGATGGCGGCGGCTTCGGGCTTGCGGTCAAGCTTCACATCGAAGATCCGAGCTTGCCGCAGTCCGACCTGGCGGCGCTCGCGAAGGAGGCGCACGAAAAGATTTGCCCCTACTCGCATGCGACACGAGGCAACGTCGACGGGCAACTCGACGTGAAGGGGGCCTGACGGCAGCGCCAAAGAAAACGGGACGGCCCGATGGGCCGTCCCGTTTGGCGTATCGCGCCAGGTTTCGTCAGATCCGCGTGATGTCGCGGTCCTTGGTCTCGGGCAGGAAGATGAGCGCGACGACGAAGCTCATCGCGGCGACAATGATCGGGTACCAGAGGCCCGAATAGATGTTGCCGGTGGCCGCGACGATGGCGAACACGGTCGCCGGCAGGAAGCCGCCGAACCAGCCATTGCCGATGTGATACGGCAACGACACGCCGCTGTAACGGATGCGCGTCGGGAACAGCTCGACCAGCCAGGCAGCGATCGGCCCGTACACCAAGGTCACGTAGACGACGAGGATCGTGAGCAGGACCACCGTCATCACGTAGTTGATGTCGTTCAGATCGGCGGCGGCAGGATAGCCGTGCGTCTTGATCGCCGCGGCGATCTGTTTGGCCGCATCGGGAGCGTCACCCGCGATCCTTTGATCGCCGATCTTCACGCTCGCTATCGTTCCGGCCGGCGCCGTCACGTTGTCATAGTTCACCGACAGGCCTACCAGCGACGATTTTATGATGTCGCATGGGGTGGTGAACTTCTCAGTTCCCGTCGCCTTGAACTGGAACGAGCATTGGGCCGGATCGGCCGTTACCGTCACCGGCGCGGTCGCCAACGCATGCTCCAGCTTCGGATTGGCAAAGTGGGTGATGCCCTGGAAGATCGGGAAGTAGGTCACGACCGCAAGCGCAAAACCCGCCATCATAATCGGCTTCCTGCCGATCTTGTCGGACAGCCAACCGAACAGGATGAAACAGGGCGTGCCGATGGCGAGCGCGATGACGATCATGATCTGCGCGGTGACGCCCGGAACCTTGAGCGTCTGCGTCAGGAAGAACAACGCGTAGAACTGGCCGCCATACCACACCACCGCCTCGCCGGCGGTGGCGCCGAACAGCGCGAGGATGGCGATCTTGGCGTTGCTCCATTGCCCGAAGGCTTCCGAAAGCGGACGTTTCGACTGTTTGCCCTCTTCGACCATCCGCGTGAACAGCGGCGACTCACTCAGCTTGAGTCGGATCCAGAGCGAAACCGCGAGCAGGATTGCGGAGAGCAGGAAGGGAATGCGCCAACCCCAATCGCTGAATTCGGCTTCGCCCATGGCCGTGCGGATGCCGAGGATCAAGAGCAGGGCCAGGAACAAGCCGAGCGTTGCCGTGGTTTGAATCCAAGACGTGTAATAGCCGCGTTTGCCCGGTGGGGCATGCTCGGCGACGTAGATCGCCGCGCCGCCATACTCGCCGCCAAGCGCGAGGCCTTGGACCAGCCGCAACGCGATCAGCACGATCGGCGCCAAGATGCCCCACGTGGCAAAGCCGGGGATCACGCCGATGAAGAACGTGCCGATACCCATGAGGCTCATGGTGACCAGGAAGGTGTATTTACGACCGATCAGGTCGCCGAAGTGGCCGAAGATCAGCGCGCCGAACGGGCGCACCGCGAAGCCGGCGGCGAAGGCGAGCAGCGCAAAGATGAAGCCCACATTCGGCGGCACGTTGGAGAAAAAGTACTTCGCCAGGAACGCGCCCAGCGTGCCGTAAATGTAAAAGTCATACCATTCGAACACAGTGCCCAGCGAGGACGCGAAGATCACGAGTCGCTGTTCGCTCGTCATGCCTCCCGAGCGCGGTGTATTGATTGCCATCGTCGTCATGGACGCTTCCCCCAATTCGTTTATCGCCGGGCGTGCGGTCGCGTCGCTTCGACGCCCGCGGCGGCCCTTCGCACAGGCTAATCCGGCTCGCGGGGGCCTGTCTGTCAGCCAGAGGTCTTAATCCGAAAGTCGGGGGTGGCCCGTCTTGAGGGCCGGTCGCCAGTGACCGCTGGTTCCGGCTCTCGAAGCATAGGTCCCATTCGCCGATTTCGTTTGCGGGATGATCGGTCTTGCCCACCTAAAGGTCCGATGGACGCCATTCCCGACAAGCCGGCGGATCAACGGCACACTGCGAGCGGACGCCGCATGGTTCGAACCATGCTGCTGCGGCATCCGGCATGGAGCGCGGCCGCGGTGCTCCTGATCGGCTTTAACCTGCGGCCCTCCATCACGACCGTTGCGCTGTTCATCGGCGACATCAGGCACGATCTCGGCCTCTCCGCGCTCGGGATCAGTTTGCTGACGATGGCGCCGGTCGTCTGCCTCGGTCTGTTCGCTCCCGCCGCGCCCCCGCTGGCGCGCCGCTTCGGTGCCGAAGCGGTGCTCCTCGCGTCACTCGTCGGGATCGTGGTCGGCTGCGTGGTGCGCAGCCTCGGGACAATTCCGCTCTATCTCGGCACGCTGATCGTCGGAGCTTCGCTGTGTTTCCTCGGCGTACTGACCCCGGTGATGATCAAGCGCGTTTTTCCCCATCGCGTTGGTTTGATGATGGGCCTCTACACCATGCTGGTCTGCCTGGGGCCGGCACTCGCGACGGCGACAGCCGTGCCGCTACAACGCGTTCTTTCGGGAAGTTGGGAGCTCGTTCTGGTGGTCTGGGGTTTGCCGGCCTTGATTGCGGTACTCGCATTCATTCCCCAGCTATTTCGTCACGAGCGCGTCGCCGGCGTCGCCACCGCGCACATCTTCGGGCTCATCCGCGATCCTTTGGTCTGGCAGGTGACGGGTTTTTTCGGCCTCATTACCGCGCTGGCTTACGCTGTCTTCAACTGGGGCCCGAGCATGCTGGAGGCGCGCGGGCTCGACGCCGCCACCAGCGGGCTCATCATATCGCTATGTTACATTGGCCAGACCGCGGCCGGACTCTTGGCTCCGGTCATTGCGGGCAGGCAGCCCGACCAGCGGCTGATCGTTGCCGTGATGGTGCTGCTGACGGCAGCCGGTCTTTTCGGTTTCGTTTATGCTCCGGTGTGGTCGCTTACAGCCTTCTCCGTCATCCTCGGCGTGGGGCAGGGCGGCGCGTTCGGCATCGGGCTCTTGTTCTTCGCGCTTCGTTCCCGCGACCCGCACAGTGCGGGGCAACTTTCCGCCCTGGCCCAGACCGTCGGCTATATCTTTGGCGGCCTCATCGGACCGTTTGCCGTTGGCGTGATCTACGACTGGACCGGGTCATGGCAGGTGGTCACGATCTTCTATTTGGCGGTGGGGTTCGCCTCGCTGGTCCTTGGGATCGGCGCCGGCCGGGCGCGGACTGTCGGACGAGAGCCGGCGCACGCGTCATAAGAGGGCAATCGTCACGGTCCCCGCAGCCTGCTGCCGGGCACCTTTGTCGGCCGCGCCGGTGGCCTTGTAGCGTGCGATTAATATTACCGCGCAATTCAGCCGCAGAATTCCCGTGATTTAAACGAATTTGACCCGGGCCTTCCCCTACATTGCCGCCTCCAGACACGGGTTGTTCATGCGTCTTATGTACGCGGCATTTCTGATTGCTTTGACCGCCTTGCCGGCGCTCGCCCAGCGCGGGCCGGTTATTGTCGTTCCGGGACGGCCCGACGTGCCCGTGCTGATGTACGGCGCCGATATTTCATGGTCGGTGGTCGAAGGCGATTTCGGCCTCGCGCGCCCCGGATTGGTGACACCGACGGTGATCTACCGGCTGCCTCCGGCAATCATTTACGGCCCCGCCGCATACGGGCCCGGTTATTTTCCGACGTCCAACGAGCAGCCAGGCTACGGCCGTTTAGAGATTGTGCCGGGGCCGAACCGGACGCTGCCGCCTCCCGCCCAGAGCTATCGCCGCAGTTGGTCAAGCAGTTCGGCGCCAACTCCGGCTGACCTCCCGTCAAACAACCCGACATACGTCGCGCCAATCATCGCTCCGACGTTCAATGGTTCACCACCCGGTACATCGCCCAATGGCGCACTCAATACTCAGCCAATGAACCCGCCGCGGCGTAGTCAAACTTCCAACGGAGCGCCACCCGGCCCGCCCGCACCGCAAGGCAACGGTCAACCGCAAGGCAACGGTCAACCGCAAGGCAACGGTCACAGGTAACTGCATCGGACAGATCGCTCGGAGGCCTGTCCTCATCCGCCTCCTAAACAGGGGCAATTTCGTAGAGGGAGTATCATGTCGTTCCATCGAACCATTCTGGTGGCTTTCACCGCGGTGTTCGCCACTGCCCTGACGTCAGCCGCCTTCGCGGGCTGCGGCGGTTGCGGCTTCGGATATGCGGCGCCGGTCGCGTACGCTCCGGCCCCTGTCTATACGCAGGGCTGCGGCGGTTGCGGCGCCGCGCTTGCTGTCACCTACGCACAACCGGCACCGCAGCCGGTGATCTACATGCAAGGCGGTTGCGGCGGTTGCGGCGGCGCGATTGCCGTAACTTACGCGCAGCCCGTCGTGGCGGCAGTCCCGGTCATGCCGGCGCCGATCGCGGTCGATCATTGGGACACGGGCGGGTTTGGCGGCTGCGGCTGCGGCTCCTGTGGAGGCTGCGGTAACGCGCTTGCTTACGCGCAGCCCGTCGCTGCTCCGATGTATGTGGTGAACCAGGGGCCCGAATATTCCGGTCCGGGGCTCATGGTTCCGTACGGCACCTATTCGCCCGCGACGAACCTCGCCGCTCCCGGCGCATATCCGTATATCGGCGGGCGTGGTTACGGCTACGGATACGGATACCGACATCGTCATTATGGACGTCCGTATTATCACGCGAGCTACGCTGCCCGCCCCTATCACTATGGTTATGGCCCGGGGCGCTATGGTCCCTACCATCGCCCGATGGGCTGGCGCGGCTGAACTCCGGCGCTTACGCTCGTTGCTCCAGCGAAGGCCCGCCTCGTGCGGGCCTTCGTGCGTTTTTAGCTGCGCACGGCCAGGCTCGCGACGTAAAGCGCGAGGGCCGCGGCATTCGACACGTTGAGGCTTTTGATGGCGCCGGGAAGATCGAGCCGGGCCAGCCGGTCGCATGTCGCGCCCGTCAATTGCCGCAGTCCCTTGCCTTCGGCGCCAAGCACGAGCGCGAGCGGCGCGGTGAGTTCGATGGCGGCAAGATCGTCCGGCGCGCCGCCGTCCAGTCCAACAAGAAGAAAGCCGCTCTCCTTCAGTGCGCCAAGCCCGCGGGCAAGATTTTGCACCGTGACGATCGGCACCAATTCGAGCGCGCCCGAAGCGGATTTGGCGAGTACGCCGGTCGCCTCCGGACTGTGGCGCGCGGTGGTGACGATGGCGGCGACGGCGAACGCCGCCGCCGTGCGCAAGATCGCCCCGACATTGTGCGGATCGGTGATTTGGTCGAGCACGAGCACGATGCCGGCAGGCGCCAAGTCCTCGATGTCCGGCGAGGGGAGGGCGTCGGCCTCGGCGAGCAGTCCCTGATGCACCGCGTCCGGCGAAAGTCGCGCGGCAATGATGTCGGGACGCACCAATTCAGGCGCTATCGGCAGCTTTATGCCGTCGTCGGAGAGGCGTCGCATGGCGTTTTCGGTCGCCAGGATCTTCCGGATGCGGCGCTCAGGATTGGCCAGCGCCGCGGTGACGGTGTGCCAGCCATAAAGGACGACGCCGTCGCCGTCGCGCGGAGGCCGGCCAAATCGCGCATTGGCCGGTCGACCGCGATGCTGCGCGCCCCGGCGGAATGCGTGCGGCCGGGCGTTCTTCACGCTGTTCGCTCGCTAAGGCGGAATGCGGACGACATGCGCCGCACCCATAGCGCGTGCCGATTTGAGCGCCAAGGCGCGGCGCGTTGGGCAGCACGAATTCTCTGTCGATGGCCTATCTTTTGCAGGCTTGATTTTCGACGATCACTGACCGTATGGGAGCGACGAGGATGCCAAGCCATTCCCCATCCACCCCCTCAATGCTGGCTGTGCCGGGCGCCGACCCCAGACTTTACAACGAAGACCTGGCGCCGGTCGCGCCGGCGGGGCGCCACTGGGGGATTTTCGACATTTTCGCCATGTGGATGTCGGACGTGCATTCGGTCGGCGGTTACACCTTCGCGGCGAGCCTGTTCTTTCTCGGCCTCAACGGGTGGGAGGTGCTGCTCTCCATGGTCGTCGGCATCCTGGCCGTCTTTGGCCTGATGAATCTGATCGGCGCACCATCACTGAAATACGGCGTTCCCTATCCGGTCGTGGCGCGCATGTCGTTTGGCGTCATGGGCGCCAACCTCGCCGCCATCGTGCGCGGCATCGTCGGCATCGTCTGGTACGGCGTGCAAACCTATTTCGCGTCCAAGGCCGTCGAGGTGCTCGTCATCACGCTCGCACCGGGCGCGCAGGCGTTGCGCGATGGCGGCTTTCTTGGGCTTTCGCCGCTCGGCTGGGCGAGTTTCCTGTTCATGTGGCTGTTTCAGCTCCTGATCTTCCTCAATGGCATGGAGACGATCCGCAAGTTCATCGATTTCTGCGGGCCGGCGGTTTACGTGGTGATGTTCGCGCTCGCCATCTGGGTGCTCACCCAGACCGGATTGTCGAGCCTCTCGCTGCAACTTGCGCCTCCCGTGGCCGGCTCGAGTGTTGGTCATATGGCAAGCGCGGCCATGCTGATCATCGCCTACTTCGCCGCGCTGCTGTTGAATTTCGGCGACTTCTCGCGCTTTGCCAAAGACAGGAAGGCAATGATTGTTGGCAATTTCCTCGGGCTGCCCGTCAACTTCGTGGTGTTCGCGATTATCACGGTGATCGTGACCGCGGGCACGCTGAAGGTTTTCGGCGAGGCGATCATGGACCCGGTTCGTATCGTCGAACGGATCGGCAATCCCTGGATCGTGGTTCTCGGTTCGCTTACCTTCATCGTGGCGACGATGGGCATCAATATCGTCGCCAACTTCGTATCGCCCGCCTATGACATCGCCAACCTTAATCCGCAGCGGATCAGTTTTCGCATCGGCGGGCTGATTGCGTCGATCCTTTCGGTTCTGGTTTGCCCGTGGCTGTTTGTGTCGAGCTCGCAGGCGATCACGATCTTCGTGTCGATTTTCGGCGCCGTGCTCGGCCCGATGTTCGGCATCATTGTGGCCGACTATTACGTCGTGAAACGTCAGAAGATCGTGCTTGACGATCTTTACACGATGTCGCCGGCCGGCTCTCTGCATTACCGGGATGGATGGAATCCTGCGGCGCTGACCGCGCTCGGCGTTGCCGGCGTGGTGTCGATCGGGCTCGCGCTCCTCGGCGCCTACGGCGTCATGGTCAATGTCGGCGATTGGGGCTGGCTGATCGGCGCGGTGCTGGGCGGAATTCTCTATCTCGCGGCCGCGCGGTCGTTCGGCGAGGGCAAAGTCGGCAAGCCGGTGCCGCTGGCGTCGAGCCGGTAACAAAATGAACCTTGCGCGGATCGGCAGGCGGTCGGCCGGTTGACACTGCGTCTACAC
>Ga0302326_10022531_pt1 | contig 12872 bp, 14 predicted proteins | sample Palsa_T0_3_FD_202264 | JGI IMG/M metagenome (GOLD analysis project Ga0302326, IMG submission 202264) | Peat permafrost microbial communities from Stordalen Mire near Abisko, Sweden - Palsa_T0_3 | ecosystem: Environmental > Terrestrial > Soil > Palsa > Peat permafrost | place: Sweden: Abisko... | reverse complement strand
CGGCCACGCCCGGCACCACGCGCGATCTGGTCAGCGAGACGGTCGCGATTGGGGGTATCCCGGTGCGGCTCATCGACACGGCGGGAATTCGCACGACCAGCGATGAAGCCGAGAGTATCGGGGTGCGGAAAACGATGGAGGCAATGGCTGACGCCGATGTGGTGCTGGTTGTGGTTGACGCATCGACGCGAGCAGACTTTGGCGGTCTAATTCCCATGGATCAGTCGTTCGGAGAGCATCTGCTCACGATACTGGAAGATCGAAGGCCGCTTGTCGTGTGGAACAAGATTGACCTGGCGCCGCCCCGGCGACACTTGCCGCACGGAGAGCCGGTACCGGGATTGCCCTTGGCAAATCTCACTTGGTGGTCCCCCTCGGTGCGAACGTCGGCGCTGACGGGCGAAGGAATCGATGAGCTTCGCAGGAGGATTTTGGAATTGGTAGCTGGCAACCAAATGCCCCTGCGCGAGAGCGGCTTCCTGACCAATGTGCGCCAGAAGCAGTTGGTCGCCGACGCGATTAGCGCGCTGGAAAAAGCTGCGGCAGCAGTGCCACAGAAAATTCCCCACGAGATGCTCTTGCTCGATCTTTACAGCGCTCTGCGTGCGCTGGATGAGATCACGGGAGCCACCACCGCCGACGACATCCTCAACCTGATATTCAGCTCGTTCTGCATCGGAAAGTAAAATCAACTCCGACAATGTCTCACAGCGTCCCGAGAAGTCATATAGTACTAATCTAATCAATAATTTAATTGTCCTATAATGTCCAGGCGTGTACGATAGCAGCCAGCGTATTATGTGTCCACGTTTGTGGCCACCTTGGCGATGCTTGATTTTGCTGTACTGTGTGGACACAAGGAGGGGCTGACATGCACCTTACGGATGCGGCAATCAAAGCGCTAAAGCCACGCGAGATTCGCTACTACGTGCGCGATGACAGGGGTTTGTACCTAGAGATCTTTCCGACCGGCGGTAGGGCTTGGCGTTATCGGTACCGGTTGAACGGCAAGGCCGAAAAAGTGGCTATCGGCAAGTATCCGGACTTGTCACTTAAGGCCGCACGGCAAAAGCGGGATGAAATGGCCGCGATGGTAGCGAACGACCAGTCCCCCGCGAGTCGAAAACAAGCGGCCAAGGTCGAGGTCGCGAGTGCCACGACGATGCGTAAGTTCGGCGAACGCTATTACAGGGAAGTTGTTCTGCCGAACGTTAAAGACCCGAAAAACCTTCGCCGCTGGTTGGACAAAGAGATTTATCCGGTCCTAGGGAACCAACCCCTGCGTGACATCACCTCAAGCGATGTGCAAGCAATTGTTTTCCGCAAACGCGATAATGGGAGACCGGCATCTGCGGGAGCTATTCGGAATCTGCTCAAGCGCATATTCGACTACGCTATCGTATGCAACGCCGCTCTCACAAATCCCACTCTGGCAACACCGATGCGGTTCATCACGAAGGCGCGACCCCGAACCCGGGCTCTGTCTGCTGATGAGATCAAAGCGTACCTTCAGACGCTTTACCGATCCAACATACGCCGGCAATTCAAACTTGCGCTTCACATCATCTTGCTGACGCTCGTCCGCAAGTCCGAATTGCTGTTTGCCGAATGGAACGACGTCGATTTCGTGGCCGGCGAGTGGCAGGTCCCTCAGGAGAACTCGAAAACTGGCCAGCCGCATATCATTTACATGTCACGCCAAGTGGCCGAAATGTTTCATGAACTGAAGGCGCTCGCCGGAGGCTCAGGGTTGGTGCTCCCAAGCCGTAGCAGCCTTGACAAGCCGTTTGCAAAGAACGCGCTGAACCAGGCGCTCGAAGGTGTCAACTTTCCAATCGAACCGTTTACGATTCACGATCTCCGCCGCACTGGATCAACGCTCCTGCACGAAAAAGGATACCCGTCAGATGTGGTGGAAAAGGCGTTAAATCACACGATCGGCGGGGTGCGTGGCGTTTACAATCGTGCTCAATACGCGGAACAGCGTAAACAAATGCTGCAATTCTGGGCCGACTACCTAGAGGCGTTGGCAACTCAAAATAACCGCACTGTTTCAACTGAACGAAGCGGCGAATTCCGCAGCGAGCAACCAACAGTGTCGATCAAGGCTGAAAAACAGAAACATCAGCCCGAGGTAGTGTTCGACTGAGATCCCAGGTATGAACACAAATTCCGATGATTCCCGCAAGGCAAGCGCGACACAGAAGCCCGCGGATCGAGGGCTCCCGGAAACTGTCGAGGACTCCAACAATCCCAGCTTCTTGGATGCATTGCAACTTAATTTTGCCCAAGCGTTCGCTTCGCCCGAAATTGAGCGGTGTACCGAACCACGGGAGGTCAACTCCTTAGGTGTGCCAGACAGTCGGAGTTTTGGTGAGCAGGGCGCGCGGTCCAATAGCCCAGCGGTTCCCGGAATTTATGGCGGAAAATTTCAGCGAGCGATCGAGAAAGCCGGTGCCGAGTTAACAAAATTGACACCTCTTGAACGCATGAACCGGCGCTATCCCAATATCAAGCTGCATTCACTGCCAGAAACCTTTCCGTCGCGTGATTTCTTCGGCGAACCGGATGTTGACGTCTGTCTCCAGTACTACCAGCGGTTCATGGCAGCTTCTACATCTGAAGGTGATGAGCCCGTTTCGATTCTCCTTGAGTTCTTGAAAGAGCACCCGATTGAGTTCGGATGCTCTGGATGGACTTGGTATGCGGTTGGCTACATCGTTCTCGGCTACCCCATTCCCGGGCATTGTGAACGACGTGCGAGAAAACTGTTTTCGGGCTATTGGCGGGATACCAAGAGCCCGAAACACCAGAAATCGGTACTTCAGAGTTTTCGAATGTTTAAAGCTTGTCAAAAGCTAGACTCACCACATGGGGCGCACTGGAGGGGCGCGATCAAGTGGATGGCTAAGGCTGCGGAGCGAGAGCTCCCCGTGACCAAATGGTTCGACGAATACGCTGTATCGCGTCCCAAAAGATGCGCATGTTTGAACGAAAACAGTTTCCAACTCCTTAGAAAAGCCTACGTGAAGATAGCCCGCCGCTACGAGGAATCTCCTCCCCCTTCCACCGTCGTGCTCGAAGCTGTTGCGGCTGGACATCGAGTGTCATCCCGTGCATTGGCCGAATTCCGGGCTGATGCAAAGAAACGAACCAGAAAATCGCAATAATCTGCTGCGGTTTCTGTATCTGGTTCTAACGCAGGAACTTCTGTCTTTGTCCGCTTCGGATTCGCCGATCCAATCCCAAACGTCGTGGTAATTTCCAAGCAGTCCCACGAGGTTCAGGAATGTCGAATGTAATTCTTAGGCTTCCCGCAGTAAAGGCCAGAACAGGGCTTTCCCGCAGCACGATCTATCTCCGGGTTTCTGGTGGCTCCTTCCCGCGCCCGGTCTCTCTCGGAGCGCGCGCGATAGGCTGGCTTGAGTCCGATGTCGAAGGATGGATTTGTCGAAGGATAGAGCAAAGCCGCGCCGATAATTTCGCGACGGCTAAGGGCGAGGTGCACTGATGGTGACCACCGCTCCTGACCTGATGCCCTCGCCATCTTCGCTAACAGATGAGGGAACGCAACCAAACGCGCTTGAGATCACCTTGCTCCGTATGGCGGCGCGCGGCTTCCGGCTGTTCCCCGTCGCAATTCGAAGCAAACGTCCGCTAATCGGCGAGTGGCCGGAAAGGGCTACCTCTGATGCCGAGAGACTGCACGCCTGGAAGCAGGAATATTCCGGCTGCAACTGGGGCCTTACGTGTGGCTGTGACTCTGGTGTGTTCGTTCTCGATGTAGATGGAGACGAGGGCGCGGCATCGCTTCGCGGACTTGTTAAAGATCATGGACGGGAATGGACCGACACCCTCAGCGCGAAAACAGCCCGAGGGTTTCACCTCTACTTTCGCTATCCCACTGACGCAGTAGTCCGCAACAGCGCAAGCAAGCTGGCGCCGGGCCTGGATGTTCGTGGCGATGGCGGTTACGTCCTCGTGCCACCATCGGTGCATCCGAGTGGTGCTATTTATCGCTGGGCTGGATCCTGCGAGGATACCGAAATCCTGCCCGCTCCGGCGTGGCTGCTGGAGATGCTCACCGCACCGGCACAGCGCATGGGCCGAACGTCAGCCGTCGGCGGCGACATCATTCCGGAGGGCCAGCGCAACGCAACCCTAACCAAGCTGGCCGGTGCGATGCGGCGGCAGGGGACAACCCCACAAGCCATCGAGGCTGCCCTACTGGCCGAAAACGTGGCCAGGTGCCTTCCGCAGTTACCGGAAGCCGAGGTTCGGGAAATTACGCGTTCGATTTCCCGATACGCACCAGCACCCAAGCCGCAGAATCCGGAGCTGGAGTCAGCGGCCCTGCTGGAGGATACGCGCCATTTTATCCGCAGGTTCCTGATCATTACAGATGCCCAGACGGTGGCACTCTGCCTATTCATTCTCTACACCTACGCGGCGGAACAATTCGAATGCGCGCCATACCTACAGGTCACTTCAGCGGAAAAGCGATCCGGCAAGAGCCGCCTCCTGGAGGTACTGGAGCTGCTCGTCAAACGCCCGTGGCTAACGTCTCGAACTTCGGCTGCCGCGCTTGTTCGCAAGCTAAATGGAGATCGGCCCACGTTACTGTTGGACGAAAGCGATGCCGCCTTCAGCGGAGATAAAGAATATTCTGAGGCCCTGCGCGGCGTGCTGAACGCTGGACATCGCAAAGGCGGGAAGGTCTCCCTCTGCCTCGGTAAGGGCTGCAACATCAAGGCCATTGACTTTTGTGTGTTTGGACCAAAGGTCATCGCTGGTATTGGCGGGCTTCCGGATACAGTGGCCGATCGCGCGATTCCCATTCAACTTCAAAGAAAGCGACCTGGCGAAAACGTGGAACGATTCCGGAGGCGGCTAATTGATCCCGCTGCCCACGATCTTCGAGAACGACTCACGCAGTGGGCAACTCAGGACCGACTGGAAATTTTACGTGGTGCCTGGCCCGAGCTGCCAGAAGCATTGTCAGACCGTCAGCAGGATGTCAGTGAGCCTCTGCTCGCGGTTGCCGATCTCGCTGGCAATGAGTGGGGCAGGGTTGGACGTACAGCCCTGACAGAACTCTTCGGCGGTCCGGCCGCCGCCGATGAAAGCCTTGGCGTCAGGCTTTTGTCCGACATCCGGGTTGCGTTCGAAGGACAGGATCGACTTGGTTCAAAAGAACTTGTCGCGGCGCTCGTGGCGATTGAGGGATCTCCTTGGCCGGAACTGAACCATGGCAGAGAGATTACCGCCACTACAGTCGCTCGCCTCTTGCGAAAGTTCGAGATTGGCCCACGGACGATTCGCTGTAATGCAGATACGTTCAAGGGATACCTCCGGAGCGCCTTCGAGGACGCATGGAGTCGCTACTTAGGTCCCAACTCGTCTCCGGCTCATCCAGCCGTCACACCGTCACAACCCGCGAAGATTCTGGATGAAACACATCTTCCCGAAACGTCACACGAGCCCGCTGTTGCGGTTCAAGAAGGCGAAGCGGAAGCAGTATTTGTGGGGCTTGTGACGTCTGTTACGGCTCATACATACGAACAAACGCCACACCCTACGAAGACAGTGGTGGCGGGTGAGCTATGACCGCGCCCGAGTTGATCCACAGAATCGAGTCTGCCGGCGGCGTACTGACACTGAGGGGTGACCGCATCCGGTACGAGTTGCCGGAAGACGCTGCGTCAATGGTCGACGTGCTGCGCCAACATCGTACTGAGGTCGTTAGAGTACTCCGGGAACGCGAGCGGCAAGAGGCGTCCCAAGCAACCCGTTGGAGCCCTGTGGACGTCCCCCAGGTCTCCGAAAAATCCTCCCCTGATCTGTATGCAGTCGCCTTGGAGAAGACGATACAGAGCGGTCCCGTGCCGATGCCTAAAGGCGTAAGGCTGCTGCACTGGGCACCCCAGCCTCCACCGGTGGCAATTGAGAGCTGGGCGGTCGTGAACGATGTACCGAAATTTATTCAAACCACGCTCGGTCAGCTAGGTGCCGCAATGGCTGGCAAGAACTGGCTAGCCGGAAATCGGTCGGTCCGCGAGTTAGTTGAGCGCTTGGAGCAGGTAGGAGTGAAGGTTAGCGTTGAAGAACCGAGATGAGTAACCGAGGACAAAAGTGGAAGCGGGGGGAGCTGACGACTGTCATGGGGCCCCACCCCGCCGCTTAGCGGTGTTGGGCCGCAGAAATAGCGAGGTCTAGCGATGCAATGTCAGAAGAAGAAGCGGAACGGAAACCAATGCCGGGCGCGCGCCCGATCCGGTCAGAAGTACTGCGCTCTGCACGCGGAACCAGGCAAGGCTGCAGAGCTTGGGAGTAGGGGCGGACGCAGGCGTGCCGTTTACAGTCCCGATAGCTTGCAGGAATTCACTGCGCCAAGAACTGCCGCCGACCTGCGGGATCTGCTGGCGCAGTCAATCGTTGAGATTCGCAACGGGAAACTCGACCCCAAACTAGCCAATTCGATCAGCTACTTGGGGACGGGTTTCCTGCGCGCAATTGAGGTCGCTGACCTTCAGGCACGATTAGAATCGCTCGAACGCGAGCAGCGGAGGGTATCCGAAATTGCCTGCACATAGGGCCAGACTCGAACGGATTGAACGAGAGCTGCAGTTTCAGCTTTGGTTGCAGGGCGAACGGCTTTTTGAGGGATGGTCGCCCGAGCAGCTCCTCGCCTATGCCGATCGTTGCGAAATACCCGATCCTTTACCTAGTAAGGTTCCCAGCAAATTCGACGGTCTAAGCAGGAAAGCTCTCGTGCGACTGCGGGAAGACATTGAGCGGCAGCAGGCCAGGATGACATTCCGGGGCCGAACTTTTGATGAACGATTTTTCTACGTTGAGCACGGGCATTTCCCGGACGAAGTGGACCCTTCGCCAGCGCGGGAACAGAACCAGGATGCCTCCGAACTTGCAGCGCCAGGAGAGCGGCGATGAAGAACAAGACTGCCCAGCGGGCCAGTCACGTAGGAGGCGTCACCCTGCGACAAGAATTATTCGTTGCTGAGTATCTGATCGACCTCAATGCAACAAGGGCTGCTATTGCAGCAGGTTACAGCCCAAAGACCGCCGGTCAGCAAGGCTCACGCTTGTTGAAAAATGTCAAGGTTTTTGCCGAAATCGCCAGAAAGAATAAGGAGCGCATTGCAAGGTTGGAGATCACGGCAGACAACGTTTTGCGCGGGCTTGCAAAGCTAGCCTTTTTCGATCCGCGCAAACTTTTTAATCCAGATGACAGTCTCAAGCACATCGCCGAACTCGACGACGAGACGGCGATGGCCCTGACCGACTTCGGGATGATCGCGCTATTCGAGGGTTCTGGCGACAACCGCAAACACGTCGGCTACTTGAAGAAGTTCAAGTTCGTCGACAAGGGCCAGAACCTTGAACGCTTGGGCCGCATACTGGGCATGTTCAACGAGCGCCCCATGGATCTGCCTGCTGACTGGGACAGCCGCACCCTGGAAGAGAAGAAGTATTTCGTCAAACATGGGTTTTTCCCAACAGGAATTACAGCGAGTTGAACCCAGTGCTTGGCTCAGAGAACGCCTTCATGATTCGCCGGCAATCCAACCGGAGATCCCAGCACTGCGCCACGTTGCGGTGCTAAAGACGCGCGCGCGAGCGCGCTGCAAGGGCCCTGCCATGCGCAATGGCGCTGCCGGATGCACGGCGGTGCAAGCACTGGGCCACGCACTCAGGCAGGCTTAGCGCGTTCAAGGCAGGCCAACTCGAAACACAGCCGGTATTCTGCAAAGGCGAAACAGGACGCGAAGTTGCTTCAGAAGTTGCTGCGCGAGTGCAGGGAACACTGCCGCGAGATTAGGGCAACGTGCCTATGAACGTCACAAGAGGGGAGGAACCAAAGTACCAGCCCGTTAGGTTAGGCCGATACCAGCCTCGGCGTCCGTTGAGGTAGATGCCATCGACAAGGGAATGGAGGAAACTTGAAGAAGCAGCCGGCTTCGTTCTCGACCTCAACCTTGTACATATCTGCAATCCTGAACCCAGTCTCTGCCATCGAAACGGAGAAATCATGGATGCCCCGAACGAACTGATGCAAGAGCTATCAACCCTCGTTGAAGAAACAGGCGACAAAATCGCCGAGGATTACCAGTTTGCGTTCTTAGAGTTCTTGGCCCAACTTAACTTCCCCGATACCGATAATCCGATTCCATTGAAACTCTGGGTTGCAATAGCCCAAGCATTCGCGGACGCCTCAGGCTACCGCATTGGTCTGCAAGCGGTGGTGGTGGAACCTATTGACGGCGAGCCAACCAGCTACCGGGCGGTCGCGCATCGTGAAGTTGCCAGTGTCGAGCCGACATTATTTGTTCAGCCAGCAGAAGAGTAATGCGGTCCTAGTCAGTGATCCTGGGGGCCGAAACCCATACTCCACGGACGCTCGTTTCCGTGGCCGCGACAGTCTTGTAGATCGCTCGCCAAGAGGATAGAAGCCGGAGTCGGGGCGCTCGCCGTCAACAAATCGCGCGCGGGCCGCGCTGAAAAACGTGAACTACATCCTCGCCCGCGCAGCCTCATATTGCTCGTACATCTCTTCTAGGTACAGCTTCGCTTTTGCAGCGGCTTTCCCAAAATCTCGATCTCCTAGCATTTCGACCGTGATGTCCTTGTAGACCAACCGAACTTCGATTCGCCTAAGGTAATTGCTTGCGTCGCCGTATGCTGATCGTAGCTCCTGTTCCAGACAACGATAGATCAACTGATCGGTGGGCGCGGGGCCAAGCCTAGCCCGCCAGCGTTCTGGAGGATTCCTCTTCACCACTGGGAAAAGGCGGGCGATCACTTCAGAACAGTTCTTGTCAATCGCAGCATCAAGTTTCGCCTTGGCGTCCTTCTGGAACACCTTCACGGCTGCCTTCAGTTCTGCGACTTCGTTGTCGAATTCAGCACGATTAGTTGTCAGGATTACTTTTCCGTAGTGCGCAATCGTGACAAGGTATTTCTTTTCAATCTCTTCTCGCCCTTGCATCAGCTGCTCACCGGAGATGTCATCTCCCTTTCGAACGAGCTGAAAGTTTGCACGAAGTAACTCTTCGGTGTTTGGGTCAGCGCCGATGCCCAGTAGGTCAGCGGGAACCGGCACCCGCTTTTTCGACAACGCTGCCTTCTGAAGGCTGAATTCGACGAACTGGAACTTGGTGCTGAGGACTCTCACCTGACGCGCGAGGTCGAATGGTTGAGCCGGACTCGCCTTCAGGTCGGCAGTAACCCGCGTCACCACCTCCTCTGTAAGAGGACGGGGAGCCAGTTCCTGGGGCGCTAGGATTTGTTCGTGGAGGCTTTCTCCCTGGTTCGGCGCAAGAACAATCTGGGCTACATCGGACTTGGACTCCTCAATAAGACGTGGGGTCGGCGGGAAGATAATCCGCTCGCCGTCGATCTCTAGCACGCACAGCCGGACGCCGGTTTGCCGGTGGACAGAAGCCTGCAAGTGCTCTGCAGTCTCCATGAGCAATGCCAGAGCTTCGCCATCGCAGAAGCCAATGCGACAGAGATCCGGATCAGCATCGAGAACCACCTCGACAATGCAGCCACCCGGCTCCTTCCACCGTTCCGCGAGGACGTGGGCAGCGGCAGTCGGCAGGCCTGGTCCAACAAACCGGATGCTCTCGCGAGCTCGTCTCAGGTGAGCTATTACATCCGCATCTGGCAGGTAGCCTAGGTGAATCGTGGGTGGGAGTAACGCATTGTCGTGAGGCATGATCCGAAGTCCTATCCTGTTTTCTCCCACAAGCTCGCAATTGGCTGCGCTGATCAGCCGCAGAGCGACCCGGATTATATCCGATTTTGGGATATTAAAGGGGTGGCCGGAATAATCCAGCCACTTTGAGAGATGCGGAATACAGAAGGCGCTATCGGCTGTTCCTGGAGCGATTAAAACAAGCCCGAGTTGAGGCCGGGCTCACCCAGTCTGAGGTGGCGCGGCATTTGCGCCGCCCACAATCGTTTATATCAAAGGCTGAATCGGGCGAGAGACGACTGGACCTGGTGGAAGTAGACGAATTAGCGAGCCTGTACCGTAAACCAATTGATTTCTTCCTGCGCACTGAACCTGACTAGTGACGGCCAAGTATCGATCGGAGCCGTGACTTGAGCGTCATCTCCGCTGGTGACTTGCCATTCGCGCCGAGCCATTTCTCAAACTCCAAAATGCGAACGCGGTGCTCGACCGCTGGCTGCTGAACCCTCACGGTGATCGTGTGCCCTCGTCCAATCTGGCCCACCCATTCATTGCTCTTGAACGCAGCAAGCGCCTGGGCAACGGCTTCACAGAGGGTTTCCGCCGTCACTTCGATGGAGTGCTGGTGTCCGTCCGAGTCTTCGCAGGATACAGTACAGGTCCGCACGGACATGTCAGGTATTTTCGTCTTTTGTTCGCCTCGGCGCAAGCACAGCCAACCGCGGTCCGAACAGTCATTTCTGCGATTGATCGGAGCGTAAGATCAAAAGCAGAGGAAATTTAGGATTATGGAAAAAGGAACGGTAAAGTGGTTCAACGACGCAAAGGGATACGGTTTTATCAGTCGCGGGGAAGGCCAGGGAGATGTGTTCGTCCATTTTTCAGCCATTGAGGCGGGCGGTTTCCGCAGCCTGCAGGAGGGTCAGCAAGTACAGTTTGATGTCGTCAAAGGTCCCAAAGGCTTGCAGGCTGAAAACGTGAAGCCTCTGTAATCGTCAAAAGTGACACACTCGGAACTCCATCCACGGGGGTACGCACACCGGGTCCGGAAGAAAGACTGCAAGCCAAACTCGGCGGCGTTTTATCTTGATTAACCACAACCCTGAACATGGTAGCCTGCGCCACCCGACGCTCAGAATTTCCGGGTTAGCAGGTCGTAATCCGATTCGAACTGCGCCTGAAGCTGCCGCACTAGTGCCTCTTCCCGGAAGATCAAGCCCATCTCCCGGTTGAAGGTAATCGAATCCGGTGAAAGGCTGAGGGAACCAAGGTAAGCCACCTGACCGTCGACCGCGGCGGCTCGTGCGTGCATGTAAGGCAGTGCAGGGTTCTCGCGGCCGTTTACGTGCACATCCACTCCGGAGGCCGCCAGTGCCGCGAGAGAGGCGAGCTGCCGGTCCTGGATCTCCTGTTTGCCGCCGTTGACATGTACTGGGGCGATGAGGCGAACCCTGGCTCCGCGCTTGACGGCGGCGACAAGTTCGCCCTCGAGTGTGGGATTGCCGAGCAGCTCCGTGTAAACGTCGAGCGTTCGCAGCGCCTGCTGGTAAAGTCCTACCAATCGCTCCGAACCGTTGACCGGGGAGACGATCAGGTCGCCGCTGGAGATCGGAGAGGTCGGATTGAACAGAGGCGGCTCCTGCCCCACGGCCGCCGAGTACGACCAATCGTTCTCGAAAAGACGGTGGACGTCGCGCAGAATCTCCTCGTTGTCGCAGGTGGTCGCGAAGTCCCGGTACTGCAAGAAAGTCGTCTGGTCGAGGCACGCGGAGCCGTAGACCAGCAGCTCAGAGTCGATCAGGATGATCTTAGGAAAACTCCTGGGGAAGACTGGATTGCTCAGGTGAAGCTCTCCTCCGGCAGATGTCAGATACTGCTCGAGATGGTCCCTCTCTGAGGCCGTCTCGCTGTACTTCCGGAAATCCACGATCACGCGGACCGAAACGCCGCGGTACAGGGCTGCCTGAACACGCTCGAGAATCTGCGGATCCTCCAGGACGCATATCTCGATCCGGATTGCGTCCTTGGCGGCGTCCATCGCCCGGAGGTAAACGCTGCGACCATCTTCAGGCAGAACAGTTAGTGAGCAGGAGGAACCAGTCCCGCAATCGGAGGCGAAGGCCCGCTCCGGCACCGGCGATGCAAACGAAAGAAGAGTTGCGCTGGCCACTCCCAAAAAGCCGCGCCGCGTCATCGGCGCACAGACAGGGGCCTGTGCGTGAGCTTTTGAATCGAGAAACAACCTCGCTTCTTCAGTGTCAGTCGCCACGCGGCCCTCTTCTGATTCTGGCTATTCACAACCTTAAGTGGAAACGACTTGAGTTACGCGCTCTTGGCAATGGCTCCGCTTTCAGTCGGGCCGACCAAGAAAACCTACACCCTACGCCGTCAGATCGCAATGCTCCAGTCGTACCCGGTCTCAATCCGCCATTCCGGCGAATTTCGCCAACTGGAAAGCCAAGACCATGGTGACTCCTTATGCCATGGTCTATCGCACAGACCGCCACCGCAGGTTGTGATCACTGAGGCGGCCCGGAATGAAGGCGACAGAGAAGCCGCTGCCATCCGGATCCTGCAGGGGGTACTGGTCGGATGGCCAACGAACATCCCAGTACAGCCTGCCCGGCTCAGAGCATCTGTCTGCGCGGTTGTGCCGTAGAGGCTGCCGTGGTACGTCTATCGCCTACGGATGATGTCGGGAGCACCTGCTCTACAACTTCGGCGGCAACGCCAACACCGGGCCTTGGAGCGGTGTGGTCGAAGGCGGAGGAAGTGATCAACCGAAACATGGGGGAATCAGGTCTGATGTTGTTCTTGGAATTCGATCACGGTGCCGTCGTTCGGAAGGAAACAGGACTCGCGAAACCGAAGATCATGAGGCTAGTGATCGGCAATCCTCTAGTCATGAAGGAGATGGCCAAGCATGTTCCGGACGCGGGGTCATATGCGCCTGTGACCGTGCTGGTTGATGAGCGGGACGATGGCGTGCATTTGTCCTACGACAGGATGACCAGCTTTCTGTCCCCATACGAAAACAGATCGAAGCGTCGAATAATCTCTGCGGCGAACTCGTATACCGGCATGCGCTTTTCTACGATCTCCGCCAGGGTTACGATCCTGCCATCTTGAAGACAAACATGTAGGTAGGCAGCAG
>Ga0302326_10022530_pt1 | contig 12872 bp, 13 predicted proteins | sample Palsa_T0_3_FD_202264 | JGI IMG/M metagenome (GOLD analysis project Ga0302326, IMG submission 202264) | Peat permafrost microbial communities from Stordalen Mire near Abisko, Sweden - Palsa_T0_3 | ecosystem: Environmental > Terrestrial > Soil > Palsa > Peat permafrost | place: Sweden: Abisko... | reverse complement strand
TCGTTCTGGACGGCCGTCACGCGCTCGATCGCGGCCGGTTGGAGCGCTTCGGCTTTCGGTATTTAGGCATGGCGGGCTAAGTGGCTTAACGCGCGCCTTTCTAGCGTGGCGCTCGCTGCTGGATGTCTATTTCGGCCCTTACGCGCTTGAGGCGGGTGATGATCTCCTGCTTCTCGGAGGCGAGAATGCCCGCATTCGCCTCTAAATCGTATTTGTGGATGGTCATGTACCGATCCGCAAGCTGGTAGTAGGAACCGCCAAGAAGGGACGAGGGCATTCGGACATACGCAGAGATTATGTAGCGGTGGTCGCCGTAGTGTCCTTCGTCCGGGCCCCAAACGAAGTCGGCTGTCAAGAATATCGGTGCTTCAGAGATCTCAGGATCATTCCAAAATGCATGTTGATTTTGATTGGAAACCGATATGCCTGACAGAAATAAATCGTCTAGGTTTCTTCCCTTTCCGGGGCAAAGCAGGGCAAAGTAAATTTGCCAACCACTGACTCCGCCGCTGGCTGCTGAGAAGAGAAGGGCATACTCATTTTTCCCCAACTCAACCAGCGCTACCTTGGGGTCATTTCCAAATGCTTCCGGGGCGGTTAGCACTGCCGTTGCGGTGGCCCTTCAATACAGACGGACGCTGGAGCCAGCGGAAAGAAGCCATCAGGATCGTCGGGATCATGTTGAGGCGCTGTAATTGTCACTTCGCGTCCCGTAAACTTCGGGAAGTCTTGGGTGGGACGGATCGATTGCGGAACCGCAGGGCCCGAACTTAAAAACAGCAAAATTGCAGGAATGGTAAGGTTCGCAGCCATGGCGCTTCTTGATTGACATTATCGCGCGAGTACCTCTCAAAACGCGCGACACTGAGAAGCATGGAGCGCAGAATCCTCGGCCGCACTGGCTTGGACGTCGGACGCCTCGGCTTGGCGGCCAGCTTTGGAGTCCCCAGCGCCGCCGTCGAACAGGCTTTCGAGCGCGGGGCGAATTATCTCTATTGGGGAAGCTTTCGACGCGGCGGTTTCGGCCAGGCTATTCGAAACCTCAAGCCTCGGCGCGACCGCATGGTGCTGGTGCTGCAATCGTATTCGCGCGTGGCCGCTCTGGTGGCGCCGAGCGTCGAAATCGCGCTTCGCCGAGTGAACTTCGAGTTCGCCGACGTGCTCCTGCTGGGCTTGTGGAATCACCTTCCTCCGCGCCGCATTCTGGACGCCGCCGCCAGGCTGCGCGAGCGCGGGCTCGTCCGCCATATCGCGGTCTCCACGCATCACCGTCCCCTGGTGGAACAGCTGGCCGCCGACCCGGACATCGGCATCGTCCACGTGCGCTACAACGCCGCGCACACCGGCGCCGAACGCGAGGTCTTTCCCGTGCTCGCGTCGCGCAGCGAATCGCCGGGCGCCGTGGCATTCACTGCCACCAGTTGGCGGCAATTAATGAATCCCAGGAACGTTCCTCCAGGCGAACGAGTTCCCACCGCGGCCGATTGCTACCGCTTCGTACTTTCCAATCCCTCGGTGGATGTTTGCATGAGCGGCCCCGCGACGGCGGACCAAGCCGAGCAAGCCTTGCGCGCCATCGATGCCGGGCCTATGAGCGAAGAGGAATTGGCGTGGATGCGTCGAGTGGGGAATCACATCCACGGTCGATAGCCGCGCGCCCCGCGATGTAAACCGCGCGCGCGGTCTGGACTCCGAAGAAATAAGGGATCTCGCGATAATCCGAGCAATCGTGAACGACGAAGTCGGCGAATTTGCCGGGTTCGAGCGACCCGATCTCGCGGCCGCGGCCCAGGCTGTAGGCCGCATTGACGGTAGCCGCGGTGATGGTCTCGGCCGGCGTCATCTTCATTTGCGTGCAGGCCAGCGAAAGGATCATCGGCATGGAAGGCGTGGGCGACGAGCCGGGGTTGAAGTCGGTGGCGAGCACCAGGGCCAGCCCGGAGTCGATCATCGCTCGCGCGGCGGGATAGCGCGCGGAACCCAGCGCATACACCGAACCGGGCAGCAGCACGGGCTGAACGCCGCCGGCTACCAGCGCTTGAATCCCGAGCGCGTCGGTGTATTCGAGATGATCCGCCGTGGCGGCTCCCAGTTCGCCCGCCAAGGCTGCCGCTCCGGAGTTGGAAAGCTGGTCTGCGTGGATTCTCCCGCCCAGGCCCAACGAGCGCGCCGCGGTCAACACCCGCCGGCTGTCTTCGACGCTGAAAATCCCAGGCTCGCAAAAGACATCGCAGTACTCGGCCAGCTTGGCGCCGGCGATCGCGGGGAGCATTTCCTCGACAACCAGGCGGACATAATCCCGGGAGCGCCCGCGATACTCGTCCGGAATCTCATGTGCGCCAAGAAACGTTGGAACGCACCGCAGCGGCGCGATTCGGCGAATCACCCGCAGCAGCTTCGACTCGGCTTCGAGCGTCAAGCCGTAGCCCGATTTCGCCTCGATCGTCGTCGTGCCACTTTCGAGAAACCAGCGAATGTATCGAGCGGTGGCGGCGAGGAGATCCTCTTCGCTGGCCGCGCGCGTCTTGCGAACGGTGGAGCGTATGCCGCCTCCCGCCGCCGCGATCTCGGTATAACCGGCGCCCGCAATGCGTTGCTCGAATTCATTCGCGCGATTGCCCGCGAACACAGGGTGAGTGTGAGCGTCCACGAATCCCGGCATCACAACTCGCCGGTCGGCATCGATCACCTTTACATCGCCGCCGATCAGCGGCTCGATCTCGGAACGCGCGCCCACCCGCGCTATGCGATCGTCTTCCACCAGCATCGCGCCGTCGGCGATGATCGCGAGTTCGCCCATTTCGTCGCCGGTGCGCGGCCGCTCGGGACCCGCCAGCGTCACCAGTTGCGAGCACCCGAGTATGGCGAGCTTCACGGCGAGGGGTCCGTCGGCATCCGAATCCCGCGCTCGTGAGCCACCTCGATGGCCTTCGGATAACCGGCATCGGCGTGGCGAATCACTCCAAGGCCGGGGTCGGAAGTGAGCACGCGCTCGAGCCTGCGTCCGCAACGCTCGGTCCCCTCCGCGACCACCACCATCCCGGCATGCTGCGCGTAACCGATTCCCACGCCACCGCCGTTGTGAATCGAGACCCACGATGCGCCGGCGGCCGTGTTTACCAGAGCGTTCAGCAGGGGCCAATCGGCGATCGCGTCCGAAGAGTCCAGCATCGCTTCCGTCTCGCGATAAGGCGACGCCACCGAGCCCGCGTCCAGATGGTCGCGCCCGATCACGATGGGCGCTTCAATCTTCCCGCGCCGAACGTAATCGTTCATGGCCAGTCCGAACTCGGCGCGTTCGCCATAGCCCAGCCAGCAAATGCGCGCCGGCAGACCCTGAAAATGGACGCGTTCCTTGGCCAGGCGCATCCATCGCGCCAACACGGGGTTGTTAGGGAATAGTTCCAGCGCCAGACGGTCGGTGGTGTGAATATCGGCGGGCGAGCCGGAGAGCGCCGCCCAGCGGAACGGCCCGCGCCCCTCGCAGAACAACGGGCGAATGTACTCCGGCACGAAACCGGGAATCTCGAAAGCGGCGTCGGCGCCGCCGCGCTTGGCTTGCGCGCGAAGATTGTTGCCGTAATCGAAAGTGACCGAGCCCATGCGCTTCAGTGCCAGCATGGCGTTGACGTGCTGGGCCATCGCATCGAGCGACCGTCGCACGTATTCATCCGGGTTCGAGCATCGCAGCGCCAGCGCATCTTCGAGCGGCATTCCGTTCGGAATGTACCCATTCAGCGCGTCATGGGCGCTGGTCTGATCGGTCAAAATGTCGGGCACGACGCCGCGCCGCACCAGCTCGGGAAGCACGTCGGCGCAGTTTCCCACTAACCCCACCGAGAGGGCTTCTCCACGTTGGCGCGCTTCGTTCACCAGCGCGAGGGCGTCGTCGAGCGTCCAAGCGATGCGGTCGCAGTAGCCTGTCTTCAAGCGCTTTTCGATGCGCGCCGGATCCACGTCCACGCCGATGAAGCAGGCGTCGTTCAGCGTGGCGGCCAGCGGCTGCGCTCCCCCCATGCCTCCCATGCCACCGGAGACGATCAGCTTGCCCGCGAGCGATCCGCCGAAATGCCGGTTAGCGGCGGCGGCGAATGTTTCGAAGGTGCCTTGCACGATTCCCTGGCTGCCGATGTAGATCCACGATCCGGCGGTCATCTGGCCGTACATGATCAGACCCAGCCGCTCCAGACGATTGAACTCTTCATAGTTGGACCAGTGGCCCACCAGATTGGAGTTCGCAATCAGAACGCGCGGCGCGTCTTCGTGCGTTCGAAAAATTCCGACCGGTTTGCCGGACTGCACCAGCAAGGTCTCGTCGTTTTCCAGCACGCGAAGCGAGCGAACGATGGCCTCGAACGACGCCCAGTCGCGCGCCGCCCGGCCGGTTCCTCCGTACACGATCAGGTCGTCGGGCCGCTCGGCAACCTCGGGGTCGAGATTGTTCATGAGCATTCTGAGCGCGCCCTCTTGATGCCAGCCTTTGCAGGAGATTTCGCGGCCATGCGGCGCGCGGATCACGGGTCGATTGTTGCCCATCACTGGTATCCTAACAGGGCCGCGCATTCATTGAGACGTTGCCTGGGCGCCCTCCACTACCCTGGCGTGAAAGACCAATCCCTGCCGATCGACATCGCCGCGCGCCAGCGCGCCATTGACGCCGCCTTGAGCCAAATGGACAAGCAGTTCGGAAAGGGCGCCGTGCTTCGCCTCGGCTCCCGCAACGTGCTCCCGGTTGCCGTCATTCCGAGCGGCTCCATTTCACTCGACTCGGCTCTCGGCGTGGGCGGTTTTCCCCGAGGCCGTGTCGTGGAAGTATTCGGACCTGAGTCGTCCGGCAAAACCACCATCGCGCTGCATGTCATCGCGCAAGCGCAGAAGGTAGGCGGCGCCGCCGCGTTTATCGACGCCGAGCACGCGCTCGATCCTGCGTATGCCCGCAACCTGGGCGTAGATGTGGACAACCTGATCGTGTCGCAGCCGGATTTCGGGGAACAGGCCCTCGAGATCGCTTCGGCCCTAATCACTTCGGGCGGCATCGACGTGTTGGTGGTGGATTCGGTGGCGGCCCTGGTGCCGAAGGCGGAACTGGATGGCGAAATGGGCGACAGCCATATGGGACTCCACGCGCGGCTCATGTCGCAAGCGCTTCGAAAACTGACCGGCATCGTGGCACGCACGAATACCTTGCTTATCTTCATTAATCAGGTGCGCGAAAAGATCGGCGTCATGTTCGGGAATCCTGAAACCACCACGGGCGGCCGCGCGTTGAAATTCTATTCCTCGGTCCGCGTCGAAATCCGGCGCATGGGGGCGCTGAAAGACGGCGAGAAGGTGATCGGGAACAGAACCAAGATCAAAGTGGTCAAGAACAAGGTAGCCGCGCCGTTTCGCGAAGTTGAAGTCGACATTCTGTACGGCGAAGGAGTTTCCCGCGAAAGCGATCTGCTGGACCTGGGCGTAGTCCAGGAACTGGTGGAGAAAAGCGGTTCGTGGTACAGTTTCGGCGGCGAGCGCATCGGCCAGGGCCGCGAGAACGCGCGCGCCTATCTGGTGGCGAATCCCGACGTCCGCGAGCGGTTGGACGCCGAACTGCGCCTCCGGCTCGGCTTGGGCGCGTCCAGCATGGCGGAAGCGAACCCGTCCTCGGATGATCGATTGAACATCACCAAAACCGCCCGGAGCGCGTAAATCCAAGCTTCCGGGCGATCAATACGCTCCAAAAGGCCGCGCCATAGGCCTCTCAGCCGCCGCAAGCTCAAAAAACTGAGGAAAACCGGCGGTTTTGTGGTACTCTTCTCTTTACTTCGGGTCTAGCAATCCCGTATTATTGTTTAGAAACAAATTTGTACGGTTATGTTTTATAGCCGCACTGGAGATTGGGAGAACCACATAAGGAGAAGTTCATGGCAGCAGCTAAGTTAACGCAGTCTCAGATGGTGAAAGAACTCGCCACCGCAACCGGAAGCACCACCAAGGCGGCTAAGGAGTTCGTAACAATATTCGCCGACCTGGCCGTTCGGGAGACCAAAAAGAACGGGGTGTTCGTGATTCCCGGCATTGGCCGGTTGGTCCGCGTGGATCGGAAAGCCCGCATGGGCCGCAACCCCGCCACCGGCGAGGCCATCAAGATCCCGGCCAAGAAGGTCGTAAAGTTCCGCGTCGCCAAAGCGGTCAAAGACGCGATCGTTCCCAAGAAGAAGTAATCGTATCCGCCAAAACCAAAACCCCCGCGAAGGCCTCGCGGGGGTTTTGCCTTTATGTCGATTGGGGTCCGCTCAGCTTGCGAGCAACTCCGGGAAGCCTTATGCCTGCTTCTTTTCGTCGGGGTGTTCGTCGGTCTTAAGAGCGTTCTTGAAGTTCTTAATACCTTCGCCTAAACCTTTTGCCACCTCGGGAATCTTCTTTCCGCCAAACAGCAGAACAGCGACCACCAAGATGACCACGAGTTCAGGAAAGCCTATCGATCGGAACATACGGCCTCCTTTATGTGTACGATCCTATTGTAGGGACTTGGCTTCCACCGCGTCAAGCCAGCGCGAGTTAGTCCCGCGCGGAGTTCGACGCCTTTCCCACCACGCAGCCGCGCCCTTGCCAGCCGATTTGCGTCGAGTTCCACGGCCGATCTCGTCTTTCGGGGAAGCGCCACCGTCAGCACAGCAGTTCCGCAAACCCATCCATCCGAACCTCGGTTCGGGCCTCTTGTTATGTGAACTTTCATCAAGTTGCCACCGCGGTCGTGCCCGTTGCCCTGACACTGGCATTCTGTCCGAATCCGAATCTTAGAAAGGGTTTGGGCATCTACGTAGAAAGCCTTCTGGCGGCCGACCTCCCTCTCGAAATCTGGGCAAGCGTCCCGGTTGTTGCGAGTCGCCAGTGCCATTGCTGAGAGCTCCTGAGTATCTAAGGCAGCTTTGGTATCGAGACGGATCGAAGCTAAGTCGAGCATCGATTCTTCCGGGATGAAAATCCTGCTGGAAAAAGAGGAAGATCGAGGCAACGACAAGGAACAATCGCCAGAAGAGGGTGCCACCCCACTTAGCCATTACGACTGCCGCAGCGACTACGGCGCAAGCGGTGATTAGAGTGAGTTTAGATTTCACTGCGGCTCAGCACGCGCGAGTTAGTCCCGCGAGGAGTTCGGCGCCTTTCCCACCAGGCACCCGCGCCCCTGCCAGCCGATTTGCGTCGCCTTGCCATCCTCCACCAGGACGGGCACCATGCGCTGGCCCTCGGTGACTGCCAGCATGCGCGCCAGAGCGTCCGGATCGGCGTCCACGTCGTACTCCTCGAACTCGCGGTTCTTCCACTCCAGCCACTCCCGCATTTCTCGCGTGAACTGGCAACTCGCCGAGCCGTAGAGCTCAGTTTTCGGCATGACGAGTTACCTCCAGCAGCTCGCGAATGATGTGATACATGGAGGCCTGCACTTCCTGAATGCGCGGGATGTAGTCCGAGCCGACCACCAGCGAGAAGTCCGCCAGGCCGCGCCGAAGGATCTCGCCACCGTCGTTGCCCAGCAATCCGACGGTCAACAGATTCCGCTTGCGAGCCTCTTCGAGGGCCATGACGATGTTTTTCGATCCGCCACTGGTGGAGATGCCGATGGCCACATCCACCGGCCGGGCTTGCGCAATGAGCTGGCGAAGAAAAATCAACTCCGTGCCGACGTCGTTGGCGAGCGCGGTAATGTTGGCCGGTTCGAGTGACAGCGAGACGGCTGGAACGGGTTGGTAGCCGGCGGGCGGAAGAACGCAGTCGATCGCCCAGTCGTTCGCGTCGGTGGCCGAGCCGCCGTTACCGAACAGGATCAGTTTGCCGCCTCGCTCCAGCCGATCGCGAATGGCGAGCGTGGTTTTGACGATTTGTTCGGCCTGCCCCTTCGCCACCCGCGAGCGCAGTTTCGCGTCTTCACCCACTTTCATTCGGATGGATTCGGCCACTTCATCCAGCAGCCCGCCGGTCTCCTGTTTTTCCTGGCCGAGAAACGGATAGAGGAAACCGGCGTTGCCTACGTCGTGGCCCAGCTCGCGATGCTCGAAAAAGACGTGCACCGTTTCCCACAGCGTGTGGTAGAGCATCTCGATCATCTCCTGGTGGAGGAACGGATCCAGCGTCGGAGTGCGGCAGGAGTAGGAGCCTCGGTCTCCGGGCAGCGCGAAGGTCATCGCACGGCGAGCATCGGCGCCGTCGAGGGCGGCCTGCACTTCCGGATCGCCTTCGGGCGGTCCGAAGCCCATGACGATATCTTCCGGACGCAGGATCGCAGCGAGCCAGGCGCCGGACAGAATCGATAGATCGAGCGCGGGCAGTGCCCGCTTTCCCACGATCACCGGATGAACGAATTCCACCGACACGTGCTGAGCGTCGGTGGAGTAGGGCCCGCGTCCGAATGCGAGCAGGCGGCCGCCTTTCAGAAAGCGATCCGACATTTCCTGACACGCCAGAGCCAAACGGGGCGCCTCTAGCGCGAAGAACTCCTCGCAGATCCGATTGCGGTCGGCTAGGGCCTCTTCGACGCGGACGGCGAGAGTGGAGCGCGTGGTCAGCATAACCAATGCGCGGGCTACGCGCAGAGACACTCATCCATTATCTATTTTCAGGAAGGCGATGCCGAGACGTCCGCGGGGTTTTTAGACTAGTTGCTCCTCGACGGCGGCCACCAGGTCTTTGGTTCGAACCGGCTTCGACAAGAAGCCCTGCATCCCCCAATCCAGGCAGCGATCCCGGTAGTCGTCCGAACAATTCGCGGTGAGGGCAATGATGGGTATATCGGCGTATCCAGGCAGGCTCCGAATGCGTTCCGCGGTTTCGAATCCATCCCAACCGGGCATTTGCAGATCCATGAGGATGAGGTTGAACTGATGCTGCGACGCGGCTTCGAGAGCGGCTCTTCCGTCGCAGGCGCACTGGACGTCGAAAGCCTGGCGCCGCAGCGCGTGACCGGCGATCGTCTGCGCCACCGAATTGTCATCCACTACCAGAATGTGGCCGCGCAGCTCCGGAACTTCCGCCAGTGTGGGAGAAGCATCCGAGGCGAGGCGCAGTGATAGGGAAACCGAAAACGTGCTGCCCTTCCCAACCTCGCTTTGAACCGTAATGGACGCTTTCAACAGTGTGGCTAGTTTTTGAGCCACGGCCAGACCCAGACCCAGCCCGTGGTAGTTGCGCGCCAGCCCGGTTTCGATCTGCTGGAAGCACTCGAAGACGGAAGCTAGTTTGTCGGAGGAAATCCCGATTCCCGTATCTCGCACGGCAATGTTAATGGGTACGGTTGACTCCCGCGCACTCTCGGCCGCAGCCCGAATCTCTATTTCCCCCTCATTTGTGAATTTCACCGCGTTCGAAACCAGGTGTGATAGCAACTGTCGCATGCGCACCGCATCGCCGGAGACAGTATTCGGCAGGCAGCTATCCAGGTTGCCGATTAGCCGAAGACCCTTAGCTTCGGCTTTGGGTGCGAACTCCGAGATCAAACCATGCAGTGTTTCCCGCAGCGAAAACTCGCTCTCCTCAAGCCGAATGTGATTGGCGGAAAGGGCGGAAAATTCCAAGGTGGCGTTGAAGATTTCCAGTAAATTTTCCGCGCAGGAACGAGTAGCGCCGACGTATTCTCGCTGGTCCTCCGTAAGAACGGTTTCCAGCAGTAGATCGGTCATGCCGAGAATTCCACTCAGCGGAGTTCGAATCTCATGATTGAGACTGGCGAGAAACTGACCTTTGAGATCGCTGAGTTCGTCCATCGGGACACGTGCCGTCTATTATCAAATCGGCTGCGTCAGGATGGGTTTTAAGAAATCCTCGGGATAAAACGAAAACCGGACCCGGGAGGCGATGGCCGACCCGAGTCCGGTTAAGAGAGCGTATTTGTTGTTACCAGCGACGGCCGAAGCCGCCACGAAACACGAAGGCGGGTCCCCAGAAATAGGGATAACCATAACCGTAGGCATAAGGATAGGGCGGATAGTATCCGTAATAAGCTGGCGGAGGCGGAGGAGCCCCCGGGCCATATCCATACCCGTAACCCGGTCCAGGAGCGCCGGGACCGGGCCCGCGCATCGCGCCCTGTTGCCCGTAATTCTGCGGCTGCGAGGCCGGTTGGAAGGCCTCATAGTTGGCGTCCAGAGTCACCGGAGAATCCAGTCGAAATGTCAGTGGCGTTTCCGGGTACACGATCGTCGGGCGTCCGCGCGTGAGCAGCACGCCGATGGTCGAAACCACGAGTCCAGCTCCGGCGCCAACGCCGGCACCCACTCCGCCGTTAACGGCCGCGCCGATCGCCGCGCCAGTGGCGGTGGTCGCGCCGATGGCGAAGGCATCGCGGCCCACCGAAGTCGGGCCACGCCGCTCCATCAATTTACTCTTGACTTGAATCTGATGCCCGTCCGCCAGAGCGATCTCGGTCAGTTCGAGACCGAGGCGCGAAGTTCCGCTCACTCGTCCCGCCTTCTGCGCTTCCGAAACCAGACCGCTCACCTGCTGACCGCGGTGCGCCACCACCAAGCCGTCCACGACCAGCGGCTGCGCGAGCGTCGCGAAGAACGCGTCACCCACCTGATTGCGATCGCTCGACAGCGGCTCGTTCACTCGAATCGTTACCCACGTCCCGGCCGGAATCGTCAGTTTGCTGGGGGGAGCCTGGGGCGGGGGAGCGGGCTGCGCCGGTGCGGGACCTTGCCCTGGGTCTACGCCCGTAGCTGCCGAAGCGTCAGCCGGCGGCGCGGTCGATTGAAATCTCTGCCACCCACTGGACGGCGCCGGTCCGGCCGGGCTCGGATCCTGAGCCATTCCCGGAAACGAAGCCACCAGAGAGATTGCCATCACCGAAGATAGAATCGATATTGTCCGTGATTTCATGTTTTGTCGAACCTCTCTCACGAGCCCTGGTAAGGCATCTCGTATACCAAATCTCAAACCATTGATTCGATAAGGTTTTCTGGCTGACCCGTTGGCCGAGGAAAGCCATGCCTGGTGCTTTTCGGCCACCACTCGTCCTTAGCCGCCGGCATAATATCCATCCCGGGTCTGGACCACCATTTCAGTCTGCTTGGTTGCGACGTGGATATGGCGATACCCCTTGCCGGTGTCCGATTTCTCCGGCGTGTAACCCAGGCTGTACTGATTGCGCAACTCCTCTTGAATCTGATCGTACGCTTTGTCAACGGGCAGCTTCTTCGAAACTTCGAAAAACGCGCCGCCGGTTTGCCGGGAGATGCGTTCGAGGACTTTTTTTCCATCCGGGCGGTCGCCGCCGCCTGTACTGGGATAGCCACCGCCGCGCCGGCCCATTCCGAATCCTCCGCCTCCAAATCCAGGGCCGCCATAAGCATCGTGATCCGCGAACAGAATCGAATAGACCAGCGTATCGGCGCGCTGAGCCGACTCGACCGCGTTTGACAAAAACGACTTGCTGCCGTTGTCGACGCCGTCTGTCAACAGGATGAGCGCCTTGCGGCCGGACTGTTTCTTCATCAATTCATCGGAAGCCAGCAGGATCGAATCGTAAAGCAAGGTGCCGCCGCCTCGATGTCCGCCTCCGCCCGGATATCCACCGCCGCCGCGTCCGCCACCGCGCTGGCGCTGCTCCTCGGGAAGGTCGAGCGCCGACAGAGCGTGTTCCAACTTCCTCGGCGACGACGTGAGATCTTGCAGCAATTCCACTTCATGATCGAAATGGATGAGGAAGGCGTGGTCTTTATCCTCGCGCAGCACACGATCCAGGAATCGATAGCTGGCCGCGCGCTCCTCGCCCAGCACGCGGCGTTGGCTCATGCTGGTGTCCACCAACAACCCCAGCGTCAACGGGAGGTTGGATTCCTGCGAGAAATATCGAATCACTTGCGCGCGGCCGTCTTCGTCCAGCGTGAAGTCGTCTTTGGTCAAGTCGCGAACGATTTTGCCTTGCTGGTCGCGCACCGTGGCGAATACGTTGACGACGTTGACGTCGGCGCTGAAGGTGGTATCCTTGGCGTCTTGCTGCCCTTTCAGGAGTCGGCGAAACGCCACGAGCGAGGCGGCCGATGCCAGAATACTCCGACGGGTGACGGGCCGAATGAACATAGCTCTCTCCACAAGATGTATTCCACGGAACACCGGTTTCAATCCAGGGTTCAAGTGTCCTTTAATTTATATTCTACAATTACTTATGGCGCTTCCGGCAAGCATTACTTCAATACAACGACGGGCTACCCGGCGGCCGAGTTTTCCAACGCCGATGAATCCAGAGCCATTGTCCGGGATGCTCGCGGATGATGCCCTCCAACACTTGGTGCAGGCGCTGGGTGTCTCGGACGGCATCGCCGGTCATCTCGATCGGCGGACGGAAATGCAAGACGTAGCGCCGCTCCTCGGCCGACCATACCGCGAATCCGGGAATGACTGCGGCGCCGGTGCGCGCGGCGATCTTGGCGAACGCGGTGTTCGCGCAGGCCGAAGTTCCGAAGAAGTCGACGAAGACGCCCTCTTCGAGCGACGTGTTCTGGTCGATCAAAATGCCGACGGCGTCGTTACTCTGTAAAGCCCGCAGAACCGCTCGCGCGCCGTCCCACTTCTCGATGAGCCGATTGCCGGAAAGCTGCCGCCGTTTTTCCACCATCCGATCGATGCGTGGATTGTCGAGCGGCCGGATCATGACGTGCATCGGCTCCGTCATCAGCCCGTGCGCGAAGGCGCTCAACTCCCAGTTGCCGAAGTGCGCGGTGGCGACGAGAATCCCTCGGCCGGATTTCTTCGCTTCCAGATAATTGTCGAGGCCCTCGTAACGGATCCACTGCGAAATGTTTGCGCGATTCATTTGCGGGAATCGCGCGAAGGCGTACAGCAGGCGCCCGATGGACTCGAAAACTTCGTCCGCGATGGCGGCGCGTTCTTTCGGA
>Ga0302326_10022528_pt1 | contig 12874 bp, 11 predicted proteins | sample Palsa_T0_3_FD_202264 | JGI IMG/M metagenome (GOLD analysis project Ga0302326, IMG submission 202264) | Peat permafrost microbial communities from Stordalen Mire near Abisko, Sweden - Palsa_T0_3 | ecosystem: Environmental > Terrestrial > Soil > Palsa > Peat permafrost | place: Sweden: Abisko... | reverse complement strand
CTCCCGTGCGCACATAGTCGAGAAGCGGGATCTGCACGAAGGAATTGAAGGTGTCCTCCTCGTCGAAGCGCGTCGTGGTAGCGAAGAGCTTGGCGAGCAAGGCATCCTTCGATGCATCTCCCGTGGGTTTCGGTGTACTCCAGCCGGTCTGCATTACGAGATGGCTGCGTGCCTTGTCGAAAATGTCGTCGAAGATCGCCCATGTGCCGTACACGGCGACGTGCCCGGTGAATTCCGGCAGCCTGTTCAGCCACTCGAACACAGTCACATTGGGATTCGGCCCGAACTCATTGCGGTCAATTTTGGGATCGGGATAACCGACGGTCATTTCGTTGTATCCCGGATAGGAAAAAGCGAGCCCATTCGTGACGTGCGCGACGCTGCCCTTGAGCTGATTGCCAAAGATCTGCCCCTGCTTGCCCACCGTTCCCCAGATGAAAGGAAACAAGATTTGACGCCGCTCGGCGACGTCGTCCCGCCAGAACTTGCGCTTCAGCGCGTCGTCCTCCATCCAATTGCCGCCGTTCTTGGAGTCGAGCAGCAAGGGGTCCGCGCCCGTAAAGACCTCCTGCCAGCGCAGGCCGTCACTCACGATGAGTACGACGGTCTTGGTTTTCTGCGCATGGGCTGCCGGTAGCAGGCAGAGCATGAGAACGACGGTGAACGCCGCGGTAACAAATCTGCGCATAGGGCCCCCGAACGAGTCTTACAAGCCGCGCACAGTCTGCAGGGGAGAGCGTCTGAAGGCCAATCGAATGATGGTTAGGAGCAAACCCTAGGATTTACATGAGGACCTGTCGTATCGGAACGCCCGATGCTTGACTCGGGGATTTAGCTTGCTGTACAACCGTTTAACAAGCGCAATTGCCGGTCGCGGGCGAACTGCTAAGCACTTATTGAAGAAGGGGCGCGGCGTGCTTACACTGATTTTTGTGGCCAGATTCTATGGACCGAAATGCGGCCACACAGCGCGGCTCAGTATGCGTGGCCGCTAAGTCCCTCGGTAGGGCGCTGGCGCTGGGCGTCCTCCTGTTCGCGATCGTGGCTGCGAATCGCGCACCCGCCGCCGTCGGTCAGAAGTCGCCGCCCGTCGGCGCGACGCTCACGGTGGGCGCAGTAACCTTGCAGCGCTGTGGCACGGCGGCCGTCTGGTGCGGTTCGCTCGTTCGCGCGCTTGACCCGGCCGATACTGCCGCAGGGAGCATCCCGATCCACTTCGAGTACTACCCGCATACACTTCCTGGCAAGTCGCTCGGCACGTTGGTCGCAACCGAAGGGGGTCCGGGGTTTCCCGCCACAGACTCAGGCGATGAATACCTTGCGCTGTATCGACCGCTCCTCGCGCAGCGCGATCTTCTCATCATGGACAATCGCGGGACGGGCCAATCGGGAGCCATCAATTGCCCCGAATTGCAAAGAGCCGCCGCCATCACGATCGAAAACGTCGGCGCATGTGGCCGCCAGCTCGGCTCGAAAGCTGCTCTTTACACTACGGCTTTTGCCGTCGATGACCTTGCGGCGATTCTCGATGCGCTGGGCTCCGGTCCCGTTGATCTGTACGGGGATTCGTACGGAACCTATTTCGCGCAGGTGTTTGCGCTGCGTCATCCCTCGCAGCTGCGCTCGATCGTCCTGGATGGCGCCTACGCGCTCGACGGGTTGGACTATGCGTGGTACCCCACCTATGCGCCAGCGATGCGCGACAAGTTCAACATCGCCTGCAGGCGCGACGAAGAATGCGCGCGCCTGCCTGGCAAGTCGCTGGATCACATTGCCCCGGCCCTGGCGCTGCTGCGCACAAGTCCATTTGCGGCGCAAGCCCCCGACGCCGACGGCAGACTGCGCAGATTCACCGCAGATGCGCCGCATCTTGCAACGGTCATGTTCGGCAGCTCGCCAGCGTACGCAAGCGTACGCGAACTCGACGCTGCAGCACGCGCCTTCACTGCGGGTGACCGAGCGCCGTTATTAAGACTCATGGCCGAGACAATTGCGGGTGTGGATTCGCGCGACGATACGCAATCGCCCGTGAAGTTCAGCGCCGCCCTTGCGGAGGCCGTGATGTGTCACGATCCGCCGCAGATCTTTGACATGAATCTGCCGCCCCAAAAGCGCATCGCTGACCGCGATAGAGTCCTCGCGCACCGCAAGCTCGCAGCGGCGGATACGTATGCGCCATTTACGATCGACGAATACCGGGGCATGCCCCTCGATTACACCTTCATAGATGAGTGCGTTTTATGGCCCGTCGCGCCGTCTGCGTATCCCGCCGGCCGCGTGGTATCCGCAAGCGCCAAGTACCCCGATATTCCCGCACTCATCATCTCGGGCGAGCTTGATAACATGACCACCATGGCGGATGGTGCAGCGGCCGCGAAGGGGTTTGCTCACGGCCGCCAGCTCATCGTTGCGAACGGCTTCCATGTGAACGCGTTGCCGCACGCGCGCAGCGGCTGCGGGGCTGAGATCGTCAGGCGTTTTGTCGCGACGTTACAGACGGGCGACACGCGCTGCGCGCAGGCTGTTCCCGCGGTGCACCTGCTGGCGCGATTTGCCCGTCATCTGGGCGAGCTCACGCCGGCACAGTCGCTGCCGGGCAATGCGGCTTCCCCCGAACAGCTGCGGGCTGCTGCTGCTGCACTCCTGAGCGCCGCTGATGTCGTCGCGCGCGTGGAGACCAACACGAATGGTGAAGGCGTGGGACTGCGTGGCGGAACATTCAGCATCAAAGCGCAAGGAGACGGATACGCCTTGACACTGCGCAATGTGCGCTGGAGCGAGGATCTGGCGGTGTCGGGCAAACTCCGTTGGCCGGATCAAAACGCTCGGGTCGAAGGAGAGCTCATGCTTGCCGGGGCCGCTGAGGTGAGTGGCCCTCTTAGCGTAAGTTGGATCGAAGGCACAGCGCAGCGCGCGCAGATCCATGGCAAGCTCGGCAATGCGGTCGTGGCGGCCGAGATGGCCGCACCCTGAAGGCCGATCACAGCTGCCTGGATACGCGGCGCGCGAAGCCCCAACGCGCGACTACGTTGCGCTTGTGGCCAACGATTTGACCGGACACTTTTTTGGAGAGCGAGCCATGCGCGAACCCGATCCCGGGACGATTTTCAGTGCAGCAGATTCACTGCGGTGCAGGGCCGACTTTCCGTCTCTGCGCCGCAGCTTCGGCGGCCATCCAGTGGCCGTCCTCGATGGACCCGGCGGCACACAGGTCCCGAACGCGGTCATTGAAGCCATCGCGGATTGTTACCGCAACCGCAATGTCAATACACACGGAAACTTTCCCCCATCCGTGGAAGTGGACGAGCGGCACCTCGCCGCGCGCGCGGCCATAGCGGATTTTCTCGGCGCTTCGGGCCCGGAGCGCATCTCGATCGGCCAGAACATGACCTCGCTCGCCTTTTCTCTGTCGCGCGCGCTTGCGCGCACGATCCGCGCGGGCGATGAAGTTGTGATCACGCAATTGGATCATGAGGGGAATCGCGGCCCCTGGCGGCTTCTCAGGGAAAACGGGGCGATCATCCGTGAGATACCCCTTCTTCCGACAGGCGCCCTCGACTACGCTGCCATGAAGGAACTCATCACGCCTCGGACACGGATCGTCGCATTCGGCTGTTCCTCGAACGCCATCGGTACGGTCAATGACATCGTGACCGCGCGCGCTCTGACGCGCGAGGTCGGCGCTCTGCTCATCCTTGATGCGGTTCATTATGCTCCGCATTTCCCCGTCGACGTGCAGAGCCTGGATCCGGATTTTCTATTGTGTTCCGCCTACAAGTTCTACGGTCCGCATGTTGGCATCCTCTACTCGCGTGCGGGGGCGCTCGAAGCTCTGAACCCCGACCGGCTTATCGTGCAGGACAACGCCGCTCCCTACAGGATAGAGACGGGCACCTTGAATCATGCCGCCGTCGAAGGAGTGGGTGCCGCAGTCGATTACCTCGCGGGATTTGGGCGCGGCGCGACGCGCCGCGACTCAGTTCACGACGCGGTGTCCGCCATTTCGGCCTACGAGCACGCTCTAGGAAAATATCTCTGGTCGGAATTAGCGCAGCTTCCGGGCGTGCGTCTGTGGGGTCTACCGTTTGATACCGCCGAGCGTGCTCCAACGGTGTCATTCACGGTGACGGGACATGATTCTGCCGCACTGGCGCGTAAGCTCGGCGCAGTCGGAATCTGTGTGTGGGATGGCGACTTCTACGCCCCGCGCCCGGTCGAGGTGCTGAACGTACCCGGTGCCTCGCTGATACGCGTGGGCTTCTCGATGTACAACACGGCAGAGGAAGCCACGCGTCTGCTTACGCTCATCAGCGAGCTCTAATAGGAAATCCGCACAGCCTCGAGGCGCCGATCACGACCGGCAGCTCGGGACCGACGCTGTCGAACCCGTGAATTGCGCCGTTGCCTCACAGACCCAGTAAGGCCAAAAATACGCGCTCAACCCCCCGGCGGCTTGCAGACGGTGCGGACTTTCTTGGCAATCGGAATGGCCTTCAAGACATCAGCCGAAGAGTACAGCGGAATCGTCTTGTAGGACTCAAAGATGCCGCTGGCGATCGCCGGCGCGACCGCACCTAGGTACTCGGCGTGACCTGGCGTTTCAACGATCATCGCCAATCCGTATTCCTGTCCGAACATCCCGTAGAAGCCGAGGAGCTTGCCGCCTGCAGCCTCGACAGCCTGCCGGGCCGCCGCTTCGCGGTCGCTGCCGGATTCGATGATCGCTTTCAGCGCGGCCGGCGAATACTTCGCCATCAGCATATACGTAGCCATTTTGATCCCCTGAGTAGTAGTGCAATCTCGGCGGGCCAAACATGGGGGGCCACTCCACTGACGCCAACCGCACCCCCACCGCGAAGCAAGCCTGCACCATCAATCGCGCAAAAGCGATATTAGGAGCCTCGACCTGATCGATCGCAAATTTCGACCCTTCGACCACGTCTGCGGCTTAAGCAATAACTGGCAGAGCGTACGGTCTCTGCGAATGGGACATTCCGATAAGTGCCATCGCATCCGCCACTATTGCGCGTGGGTTGCGCGAGCCTTGATTGCGGTTTGCCCGAAAAGCCGGCCTTTCATTCGAATTGGGTGGCGCTCATGATGCTCTACAACATGCATCCATTCGCAAGGTTCGAGCGTATGACGTGCAAGGCTGGCGGCAGCGCCTATTCGGCATGAGATTGCATTCCTCCCTATTACATTTTTGCCGCGCCGGCGCCCTATGGCTCGCCCTGTCGGCGCCGTCAGTGGGGATCGCCTCGTCCGCCCTTACAAGTGCCACTGCACCCGCGCCGCCGTATACGGCACCCTATACACCCACCGATGACCGCGCGCTGTTGCAGGAGGTCCCAAGCGCGTCCGATCCGGCTGTCCGCCAGATGCGGCTGCTGCGCAGCAAACTCGACGCCGATGCAGCCAGCTTGGTGATTGCGCAGCAACTGGCGCAGGCCTATATCGACTTCGGGCGACAGATCGGCGACGCCCACTACGCCGGATATGCCGAAGCGGTGCTTGCTCCCTGGCTTCTGCGGCCGTCCCCACCTGCAGCGGTTTTGGTGGAGTACGCAGTGATTCTGCAGTACCGCCATCAGTTCGCCGAAGCCCGACGCGAACTCAAAGGAGCGCTGGACTCGGATCCGCATAACGCGCAAGCGTGGCTGACCTTGGCAACGCTGGACATGGTCCAGGGTGAATACGAGAGCGCGAGCCGCGACTGCTCGCAGGTCGGAGCCAGTGGCGGGTACATCCTCGTCATAGCGTGCACCGGCAATTTGCGCTCCTACATAGGCCAAGCACAGCAAAGTCTGAATTTGTTGACGCAAATCGATGGCCAGGCGCAGGGCTTACCGGCGACATTCAGATCCTGGATCCAGGGTTTGCTTGCAGAAACGGCGGAACGGCTGGGTAACTGGACGCAGGCCGAGGGCCACTACCGCAATGCGCTAGTGCTCACGCCGGAAGATAATTTTCTTCAGGTTGCGTACGCTGACTTCCTCCTCGATCGCAATCGCCCCGCCGAAGTGCTGACGCTGCTGCGCAATAGCAGCCAGTCGGATACAGCGTTTTTGCGCCTTGCTTTGGCGAAGGCGGCTCTACAGAGTCCGGACTTGCCCCTCTACACCTGGATTATGGGAGCGCGTTTTGCAGCTCTAACACAGCGGGGCAGCGACTACTTTGGCCGCGAGCAAGTACGTTTTGCGCTGTATCTGCAGCACGATCCACGGACGGCGCTTGACATGGCAAAGCGCAATTGGGAGGTGCAGCGCGCGCCTTGGGATGCGCGCGTATTTCTTGAGGCCGCACAAGCAGCCCACCAGCCTCAAGCGGCCGCTCCAGCGATTGCTTTTCTGCGCAAGACCAAGCTTCAGGACCCCATCATCGAGTCGCTCGCCCGGCGAATCGAGGCTGAGCTCGAAAGTGGTGCTCCTACCCATGAGTAGACGGCGTCGCCATCATTGGCTCGATGGGTTGGTCACACTGGCTGCCATGGTGCTGACACATGGCGCTGCGCTTGCGCATTCGGCAAGCGACGCCTATCTGACTCTCACCGTGCAAGACCGCGCTGGGTCCGGAACCGCGGCGCGCACAATTGTGCACGGTCAGTGGGATATCGCACTGCGCGATCTGGATTTTGTCCTCAAGCTCGATGATGACGGCGATGGCAAGATCGTCTGGGGGGAACTTAAGAAGCATCAGGCAACGGTGTCTGATTACGCCTACGCACACATTTTGTTCGTGACCGATGGCAAGGCCTGCCGCATCGTGCCGACTCGCCAAGCGGTCGATGCTCACGCGGATGGAGCCTATGCGGTGTTGTTTTTCGATGCGATTTGCGACGCTGGAGCAAAACAGCTGACGCTCGACTACCGGCTATTTTTCACGGTTGATCCATCGCACCGCGGCATTCTCGTGCTGCGTTCCGGCGACAAAGTCGCCACATCCCTCCTATCTCCGGCAAACGCCAAGATCGAGCTCGGACTCTAGGTCTGCGGCGAGCCGCGCCAGCCGCAAATGTGTGGCGATCAGGCGCCTCGGATACGACATATGCATCCAAAGAGCGCTCCGTGCCGTAGTGACTGTTTTAAACCCCGTCACAGGAGCAAAGGTCTCATGAATCGTTCAGTCAAAATTGCTGTCGCGCTCGCTGCCGCCAGCATACCTCTTCTTAGTTTCGCCTCGAGCCACCGCGAGGCACCCACGATCGCCGGGCTGCCCAAGGTCGACGGCACCGACTTTTACATGTTCAGAAGCTACGAGACCACGCGACAGGGCTACGTTACGATCATCGCAAACTATATCCCACTGCAGGACCCGGGCGGCGGTCCGAACTTTTATAAACTCGACCCGAATGCGTTATACGCGATCAACATCGACAACCAAGGTCAGGCGCAGGCGAACTTTTCGTTTCAGTTTAGATTTTCGAATTCAGACAAGGGCTTGTCCATCCCGACCCCAGACAAGCCCGTTGCGATCCCCCTGATCAACGCCGGTGTGGTCGATAAAACGGGGGCGCACCTTAATACGGTGGAAAGCTACACGCTTTCACTTTCAGTCAATGGCGGACCCACACAGGACGTGCTGAATGAAACGCTCGGCAATGTCGGGTTCTACAAGCCCGTCGACAACATCGGCGAGAAATCAGTGCCGAACTATGCCGAGTACGCGAGTGAATTTATCTACGCGATCGCGATTCCGGGGTGCCATGATACCGGCCGTGTGTTCGTCGGTCAGCGCAAAGAGGGATTCGTCGCCAATCTCGGCGAGATCTTTGACCTCGTGAACACCAACCCCGTCGGTCCGCGCAATGGCCAGCCCAATAATCTGTCTCATAAGAACGTCACTTCTCTCGCGCTGGAAATACCGATCAGCTGCCTCACCAACGGCGGCAGTCCGATACTCGGTGCCTGGACAACGGCGAGCCTTCCGACACCTTCTACTGCCGGCAGTGCCAGTCCCGTTTGGCAGCAGATGTCACGCTTGGGCGCTCCTCTGATCAACGAGGTCATCATCGGCCTGCCGGATAAGGACAAGTTCAATGGCAGTAGCCCCCAGGACGATGCCCAGTTTCTGGCCTATGTAACCAATCCCACTCTGCCGGCGATCCTTAATTCACTGTTCGGCAGTGCGGCGGTACCACCAGCGACTCCGCGCAGCGATCTCGTGGCGGCCTTCCTGACCGGCGTGAAGGGGCTCAATCAGCCGCCCTCGGTCCGGCCAGCCGAGCTGCTGCGTCTTAACACTTCGATCGCGCCAACACCGCCTGCATCGCAAAACGATTTGGGCGTACTGGGGGGCGACCTTGCTGGATTTCCGAATGGCCGCCGCCCCTATGACGACGTGGTCGATATCGAGTTACGAGTTGCGATGGGCGCGCTCTGCGGAGCAATCGGCAATTGTGGGACAGAGACCGCCGATCCGAATGGTGGCCTGCCTTACACGGACGGTGCCAGAGCAGCCGGCCCCGATGCGTCTCATCTGACCCTCGGCGGCGCCGTCAATCCTGGCGATACCTATTTGGATACATTCCCGTACCTGAATACGCCGTTGCCGGGATCGCCAAACGGGCCGAATGGGGTCAATTAATAATTCTCACAAGAGTGCGTTCCGCTAAACGCGCGGTTCGACAGCATTGAATTCCGGCGGGCCCATGCGAGAGATGGGCCCGCCGTTTCTTTTTCTTCTTGCATTTCTCCGGAGTCCAGCTGGCGTCGCCCGTCAACGCCGTTTGGTGCCGCAGAAGCCGATGTGACAATCCGCCGGAAACAGAGATAATCCGCGCGATGCGACAATCGCGTGGCACAAGAGATCCGGGCTATTGTTGAGAAAGTCCAAGGCACCCGGGCAGATCCTTGGAAATCTCGACGCTGAAGCGATACGAGAGGTGGTTGCTGCACTCGCCGACGTTCTCCTGAGGCTCGACAAAAGGGGAGTCATTCGCGACGTCGTCTTCAACCGGAACGACCTTTCCAGAATTGCTCGTGGGAAGTGGCTCGGAATGTTGTGGGCCGATACAGTCACCGGCGAGAGCCGCCCGCAAATTCAAGCGGTATTGCGGGATGCAGCGTCGAAGCGAGAACGACGCTGGCGACGGCTCGATCATCCCGCCACGCGCGGCGTAGATGTGCCGATTCTCTACAGTGCGATACGGGTAGGAAATGACGGCGACATCATTGTCATGGGGCGCAACTGGCGTGCGGCCGAGTCGACACCGACACAGTCGCGACTGCTCGACGTGCTCGAGGCCTCCCCGGACGGCTTGGTCGTGACGACCCCGCACGGCGACGTTCTCAGCGCCAACCACGCGTTTCTCGAGCTCGCCCAGCTTGCAACGGTGGAAGAGGTGCGCGGACAGCCGCTCGACCGCTGGCTCGGGCGGCAGGGCATCGACTTGCGGGTGCTCGTTGGAAATCTTCGCCGCCATGGGTCGGTGCGCGTGTTTGCAACGACGCTGCGCGGCGAATACGGCGCGAGCCACAATGTAGAAGTCGCCGCCGTGTCAGCAGTCGATGCCGAAGAACCGTGCTTTGGATTCTCGATACGAAGCGTTGAACAGCGTGCGTTCGCGGATCTGAAGACTGGACTTAAACTGCCGCACTCGGCCCAGGAGCTGACCGAGCTCATCGGCAGAGTTCCGCTTAAAGAGCTGGTGCGCGAGACGACGGAAGTCATCGAGCGTGTGTGCATCGAAGCTGCACTCAAACTGACGGCCGACAACCGGGCGACGGCGGCGGATCTCCTCGGTCTGTCGCGCCAAAGTCTGTACGCAAAGTTGCGGCGTTACGGGTTGGGCGAGCTTGCGCCAGCCGAAAAACCTAAATGAGTTGCGTCGGCCGACCAAATTCATTTTCGTGCAGGGCGCTTTCGCTGGCCGGCGGTCGCGCCCGAAGAGGCGCCTGTCGACGTCTTAATGAACTCCAGGCGGCGGAAGCGCAGCGCTGACCAGTCTTCGTCGATCGCAATGGCGCGAACCGTGTCGAAGCCGGCATTACGCATGATATTCCAACCCGAATCGCGGTTGAATTCACATCGGTAGCGCTTGGATGTTCCCTTGGGGTAGGCGAACCATAGAAGCGCATCGGCCTCCGCCTTGGCTGCGAGCAGCGCCGAGAGCCGGTCAAGTTCAGCCTGTGTAACTACGAACGCCAGCGCAAACTGCACGCTCTTCGCTTTCCTCATATCACGCAGGACCGTGACATTCTTGAGCGCCGCGATCTCGGCCTCAAAGGATGCCGGTGCGTTGATCACCAGGATCTCTCGCTGCGCTTTCAGATTCAGTTTTGTAAAAACAGACGGCATACAAGCCTCTGGTTATGACCGATACATCGTTAGAATTAAGATACCCAGATTAGGCTCATCGAGGAATCCCATGCCAGCCATGCCACGCATCATATCCTTTAGCGCCGCTGTCGAGGCGCAGCACTCGGTGCCCGAGGCAGAGCGCCTGCTGGCCGGCGAACCTCAGCTGACCGTGTGGAACCACTATACGGAAGCAACCGGACAATTCTTTGCCGGCGTGTGGGCGGCGACTCGCGGCCGCTGGGTCGTGCGCTATACCGAGCACGAGTTCTGTCACTTACTTGCCGGGCGCGTCGTTCTTACGAGCGACGAGGGCGAGCGGATGGAATTCGGGCGTGGCGAGAGCTTCGTCGTACCGGCCGGATTTGCCGGCACCTGGGAAGTGATCGAAGACTGCCGCAAGCTCTACGCCATCTTCGAGGCGCGCTAAACCGGCCCGTGTTGGAAGGACTTGCGTTGGATCAATACGTGAGTGACATCCGCGCCTTTCTGCAGCAGGTAGTCACGCCACCGTCCTTGAGGGTGCCTCGCGGACCGCGTGGCTATCGCGACGAGCCAAAGCGGCTTAAAGTTCTTGCACTCAATCTGGAGACCTAGCGCCATGCATGCTACGCGACTTTCTCAGGATCGCGGTCACGCGGATTTCGGCTGGCTGAAAAGCCGGCACACATTTTCTTTCGGCGACTATCATGACCCGCGCTTCATGGGTTTTGGCCCACTGCGCGTGATCAACGAGGATCGGGTCGCACCCGGTGCGGGCTTCGGCAAGCATTCGCACCGAGATATGGAAATCCTTTCATGGGTTCTTGATGGCGCGCTTGAGCACAAGGACAGTCTGGGCACGGGCGCTGTGATCCGGCCCGGCGAGCTGCAGCGCATGACGGCGGGCACCGGCGTTACGCACTCGGAATTCAACGCCTCGAAAAGCGACCCGGTTCACTTCCTGCAGATATGGCTATTGCCGGAGAAGCTCGGTCTTCAGCCGGGATATGAACAGCGCTCGTTCGCCCCCGCCGAATTGCAGGATCGCTGGCGTCTCATCGCTGCGCACGATGGGCGCGACGGCGCGGTGAAGGTCCACCAGGATGCCGATCTCTATGCCGCAAGGCTAAGCGACGGCGCTGAGCTTACACATACGCCAGCACCGGGCCGCCGCCTGTGGCTGCAGGTGGCGCGCGGATCAGTCGACGTGGACGGCCAAGCGCTTTCGGCCGGCGATGCCATATCCTGGGTCGGTCCTGCCAAGATCGTGCTGCGTGCGCGCGAGCCGGGCGAGGTGCTGCTCTTCGACATGGCGCCGTGAGTGAGCCCGCGACGCCGATGTTGCGCTGACCGCGGGTACTGCGACCTAGAAGATACGGGTTTCACCCGTGTCGAGTACTTGAAACGCGTCTGCCGGGACATCGTGTTCGCGCCTTGCGGCCGCAAGCTCGATGACGGGATCGTCGATGGCTTCCTCGGTGAGCCTGAAGCAGCCGAAATGCGTGCCGATGGAGATCTTCGCGTCGAGATCCATATGCGCGCGCACCGCATCATCCGGGTTCATATGTTGGTCACACATGAACCAGCGCGGCTCATAGGCACCAATGGGCAGGAGAGCCAGGTCCATGCGGCCGAACCGCGCGCGGATATCCCTGAAATGCTTCCAGTAACCGGTGTCGCCCGCAAAAAATACCTGCCGCGAATCTGCCTGCACGATAAAGCCGCCCCACAGCGTGCGGTTGCGGCTTCCTGGACCGCGCGTCGACCAGTGCTGCGCCGGCGTCATGATCACGGTCGCGTCTGCGGTGCTCACATCTTGCCACCAGTCGAGCTCATCGACTCTGCGCAGGCCGAAGCGCTCAAGGAAGGCGCGATTGCCCAGGGTTGTGATGAAATGCGGCGCGTGCGCGGCATCAAGTCGCATCAGTGTTTCGACATCCAGATGGTCGTAGTGGTTGTGCGTGACGAGGACCACATGAATCGGTGGCAGATCGGCGAAGGCAAGGCCCGGATCGCGCACGCGCCGAGGACCAAGGTTTCGGAATGGGCTCGCACGCTCGGAATAAACGGGATCCGTAAGAAGGTTGAATCCAGGAAATTGGATGAGGAAGGTAATGTGATTGATGAACGTCAGCGCAACCTGGCCCTGTTCGAGGCGCGCCGGTAGTGCAGGGCGGGCATGATTGCTGACGTGCGAAGGCCACGGCTTGGGGTTAGCCGTGCGTCGCCAGCGTAGGAAATCCCGGAACGAGCGCCCCGCGGGGGCATCCGGGTTGAAAAAGAATCGACCGTCGAAATGATCGGAGGGCGGGCCGTGATAACCCGGGCCGCCGCCAAGCGAACGGAGCGTGTTGCATAGGCCCAAACCTGTGGGCGCCGTCGAGGGCGCGCTGCGAGCCTGCGTGTCCATTGGTTCATCATCGCACGGGCGCGCGACGCGCGACAGCGCCGAGCATCGTGAGCTCATGCTCTAAAATACGTGGCTGCAGCGCTCGATCTCCCAGACACTGACGCTCAAGTGATAAGCCTGCCACTCCATGCTCTTGTAACGCACAAACTCATCGCGCAGCTCCTTTCCGAGCGTGCGCTCCACGAG
>Ga0302326_10022527_pt1 | contig 12874 bp, 8 predicted proteins | sample Palsa_T0_3_FD_202264 | JGI IMG/M metagenome (GOLD analysis project Ga0302326, IMG submission 202264) | Peat permafrost microbial communities from Stordalen Mire near Abisko, Sweden - Palsa_T0_3 | ecosystem: Environmental > Terrestrial > Soil > Palsa > Peat permafrost | place: Sweden: Abisko... | reverse complement strand
AAATCCAGCGCGGGCGCGTTGTTCGCGGCGGCATAATGCAAAAGTACCGCTCGGGTCAGTACCAGCTGGCATTGACCGCAAGGACCAGGGCTTTTTCGGCGGCAGCTTAGTACTCTCGCTCCGCGCGCAAGTCGAAATGAAAAGCGCGCACCAGATGCCAGCCCAGCCACTGCAAGCTACTCAGTGATGCGATTGCTCGCTTTGCTGGCACGCCTTGATGAATCGGCGCCGCTCCTCCCCTGATTCAATTTCCCCAGCCAGTAATTGCACAAGTTCCTCGATGCACGAGGCCCGCGACGCCGCGTGCTTCACGAGGTGCTTCGCGAAGGGCCCAACGAAGCGCGCGAGTTCCAGCTCGAAGCGCCGCAGCTCGGCAGCATCGAATCTTAGGACGTCGAGCGCGTGACCGGCGCCGGCGGTCTCGGCTGCGTGCATCTGTGCCGGCGCAGCAGCAGCAAGAATGGAATCGAGATAGGAACACAGCCTTGCGTAGTGCGGCGCTCGCGGCGCAGGAAACGCATCGAGCCAATGCTCTGTGCTTAGAAAGTACTCGAGACTTTTCGAAGGCAACACATCTTCAATACGAACCGGGAGGACAATCACTTCCTTGTGGACCGCGCGCTCGACCTCGCGGCGCACCTGTGGCGATGCGTTGGCGCTTGCAGAAAACACCAGCACCATCACGCGCGCCGCGCCAATGGCCTCAATGATCTCCTCTGCCCAGTCCGCCGCCGGTACGAGATCGCGCGGCGCGACCCAGCACTCAATGCCGTGCGCCTCCACGCAAGACACCAACTCCGACGCCGTCTCTCGGTCTGGCAGCGAATAGCTCACGAATACGTCGCGCCGCGCCATTTTCAGCTCTCGAGCAGCTTGACAGCCTTCTCAAGGCTGATGCGCATACGATTGAACGAGTGCCCGAGAGCGGCAATCTCCGCGCCGCCGCCAATGGGAAACGCCGGCGCGGTTGCATCGCCCATGCTCACCTGGTCGGCGATCTGCGCCATGCGTCGCACCGGCCGTACAACGAGAATATAGAGGACGACATTGACGACCAGCAGGAGCGCTGCGAATGCGGCGGTCAGCGATACGAGGAACGCGCGAAAGGCTCTGCTCGCACTCGCTTCGGCGCTGGCGACGGGTACCGAAACGATCTGCGCGCCGATCACCTCATTGGCTTGCCAGCCGAAGCCGTTGCTGGTGCCGTAGCGCGCGACCACTGTGGGAGGCGCGACGGCCGGCAGGCTGTGACAGGACAAGCACCCGGTGTCCGCGCGAATGGGTCTTGCGAGGTACAGCGACTCGCCCAGCGGCGTGTCGCGCTCGCCCACGAACTCGTGCATGGCGGAATCATTTCTGAAGCGCTGGATGATGTCCGCTTCCCAGTCAGTGGCGCGATCGCGAGGGTTGGTCGGATTCAGGGCGGCTTCCTTGTAGGAATATTGCGGATGCGCCCGATGCAGCCGCAGAAAGTTTTGTGTCGCCGCGTAAAATGGCACGCTCTGCGGCAGAAACTCGCTCTGCATTTGCACGTGCAGGAGCGGCAGGATTTCATTCTCGGTGTAGTCGCGCATGGCGAGCGCGCTATCCACCAGGAGCCCCGCCTGAGCGGCAATCTCGCGCTCGGCATTAGCCTGCAGAACTGCGCGGCACACCAGGCCAGTGATCAAAGCGCCCAGCACAAATATAGCGGCAAGGGCCAGGTTGATTCGAAGCAGCAAATTCATCAATCCCTCGCGCGAATCCAGTGAGCCCAAGTGTCAGCGCACCGCGTCCGGCGCTCAAAGTAGTAGATAGTGGCCTGCTTGCGCAACTTCTCGGCCGAGCGCTTGCACGGACCGCCCGCGAACGCCCTGTTAGCACCGCGCGGATCTTCAGTATCAGTCTGGTGCGCTGCGGACCGACCCATACTATCGGCCGTGCCCAACTTTGGGATTTTTAGAGGAGGTCGCCTTTCTGTTCGGAACTACCCGACTGCACTGCACGCCCGGCGGCGCTAAAAATTTCGGGTAAGTCAAGCCCCACCGTCGACGGCGTCCCACGGCACATATTGTTAATTTGGAAGCAGCAAGTGCCCAAAATTCTCAAGTGCGAGTTCGTCGCCCCGCCATTTAATGACGCCGATGCCGCTAGACTAACGCCCATGAACACCTCGCGTTGGCAGGTATATTTCACCCGGTTAGTGACCGCAGGCCTAACCATTGGCGCGTCTTTCGCACTCGCGGCCTGCGGAGGCGGCGGCTCAAGTTCGACGCCCGCTCCGACAGTATCGTTGAGCACGTCACGCGCAAGCATCAGCTCCGGCGGTTCTTCCACCATCAGCTGGAGTTCCACGAACGCGACGTCATGCGTCGCTTCGGGCGGATGGAGTGGCACGGTGTCCACGAGCGGCAGCAAGTCGACAGGGTCGCTGACCGCGACCACAAGCTTCACTTTGTCGTGCACGGGGACGGGTGGCAGTAGCAGTGCCACGACGTCGGTGACGGTAACGTCGGGAGCACCAGCGGCACCCGTTGTGAACCTGAGTGCAAAACCCACGAGCCTCACCAGCGGCAGCGCCGCAACTCTTACCTGGAGTTCCACGAACGCCACTTCCTGTACCGCCATGGATGGCTGGAGTGGCACTAAGGCGACGAGCGGCAGCACTTCGACTGGGGCACTCACGGCGACGACGAGTTATGCGCTGAACTGCACTGGAGCGGGTGGAGCAAGCACGGCAACTGTCACTGTAACCGTCACCGCAGCGTCACCGGCGCCGGCCGTCACACTGACGGCAAGCCCGACAATTATCGGGACCGGGACCGCGGCCACGCTCATATGGAGTTCGACGAACGCGACCTCGTGCACGACCTCCGGGGGCTGGAGCGGCGCCAAAGCGACCAGTGGCAGCACTTCGACAGGAGCGCTCACACAAACCACGAGCTATACGCTGACCTGCAGTGGCTTGGGCGGCAGCAAATCGGCAACTGCGGATGTGACGGTCACGAGCTCAAATTTGGTGGCGGTCCAGCCACGATTCGCCGCGCTCACTCTGTCGCAGAAGCAGCAGTTCACGGCGACCGTCCCGGCCAACGCAGCGGCCAGCTGGAGCGTTGATGGCGTGACGGGCGGCAATGCAACCGTCGGAAAGATCAGCGCAAACGGACTGTACTCGCCAGGCAGCGCAGTCGGTACGCATACCATTGATGCGACCAGCGTTGCCAATTCTTCGCAGTCAGGCACCGGCACGGTTGCCGTGACCGATCTTGCGGGTGTTTTCACACGCCACTATGACGGGGCGCGCACGGGTCAGAATCTGCACGAGTACGCGCTCACGCCGGCGTTGGTGGGCGGCGCCGGCAACTTTGGCAAGCTCTTCCAGTGCACGACCGATGGATCGGCCTATGCGCAGCCGCTGTACTTTGCGAACCTCGTGATCGCAAACGCCGTGCACAACGTCGTCTTCGTCGCCACCGAGAATGACAGCGTCTACGCCTTCGATGCCGATGCCTCCCCCTGCGTAACCTATTGGCACGCAAGCTTTGTGAACGGCACGAGCGTCGTGCCCGTGCCGGCCGCGATCCCGTACCAGTCCTCGTTACTCGCCAACTGGGACATCCTGTATCAGATCGGCATCACCGGCACCCCGGTCATCAACCCCTCCAACGGCACGCTCTACGTGGTCGCCAAGACCCAGGAGACGGATCAAAGCAACAACGTCACTTATCACGACCGCCTGCACGCGCTCAGCGTAACCACGGGCATCGAGCAAACGAACTCCCCGTTCGACATCACCGCCACGGTCAATGCGAACAGCGGGCCCGTGAGCTTCACCCCCCTCACCCAGAACCAACGCCCGGCATTACTGCTCTCAACCTACTCCGGGGGCACGGCGGTCTACATCGCCTGGGCCTCCTACGGCGACCTGGGCACCTACAACGGCTGGCTCATGGCCTACGATGCGACGACGCTGGCGCAAATTGCTGTATGGAATGACACGCTCAATGGCACCAAAGGGGGCATCTGGATGTCCGACGGCGGCATCGCCGTCGACAGCAGCGGCGCGCTCTATATCAGCACCGGCAACGGCACCTTCGATGACACCGCCGACCTCGTGCCGCCGATGGCCCCGAACAACGACTTCGGCGAGAGCTTCGTCAAGCTCAACCCCTCCGCCCTCAGTGTCACCGACTACTACACCCCCTCGCAGAACGCCGCCTGGACCGCACAGGATGAGGATCTATCGTCGAGCGGCGTCACTGTGCTCCCCAATGGCGTCGGGCCCAGCGGCCACCCCAATACCCTCGTCGGCTCGGACAAGCAGGGGCACCTATGGCTCATCGATCGAGAATTAATGAGCCGCTTCAGTCCCACCACCGACAATACCGTGCAGTTCCTGACGATGCCGAACATCGCCGCCTGCTCCTTGAACTGCACCTACTCCACTCCCGCCTACTACAACGGCACCGTCTACGTCGGCATGACCTCCAACAGTCTCGCCGCCTATACTCTCTCCAGCGGCCTCTTCAGCGAAAGCGGCGGCATCGCCACCCCCTCCGCGGTGAGCACCGAGGTCTATCAGTACCCGGGCCCCACGCCTTCTATCTCCGCCTCCCCTGTGGGCAACGGCAACGCCATCGTCTGGGTGCTCGACACCTCCGCCAACGGCACCGCAACCGATGGCCCGCAGACGACTTTGGGCCCGGCGATCCTGCTCGCCTACGATGCGGGTAACCTCGCAACGACCCTCTACAGCAGCTCCACTGTTGCCAGTGATGCCGCCGGCAATGCTGTCAAATTCGTCGAGCCTGTGATTGCTAACGGCAAGGTCTATGTCGGCGGCGCAGGCTCTCTCACGGTGTACGGCGTGATCCAGTAGCTCTCATTGCCAAGCTACTCAGTCAGCGTCAGTGGGCCTGGGCCTACGCGAGCAAATCCGTCGCAACTCGATGTTGAGCAGCTCACGAAAATCTCAGCGCTGCCGCCGCGCGCGATAAAAGCCGTAACCGCAGGCGTTGACGAGAGCGACCGTTCCCAGAATTTTCGTCGTGAAAACGCCCGGACTCTTCACGTCGACGAATGGGTAAGCATTGAGTACCAGCACAAAAAGTATCGCGACGACGCCGCAACCGCAGGCGGCCGCAACCCCACGCGGCAAGCGTGCGCGCACCGCCTTCACACCGCAGATGGGAATTAGAAACATAGCAAGATAGGCAAGCGCATAAAACTCCGAGCTTGCGTCATTGAGCACACCGAATGCCTCTGCCGCACGCACACCCGCGCTACCGAGCACCAGCATGGTCGTGATGACGGCACTTGTCACATAGATGGAGTTCGTCGGCGTCCGATAGCGGGGATGAAGACGGGTGAACCAGGCCGGGATCAGGTGGTCCCAGCCGGCGGTCATCGGCAGGCGCGTGGCGCCGGTGAAAAGGAAACTGGCGGCGCCCAGGATCCGGATCTGCAGCAGCAGGATCGCCGCCTTGCCGACGAGAGCGGCGATCCCGCCTTCGCCGAAGGCGAGACTTAAGGCCTGGGGGATCGGGGCCACGTAGTTGATCGCCGTACCGGCGTGCAGCTCGTGCAGGCTCACCACGGAGGCCGTACCCAGTACGAACATCAACAGCACGATAGGAGTAGCCAAAACCACGGATCGCCCGATGGCGCTGTCGGCGGCCTTGGTCTCGCCGGCCATGATCGCGATGTACTCAAGGCCAGAGGCCGCGAATAGAACCTGTCCAAGCAGCGACAGTGAGGCGGGGTCAGTGGCCGGCAGGCGCAGAGCGAATGGAGCGTAGTGCAGGGCTTCGCCGTGAAGCCATACCCACAGCGGCGCAAAGATCAGCAGCACAAATGCAAGAATGATTGCAGCGCCGCTCACATTGTGGATCCACTTGCCCAGGCCCAGACCCCGAACCGCGGTCGCAGTGAGCAGGGCTACGATGCCGCACAGCGCTGCGTAGACGACCATGCGATTTTCAGGCAGGCCCGCGGCCGCAGGCCCGATCATGTAGGCCATTTCGCTCGGCAGCTGAAACAGTATCGTGGCTATCGAGCTGAGCGCATAGGCCCAAATGTTCCACGCCGTCATGAACCCGATGCCGTCGCCGAAGGACCGGCGGGCCCATTCGTAGAGGCCGCCCTCGAGGGGCATTTCCCGGTTCAGGTAATAGGTCGCAATGGCCATGGGTGCGTAGAAAAACGCGAAGGCCACAAGCCAGACGAGGAACTGCGCCTGTCCGACGCCGGCGGCGATGCCAACCCAGGAGCTGCCCACGACAGTGAGAACCTGGGCAAGGACCAGGTCACGCAGCCGTAGCTGGCGTTTGAGGGAGTGTTCGACGGTGGCGCTTCCAGGTGAACGACTTAATTTCGAATCATGATTTGCTCTTTGACCTCACCGAACCGGTTTCCGAACCGATGCCGAAACGGCGTCGACGCGGATACTTTAGGCATCGGTCGAGACGGTACCTTGGGCTATGTGAGTTCTTCGCGCAGGGTTCGCGCGTCACCTTTGGATCCCCGGCCGCCTTCAGAAAGTTTCCGCCAGAGTGGCGGGAAATGGAGATCTGCCAACGGCCGTATGGCCCGGTCGATCAACGCAGAGGCCAAATCATAGCGCTGCGTATCGGAACGGCAACGCGCGAACCCCGACACTCATTCGGTGCCGACATCGATCATGTTGTCGTCGGGGATACGGTCGATGAGCTTGTTGTATGGGTCGATTCCCGCGCGCGTGGGACGTTCGTTGACCACAATGGTGAACGTCTGCCGCTCCTGGGTGATTTTCTCGCGCCGCATGTAAAGTGGCTGCTCCTCGTCCTTCAAACCCTTGAAAACGCCAATGTCGATGTAGTCGGCGAGTGGCATGGCTGTCTCGGCGCCGTTGCCGTCAGCCTGCACCTTGCGCGCCTGCACTTCAAGCCGCACCTGGTAGCGGCCATCCGGTAGCTTCTTCGAGCTCGCCGACAGCGTCTTGTTGTCGTACAAAACGATCCGGTTGAATCCATCGTCGATGAGGTACTGCAGCTCGGGCGGCGTCTGTGCCCGCAGTGCTTCGACCAGTTGGCGCGCGTCCGGATAGGGCTTCTCAACGGTTCCCGAGCGGTCCGCACTGTCAGTCGCATCGACCTGGTTCGCGGAGTTCGCATAACGGTACTGCATCAAAAAATCACGCAGCGCGCGGTCGATCTGCTCCTCGCCCACATAGTCGGCGAGTGTGTACATGATTTGCCCACCCTTGTCGTACCAAACATAGGGCTCGCGCTGCACGAGAGCGAGCGGTGGCTCGTGGCGCACCTCGCCAGCGCGGCCGCGCAGATAACGGTCGAGAAAATAGCGCAGGACGCGGTGCATGTATTCCTTGCCGTACTTGTGCTGCGTAACCATGTAGGCGGAGTACTGGGCCAGCGTCTCCGACATCATGTTCGAGCCCTCGACCCGGCCGCCTACGAGTTGGTGTCCCCACCACTGATGTCCGAGCTCGTGGGCGGTGACGAAGTAAGTGAGATCGACGTCGGTCGGCTTGCGCAGCCGCGTGATGAAGCCGATAGCTTCCGAAAATGGCACCGTGTTGGAGAAGGACTGCGCAAAGGTACGATAGCGTGGGAACTCCATGATGCGGAACTGACGGAACTGGTAGGGACTGAAGTGCGCTTCGTAATAAGCGAGTCCGGCGCGCGAGCTCGCCAGCATGTCATCGATGTCATAGCCGTGAGCCGGGTCGTAGTAGACCTCGAGATTGACGGGCCCGTTCACGCCGGCGTAAACCTCCTTGCGCACCTCATAGCGGCCGGAGAGATAGGCGTAGAAATCGAGCATGTGAGTCGATCCCATGCTGTACTCGAAGAAATGTCGCCCGTCCTGGTGCCATTCGCGCTGCAGATAACCGGGTGCGATCGCGATCTGGTCGTCCGAAGTACTGACGACCGTGTGATAGGTGATCCAATCGGAGTTCGGCGTAAACAAGTTGGCGCGGGACTCCACCGGATCGCCGCGGTGGGGCATTTCCTCGAGCGGACCTAGATGTTGCTCGCGGCGGCGGCGGGGATCGTCTAGCTCGTAGTTCTGGTCGTAGCCGACGCCGGGGAAGAACTCTACGTCGAAGAAGGTCCCGTTGTAGGCAAGCTGCGCGAGCTCGTTGCCGTCACTGAAGCCGTGGGTCGCGTGCGACACCGAGAAAGAGAATGTCATGACCTCGCCCGGCGCGAGCGGCTGCTCCAGCACGTAGATGGCGTAGGCGTCGCGCGGTGCGCGGCTCTGCAGGTGGAATGGCCGGTCGAACTGCACGTTCGACACTGCCTCGTGCTGGTCCGTGATGTGGATCTGCGATATCGGCTCCGCACCCTTGTTCTGCAGCGTGTATCGTCCGGTACCGTCGAACGAGCGGCGTTCGGGGTAGATGTTGATGCTGGCCTCGACGGCCGTCACCTTCGGCTGCGGCAGATGCTCGTACCGTTTGAAGTCGCGCTCGTAGTCGGCCTGCAGGTGCCGACGGTCATCCGCATTGAGGTATTCATTGAGCACGTGCGCGTTATAGTGGTACCAGGCCCCGGAACCCGCGGCTATCAGTAGCAGGAACGCGCCAACCGGTGCCAGTCGCCGCGTCGCCTGTCGGGCGAGCGCGCTGCGTGCCCGCAGCGAGACCTCTGCGCCGCGCCGTGCGAAAGCGATCGAGACAACCCCCAGCAAGGCAAAAATCGCGGTCCAGTAGCAGGTCGCCCAGAACAGCGCGGGTACGAAGTGGCCGTAGCCATTCATGTCCGAGTAAATGTACGGCGGCACGGCACCCGGCAGATAAAGAGTGTTTTCCCAACCGAAGTTGAACAAGATCGGCTGTAGCACGACGACGCCGATGACGATGCCGTGGCCGATGAATTTGTTAGACACCATGGTCTGCACGAACAGGGCAAGCATCGCAATGCCGAGTACCTGCGGCAAGGTGACGACGTACAACTCCTCGAGGTACTGCAAGACCTCGTAGTGGTAGTAGCCCAAGACAGTCTGCATGACGATGCCGACCAGCATGGTGAGGGTGAATAGGAACAGCTCAACGAACACTATCGCGGTTAGCTTCGACAGCCAGTCCGTCGTACCTCCGACCGGCAGCGCGTCGTGAATGCCGTCGAAGTGGTTGTCCCGCTCGCGCCAGATCAGTTCCGCAGCGTACAGAGCCGCTACAATGATGAAAAATAAAGTCGCCGAGCCTTCGACCGCCTGCACCATCAGGTAGGTCACAGGCCAGACATCGCCGCCGGCGACGCGGCCAGCGAAATAGCCGTTATTGATGGCGAACGCTACCAATAAGCCGGCGATGCCCCAGAAGGGAATCTCGCGCGTGATGATTCGGATGCGCAGGCGGGTCAGCGACCCATACTGCGCGAAGGTGGTGCCGATGCCGAAAATCTGCCGCACGCGTGGCAGTGTCGCGACCACCCGGGAACGCACGGGTCTGGATTCCTCCGCCTCCTGCTGACGGGCCTTCGCTGCTCGCTTGCCTTGCGACTTGGCGGTCAACGCCTCCACGGACATCGGGAACATCGCCCACACACTGACGAGCGCTGCGACGCCCACGACCGCCCAGAGCAGTCGGTTATAGAGAAACACGCCGGGCGAGTAACCGGAGAAGTTCCACGGCAGCAGCTGGCTGTTTTTTTCGACGACGCTCCAGTACCGGGTCAACCGGTCCACCATCAGCACGCCGATCGGGTCAAGGATGCCGGACCAAAAGTGTTCCAGCGAGCGCGTGGCCGAGAACGCCGTGAGACCGATGACGTACAGCATGAAGAGCGCGACGCCTTGCAGATACACGACAAAGATCTTGCGCGACAGCGCGGCGACGGCGAAGAACAGCGAGCCGATGTAGAAGATCTGAATTACGACGATCGACAAGAAAGGTTGCAGATACCACCATAGGTGATTGGGCGCGATCCTCGTGTGATCCGCCCACGGCGCGAGGGTACCGAGGAAGGTGCCGACCATCAGGCCGGAGAAAGCAAATACTGTCGTGACGAAAGAGCCGGCCCAGCGGCCGCCCAGGTAGGCGAACTTGGAAATCGGCTTGGTGAACAGGATTTGGTAAGTGTCGCGCTGAAAGTCGCGCAGTATCGAGGTACCGAAGATGGCGGCGATGATAATGATGCCAAACAGGAGCGCGTAGGCATCCTGAATGGAATTGGCCCACGGCCCGTTGAGGGAGATCTTGCCGTTCGCGTTGGCCACCGGGCCAAAACTCTCCGACGCGACGCAAAAAAAGGAAAAGGCCAGCCAGATCAAAAAGTAAACGTACGTCGACAAGCTCTTGGCGCGAAAGCGTAGCTCGAAGGAGAAGAACTCCCAGAACATTGCCATGGCGATCCTCCCTCGTCCGCGTAGAATTAATTCTTGGTGTTACGGGACAAATTCAAAAAGTAGACATCCTCGAGTCCTGCGGGCGCGGCGTGAAAGCCGGCCCCTGGGGAAGATGCCGCAAATACGCGGATCTCGTGCTGCCCGGCCACGAGGTGGGTGCTCACGATCTGTAATTGCGACTCGAGACTGCGCAGCTCATCGTCCGTCGCGACGATTCGTGACCACATCTGGCCGTCAAGAGCACCCAGTGCCTCGGCCGGTGAACCCTCGAGCAGCACTTCCCCTGCGGCAATGATCGCCATGCGCGAGCATAATTCGCGCACGTCATCGACGATGTGGGTCGAGAGGATGACGGTGATATCCCGACCGATGGAGGAGAGCAGATTCAGGAAGCGGTTGCGCTCGGCGGGGTCGAGCCCGGCGGTCGGCTCGTCGACGATGATCAAACGCGGGTTGGCAAGCAGCGCCTGGGCAATGCCGAAGCGCTGCTTCATGCCGCCTGAATAAGTGGACAGGGCCTTGTTGCGCACCTGCCAAAGGTTCGTTTGCTGCAACAGGGCCTCGATCATCTCCCTGCGCTCGCCAGCGACGGTGACCCCCTTCAAGATGGCGAGATGGTTCAGCATGTCGACCGCCGAGAGCTTGGGATACACCCCAAATTCCTGCGGCAAATAGCCGAGGATCTTGCGCACGGCATCTTTCTGAGTCAGCACGTTGACGCCGTCCAGGTCGATGCTGCCCTCGTCCGGCTCCTGCAGAGTCGCAATGGTTCGCATGAGCGAACTCTTGCCCGCCCCATTCGGTCCAAGCAGGCCGAACATATTGTTACCGATAGTCAGAGACAAATTCTTGAGGGCAACAACCCCGTTCGGATATGTCTTAGACAGACCCCTGATGGAAAGTGCCATGCAAATCCCCGTTTGGTTGGTGCGACGCTCGGCCAACGCAATCTATCAAGTTATTGACCAGATCACGCAAAACCCCCGAAAGCCAAACGGCACTCTTGCCGTTATGGCGGACCGCGTGCGCTGCGGGTGGAGTTGGTGCGGATCTCTTTCTGAATAGTAACCCGACAAATCGGCAGGCGTTTGTCGCATGGGTGCGCAGAAAGCGGCAGAACGGCCAGTCCGAGCAATTCTCGCGACGAATTTCGCAGGCAGTTCACTAAAAGTGGCAATGCGATCTCAAAACTTGAGCTAAGTCGGGGGGGGCAAGCCACGGCGATATTGCAATGACTCTAGATCATTGACCGTTCGGTGGGATTGGCGGGAAGCCTTGACTTCAAGTTTTCCGCAGGACGGCCGTAGCCGAAATCAGACAGCGTTTTCCCGCACTAGAACGTAATCGGATATGTAACCCACTTAGAACTACCCGATGTGCCTGGCGAGCGCGCCGTTAGGCCTTCTCCCCCACCTGTAACTTCGCGGAATCAAACGAAACGCCGCATGAATGATTCGGGCAATACCCGCCAGGATTCTTCGCCAGGTATTGCTGGTGATAATCCTCTGCGTAATAGAAGGTCGGTGCATCCAAGATTTCGGTGGTAATCACCCCTTTGCCTGCCGCCTTGAGTCGGATCTGATACACGCGCTTGGACTCCTCCGCCGCCTCGCGCTGCTCCTCGTTCATTACGTAAATGGCGGAGCGATACTGTGTGCCCGCATCGTTGCCTTGGCGCATTCCCTGGGTGGGGTCGTGCGACTCCCAGAACACACGCAATAAGGACTCATAGGAAATGATCTTGGGGTCGAAAATCACCCGCACGACTTCGGCGTGGCCCGTGCGGCCGGAGCACACCTCTTCGTAGGTTGGGTTGGGCGTAAACCCGCCGGCGTACCCCACCGCGGTCGAATAGACTCCGGGTAACTGCCAAAAACGCTTTTCGGCACCCCAAAAGCACCCAAGGCCGAACAGTGCCTCGGAAAGGCCGGCCGGAAAGGGCGCAACAATGCGCCGACCATTCACGAAATGCGTCTGCGGAATGGCGAGCGGCGCGCTCCTGCCGGGAAGGGCGTCCTTTGCGGACGGCATATCTGCTTTGCTGCGAAACAGAGCCATGTGCTGCACCGTTAAGTAACAACGGAAAAGAGAGTGTGGGGACCTTGGGCAGGCAACTCAAGCCCGACCTATGGACGATTTTGCAAGTTGGCCTCACCCGAGCTATAACAATGACGTTCCAGCCGCGGTTTACGCCGCGCAGGGGCGACACAGATGGGGCGTCTTCAGATCTCTCGTTTCGGGTGCTTGGCGCTTGCCATGTTGCTGCCGTTCGGCGCGATCGCCGCAGAGCCGCAGGCGACGAGCGGCATGGTGCTCGGGGGCGGTAATTCCCTCCTTGCCGAAGGCTCAATAGCTTTAGAGGCAGGCCGGATTGCCGACGGTATTCGGTTGACCCAGGAAGGACTTAAGGATGCGGCAGACTCGCGCGAAGCGGCCAGCGGTCACTCGAACCTGTGCGCCGGTTATGCGCTGCTGCATGAATGGACGCTAGCGCTGCAGGAATGTAATACGGCCATCGAGCTCGATCACACAAGCTGGCAATCTT
>Ga0302326_10022525_pt1 | contig 12874 bp, 17 predicted proteins | sample Palsa_T0_3_FD_202264 | JGI IMG/M metagenome (GOLD analysis project Ga0302326, IMG submission 202264) | Peat permafrost microbial communities from Stordalen Mire near Abisko, Sweden - Palsa_T0_3 | ecosystem: Environmental > Terrestrial > Soil > Palsa > Peat permafrost | place: Sweden: Abisko... | reverse complement strand
AGACGTAGACGGCAGCTCACTTACGCGCCGGCATGTCGCTGAACAGGACACCGCCCTTGCCTTTATCGGTCTTCGCAGTCTCGACGAGCGAAACCGTCACCGCTTCCGGCGGCGCGCCGATGTTCTTCACCACTGCGTCGGTGAGGTCCTTGACGAGGCTGCGCTTGGCTTCGACGGTACGGCCTTCCAGGAGATAGACGATGACTTCCGGCATGAACTCCTCCGTGTGTTGTTTGCCCGCAGCAGTCAGCACAAATCGCTTGCGATGACCAAGGTACGGGCTTGCCTCAAGTTATAGTTCCGTCTATCGGAAATTGATGGGTCGGTACAAGGGAGCTGGACGATGAAGCGGTTGGCTTTCGTAATCGGCATTCTGGCGCTGGGAGTTTCCGCCTCGACGGCGGCGCGTGCCGATTATGCCGTTGTCATGTTCAAAGACGGCTATTGCCGGGTCTGGGAACATGGCGCGGCAACACCGACGCAGCCCGGGTGGAAATATCACTGGGTTGGCTTGCATAGCTGGGACTTCGCGATGTCCAAAAAGCACTACGCCATCGCGCACGGCTGGTGCAAAGAGTTCAGATAGGCAACCAGACCTTCTGGAGCCGCCTGCCACTCCGGCGGACGGCGGAAGGTTTTTAATGGGGGGGTACAAAATGAAGCGACTTGCTTTCGCAGTTGGCGTATTGGCGCTCGGCCTCGCCGCCGCAGCACCGGCGCGCGCCGACTACGCCGTAGTGAAGTTTGCCAGCAGCGGCTGGTGTCGAGTATGGGACAATACGATAGCGGTGCCTCCGGACGGAAAGTTTCTCTGGTGGCATCATCACCACCATTGGTACTACCGCCTGCCGACCTGGGCGATTGCCGAGCACAAGTTGCACAAGGCCGTCGCTTGGCATCGCTGCCACCATTGGTGGTGAGCGCTCATTGCGCCACCAAGCACGGCTGGTGCAAAGAGTTCACGTAGGCGAACAGACCTTCTAAAGCCGCCCGCCAATCGGCGGGCGGTATTTTATTTTATGTCGCGCCGCCGCGCGCGGCCCGGTCTGGAACCATCAGATGGCTCCCGCGTTTTGCGCGTAAGGGAGTGCATCATGAAACAATTGGCTTTCGCAGTCGGCTTGTTGGCCGTGGCGTTTGCCGCCGCGACGCCCGCGCGCGCGGATTACGCCCTGGTCCAGTTCGGCGATGGTTATTGCCGGATCTGGTGGGACAGCGCCGGCACACCGTGGGGCACCGGATGGACCAAGATCGCAATCGGCCTGCCGAATCACATTGCGGCGCAGGCAGCTTTAGACGCCGCGATCACACAACAGGTCTGCCAGTAACTCAGCACGGCCGCCGCATTGGCGGGCGGTTAGTATTCACCGCCGTTTTGGGTGCGGGCGCCCAATGGACGCAGAAGCGCCAATGGCCCTCTGGCTCCCTGATCGCTGCGCGGAACGTTGCGCCAGGTGTAGCGGGGCTTTTTGGCCGCTTTCTTTTGTGCCGGCGTTCCGTCGGGCGCCAAGGCCGTGTCTGTAGCGGCCAGGGCCGGCGGGATGTCCGTCAACGCCGGAGCCTCGGCTAGAACCGCCGCGCTCGCGGGATGCTGAGTGGCTGAACTGATGCTGGATTCGCTTGCGCCGGACGTCACCGCGTGGGCATTTGCCGCGCGCGGCTTCGCAGGCTGACCCCGGGCGCCGCTCAGTGCAACGGGTTGCGGCGGCGAAGCTTGCAGCTCTTCCGCTTGCAATTGGGTGACGGTGGGGACGAAGGCGGAAGCGACTGGCTGCGCCAAGGTGCGCGCGGCGACCGATTCTTCCGCCGCCGGCCGGTCCACCAGGGAAAATACGACAGCGGCGCCGGCAGTCGCGCCTATCACAGCCGCAACGACGACAACGCGCGCCGTGTGCAGGAAGCTCGGTGCTGGGGCGAGATACCCCCATTCTGGATTAAAATTGCCAGCGTGACGCATCGCAACCTCCGAGGCAGCCGACCGCTGCCCGCACCCCGCCGTCGACCTTCAAACGCATCGGCTGCGGAGCAAGTTCCGTCCCCGGCGCGAAATGGTTAGTGATCCATCAACACGCTCGCAAGACGCGCAGACACAAATGCTGCCGCCTGTTGACAACACTTGGAAACCTAACGCCCGACACGGCGATCTTCACTGTTGCGGCGCAGCGATCACCGCTCCGCGGGGTGCTGTTTATGACGCGCTGATCAGGCTAGCCGGAGGGCGCGGCGTCGGGTCCTCCCCGCCGATGCGGTCGCCGATCGCGCCAAACCAGGACGGGATGCCGCCAATCACGGAGACGACGCGTTGCGTAGCGGCCACGACGTGATCCGTGATGCCGATCGTCCTGGCGAGAACCGAATCCGAATTGGGCACCGCGGGTCTGAAGCTTTCGGCCTGCTGCGCCTGTACGAGCACAACAGGCGAAGGCGGTGCAGCAACGACCGGCGTCTTGGTGCGCAGCGCGACCGGTTTCGCCGCGACCACGGCCACCACCTGCCGCGGCGCGGCCACGGCTGCCGGCGGCTCGATGCCGGTGGTATCCGCCGCGGCGGGCGGCGCGGTGCCGGCCACAGCCAGCTGCCTTTTCTCGCTGGCCAGTTCGGCTTTGAGGAAATCCAGGATCAAGCCGTGCTCGTCGCGCAGAAGCTGCATCATTTCGGTCGAGCCCGGAGCGGCCTGCACGGCAACGGCCGGCTCGGGCGTGCGGCCCAACTGGAAATGGGTAAAGAGGAAGCCGCCAATGACGCTCGCCAGCGCGGCGGGCAATACGTCGTGAAAGAGCTTGGTGAGGAGGCGCCTCAGCAACGGCGCATTGTATCGCATCATCCTGTTGTCCTCCGCCCGGCGTTTTTCAAACGGGCGGTTGAATTTCAAACATCCGTTATAGGCGGCCGAAGGCCGGGAAAAAGGAATTTTTGCGGCAAGCCCGGGGATTTACTGCGAAAGGACCAAATTTAGGCCGGCTGTGCCAAACCGGCCACAGCCCAGGCGCTGACCAGCTGCGCCAGCCGCTCGACGGCCGCTTCGTCGATCGCCAGCGAAGCCGGCGGATTGGCCAGCTGCTCGCGGTTGCGCACGAATATGCTGCACTGACCGATCAGCCAGACCGCGGCGACCGTCAGGGTGCGCTGATCTGCCTCCGGCAAAAACCGCCGTACGAGGTCGACTGCCAATCCCATGAATGGTGTCGCCTCCTCGCTCACGAGTTTGCGAAACACCGCGGTGGGGCGCACCGCTTCCCAATTGAAGATGCGGATATGCCGGCTGATCACGTCCCGCGCCAAAAGCGGCCGCAGCTGATCGCGAACGAATTCGGCAAGCGCCTTTTCGCGCGGCATCGCCTTAGTCTCTTCCGCGTGCGCAAGCTGGTGTTCGGTGAGCGCGCGGAACGCCGCGCGCAGTACTTCCCGATACAGCCCATCCTTGCCGGCAAAGTGGTAATTGATTGCGGCCTGGTTGACGCGCGCCTTGGCAACGATTGCGCGCACGCTCGTGGCTTCGTAACCGCGGTCGGCGAACAACCGCTCCGCCGCCTTGAGGATGCGCTCGCGGGTAATTTCGGAGGGGCGAGTCATCGGCTTTTTTCAAACCCTCGTTTGAATTGTAGATAGGCGTCCGATACCGACAATGCAAATCTTTCGGCGCCGCCGCCGGCACCGGCGGGAGGGTCGTACGGCGCGCTACGATCGGTTCCGTCGTACTGCCGTTCGATCATGCCGAACGCGCAAAGGGACCGAGAGATTGCTGTGGGCGACGCACGCACCTGGTGATGCGGGTGCCGGGCGGCGCCGGCCGGCGTGATTGCCTCATTGTGCCGGACGCTACCTGTTCAGCAAATGACTCGGCCCGCGAGCCCCGCTATCGTTTGCCCATGACCCGACCACTTCGCATCGAAGGCTACGCCATCGTATCCGCCGACGGCATGATCGCCGACCGCCACGGCACGATGCCCGATACGATCCGCAACGATGCCGACCAGAGGTATTTACAGGCAGAGATGGATCGAGCAGCCGTCGTTGTGCATGGACGCCATTCGGACGAAGGCGGGCCGCGCGCCGCAGACCGCAAACGCGTCGTCCTGACACGCCATGTCACCTCCATCGCACCCGACCCATTGCATCCGCACGCGCTGTTATGGAATCCGGCAGGCGCCACGTTCGAAGAAGCCATCGCGGCCCTCGGCGCAGCAAACGGCACGATTGCGATCATCGGCGGCACCGACGTTTTCGGCCTGTTCTTGCCGCTCTACGGGGCTTTCCACCTCACGCATGCGGCGCACGCGAACATTCCGGGCGGACGTCCGGTGTTTCCTGAGGTCGGCCCGCGGATGACGCCGCAAGACGTGCTCGCCCGATACGGTTTAAGGCCGGGGCTCCAGCGCGAAATCGACGCTGCCGCCGGCGTCACACTCACGACCTGGGAGCGTTCCAGCGGATGATGCGGTTCGCGCACAAACAAATGTTCTCGATCTTGCCGGCATGACAGTGCGCCCACCGCGATCGCGTTCAACCGCCCTGCCCGAAAGCGCGCTGGACTACGAATTTGCGCAGGAGCAAGCGACCGCGCTCGGAAGACTTGGCCGCTCGCTCGAAGCGGCGCTTGCCGCGCTGTCCGGGCATGACCGCGCCCGTACGGAACGCGGCGAACCCCCGACGGCGTTCGCCGCCTCGTCGAGCGATCAGCTTCGCGAGGAACTGGTTCAGAACGCGAGCCACGCCCTATGGTGCTTTGTTATTCAGCGCGAAGCTTGTGGCCTTCGCGACCAGAGGTTGATTATTCGCGAATACCGAGTTCCCGCCGAAGTGCAAAACCGGATGGGCATCTTCGGCCGAAGCGGGCGCTCACGTACGGCCTGAACGTGCTTTATGATTTCTTAAGCTCGACCCCTCTGCCTCAAGTCTTTCTTCATTGTTCTCACGCCACTGTTATCTGCGTTCCAATTGGGGCAGCGCCCACATCAATGATGCGAACTCTTCCCCTCATCGACGAGCTCGAAACCGCTCTTACGTCCGGCACCGACTCGCGCCGGATCGAGATGCTTACGCGCATCACCGACCTCTTCGTCGGCGGCGCAGCGCGTTATTCCGATGAGCAGATCGGCTTATTCGACGACGTCATGGTGCGCCTCGTCAGCACGATCGAGGCCAAAGCGCGCGCCAAACTGGCGCACCGCCTGGCGCCGATCGCGAACGCTCCATCGAGCGTGATCCATATGCTCGCCTTCGACGACGATATCGACGTCGCACAGCCCATTCTCAAACGGTCGGATCGGCTCGAGGACCCCGCCCTCCTCGCCAGCGCCAACACCAAGAGTCAGCTGCACCTGTTCGCCATTTCTCAGCGCCGTTCGCTGAGCGAAGCGGTAACCGACGTCCTTGTCGAACGCGGCGACCGCGAGGTCGTTCACTCGGTCGTCAAGAATGTCGGCGCGCGTTTTTCCGATGCCGGCTTCCGCATGCTGGTCAAGCGCTCCGCCGGTGACGACGATCTTGCGACGATTGTCGGCATGCGTAGCGACATCCCGCGTCCGCATTTCCTGGTGCTGCTGGAGAAAGCATCAAGCGAGGTGCGCGCGCGCCTTGCCGCCGAGAACCCGCAAGCGACCTCCGCGATTGAGGGAGTGGTAGCCGAGGTGGTCGGCGGCATTCGCGACGATACGCGCAATTCTTCGCCGGACTTCGCCGCGGCACAAGCGGCGGTGGAGCGCCAGAACCGTGTTCGCCGCATCGGCGAAACCGAAATCTATCAATACGCCCGCGATCGCAAATTCGAAGAGACCGCGATTGCATTGTCGCTTTTGTGCGATACGCCGATCGACGTCGTCGAGCGGGCGCTGCTCGATCCGGGCGCCGAGATCGTTCTCATCCTCGCCAAGGTCGCCGGCCTGTCTGCGACGACGACCAAAGCCATTTTGCTGTTGCGCGCCGCCGACCGCGGCATGTCGGCGAAAGACCTCGACCAGGCGCTGGCGAGTTTCAATCGGTTGCAGCCCGACACCGCCCTGCGCGTGCTCAGCTTCTTTCGCACCCGGACGAAAAAACCGCCGCAGCCGACGGCCCCGAGAGCGGTCGCCGTCAACGGCTAGACAAGGCGTACGGTCGTTCCATTCGCGACCGGATCGTTCTCAGTAGCCGCAATAGTTCGGCGCGACAATTGGCGACCACGCTCCGTTTGGATAGCGATAATAGCAACCGCCTCGCCACCAGTAATAGCCACCGATACGGGGTTGAGCTTCCGCGGCGATGACAGCCCCCGCCGTCGCGCCGATTGCGGCGCCTGCAATCGCACCGCCGCCGCGCCCCAGCGCGCCGCCGACGATACCGCCAAGCGCGCCGCCGACAATCGCACCTGCCAGAGGATCTTGAGCGGCCGCGTGCTGCGCCGGCAGCAAAGCCGAAAGCGCCACAAAGACCACGGCTCCTAACGTCCGCTTCATGTCAGTTTCCCCTTCTCTGCAGCGGCGCCATTCGTCCGGCGCCGTTGCCAACGCAAGGCGTACAACCGAATCATAGAGCATCGGCAGGCAAAGTGGGGGCCCGATATTTGAGTATCGGTGTGTTCATCCTGATTTTTGCTCATCATGGAAACGCGGCCGAAGCCGTGGTGCTGTCTCTTCGCCCCACGACGACGCGGAGGAGGTTGTTGCGGAGTCGCGTTACGGATTTTCTCTAGAATTTGCTTGACTCTAAGGGGTTTGCATTTATGTGGGGACTTTGCCGCTACTGATCAGTCCGCGCAGGCGCGATCGGCCGGCTTTCACTTTCCGCGGCGCCGGCCAGCCGGCATCTCGGGTTCTCATCTCTGGTTGGGGAGGACGGCATTGAGCCAGAACGCCCTCTTGCGATCGGGGAAGGGCTTGGGGATCCCAGGTACCGCCCGAAAGGAAGACAAGAAGACCAAGCTCAAAGTGGCCGCTCCCGCGGAGCATCGTCAGGATCATTTCGCGGTTCGCAAGGGTGTGCGCTGTGCCGGCGTTCATCTGATCGTCGATCTGCACGACGCGCAGCGCCTTGACGACATCGAGCATATCGAAGCGACGCTGCGACGCTGCGTCGAAGCCGCACGGGCAACGTTGCTGCACCTCCACCTCCACCATTTCCAGCCGAATGGCGTATCCGGGGTTGCTGTGCTGGCAGAAAGCCACATCTCGATCCATACATGGCCTGACGCTGGCTATGCCGCGCTCGACGTATTTATGTGCGGCTCCGCCGATCCCGACGCCTGCATTCCTGTGCTGCGCGAAGCATTTTCCGCTAAGCGCGTCGGCGTGAACGAGATCTTGCGCGGGCAAGGCACCTGAGCCGTCAGATGCCGACCGGTTTTGAGCGGCCGGGCCGGAGTCCGGCCGTTTCGCTTTCTCGTAACCAAGGTGCGGAGGGTGTCATGGCCGACAAACGCTGGATCGCCGAGACGCTGTTCGACGATCTTGGCTTTCGCATGAGCTATCGGGTCGACAAGGTGCTTTATGAAACGCACACTGGGCAGCAGCACCTGGTGCTGTTCGAACACCCCTTCTTCGGCAAAATGCTGATGCTGGACGGCGCCACGCAGATCACCAGGCGCGACGAATTCATCTACCAGGAGATGATGTCGCACGTCCCGCTATTTGCCCACGGTGACGCCCGCGAGGTGTTGATCGTCGGCGGCGGCGATTGCGGCATTGCCGAGGAGGTGCTCAAGCACAAGTCCGTGAAGCGTCTCACCCAGGTGGAGATCGATCCCACGGTCATCGAATTCGCCAAGGAGCATTTTGCGGAATTCACCAAGCCCGTCTTCGCCGACAATCGCTTCGAAAATGTGATCGGCGACGGCATGAAATACGTCGCCACCACCAAACTGCGCTTCGACGTCATCATCGTCGACTCCACCGACCCGCAAGGACCGGGAAAAATTCTGTTTAGCCAAAAGTTCTATGCCGCTTGCAAGCAGTCCATGAACAAGGGCGGCATCCTGGTAACGCAGAACGGCGTACCTATCTTCCAGCCGCGCGAACTCGCAGCGAGCATCGCCAAATTCCAGCGGCTGTTTGCGGACGGCACCTGTTACATTGCCGCGATCCCGACCTATGTGGGCGGCCACATGGCGATGGGCTGGGCGACCGACGACCGGAGGCTACGGCAAACCCCGGCAAAAACGCTTGCCGCGCGCTACCGGAGAGCCGGCAGCTTTGAGACCAAATATTGGACACCGGAAGTGCACGCCGCCGCTTTCGCGCTGCCGCGCTTCATTGCCGACGTCGTAGCGAAAGCAAAGCGGCGATGAACTAACCGTGAATAGGCAAATTGCTGCCCATTGCGCCACTTTTTTGAGTGGGCAGAAGTCTGCGTTTTACCGATCGCAAAGATGCTCTATAAGCCTTGCGGATAACACGTTTTTGGGAGGAAATTGACATGAAACTCTACATGCATCCGGTATCGATGACGAGCCGGCCGGTCCGGTTCTTCATTGCCGAGAACAAGATTCCGGTCGAGGAGGTCGTGGTCGACCTTTTTACCGGCGAGCACTACCAGGCACCCTACACGGCGCTCAATCCGAATAATCTGGTACCGATGATCGAGGATGGCGACCTTCGCCTGACCGAGAGCTCGGCGATCCTCAAATATCTCGCCGACAAGATCGGGTCGCCTGCTTATCCGAAGGATTTGAAGCAGCGCGCCAAGGTCAACGAGATGATGGATTGGCTCAACACCAACTTCTATCGCGATTGGGCTTACAATCTTGCCTATCCGCAGCTGTTCCCAAATCAAAAACGGCGCAGCGACGAGGCCCAGGCGGCAACGATCGAGATCGGCCAGCAGAATGCGCGGAAGTGGCTGAAGGTTCTCAACGACCACTGGATCGGACCGAAAAACCAGTACCTGGTCGGCAATCAGATCACGATCGCCGATTATTTCGGCGCGGCCCTGGTGACGCTCGGGGAAGTCATCCGCTGTGACTTGTCGGCTTATCCCAATGTGCAGCGCTGGCTCAACAACATGAAGAAGCTGCCAAGCTGGGGCCCGGTCAACGAGGTGTTCCACGGCTTGGTCGCCTCGGTCAAAGAGCAACCGTTCCACGCTATCTGAACGAGCGGGTAGCGCAAAAATCACGGGCGGCGGACGAACGAGGAAGCGGGCCTGACGGTCCGCGTCGTCCGTCTTCCGCCGTCCCGCGAGCCCGTGGGATTTTCTCCAGCCGGTGAGACGCAATGAGAAAGAGCAGCGACCATATTCTGACCAGTCAGGCCGGGAGCCTTCCGCGCCCCGACGATTTGATCGAAGCCAATAGCGGACGCGAATCCGGCGAGACGGCCAACGAACGCGCCTTCCAGGAGACGCTGAAATCGGCCGTGGTGGACGTTGTCCGTAAGCAAAAAGCGATCGGTATCGACGTGCCGGGCGACGGCGAGTTCGGCAAGGCCATGGGCCACAAGGTGAACTATCGGGCATGGTGGAGCTACTGCTTCAATCGTTTGGGCGGGCTCGATCTTTCCGGCCCCGGTCTTTACGAAGGCACGCCGAAACGGGCGAAGCCCGGCGAGGTCGTACTCACCAGCTTTGCCGATCGGCGCGATCGGACCAAGTTTTTGCAAGTCTATAAGGACGAGGTGACGACCGGTCCGCCCATGGCGAAGTGGCCAGTATGCACCGGCCCGGTCCTCTACAAGGGACAGGAAGCGATCAAAGCCGACATCGCCAATTTCAAGGCGGCCCTCAAAGCCAGCGGAGTAGAAGAGGGTTTTATGACATCGGTCGCGCCGGCGAGCGCCGCGCGATTTGCCAACAGGTATTACAAGACCGACGAAGAGTTCATGTACGCTGTCGGCGAAGCCATGCGCGAGGAATACAAGGCCATCGTCGACGCCGGATTGATCCTGCAACTAGACGATCCGGCCATTGCCGAGAATTGGGACATGATCAATCCCGAGCCATCGGTGGAGGGCTACAAAAAGTTCTCCATGGTTCGGATCGAGGCACTGAACCACGCCATCAGGGGGCTGCCCGAAGACCGCATCCGATTTCATTTGTGCTGGGGCAGCTGGCATGGCCCGCACACAACCGATATCCCGATGCGCGACATCGTCGATGTGATGCTGGCGGTCAAATGCCAAGCCTACTCATTCGAGGCCGGCAACGTACGCCACGAGCACGAGTGGAACGTGTGGGAGGACGTCAAGCTTCCCGACGGCAAGCTTCTTTTGCCCGGCGTGGTCAGCCACGCCACCAACGTGGTGGAGCATCCTGAGCTCGTCGCACAGCGCATTCTGCGCTTCACCAAAAGCGTCGGCAGGGAACGCGTCATTGCCGCAACCGATTGCGGCCTCGGCGGGCGCGTCCACCCGATGGTCGCCTGGGCCAAACTCGAAGCCCTTGCGCAAGGTGCAGCCGTGGCGAGCCGCGAGCTTTGGAGCTGACATCATCACGGCCGGGTTTGTTCCGCCTGCGGGGGCCGTAGCATCGCGTGTGCTGCGGTCCGAAAGCCCTTCGGCGGCGAAGCCCGGGCCGTGATGAGTCTCCCTTTGCTGGATGATACGGCGCCCGTTATGCCGCGCGCCGTTGTGTCTTCATCCAGGCATCGATCTCGCGCTCGGCTTCGCCCTTGGCAAAGCCGTAACGCGCCTGCAAGCGTTTGGCCAACTCCTCCCGGCGGCCACCGATTCGGGTGAGGTCTTCGTCGGTGAGCTTGACCCAGTTGTTCCGCACGCCGGTCTTGAATTGCATCCAATTGCCCTGAATCTGATCCCAGTTCATCGGTGTCTCCTGGTTGAGGACGGACAAGCGACGTTGCGCCTCGCCCCGGGATGACAGCCCGGCGATGCGGCTGCAATTCGGCGACATCGCGGTCATTCGGCGAACAATCGTGGTCCAGATCGGACGAGGCTAGCAAAATGTAAATGAACGGCGTTACGCGCGCCTTGACGCAACGCGCTTGCTCGCCGAAGAGACATTATGGCGTCGTCTGCTTCCCTCCCTGACGTCGGCCGGCTCGCGCGCGACATCCGTGGCGGCGACCGTGCCGTGCTGTCGCGCGCCATCACGTTGATCGAAAGTAAACGCGCCGATCACCGCCGCACCGCCGCCGCGCTAACCCAAGCACTGCTCGAAGCGACCGGCAACGCGGTGCGCGTCGGCATCACCGGCGCGCCCGGCGTCGGAAAGTCGACGACCATCGATGCACTTGGCACCATGCTAACCAAGCAAGGGCACAAGGTGGCCGTGCTTGCGGTCGATCCTTCGTCGCGGCGTACCGGCGGCTCAATCCTCGCCGACAAAACGCGCATGGCGCGGCTGGCCAACGACACCAATGCCTTCATCCGCCCGTCGCCCGCTTCCGGCACGCTCGGCGGCGTTGCGGCGAAGACCCGCGAAACCATGCTTTTATGCGAGGCCGCGTGTTACGACGTGGTGCTGGTCGAGACGGTCGGAGTCGGTCAATCGGAAATCGCAGTCGCTGACATGACCGACTTTTTTCTCGCGCTGATGCTGCCCGGCGCCGGCGACGAGCTGCAAGGATTGAAGAAAGGCGTCGTCGAGCTTGCCGACATGATTGCGGTCAACAAGGCCGATGGCGACAATCTCGTGCGCGCCAAGGCCGCGGCAGCCGAGTATCGCGCCGCTTTGCATATTCTCACGCCGCGTTCGCTAAACTGGTCGCCGCCGGTCGTCACCTATTCGGCGCTGACCGGCGACGGCATCGCGGCGCTATGGGCGAACGTCCTCGATCACCATGAAAAACTCACGGCTTCGGGCGAACTGGCTTCCCGCCGCGGCGAGCAGCAAGTGAAATGGATGTGGGCAATGCTCGAGGAGCGCCTGTTTGCGCCATTGCGCTCCGATCGGACGCTCAAAGCCGCGCTGCCGCGGATCGAGGCCGACGTCGCAACCGGACGTCTCGCGGCCAACGCGGCCGTCGAGGAGATCGCCGACATGCTCGGACGGTGAAACGCCATGCGCGTCCTCCTCATCGGCTTCGGTCCCTTCCCCGGCGCGTCATTCAATCCCAGCGCGGTTTTGGTCAAGACGCTGGTCCGCAGGCGGCGGCCGGCGTTGGCCACCGTCGTTCGCAAGACGCACGTCTTTGCAACGACCTACGCGGCCGTCGATCGCGATCTGCCGAAGCTCTTTGCGCAGAAGCCCGACGTCATTCTGATGTTCGGTCTCGCCGGGCGCAGGCGTGAGCTGTGCATCGAGACGCGGGCGCGCAATGCCGTCTCCGTGCTGTACCCGGATGCGGACGGACATTGCCCGAAGCGGGGCGTCATCGCACACGACGGACCGGCGGCGCTTAGGACGGCCACGCCGTTTGCCGCATTGCTTGGCGCCGTAAGGGCGAGCGCCTTCCCCGCCCGCCTGTCGCGCGATGCCGGACGGTATTTGTGCAATTACGCCTATTGGCGGGCGTTGGAACGGGCTCGCGGCGGCCGGCCATTGATTCAGTTCATCCATATTCCGCCCGTCAGGTTTTCGCCGCGGCGGCAGCGAACCGAACGCGACTCGCTTTCTTTTCCGCCGCTCGTCGCTGCGGCCGAAGCGCTGCTCATCGCGCTTATTGCCGCAAGCCGCCGTTAACCGTCCCGGTGGAATAGTCACCTGCGCCGACCGGAATGGTCTTATGGCGCGGCGTGACGCACCTTTTGTCTGCGTTTCACGGGGAGTTTTGATGAGCATCGATCGCCGCCGCCTGTTCGCGGCCATGGCAGGTGCCGGCGCCGCAGGCGCCGCCAGCGAAGCGCAATCCATGCCGGTGCGCGACGCGGGATCGCGCGCCGAGATCGATGCCGCCTCGTTCGGCCTCCGTCCCAATGCGTCCGAAGACCAGACGCAAGTTTTTCAACATGCCATCGACCAGGCCGCGGCCGCGCGCGCCGTGCTGCGGCTGCCGCCCGGTTTTTATCGC
>Ga0302326_10022522_pt1 | contig 12877 bp, 6 predicted proteins | sample Palsa_T0_3_FD_202264 | JGI IMG/M metagenome (GOLD analysis project Ga0302326, IMG submission 202264) | Peat permafrost microbial communities from Stordalen Mire near Abisko, Sweden - Palsa_T0_3 | ecosystem: Environmental > Terrestrial > Soil > Palsa > Peat permafrost | place: Sweden: Abisko... | reverse complement strand
GGTGGCCGAGGACTTCGATCTGACCGAGATCAATGTGCGTCTCTGGTTTGCAACAGGCCGAGATCGACAAGGGCTTGGGAGCGACGACCAAACAGCGAGCCGAAGCGAGTCCACTCTGCAGACATTGGGAGTGATCTGCACCGACGTGTGCCTGCGTCGAACCCTCATGATGATGCCATCAACCCAAGCTCTTGGACTTTCCCGAGCGCGCGACGAGTGCTCGATTCCATCCCCGGCTCACTCATCACGGCTCAATAGACACAGTCGTTCACGAAGTCCCCGACTGCACGACAATTGCTTCAGCCACATGTCGAAATGCGACTCTGCTGGTCACTTCGTCGCGTGGCCCAAAATCCGATAGGCGCCCGCTATCGAGCACGAGCAGAAAGTCACAGTCCTCTACTGTCGCCAGCCGATGAGAGATAACAATGACCGTTACGTGATCACGCAGCTCCGATAACGTGCGTCGCACCAAACTCTCCGACCGCCCATCGAGTGCACTCGTGGGCTCATCCAAGACGAGTACCCGAGGCGACCCAACAAGCGCTCGAGCAATGGCCAACCGTTGGCGTTGCCCTCCCGAAAGTGAGCCACCGCCTTCTCCCACGGGCGTCTCATAGGATCGTGGCATTCCCACAACGTCCTCATGAAGATGTGCTGCGCGCGATGCCATCTCTATCTTCTCTTGGGAAACATCCCGGAAAAATGAGATGTTCGATGCGATCGAACCTTGCAACAAAATCGACTCTTGGGCTACCAGAGCAATCGGGCTTGTACCATTTCCTTTTTTGATAGACGAGGCCGGTACATCCCCCACGAACGCCTGTCCATATAAAGGCGTTCGCATCCCTAGTACCAATTGACTCAATGTCGATTTTCCGCTCCCGGACCTCCCTACAACTCCGAGAATCTTACCGCTAGGAATGTAGAACGAGACGTTCTTCAGAGCCTCGTTCCCCGAGTCATATGCAAAAGAAACCCCCTCGAACTTCACATCGAATTTCTCCGGTACTCGGCTTCCATTTAACTCGGGTGCATTTGCCTCATAGTGCTGAACCTCTGTAAGGACTCCATCCAAAAATCCTTGGCTCGAGCGTATCTGCTGACTACTTGACTGGATCGCTGATCCATAGACCAGCGATCGCAAGGTGAGCACGAGAATTGCCCCGGTCTCCCCTAGATTTTTTCCTGAGTGATCGAGAAGTAGCGCGAGGCCCGCAACGATGAAACCCAGCGCCAGCGTTTGATACACCACCGAATTAGATTGTCCAAGCAGACGGTTTTTACGGTAGCTGATAGCAGCTTCGTGATTCCGTTGGCTCAGACGATCTGTCGCCTCTTGTTCCACGCCGAACAGACGAAACTCCCGAGCTAACCGGGTGTACTCAGTAGCTAGGGTCGCCATTCGCTGGCTGTCATTTGAGAGTCGATGTGAGGCCTTGCGGCTCAAAGTAAGGAAGGGGCGCATGACTCTCGACAAAATAACGCCAACGACAATTACAACACTAGCCGTAAGAGGATTTACCGCAAAAGCAGCAAATAGCAGTGCGAGCGCCGAAAAAATGCCGATTATTCCAGTCGAAATGGATTGCGTCAATATTCCGATATTGTCGCAATTGACCGTAAGCAGCTGTTGAACGTGACCGAGACGTTCCGCTGACTGCACTTCCCAGCTGGCCTTGAAGAACGAACTCATGACCTTGCCTCGACCTGCCTCAACCGCCGAGCTTGACATTGAGCTGCTGGCAAAAGCGGCAGTGATACTAAATACAAAGAAGAGGATTAGAAGTCCGGCACAAACCAAAAGTGATTCGTTCAGTGATATCGAGAATCCGTGAAGCTTTAGATCTCCGCCACCCTGTGCGCGGCTGACCGCCAATTCGCTGAGAATGACGAGGAGAGCGGCTTGCGACAATCCTCCGATCAGAGAGCAGATTGCAATCGATATGAGGCGACGGTCTAACGATTTGACCCCCAGGGATCGCAAGGACGCCAGTATCGCAAGTACGCTCCCCTGCTTGGTATTTTCCTTTGCCTTCGGACTGTGTTTTCCGCGGCGAGCCAGTCGCAGATGTGCCATTAATTTAAAGATGCCCCTTAAGTCGAGCGATCAATATCTTGCGTATCATTGCAAAGGCCTTGTTCAACCTTCAGCTTCGGGCAACTCCGCAGGTAACTGTGTAAGGAGGGAGTTTAGTGAGTGCCAGACGAGGGCTCGGAGTCGTTGGAGTTGATGCGTCCGGTCGAATAGTTGGGTAAATCGTTGGGACCTGATGAGTGCCACGCAGGAGTCGCCGTTTGACGTCGGACCTAGCCGAACTGGAAAAGGGGAAGGTTAGTTGTTCTTGGGTCCTAATCTCGGATCCTGACAAGGCTCCAACCCTGCCGTGCGGCATATTCACCCCGACGCGGGACCAACCGGCGCTGAGGAGGGCGGGTCGCACATGAGCCGTACAAATCGGCGGATTAAGGATTGTGCCATCAGTTGCCCATCGGAGCGGCTTGGTCTGGATGCTCTGGCCTGGGCTTGTTCAACCGTCGGCCATGGAGGGGTCGGAGTTCACGACAACCTGCTGGCGTGCCAGTTTCATGCGCGTTCCTTCCGAGGCTTTCAGTCGGCGGTGAGCCTGCCCGTCACCTTGCTGGCGAAGTGGCGAGGAGGACCCATGTTCACCAAATTCCTGTCTACGGGATAAGGGCCCAGCCCGGAGCGGTGGGTCTCTCTCCCGCTTCCGAGCGCGGTGCGTCTGATATCGCACGCGTCCCTCGCAGAGCGGATCGGCGATGGGCACGGCGTACTCAACGTGCCGGCGAAACTGCGCTGGAATCTCACGGCGAGAGCTATCGCCAGCACTTCGACGACTTCGGGCCAGATCTAGGCCGTGCACCTTCGGCGCAGCTCAGTAGCACTGTTGTCCTCCACCGTGCGATGAACTTGGCCTCGTCGAGGTCGACCAGGCCGGTGGTCGACGGAGTGAGCTCCGTCGAGGCCAAAAGACAAATACTTCTCGTCATGCCGGGGATTCAGACGGTGCTCACTCCGCTGGGGTCGCCGACGAGCAGGGTGCCCGAGACCGATGACGGCCCCCATCATGAACTCTCAAGAACATGGTGTTCAGACGCGAAGGGCCGATTTAGAGGAAGCTGATCCGGAGCTACTGTGAGCGGGTGATTCGGCGAGTCCTCAACACAGCAATGCCGTTGGTGCCTGAGCGCGCCCTTCTCATCGCCAACCGCTACCCACGCATCCGGAACGTCTTGCGCGATGCGCTCACCGAAGCGCCCGGAACGGGGTTGGCTGAGGGAAAGATCGGGCGAGGACCTGCCCGCGGGCAACCGATCCAAGTCGACATGGCGAGCGACGAGCGACGGTTGATCGCGGGCACCTATGAGCCGTGGATTCACAATTTGCTTCCGCACATCCTTCGAGACGGAATGTCGATGTGGGATGTCGGCGCCCACATCGGTTACTACGTGATCACCGCATGTGCGCTGTCCCCTACTGGCCATCATCTCGCTGTCGAGCCAGACCCAGCCAACGTGAAGCGCCTCCGCCACAACCTCGCACTCAACGGCCTGACCGTCGAGGTCATTGAGGCGGCCGTCTCCGATCGGGCGCACAGTGTACGGTTCGACTCGAACAGCGCTCTCGGCCGAATCCGAGATAGCGGCGATCGGGTAGTACCGGCGGTGCCGCTCGATGCCCTCCTCAATGAGCATGCGCCACCGCAACTCGTGATCATGGACATCGAAGGAGCTGAGGGAATGGTCATTGCGGCAGCGACCAGGCTTCTCGATGAAGTCCGACCAACCTGGCTGCTCGAGCTTCACGGCGAAGGCGGCGCGGCGGCATACGAGACCTTGGTCGATCACGGTTACTCCGTGCGGCAATCGCAGCCAGGTAACGCCGAACATCTGGCGACGTTGCGATCTCATGCCCTTTTCACACCCAAATAGGGAAAGCGCACGTCGTTTACGCATTGCGTTCCAATAGTGGGTGAAATGCGTCAGACAGGTCGTTCTGATCTCATCAGACCTCCGACGTTATGATGCCACTGCCGACGAATGGCGCGTCGACCAGATGAGCCCTCGGGTGAGCACCATGCGGGCGAAAAGGGCCGCAAGCAATAGCCCTGCCGTGAAAGTCTTCCAGTATGGTGGAGTACTTCACACAACAGCGGCTCCACCTGTTCAGCGCTCGGACGAACTGTCGGCGCTAATAGAAATTGACACCTAGACCCCGCGCCAGATCCAAGCCAGCAACCGCATTTCCCCGAACAGCCGGTCCAAGGCGCTCCATGAAAACGTGCCTCTCCTCCCCGTTAAGGAGTCCAATCATTGTTCTTCCGAAACCCGGGAGAGCGCGGTCTCCGATGAGAAGACTGTAAAGCAGTCTTCGTAGCGCTGGTGCGAACCCCTGAGCTCCGATGGACAGGGTTAAGTTATAGGCGGCATCGTAAATAGCAGCTTTGGCAGGTCCTGACCGGGCGTCGACATCGAATCTCTCCGCAGGATAATGGTCAACGATGATCTGTGGGTCATAGAGCAACTGCCACCCGTTGCATCTCGCTCGTAGTCCTATGGCCACTTCATTGTGCACCTGGGCGCCAGAGCCGCGCAGATTGCTTGGTATCGCAATCGCGATGCGTCGGTACATACAATTGACCCCCTTTAGGACATCAACGTACCGAGCTGGACCTACTCCTATGTGATGGTTGCCAATAAGGCGTCCCCAAGGTGTGACGACCCCTACAAGCTCCTCGGATGCCACGTATTTCGTATCAATGTCGTCGGTCACGACAACATCGCGCCCGCCAACGGCGCCAATTTCAGTGTTGGAGAATGGCTCTATCAGGCGCTCGATCCAGTCGGGTCTCGGCACGGCATCGTCGTCCGTGAACGCGACCAGTGGAGTGCGACTGGCCGCGAGCCCACCGGCCATCGCCGCCATTTGGCCGCTTTGTTTGACTGAGACGACGAATGGATTGAGCGGTAAAGCGCCCGCTAAACAGCTCTCCGTCAGTTCATCGCCGTCTCTCTTCACCACGATTACTTTCGAAGGATTGCAGTTTTGTGCCTGCAGTCCAGCAAGGCATTTCACCAGTGAGTCAGGGCGGCGATACGTTGGTACGACGACGGTTACTTCCCGGGCCGCAGGCTCTGCGCCAGTCAACGATTGCCCCTCACTCTATGTGTGCTCCATCGCAGCCAACGGACCGTAGGTTTCCTCCCATGGAACCTCGAGGCCGCGGTCTTCATTGAGCTTTCACCCGCTCGCTCCGATCACTTACGGTTCCGCATGAATGAATCGTGCGCATCCGCGTCATTGCCCTCCCGTAGGGACAACTGAGGTTGAACCACCCAGTCCCCCAGCCAGAAGGGGCACAAACAGAATGCACCGTAACAGTACGCGTCGCCTGCTCGTCGCGTCCGACGGTGGCCAGGTCACAGCTCGGGATGGGTCTCGAGAAGGTTCCCTACTCGGATCCCGCTTCTCCCGAGGGGATGCCACTACGCCACCGGGACAAGATCTCATCCAGCCGATGCTGATACTGGCCTGGTGAAGCCGAGAAACGCCGACGTCGAGATCCTGTCGACCCAAGAGGTACCTCCTCGGCTAGCTCCTGGGAAGCTAGTGGTATCAAGACTTAGGTGAGGGACACACGAGGGCCTTCGGAAATTAGACCGCCCGCCCCAAGCGGCAGCGCAGAACCGCTGCTCGACATTGCGAGATCCGATAGGTTCAAGGGTGTGCGGTTAATTCCCGCGGCCGTGCTTGACTCGACGGAGATCTTTTTGGATGGGTCTGGCCGGGTTCTTGGTGTAAGGGAACTCCGGGAGACCCTGGAGGCGCGCGCCGGAGTCATGTCCGACGTCGACGTCACAAACAACGTCATTGCGATTTGCCTGCCCAGCAACGCCGAGTTGGCGCTTAACGTGCTCGCCGCCATGACCGTCGGTGTCGCTGCCCCATTAAATCCTGCCGCTACAGACGAAGAAGCGCGGGTCTACCTGGAAGACCTTCACCCGCGGATCATCGTCACCGACGAGTCGTCACCCGCCGCCCGTGCAGCCCGCGGCCTCGGTATCGAGGTCCTCGGCCCGGACAGCCTTACTGACAGCCACCACGCAGTATCGGACGGAAGCGGTGCAAAAGCCGCCATGCCGGATTCAGGGGCCGTCGCCCTCGTGTTACCAACCTCAGGCACCACCGGCCGGCCGAAGCTAGTACCGCTAACCCATGGCAATCTCGAGGCATCTGCGCAGAACGTTGCCGCGAGTTTGCAACTGACGAGCGATGACCGATGCCTGGGCCTGATGCCCTACTTCCACATTCACGGTCTCGTCGCCGGCCTCCTTGCGCCGCTCGTTTCTGGCGGCAGCGTGGTGGCTGCCGGCGAACTCCGTCCAGATCGAATCCGAGATTGGCTCGAACGTTTCGGGCCCACGTGGTACACCGGCGTGCCGACGATGCACCGCTCAGTCCTCGACTCGATCGGCCGAAATGCACCACTGAGCCACCGGCTTCGGTTCGTGCGCTCCTCCTCTTCGCCGCTTGCGCCTGCGTTGATGCAGGAGCTCGAGGATGCACTCGGCGTACCCGTGATCGAGGCTTACGGCATGACCGAGGGTTCTCACCAGATAGCGACGAACCCCTTACCTCCGGCTGCGAGAAAGTCCGGCACCGTCGGTATGGCGTCGGGCACCGAAATTGCGATTCTCACCGAGAACGAGGTTCATGCCGAACCCGATCGAACAGGCGAAGTTGTCGTTCGTGGGCCCAGCATCACCACTGGCTACCGCGAAAACTCGGAGGCCAATGCCGGCGCGTTCCATGACGGCTGGTTTCGCACCGGTGATCTTGGCCACTTGGATTCCGACGGTTATCTGCAGCTCGTCGGGCGGTTGAAGGAAATCATCAACCGAGGCGGGGAGAAGATCGCGCCTCGGGAGATCGACGAGGCCCTGCTAGCCCATCCCGCCGTCGCCCTTGCGGTGGCCTTCCCCTATCCGCACTCGACTCTCGGGGAGGATGTGGCAGCTGTGATCGTCGTACGTCCGGACACGGAGGTATCAACTGCCGAACTGACTCAGTTTGTGTCCACAAGACTCTCGGCCTACAAGATCCCCCGCCGCGTCATTGTCGCCGAACGCATCCCTGTCGGACCCACCGGAAAGCCTCAGCGACACCGAATGGCCGAGCAACTCGGGCTCCTAGGACATGTCGAGGACGAACGACCTAAAAACCCTCCGTCTGCGCTCGAAGCCATCTGGAGCGAGTGCCTCCAGCTCGATCGCGTACCAGAGGACGCCGACTTCTTTGCCTTGGGCGGGGACTCGCTGAGGGCGCTGACACTGGTATCGACGATTGAAGAGCGCCTCGAACGGACAGTGCCCCTTACGTTTTTCAGCAATGGGATGGCGACACTCAGGCAAATGGAAGCGCTCATTGAGCAGTCGACGCCAGCGCCGGAATATGAGGCTGCGCCGCCAGATCTCCAAGGGGCTCTCTCGTTCGCCGAGCGAGGGGTGATCGCCCGCTCGAGGCTCGATCCAGATGGCGTTCTCTTCAACGAAGCTATCGCCCTGAGGATCTTAGGTCCGCTCAACCTTGGGCAGTTGCAAGCGGCCGTGGCCCAGGTTGTCCTCGCAAACGACGGGCTTCGGTCCAGCTTTCCGAAGATTGATGGCCGCACGATGCGGGCGGTGGCCACGTCGGTGGCGGTCGACCTCGAGGTCGAGTACGTAGACCCGACGGGTGACATCGCAGGCATCCTCCGAGCCATAGCACGCCAACCGTTCGATCTCGAAGTGGGACCGTTGATCCGAGCCAACGTGATCAGTCTCGACGAGAACGACCACATTCTGATGATCACCGCGCACCATTGTGTTATCGACGGACTGGCCAAGGATGTGGTGTTGGAGACGATCGCCGCTTCCTACCGTCAACCATCGGCAACATTGCCACTGACTATCAGCCCGGGCGCCATTGCCTCTCTCCAGCTGGCCAAGCTCGCCGCGGGTGATCTAGACGAAGCTCGGGCTTACTGGCTCGACCAGCTCACTCCCATGCCAGAAGTGCTGGACTTCCCTCTTGCCCGCCCTCACCAGCGCAAACACACCTGGGCGGGCGAGGTTGTCGGTTTGGAGCTGGGTCCGGTGACTTCGGATGCTCTTCGCGCTCTGGCGAGGTCGTGCCGAACCACACCGTTTGCTGTGTTCCTGGCCGGGTTAACCGCCACATTGTCGCGGCTCACGGGAGCCACCGACCTCGTTATCGGCACCCCGGCATCCAATCGGCACCGCCGCGGGACGACCAAGGTCGTCGGGATGCTCGCCAACATGCTGCCGCTGCGGGTGGACCTCACCGGGGACCCGAAGTTTGAAGACCTCATTGAGCACATGCGACAGATCAGCCTCGAAGCCTTGGCCCACCAAGAGTATCCGTACGAGCAAATGTTGGAAGACATTCGAAGAGAATCGGCGCTTGGTCTGGACGGGCTGTTCCAGGTCGTCTGCCAGCTCCGAGGATCTCCTCCGAGCCTCGACTTCGGCGATGACATCAAGGTCAGTCGAATGGCTGTCCCCACCGGCACGGCCAAGTTCGATCTGCATTTCGACATGCGGGACAATAGTGAGGGCATTGCGGGGATGGTCGAGTTCAATTCCGATGTCTTCGACCGTGCCCAAGTCGAAGACATCTGCCACCACCTAAGTCGGCTGCTCACCGGGGCTTGCAACGAACCGCTACGGAACCTAAGCCGGCTGCCTCTCGTCGACCCAGAGGAACTGCGGCGCGTCGTGGCCCACGGTCAAGGACCCGAGCCAGAGCCCGCAGCCACCAGTGTCGTCGAACTCATCATCGACCAGGCGCGACGAACACCCAAGGCCCCGGCTGTCATAGCGGCGGGAGGGGTGCTGTCGTATCAACAGCTGGAGGAACAGACGACTCAAATCGCCTCGGCCCTGGCGTCACTCGGCATCGGGCGTGGCGACATTGTCGGCGTCGCGCCGCGGCGCGACCACTCCATGGTCGCAATGCTGTTGGGAGTCCTCCGATCCGGTGCTGCCTATCTCCCGCTCGATCCGTCCTATCCTGCTGCCCGGCTTCAGGCCATGGCCGACGCGATCCCCCTGCGCTTCCTCCTGTACGCCGGCGAAGCTCCACCGTGGCACCCGCCCCAGGTTAAGACCATGAGTTACGAAACGCTCATCGAGGTTACAGGCGAACACAGGGGCCCTCCGATCGGACCAGGTCCAGGCGATGCCGCCTACGTGCTCTTTACGTCGGGTTCGACAGGTGTCCCGAAGGGGGTCGTTGTCCCGCACTCCGCGATCGTAAACCTGATGTCGTGGACCTCAAGGACCTTCAGCGGGCAGGAACTCGAACGTGTCCTGCTCGGTACATCGCTCAATTTCGATTTCTCGGTCATACAAATATTCGCACCCTTGGCCGCAGGCGGCAGCGCGGTCATCGCCGAAAATGTGCTCGACCTCCGAGACCTTCCAACGGCTATCAGCCTTCTCAGCTCGGTTCCCGCTGCCCTTCGTGGCCTCCTTGACGACGATTCCATACCCAGTCACGTCCAGATGATCGTGTCCGGCGGCGAACCGCTCAGCCAGGAGCTGGCCGCTCGGCTGCTGGCCCTTCCCCAGCGGCCCAGACTCATCAACATTTACGGACCGACCGAGGCCACCGTGCTTTGTTGCGCAGCCGAGATCACGTCGGTTGAGTCACCGCCCCCGATCGGCCATGCGATCGACGGAGCCCTTACCCTGGTAGTAGACCGCCTCGGTCGCCTGCTGCCCGCCCGGACTCCGGGTGAGCTTTGGATTGGGGGACGTGGGCTCAGCCACGGCTACCTGAATGATGCATCGCTGACAGCCGAACGTTTTGTCGTGATGCAGATCCCCGGAATCGGAAGGCACCGCATGTACCGCACAGGCGATCTTGCCTGGGCGGACGATGACGGGAACCTGCATTTCGTCAGACGACTGGACGACCAACTCAAAGTGCGGGGCATGCGTGTCGAGCCCGGAGACGTCGAAGCCGCCCTGCTTGATCATCCCGACGTCGCAGCGGCTGCCGTCTATGCAGTCGGTGACGAGCTGACTCGCGAGCTACGAGCAGCAGTAACGAGCCGCCACGGACCGCTGGACGAGGGGGAGCTGCGCGCATTCGCCAGGCGGCGCTTGCCGCGGCACATGGTTCCACGACGAGTCGAAACCTTGGAACGACTTCCGCTCAGCGCGAACGGGAAAATCGACCGGCGCGCCCTCGCCGCCGTGTCGGTTGCGATCGAACGGGACCCGTCTTCCGACACGTTCTCCAGTCTCGAGAACCTCCTCCTTACGATCTGGGAGCGCCTCCTAAAACCATCCGATCTGACCCTCGACAGCGATTTCTTCGACGCCGGAGGCGACTCCCTCCTCGTACTCACCATGTTGACTGAAGTCGAACAACAACTGGGCCTCCGGTTGCCATTGGCCTGGTGCTTCAGCGGACCCGTTACTGTTCGCCGCCTTGCGGCGGAGCTACGAGAGAACTCCGAGGTTCTCAGTGCGAGTGATGACGCGTCGGCTGCCCCTCTGGTCATACCTGTGCGTACCGAGGGCGACAGACCTCCCCTTTTCATCATCTACGCAAACCCGGGCGCTGCTCTCTCAGCCGGAGCCCTGAGTGAGACGCTGAATCGCGACCAACCGGTCTACGCGCTCGCTCCGATCTGGACCGACATCGCATCCCGAAAGGAGCTGACGGAACAGATGGCGTCCGCAATCACAGAGATCACGACCGGGTCGATCCACCTCGCGGGCCACTCCATCGGCGGACTGCTTGCGTACGAAACCGCCGCACTTATCGAGGCCGATGGTCAGTCACTCGGGGCTCTCGTCCTCATCGACGCTTTCACACCAGAGGCATCCCGGACGGGTCGCCGCGTGCGGTTGCGACGCCGAGTGCGAATGGCACTTCGGATCCCGGCGTTTTGGCGTATGAAGTTCTGGCGTGATCTGGGAACCGAACCCCTTGATCTCGGCGTCTACCACTTCCCGAACGAGCGCGCTCGCGCTCTCTACTCGAGTGACGTTTCGACTCCGTTGCGGCGCCCCATAGATCTCCTGATTGCCGACGGGAGCACAAAGCGATTCGGCGAGGTCTTGGGCTGGGATGCGGTGCATCGGGGAGAGGTAACCATCCGATCGATACCCGGTGGCCACGACGGATTTGTGAAGTCATCCGAGATCCCGCGAGTGGCGCGGGCTTTCAGAGCATGTCTCGATGCCGCAGAACCAGGAACCAGTGCCCGGCGTTGATCCCCCACTGCGAGGATTCTCGGGACATGTTTTCAGCATGACCACTCCTGACTCTGATCCTCTGACGAACGGTTCCAGCTGCCTCTCATCCGACGAACTCCGGCGGGCCGAGAACTTTCTGCGGCGCCCAGATGCAGCAGCCTTTATCGCTCGGCGGGTTTTTCTTCGTGAAACGCTCGCAGCCAATTTGGATGTTTCGCCGCACGACGTCAAACTCGATGTCTCTCCTAGCGGAAAACCCGAACTACGGCATGGAAAGACTCGTCTCTGGTTCAGCCAGTCCGCCACCACCGGACGTACCGTGGTGGCGCTAAGTCGGAACGGCGAAGTGGGCATCGATATCGAAAGGCTCGACCGCCGCCTTGACTTCGGTCGCATCGCGAATCGGTGGTTCACTCAACTGGAAATTTGCCGGATCGAACGATGCAGGTCGGAGGAAACCATTCGCCGTGAATTCATGGGGATCTGGACGGCCCGTGAAGCGGCGGCGAAACTCACCGGTGAAGGAATGGCTCGAGCACTACCCGCCCACGAATCCTTCGTTGATCCGATGCGCATTGCTCTGCCCGAAGGTGGATTGCCGATTTGCATCGACGCGCGTGTCGACTCGCCATACCTTGTATCGGTCGCATGGTCGGCAATCGAGCGGTCGTCCCGGGCTGTGACTGGAGGCGCTACCAAGGCCACCGGGTATGCGCGAGGGCACGTTCACACAGCTGAGCGCATTCGCCTCGGTCGACTTTTCTCATGGCGTCGCGTAGCCGAGAACGTTCGTCACTAGACGATGTTGCCGTGTGTTTCGCCTCGCCCCAGTAAGCACCCGCGAAGCAGTCAGTCGCAGATCCTCTACCTCACCCCTGGCGACGTATCAGTGATTCAGAATACGCTTTATGCGTGCTGACGGACATTGCTGACTGCGATGACTCGCGGCTACGCGCCGATGTCTGCATTGTCGGCGCCGGTGCGGCGGGCATCACCTTGGCGTGTGAACTCGAAGAGAGCAAGCTCTCAGTTGTTGTCTTAGAAGCGGGCGGCGCGGAGGTCGAGCCAGCACTGCAGGAGCTGAATCGGTGCGAGATCGCCGGCCTGGCCAACGGCGGATCGTCGGCCGGGCGCTTCCGTGCGTTCGGGGGCACGACCCGACGGTGGGCTGGCCAAGCACTCCCTTTGAGTGAGATGGACTTCAGACCACGTCATTGGGTGCCCTACAGCGGCTGGCCGTTATCACGAGCCGACCTTGATTCCTATTACATCCGCGCTGCAGCGGTGCTCGGTATCGACGCCTTTTTACCCCCGGGATCCAATGGCGAGAGTTCGCCATTGAAGTACGCTCCGTCATTTGAACCCGGCCTGCTTGTTCCGTTTGTCTCACGATTCAGTCCCCATCCAGACTTGGCGCGCAAGTACGGAGATCGTCTGACAGCGGCAAGCACCATTCGCATTGTGCTTCACGCCACCGTCACGGAATTGCTCACCGACGAGGCGACTACTTGCGTGGTTGCGGCTCGAGCTCGGTCTATGTCGGGCCGCTCAATCGACGTTGAAGCAAACACCTTCGTTG